>Ga0209068_10001924_pt1 | contig 10252 bp, 8 predicted proteins | sample ColStrG_CSR_2012_FD_187200 | JGI IMG/M metagenome (GOLD analysis project Ga0209068, IMG submission 187200) | Freshwater sediment microbial communities in response to fracking from Pennsylvania, USA - Cold Stream Run_MetaG_CSR_2012 (SPAdes)... | ecosystem: Environmental > Aquatic > Freshwater >...
GATCAATGTTGTCGGAGTAAAACCCAACTTGATCGTAGACTTTCCGCTTTTTGGGATCGCTGAGAACTTCATTCGCTTCCGAGAGGTGTTTGAACTTCTCTTCCGCGGCCTTGTCACCCGGGTTTACATCGGGATGATACTTGCGCGCAAGTTTCTTGAACGCCTTGCGGATTTCTTCCGCAGAAGCGCCCTTCTTCACGCCGAGTGTTGCGTAGTAGTCCTTGCTGGGGGTGGTGGGCATGTTTAAGTTTATTAAGCTGTCATCTTGAGCGTAGCATTCCCGCGCGTAGCGCGGGAATGCGGAGTCGAAAGACCCCTACTCGATATGCACCTTTCTTCGGCTGCACGGTCTCTCCATCAGTAAGGGTCCTTCGACTACGCTCCATCCGCTTTGCGGATCGAACGCTCCGCTCAGGATGACAGTTGATTCTTGGCCAGCAGAGGGATCGGTTGTCCCCAGTCTTTCGCCAAGTCTTTCCAGCCTGGGTTCAGCGTTTCGATCAAGGCAATCTTCTTTCCACGACGCCATCCCTTCAGTTGTTTCTCGCGGTCAATGGCTTTGCGAACATCGTCGAAGCTTTCCCAATACACAAGACGGTTGCAGCCGTACTGGCTGGCGAAGCCCTCGAAGGTTCCATCTTTGTGCTCGGCAATGCGGCGGTCAATGCTGTTCGTCATGCCGATATAGAGCGTACCCGTGATGCTGGCTAAGATGTAGACCCAGTATTTGTGGTCTCTTGCCATGACATCACCTACGCTTTGTCATCTTGAGCGAAGCGTTCTCGCGCGACAGCGCGGGAATACGGAGTCGAAAGACCCCTACTCGATGTGCGCCCTTCACCCGGCTCCACGCACTCTCTCAATGGCTGGGGTCCTTCGACTTCATATTTCCATCCGCGTTGCGGATGGAAATGCTCCGCTCAGGATGACAGTTCTTAAAACTTAAACCGGCGACGGTGAAATGCCACCCCTTAGTTCACCCGCCCCTTGTCTTCTTCCGGCAACTCGGCGGAGAAATGGCGAACCTCCAGCGGAGCGTCGCTGGCCACGGGAATGCGCTGGATGCCGTTATCCGTGGGCGAAAAAACGTACCAGCGGCCTTCGGCTGCGACGAAGTCTACGAAATACAGATTGTCGTTCAGTTCGAATTGCACGTTGGTCCCTTCTGGCTGAGCGGGAAGTCACCTGCCCCAGCCGAATCCGATTTCAGGAATTCGGGCGGCACGATCACATCCGTGCCGCCCGATTCTCAACAACCGAAGGCCGATAGCCCGCGGCCGCTCTTGCTTACTTCTTGTCTTCTACGTCAACGTACTCGGCGTCGATGACGCCTTCGTCCTTCTTCTTCTCACCGCCAGATGCGCCGTTCGTACCGCCATTGGCGGTTGCATCGGCTGGGCCGCCCGCGGCGCCCGGAGTTCCCGGGTTCGCGGTGGACTGCGCAGCCTTGTACATCTGCTCGGCCAGCTTGTGCGAAGCTGCAGTGAGCTGCTCACGCGCTTTGTCCATGGCAGCTTTGTCGCCACCATCCAAAGCCTTCTTGGCGTCGGCTACCGCATTCTCGACGTCGCCGCGTTCCGAGCCGGAAATCTTGTCGCCGTGCTCGCGCAGCATCTTCTCCACGCCGTAAACCATCGAGTCGAGCTGGTTCTTCGCCTCGATTTCTTCGCGCTTGGCCTTGTCGTCCGCCGAATGCGCTTCTGCATCTTTCGCCATGCGCTCAACTTCTTCTTTGCTCAATCCGGACGAAGACGTAATCGTGATCTTCTGATCCTTGCCGGTTGCGTTGTCTTTCGCCGTTACGTTGAGGATGCCGTTCGCGTCGATATCGAACGTAACCTCAATCTGCGGAATCCCGCGTGGAGCCGGAGGCAACCCCGTCAGGTGGAACTTGCCCAGCGTGCGGTTCTGCGCCGCCATCGGACGTTCCCCTTGCAGAACGTGGACTTCCACCGACGTCTGGCTGTCTGCCGCCGTCGAGAAAGTCTCCGTCTTGCGCGTCGGAATGGTCGTGTTGCGCTGAATCATCGGCGTAGAAACGCCGCCCAGAGTTTCAATCGATAACGTGAGCGGAGTTACGTCGAGCAACAGCAGGTCCTTGACGTCGCCTTGCAGCACGCCACCCTGAATCGCCGCACCAATCGCAACCACTTCGTCCGGATTTACGCCCTTGTGCGGCTCGCGACCAAACAGTTCCTTGACCAGGGCTTGAATCCGCGGCATACGCGTCTGGCCGCCCACCAGCACGACTTCCTGAATCTTGTCGGCAGTAACACCAGCATCCTTCATACACTGCTTGCACGGCGCAATCGAACGCTGCAACAGATCTTCAATCATGGTTTCGAGCTTGGCGCGCGTCAGCTTCTTGACCAAGTGCTTTGGTCCGCTGGCATCCGCGGTCACGAACGGCAGATTGATTTCCGTCTCCATAGTCGTGGAGAGCTCGATCTTGGCGCGCTCGGCTGCATCGCGCAGACGCTGCAACGCCATTTCGTTGCCCTTGCCACGCAGGTCGAGACCCTCATCTTTGCGGAATTCGTCGATCAACCAGTCGACAATGCGCTGGTCGATGTTGTCGCCGCCCAAGTGCGTATCGCCGTTTGTGGCTTTGACTTCGATGACGCCTTCACCAACTTCAAGAATCGAAACATCAAACGTACCGCCGCCAAAGTCATAGACGGCAATCATTTCGTCTTTACCCTTGTCGAGACCGTACGCGAGCGCGGCCGCAGTCGGCTCGTTGATGATGCGCTTGACGTCGAGGCCGGCGATCTTGCCAGCGTCTTTCGTAGCCTGCCGCTGCGCGTCGTTAAAATACGCGGGCACGGTGACGACCGCTTCGGTAACCGGCTCACCAAGATAGTCTTCCGCCGCCTTCTTCAGCTTCTGCAGAATCAGCGCGGAAACCTCCGGCGGCGAGATGGTCTTATCCTGCGCAACGATGGCGACGTTGTCGCCCTGCCGCACTACCTTGTAAGGAACCATCTTCATCTCTTCGTTGGCTTCCTCGAAGCGACGGCCCATGAAGCGCTTGATGGAGTACACCGTATTTTCCGGATTGGTGATGGCCTGCCGCTTGGCAACCTGGCCAACCAGCCGCTCACCGCTCTTGGTAAAGCCAACGATGGAGGGGGTAGTCCGCCCACCCTCTTCGTTGGGAATAACCTTCGGCTCGCCGCCTTCCATCACAGCAACGACCGAGTTTGTGGTTCCTAAGTCAATTCCAATGATCTTGGCCATATTTGGCCTCCTTGACGTTTCTATAAGTGCTTTATTTCCAATGTTCTACGTTCGGATGTCTTGGGTATCAGTCACGCCATGATAAGACATGAGTGAGTTGTTGTCAATGTTTGGATGTGGTTGACCCCAATAAAGATGCAAGCGAATCAGACTTAAAGTGGGCGAGCATTCGGCAATCCTTCGGCCCACGCGTTACAATCGCCAGCTTGTAGAAAACGGCTCGACTGGGGAGATGAAGACCTGATGGAAAGCGCTGGGCAGTCGATGGGATCGCTGGCATTCTTCGTTTTGATGGTTTGCCTCGTTGTCCTGCTTGCTTATCGCCTGGCGCGCCTCTACCGCTTCCAGAAGGCCGACGAATCCAGCCCAAGGGGCTGGCTGGAAGTGAGTCCTGAGGAGCTGGGCGTTGCGGGTCTCGGGAGGCTGGCTCTCGTTAGCATGTTGAGTCTTTTCTTAGAGATGCTGATGATCCGCTGGGTTTCGTCGGAAATCTCGATTTTCGCCTATTTTAAGAATTTCGTCTTAGTGGCTTGTTTTCTTGGGTTTGGCTTGGGTTGCATGCTATGCCGCCGTCGCATCCACGTCAACGTAACGCTGGCTCCGCTGCTCTTGCTGACGATTCTCTTCAAGGCCCCCTCGCCGCAGATGCACACAATGATTGCGGGGCTTCCGACGCTGCTGGCAGCCGGAACGCAAATGCACATCTGGAACGTTTCGCACACCCCCGCGAACTGGGGAGGCATCTTCGTTGCTCTGCTGTTCGTCGTTCCGTTGTTTGCGGAGATTGCTCTGGTGTTTGTACCCTGCGGTCAGTTGGTTGGATGGTCGCTGGAGCGAGCTACGAATGGTGTAACTGCCTACAGTATCAATGTGTTAGCCAGCTTAGCCGGAATTGTTGGTTTTGCCGGGTTGTGCTTTCTCTATCAACCGCCAGCGGTATGGATGCTGGTCGCAGCGGTGTTGTCGGTCTCGGTGTTTTGGGGCAACCGGCGGGCTAGGGTGGCTGTGGCGGTTGCCATGGCGGCGTGTGTTTTGCTCCTGAGCCTGCCCGACGGCGGTAGCGCCAAGACGTACTGGTCTCCCTACCAGAAACTGTCGGTCGAGCCGGATACCCGGGCGGGCGAGGGCTTTTATACCATTCGCACCAATGACTCCTGGTATCAGAAGATCCTGAATCTCTCAGCCGATTTCGTTCAGCGCCACCCGGAGAAATTCAAAGACCAGCCGATTGAGTGGAATACCTACAACCTGCCTTACCGCTTTTCTCCCGCGCCGCCGTCGGTTTTGGTCCTGGGCGCCGGCACTGGCAACGATGTGGCGGCGGCTTTGCGGAATGGCGCTGGCGACGTGCTTGCGGTTGAAATCGATCCTCTCATTCTGAAGCTGGGACGGGAGTTGCATCAGGAGCATCCTTACCAGTCGCCGCGGACTCACGTGGTGATCGATGACGCCCGCAGCTACATCCAGAACAGCAACGAGAAATTCGACTTGATCGTGTTTTCCCTGTTGGACTCGCATACCACCGCTTCGCACTTCGCGAACATCCGCATCGATAACTATGTGTACACGCGAGAAGCCATGACGCAGGCGCGTCGGCTTCTAAAGCCCGATGGCTTGATGATCGTGAAATTTCTGGTGGACACTCCCTGGATCGCGGGGAGACTGTTTAACTTGCTGCAGGATGTATTTGGTGTTGTGCCGGTACAGTTCCAAAGCGACTATTCTCAATCAACCATCGACGGACGGTTTTTCGTCGTGGGCTCGCCTGAACGTCTGGCAAAGATCACGGCGGATCCCGTGCTAGCGGCCTACCTGCAGAAGCATTCCCACATGCCCATGGAGAGCGCGGAAATTACCACCGACGACTGGCCGTTCTTCTACCAACACGAGCCGGGAGTGCCGTTCAGCGTGATTTTGGTTTCGCTGGCGGTCGTCTTGACGCTCGGATGGTTTATCCGCCAGGCTGGCGGACAAACCGGGAAGATTCAGATGCACTTCTTTCTGTTGGGTGCGGGCTTCATGCTGTTGGAAGCTCAAATCGTGAGCCGCATGGCGCTGCTGTTTGGAACAACGTGGCTGGTGAATTCGATTGTCGTCTCGGGGTTGCTCTGTTTGATTGTGGCAGCAAATCTGGTTTACCAGACTTTTCCGAAGATTCCGATTCGCCTGGCGTATGCGGGTCTGATGCTCTCCCTAGTCGTCCTCTATGCGGTGCCCATGGAAAAGTTGTTCTTCAAATCCCTGCTGGTGCGAGTGGTTGTGTCGACCCTCGTGCTTTGCCTTCCCGTATTTTTCGCGGGCATCGTGTTCGTATCCAGCTTTGCCAAGGCGCGCTTTGAAGGCAACGCGCTGGGGTCGAACCTGTTCGGCTCGCTGGCGGGTGGGTTGCTGGAGTCTTTGTCGCTCTGGCTTGGATTGAAAGCGCTGGTGATTGTGGCTGCCATCGTATATGCGGGATCGGCATGGGCGCTTCGGCAAGTATCTTCAAGTTTCGAGAGAGCCTAGAACGTGTTTCATAAATGCTTTTGGGTAGGTCACGGCTTCAGCCGTGACGCTCAAAGCCTAAAAAATACGGGCTTTAGCCCCCGAGGTAACGTTCTTCACGACCTTGAGAGCGATTTATGAAGCAAGCTCTAGGGACATTGTCATGGCCTTGGGTATCAAAAGCAGGTCCCTCCACTTTGCGGAATCGTCGAAAACCGACGATTTCCCTACGGTCGGGATAACAAATTTTGCAGCGGGAGAATGCGCAACGATGACTATGAACGAATACCAAAAGCAGGCGGGAACCACAGCAGCTTACCCAAGCATGGGTGAGAATTTGTGCTACCCGGCGATGAAGCTCGCCGGCGAAGCCGGGGAATACTGCGATAAGGTCGGCAAGCGGTGGCGCAATACGGGCAGCATGTCCAGCCAGGGAATGAACGCCGAAGAAATTGAAGACTACGTGAAAGAGTTGGGCGACGTTCTCTGGTACATCGCCGCGTCTGCCAAGGAACTTGGCGTAACTCTGGAACAAGTGGCTGAACTCAATCTGAAGAAGCTTGCCGACCGCAAGGCGAGAGGTGTCATTAAGAGCGCGGGCGACAATCGCTGAAAGCTAGGGAAACTCTGAATAAGTATTTCAATCTCTCAGGACTGTCATTCCGAAGCGAAGCGAGGAATCCCTACACCCTCGACTTGCCCAACTTTCGCCAGCTTTCTTACTGCGCAGCCTCCTCGTAAGAAAGTTGGAAAGCACCTTGCTACGTTCGGCACCCTGGGGATTCCTCGCTGCGCTTCGGAATGACAATCTCAAAAAAGAGACTTGTCTAGGAAGACTCTGACTAAGCCGTGAAATTATTTTTCTCTGTCATCTTGAGCGTAGCATTCGCGCGCGCAGCGCGGGAATGCGGAGTCGAAAGACCCCTGCCCCAAAGGACAACTTACCTTAATCAGAGTCTCCCTAGAGTTCCCCTGGCGCAGGATACAGATCCGCGTAGGCTGCGGAACCTCTATTCGACCGTCACCGACTTCGCCAGATTTCTCGGCTGATCCACGTCGCAACCACGTCGCACGGCGATGTGGTAAGCCAGCAGTTGCAACGGCACGATTTCCAGAATCGCGGAGAGTTCGTCCGGAGCCGGTGGAATATAGAGAACGTGGTCCGCACCTTCCTTGATTTCTTCGTCGCCTTCCGTGGCCAGCGCAATGACCTTGCCCGACCGCGCCTTCACTTCCTTCAAGTTTGACATCGTCTTTTCATAGCGCGTGACAGAATGCGGATCGTTGCGGTCGCAGGTGGCGATGATGACGACAGGAAGGTTTTCGTCGATCAGCGCGTTCGGCCCGTGCTTCATCTCTCCAGCCGGATAGCCTTCGGCGTGAATGTAGGAAATCTCCTTGAGCTTCAGCGCGCCTTCCAAAGCAATCGGGTAGTGGATGCCGCGACCCAGGAAAAGAAAATCCTGCGCGCGAACGTAAATTTTGGCGAGTTCTTCACAAGCGTCGTCGTGGGTTAGCAACTGCTCGATCTTGCCCGGGATGCGAGTGAGTTCAGCGACCAGTTCCTTCGCGCGCTCCGGCGCAAGAACGCCACGGACTTCGCCGAGATACAGCGCAAAAAGATAGAGCGCGGTGAGTTGCCCCGTGAACGCCTTCGTCGAGGCGACGCCAATTTCCGGACCAGCGTGGGTGTAAATGGTGCCTTGCGCTTCGCGTGTGATCGCCGAACCGACCACGTTGCAAATCGCCAGCGTCTTCGAGCCCTTAGCCTTCGCTTCGCGCTGTGCAGCAATCGTATCGGCGGTTTCGCCCGATTGCGAAATCACAACCGTGATCGTATCGGGTGGAATGATGGGATCGCGATACCGCCATTCGCTTGCGTAGTCGACTTCCACCGGGACGCGGGCAAGCCGCTCAATCATGAACTTGCCAGCCAGCCCAGCATGCCAACTGGTTCCGCAGGCGGAAATATTGATCTTCTTCATGGTGCGAAATTCGTCTGCGCTGATCTGCATTTCGTCCAGGAAGATCTTGCCGGAATCCTGCGAAACGCGTCCTAGTGTCGTATCCCGGACAGAGCGCGGCTGCTCGTAAATTTCCTTGAGCATGAAGTGCTTAAAGCCGCCCTTTTCCGCCATAATCGGGTCCCAGGTGATGTGCTGGACTTCCCGGGTGACGGGCTTACCGTCGAAGTCGCTGACTTTCACGCCTTGCTGCGTGATGACCGCCAGATCGCCGTCGTGCAGGAAGAACATATCGCGCGTGTGATACAAAATCGCAGGAACATCGGAAGCTACAAAATACTCTTCGTTGCCGATTCCAATTACGGAAGGTGGGCCAAGGCGGGCAGCAACGATCTTATTGGGATCATCGGCGGAAATCACGCTCATGGCAAACACGCCAGTCAGGTCTTTGCAGGTTTTGCGCACCGCCTCTTCCAGCGAAACACGGTTCCCGTTTCCGCCTTCGGCGTGCATATACTTTTCGACCAAGTGGGCGATAATTTCCGTGTCCGTCTCGGTCGTGAACTTGTGGCCTTCCTGGATCAACTTCTTCTTCAGCATCAAGTAGTTTTCAACGATGCCGTTGTGGACTACGACGATGCGCCCGGTGCAGTCGCGGTGCGGATGGGCATTCTCTTCGCTGGGGCGTCCGTGCGTGGCCCAGCGTGTGTGGCCGATGCCATAGGTGCCGTCGAGCGGATTGGTGCGGATCACTTCTTCGAGGTTGCGCAGCTTGCCTTCGGCACGGCGAATCTGCAAGCCGTCGCCATTGCCCGCAACGGCAATTCCAGCCGAATCATAGCCGCGATATTCTAGCTTCCTCAAACCCTCGATGATGACCGGAACAACTTGCTTTTTCCCGACGTAGCCAACAATGCCGCACATGGTGAAACTCCTTGCAAATCTTGAGTATTTCCATCACTGGTTTTCCGTCGATCGGGGGGCGCGAAGACGGCGGACCTGAGAACTGTCCTGAAAATCTAGGGGAGACAACGATCCAACAGAGCACGATCCTACAAATTGCGGGTCACTGAATGTCTTCGCTTACTCTTCCACGGTAAAACGAAATTCTTCGATTACTGGGTTCGTCAGCACTTCGCGAGCCATCTTTTCCACTTCAGCGTTGGCTTGGTCTTTGGTTAATCCGCCATTGAGCGCGATCTCAAAGAACTTGCCCTGCCGCACATCGCCGAGCCCCTGGTAACCCATCTTCTTGAGGGCTCCCTGAATGGTTTTGCCTTGGGGATCGAGCACAGTTTTCTTCAAAGAAACGTAGACGTGAGCTTTCATGGGGGTGATGCAATTATACGTCAGGGGGTTGGGAGAAGGCATGGTTACCTTGGGGTGCGTGGCTGTCGGCTATCGGCTGTCGGCTTGAACCCAACCATGCATTGCCGATAGCCGATAGCCTAGAGCTTTAAGATTCTGGCGTCGAGGTCGGCCAAAGCGGCTTCCAGCATTTGCTTGTGACGGGCATTCCGGGTGGATTGGAGTTGCTGGAGGACTCCGTTGCGGGAGAGGAGCAGGGAGTCTTTCTCGCGCTTTTGCGCGGCCTCCTCGGTCGTGAAGCGTGGCTTGACTACGCCTTTAGGCCGGGTTGCCTCGGCTTGCTGCTCTTCGACGGATTTGCTTTCCCAACCGCGGGACATAAGAGGCTTTCGGATGTTGGCTATCAGCTTTGGCCGACAGCCGATAGCCGATAGCCGACAGCGATCTACAACCCAAACAACTCCCGCAACCGTTTCGTCTGCGCGCGGCTGACCGGGATTTCGCTGTGTTTCTTGTCGTCCATACGAAGCTGGTAGGAGCTCTTGAACCACGGCACCACTTCTTTAATCCGGTTGATGTTCACCAGATACGACCGGTGGGCGCGCCAGAAAAGCTTGGAATCGAGACTGTCCAACAATTCTTCCAGCGTGCGACAGTTGGAGTGGCCTTCCAAACCCGCCGCGCCGGCGGTCACAACTGTGATCACGCCGTCTTCAATCGAAGCAAAGCAGATGTCTTTTTGGTCCGCAAGGAGCATGCGTCCGGCAGCTTTAATCAACAGCTTCGAGGGCTGCTGCTTTTGCGTTTCCAACATGCGTACCAGCGTTTCCAGCCGATCCGATGCGCTGGCGGGGGACATTTGTTCGCGGGCCCGTTGCAACGCCTGCGCGACCCGCCTCTTGTCGAAGGGTTTGAGCAGATAGTCGACGGCGTTGACTTCGAAAGCCTTGACCGCGTACTGGTCGAAAGCAGTAGCAAAGATAACTTTAGGCAGCGCCACTTTCTTGTCGAGCAACTTCTTGATCACGCCGAAACCGTCAAGGCCCGGCATTTGCACGTCGAGGAAGACGAGATCCGGGCTGTGCTCTTTGATCAAATTGATGGCGTCGAGCCCGTTCTTGCCCTGCGCGACGATATTGACGTCGCCCGCACCCTTGAGCAGGTAGGCAAGCTCGTCCCGAGCCAGTTGTTCGTCGTCGACGATGAGGGCCGAGAGGGTCATGGGGCAGTGCTTTCTGCTGGGATGAGTATAGGGC
>Ga0209068_10001925_pt1 | contig 10249 bp, 10 predicted proteins | sample ColStrG_CSR_2012_FD_187200 | JGI IMG/M metagenome (GOLD analysis project Ga0209068, IMG submission 187200) | Freshwater sediment microbial communities in response to fracking from Pennsylvania, USA - Cold Stream Run_MetaG_CSR_2012 (SPAdes)... | ecosystem: Environmental > Aquatic > Freshwater >...
GTGCGGAGCTTGCTCGCCGGAAGCAGGATCGATCCAGGCCAGCGAAGCATAATTGTGGTGCCAGCTCGGGTCCATGGACACGATGTCGGGCCGCCGCTCGCCCAGCGCGCCGGCCGCGCAGGCCCAGCAGCGCAACTCGATGTTTCCGGTCTCGTCGAGCTCCTTTTCGTCGTAGCCGATCAGCGACTTCAGATTTCCGGCGGCGAGCTTTTCCAGCACGCGATTGTCGAAGGCGAGCTCCGGATTGGCATAGCGGTCGGTGCCGGGGAAATGCGACATGCCGCCGCTCGATAGAATGACGGTCTTCAGTCCCATCGCGGTGACGGTGCGGGCGACGGCCTGGCCGAACGCATAGCAGCGCTCCATGGTCGGCTGCGGCGGCAGATAGGCGTTGACATAGATGGGCAGCACCGGGCCGGTATGGCCGATATGGGTCAGCGGAATGCCGATCGCATAGTCGATCTTGGCGGTGCTGGTGAAGGCGGGATCGAAATTCTGCCGATAGAGCGAACGCACCAGCTCGAAGCTGATCTCGCTTGGAATTTGCCAATGAAATTTGCGTCCGGCGAATTCTCCGGTCGCCTCGCCGCCGACATGGATCGTGAAGGGAGGCGCCGCCTGATGGAAGAACTGCTCGGCATGATCGTTGGAGAAGATGATCCAGAGGTCCGGCTCGAGCGCCCGCAGCCGAAGGCCGATCTCGGCCGCGACCGTTTTGACATGCTCGACATTGGTCTTGTCCTCGGTGTCCGGCATCGTGAAGAACTGCGGCGCGTGGGGCAGCATTGCTCCGCCGATCACGGTCGACATCATGGTTGTTCTCCCTGCTGCTTCGAAATTATCCCCCAAATCGCGCAACAACAAGCTGATCGGCTTCACAGGCGAAGACGAAGGAAGTAGCTTTCTGCCGATCCGCCCTGCTGGTTCCCCGCGCCGGGCAAATTACCGGGAGGCATGATGGCCGAGGTGCCGATTACGATTGCGTGCGGCAACTATGACCGCACGCGCGCGATCCGCGATGGCCGGGTCAAGGTCGAAGGCTGCGCCGCCACCTATCTTCCGCTCTATCCCGAGGAGATTTTCTTTCGCGCCTTCCGCTATCAGGAATTCGACGTCTCCGAGCTCTCGTTCTCGAGCTTCATCCGGACGGTGGCGGCGGGCACCTCCGCCTATATCGGGGTCCCGGCTTTCGTATCGCGGATCTTCCGGCATTCCGGCATCTACATTCGCGCCGATGCCGGCATCCGCAGCCCGGCCGATCTTCGGGGCAAACGCGTCGGGCTGCCCGAATACCAGATCACCGCGGTGGTCTGGATGCGCGGCATGATGCTGCACGAATACGGCGTATCGCCGTCGGAGATTCATTGGCGCAGCGGCGGTCAGGAGGAGCCGGGACGGCACGAGCGCACCCCCCTCAAGCCGATCGCGGGCGTCGACCTGCAGCCGATCGCGGATCATCAGACCCTCGTCGGCATGCTGCGGGACGGCGAGCTCGATGCCCTGTTCACTGCACGCGCGCCGTCGTCCTTCCTCGACGGCGAGCCGCATATCGCCCGCCTGTTTCCCGATACGCGGCAAGCCGAGAAGGCCTATTTCAAGAAGACCGGCCTGTTCCCGATCATGCATCTGGTCGGGATTCGCAAAACGCTGGTGGAGCAGTATCCGTGGCTGCCGACCAGCGTCTACAAGGCATTCTGCGAAGCCAAGGCGCTCGCCATGGCGGATCTGCGCGACGTCAACGCCCTGATGGTCACCCTGCCATGGCTCGAAGCCGAAACCACCGAGACCATGGCCGCGATGGGGCGGGACTTCTGGAAATACGGCATCGAAGAGAACATGGCCGAAATCGAAGCCTTGACCCGATATTCCTACGAGCAGGGATTGATCGAGCGCAAGGTCGCGGTCGAGGAGCTCTTCGCCCGCTCGACCTTTGAAATCTCGAAAATATGACCGCGATTATTCGGCCGCGCGCGGGATGATATCGCTCTTGCCGTTGGTTCTCATGCGAACAAATATCTGGGTCAGGATCAAGAGCGCGCTCAAGGTGACGAAGAACGCGCTGATCGGCCGCTCGACGAAGACCATGAGATCGCCGCGCGAGATCAGCATGGCGCGGCGGAAGTTCTCCTCGAAGCGCGGCCCGAGCACGAAGCCGAGCAGGATCGGGGCCGGGTGGAATCCGAGCTGCAGCAGGATATAGCCGAATATCCCGATCGCTATCGTCTCGCCGACCTGGAACATGTCGTTGTTGGTGCTGTAGACGCCGATGCAGATGAAGAACAGCGCGCTCGGATAGAGGTAGCGGTACGGAATGGTGAGCAGCTTCACCCATAGTCCGATCATCGGCACGTTGAGGATGACGAGCATGATGTTGCCGACCCAGAAGCTCGCGACCAGGCCCCAGAACACGTCCGGATGCTGGCTGATGAGCTGCGGGCCGGGCACGATCCCCTGGATGGTCAGGGCGCCCAGCAGCAGCGCCATCACGGCGTCGCCCGGGATGCCGAGGCTCATGGTCGGGATGAAGTCGCCCTGCACCGAAGAGTGGGTCGAGGCCTCCGGGCAGGCGACGCCTTCGATCGCGCCGTGGCCGAAGCGCTCCGGCGTCTTCGAGATCTTCTTCTCGACCGCGTAGGAGACGAAGGACGCGATGGTCGGTCCGGTGCCGGGAATGAGCGCGCACAGGCTACCGAGCGCAGTGCCGCGCAGCATCGGCCAGAACGCCTGCTTGAAATCGGCCTTCGAGGGCCACATGTCGCGCAGCTTGATGTTGGTATACTTGGTGTCGATGGCGGCGGTCTGGTTGACCGTGTTCATGAACTCGGCGATGCCGAACAGGCCGAGCGCCAGCGCCACGATCTCGACGCCGTCGTCGAGCTCGGTCATGCCGAAGGCAAAGCGCGGGGTGCCGGTCTCGATGTCGGCGCCCACGATGCCCAGGAGCAGGCCGAACACCGTCATGGCCACGCCCTTGATCGGCGAGCCGCGCGCGAGCGTCGACCCGGCCAAGAGCCCGAGCAGCATGAGCGAGCACACCTCCGAGGGCCCGAATTTCAACGCCACTTGCACCAGCACAGGCGCCAGAAAGGTCATCTCCGTTATGCCCCAGGAGGCGCCCACGAAGGAGGCGATCACCGTGATGCCGAGCGCAACGCCGCCGCGCCCCTGCTTGGTCATCGGGTAGCCGTCCAGGCAGGTCACCGCGTGCGGTGGATGACACGGTAGATTGAGCAGGATCGAGCAGATGGCGCCGCCGTATTGCGCGCCGTAAAAGACGCCCGCCAGCATCAGGATGGCGGCGACCGGCTTCATCCCGAAGGTGAGCGGCAGCAGGATCGATATCGTGGCGAGGACGCCCATGCCGGGCAGCACGCCGACGATGTTGCCGATCAGCACCCCGAGGAAGCAGAACATCAGGTTATGCGGCTCGAGCGCGACCCCGAAGCCGTACCAGAGATCGGTCAGTGCGGAATAGATCACAGGGACCCCCAACGCCACATCGGCAGCGACACTTGCAACAGGTACGAAAACAGCGCCACGCCGCAGATTGTGACGCCGGTCGCGAGGATGAGGGCGCTCTTCACCGTGCTGTCGCGATCACCCATCGCGGACACGAACACGCAAGCGAAGGTCGCCGGGATCAGCCCGCCCAGGTTCCCCAATACAATAAAGAGAGCCGGCCCGGCCAGGATGCAAAGCCAGGCGCGCCATTCGGGCTTCGGCATGATGAGCTGATCGTCGTCGACGGCCGCGGCCGTGGCCGCGACGCCGGCGATCAGCATTCCAAGGCAGGTCATGATGACGCCCAGGATGATCGGGAAGAAGCCCGGTCCCATATGGAAAAGGGTGCCGACATTGTAGTGGCGCGCTTCGAGCACGGCGCCGAGCCCGATCAGGGTCATCAGGCCGCCCGCGTAGTAGTCTTTTTTCTGTGTGAGCAAGTTACGCAATGGTTCCACCCCCTGCCATAATATTGCGGTCTTTAGCGGCAGAGCCAACTCATAACCGAGTTTTTGTGTCAATTAAATAGCTGCATGGAACATTGCGCAAATTTCGGCCAGCCGCGTGCGGTCCCCTCAAAGTGCCTCGACGGCCGGATTCGCGCCGCCACCGCCTGCATTCGCCCTGCTAAATCAAGGCGATTGCGCAAGGCTATCGCCCCCGACCAACGACTTGTTCCGGTGCCATGCCTGCCGAGCCGGGACGTTTGGTCGCGCATGTCGCGTGTCGATGGGATTCTGCGCGGTGTCGATGGCCAGGTGCGATGGGCCAGCGCGATCTGCTTCCGGCGGCCACCGGGAAGCATTTATTTTGCATCGCAACATAACCGTCGCGGGGCCGAAGGCTCGTCCATCAGGGCCGGTCTTGTCTAAGCAAATTGCCCGGCCGGTGTCGTTAACGAAGTATCTCGGCGCGCCGCGCTCGCAGCTTTCCTTCGCTGATCCCATCGAATATACTTGTCAATGCCGAATTGGGGCCCGGATACTTTCCGGATGGGTCGGTGGCATGTCCAAGATTTCGAAGCATTGGGTTGGGCCGGTCTTGGTCGCGGCGGCTTTGGTCGCTCTCACCACGGGCATTCTATTGGCGGTCTACCTTGCATGGCAGCCGGAGCATCTGATCTTCGGCTATTTGATTCCGATCACGTTCGTGGCGGTCAGATATGGCAGCGTGACCGCCATCGTGACCGCCGTCGCCAGCGATGTCTGTGCTGCCTATTTCTTGTACCCTCCCGACTTCAGCATCTATATCGCCGATCCTTTGCAGGTGGCCGAGCTCAGCTTCTTCTCGCTCCTGGTGCTGGCGACGAGCCAATTCATCGGTGGCTTTGCCGACGACGAGCGGGTCCGCAAGCGCGCCACTCCGTACAAGAAAGCCTGAGTGAGCCGGAAGGGCGCGCGATCCCCGGCCCGCGGCCGGCCGCTCAGATCGCCAGGAACGGCCGCAAAGCAGCAGCCACATCGTCTGGAAATTCCTCGTGCACCGACAGCTTGCCGCCGGCAAGGCGGGCAGCCTCGATCCCTGGGAGTTGGCCTAGCGCCTCCATCTCGGCAAGCGATCGTGGTGGCGTCTGGCCCCCGTAGACGAGCAGGATCGGCACGCCGGCACGGCCCGCGAGGCTTAGGAATTCCGCGCGGCTGGCGACCCGATCCAAGCCGCCGGTCACGAAGGCTACGGACGCAAAACGCGCGCCTTTCGCATCCATGACCTTTCTCTTCTCCATGAGGCGCTCCCCGCGCAGCCACGCCGGATCGCTGTAGACGTGGCCAGACACCATCCGGCGGACCACGAAGGAACTGACGTTCAACCGGTAGAGGAACTGGCCGAGCCCCGGCAGCGCGATGACGCTGCGGATTTTTGCGAATAGCGGCCGGTCGCCGCCCGCCATGGTCGGCAGCGGTCCGCGCCAGGTCGGCGCTACGAGAACGATCCGGTCGGTGGAGCCCGCGTGCCGCGCGGCATGGTGCAGGACGTAGGTCGCCGCGTGGCCGGCCGCGATGACGCCGTGGGGGCGGGCGCCGAGCTCGCCGAGCGCATGGCGCAAGAAGGCCGACAGCGCGTCCGGCGTCCAACGCAGGTTCGGCCGCGGCGCCGTGCCGAACCCCGGCCAATCGAGCGCGACCACGCGAAATTGCGACTTGAGCCGCGCCATGAGCGGATGCATCTCGGCGCGCGTGGAGATCGAGCTCAGGGCCGGCAGCAGGAGCAGCAGCGGACCGCTGCCGGCCTCGTCCAGCCCGAGCGCGATGTCGCGATCCTGCCATGACCAGCGCAACGCCCGGGTGATCATGATGGCTTGCCTGCTTGCCGTACCGAGCGATGCGAGATGCCGCGCCTGCAGCCGGCCATGGACCCGACCGCTTTCACTTTTTCAAGTTCACGCCTGACAAATGGGCAATCGCTGCCAGCGACGTCTGCGCTGCATTCAACCCCAGGCGAAAATCCTTGTCGGAATACGCGGAGAACCGATCCGTCGGCTGATGGTAGTGTGGATTCCATCCCGCCCCGATCTGCATTCCTCTTTCGTTTTCGCGAAGGCTGATCGCGGGGACAAGATCCGTGAACGCCGAGGAATCGGTGTTGGTCATGTGGTGCCCGACCGCGGCTGGATAGTCCGTTGCATATTTTTCATTGGCGTCGCGAAAAAGGAATGCCAGCTTCATGGCTTGATCCGCAAACTTCGCGGTGGACTGGAATTCGATATTGATGTCCGCCTCGGGACGCTGCTCCGGGCTGACCGTGCCATCCGGGCGCGGCATGCCGTGGTCCCAGAGCATCATGTCGTGCTGGATCATCGCAAGCCACTTTGGCTCGGGATACCTGCCTGAACCCGGGGGATCCTCTCTGCCCTGCAGCGGCGCTCGCTGCTCGACATAGGCGCGCGAGCCGTTGAGGCCCGTTTCCTCGTTGTTCCAGAGGGCGAATCGAACCGATCGCTCCGTCTGCACGTCGGGACCGCTGAAAATGCGGGCCAGCTCCATGACCAGCGCCGTGCCCGAGCCGTCGTCATCCGCCGCCTCGCCGAAGCCACGGCCATCCAAATGGGCGCCGACGATGTACATCTCGTTCGGATGCGTGGTGCCCACCTTCGTGCAATACACCTCTTCCCGCGGCCCTGGGGCCGGCGGCTGCGCGTTGAGCGCACGCAGCTTCGGATCGGATTGTGCGTCAGGATTGTTGTTGGCGTCCGGCGGCCGCGCAATGCCCCGCAGCCGCGAGCCGCCCAAGCCAGAACGGATTTCCCCGCTGGCGACCGCCGAGGCGGGCGCCGGGCTGGCGGCCTGCTGGAATGGCTGGCCCGGTTGATCGTAGACGTACTTGATGCGCTGGGTATTCGTGCAGCCGGAGCTGCGGAGCTGCGTTTCGATCCAGTCGACCGCTGCCCGGTTGCGGTCGGTGCCCTGCTGCCGATCCCCGAATTGCGTCAGGCCCTTGATCGCGGCCTTGTACCTCTCCAATTCGAGCCTTCCGACAAGGACCTTGATGGGATCGTCGGCCCGCGCGTCTTGCGCGCCAAGCGATGTGTCTGCGGCCCGCTGGCCGAAGACGGGCGCGGAGAGGGAAATGACAAGACCGCAAATCGCAATGACGAGTCCGCCGACGTGCACGTATTTCTCCTCAATCTCTGTCCGAGTCCGGATGCTTGATGAGGTGAAATTGCGGCGTGCGGTACCCGCTCCAGGGCAGTTCCTCCTGGCACAAGACACACGCGAGACTGGCCGGACCCTCCTTGGTCTCGGCCGTCTCGGTCACCTCATAGACTGCCCCGCATTTGCAAGTTATCTGCACCATCTCCCGAATATGCGCCCAGGAAGACCCGAAAGCCACACTGTATGATTTCAGACATCTACTCCGCCGCCCGGCCCACGCGCAGGCCGTCGAGATGCCCGACGACCTCGTCGATATGCATCACGTCGGCATACTTGTGATGCAGGTCGAACAGGTTGACCTTGTGGGTCAGCTCGGCGCGGTCATAGGTGCATTGCTCGACCACGGTGACATGAAAGCCGTTGGAATAGGCATCGACCACGCTCGCCCGCACGCATCCGGACGTGCTTTCGCCGCACACGATCAGGCTCCGGATGCCGAGCAGCGCCAGGTGCGAGAACATCGGCGTGCCCGCAAAGGCGCTGGCGCGCTGCTTGTAGATGACGATGTCGGACGGCTGCGGGCTGAACGCGTGATGGATGGCATAGGGATCGCCGCCCGGCGTCGCACGCTGGCGCCGGGTCGAGACCGCGCCCGGGGGCCGGTTGTTGGGGCGGGTGTCCTGGGTGCTGTAGAACACCGGAATGCCGGCCGCGCGGGCGGCCGCGAACAGCCGCTTGGTCGGCGCGATCGCCGCATGGGCAAAGATACCGCAGGTATTCGCAAAGCGGTCGTTGAGCTCATAGGGCGAATGCGGGCCGCCGCGATAGACCAGGTCGTAGAGATCGATCGCCAGGAGCGCCGGCCTTGGGCCCACGAAAGTCTCCCGCCGCCAGCCGGCATACAGCTTGATGTCGGCCTCCGGGATGACGTCCTTCCAGCAATGGTCCTCGAACTTGTCGATGGAGGTCATGCCGATCTTCTCCGTTGGAGTCGCAGTTGGTGACGGCATTCAAAACCTAGCACAGCGGGAGATCGAGTCGAAGAAGGCAAGCGAGGACGCGCGCTTGTCCGCATGGTCTGGCATCTGATGTCTTGCCCCCTCCGGAGCGCATCGCCATATCGATGACGGCGCGGGAAACCACATCGATGAGTTGGAGATGCGCATGAGCACCATTGTCGATCGCGAGCCGAAATCAACTCTCTATTGCTCCTTTTGCGGAAAGAGCCAACACGACGTGCGCAAGCTCGTCGCCGGCCCTCACGTCTTTATCTGCGACGAATGCGTGGAGCTCAGCATGACCACTGTCCGGGCGGAGAACGCGTCGTTTTACCTGCGAAGCCCGGACGAATATCGTCGGCTTGCCGAGGATAGCGTCCGTGTCGCGGTAGCAGCGGGTATTCCCCGCGACAAAGCCTTGCTGGCCGTCAGCCGGACCTGGCTTCGTCTTGCGGAAGAAGCGGCGCGGCACGGCAGCTAGCGCATGATTGTAAGAACGAAACGTATGGCCATTGTGTAGATAACCCCGTCGACGTCGTCCCTGCGAAAGCAGGGACCCATACGCCGTGCCCTCTCGATCAGCTGCGGCGTATGGGTCCCGGCTCTCCGGCCGCTTCGCGGCCTTGGCCGGGACGACACCTGAAGTTGCCGGCGATGATGATCAAAATGGCTCGCACTGAGGTTCGAGCGTGTTTCGTGAGTCGATCGAAAGATTTCCCGCGGGTGCAACCGATCCGTGATTCATGCGTTGGCTATTCGGTTCAGTCCTTGCGACGCGTAGCCATCATCTCGATGAATCTCGCGCTGGGCCTCACTGAAATGGCTGAAGATGAAGTTTACGCCTCGAAAGGAGGACGTTATGAGAAGGACTTTGATGTTTTTGGCAACTGCTGCCGCTGTCGCGGGATCCGTGGTGGCGAGTTCGGCGGTCGCTCAGGACCACGGCGGCCGCTGGGATCGGGCAGATCGCTCGGACCGCTCTGACCGTACGGATCGCAATGCTCTGACGGCGCATCAAATCGCTGCTGAAACCGACGTCGGCATCGCGCGCATGAAAGCGGACCTGCGACTGACGGCGGATCAGGAGAAGAATTGGCCCGGGATCGAGACCGCCTTGCGCGACCTCGGACAGAGACGGGCGGATCGCCTAGTCGCTTTCCGAGCGGAAGGCGCGAAGAAGGAAGGTTCCGACGACATCATCGCCTCCCTCAATCGGTCCTCCGGCTTTCTCAGCGACCGCTCCGCCGATATGAAGAAGCTGGCAGACGCTGCCCAGCCGCTCTACGCGGGCCTTGATGAGCAGCAAAAGAAGCGGTTTTCCCGGGCCCTGATCCGCGTGAGCGGCGACCGGGACAATTAGGCCGGCGCACGTCCCTGCTTGATCCCAAATATTCGGGCAGAGCAGCATGCTCTGCCCGGCATTGTGAGCACTCGCCGTGCTGTCGCTCTACAGGGTGGTACGCGATCAGCCTGTGGTCGATACCTGGACGCTATCGCAGCGGCGCCACCCAATGCGATCAATCGCCCTCCGACATCTCGCAGCGCCCCGGGATAGGCTGGGCGCGTTGCGCTTGCGGGAGCGATTTTGCGTGCCGATCGGTAAAATATTCAAGCTCGAACCGCGCGTTGTCGGTGCGAAATCCCGGTGGCCCATTGAGCGACGGCGGTTGATTTCCGAGGCTGCCTTGCCACGCCACCTTGCCGTCGGCCGCCACCGTCAAATCATTGCCGTGGAGCTCGGCGCGCAGCGTGTGGGTTTCACCCGGCCGGATCGGGGCCAAGTTGACGCGCCCTTGCGCCTTGAAATTTTCGTATCCGCCGGCGTGGCACTGCTCGTGGGTATGCATGCCGGCGTTGCGCTTGATGGACACCGCGACCCTGGTATCCGGCTCGATGTGCCACATGGCGTAGATCAGATTGCACGTGTCCTCGGCCCGCAGCTTGAGGCCGATCTGACGGCGCAATTCGCCCGACGCCAAGGGCTTGCTGGCTTGCGTGGGCCCCAGATAGCGGAAGCGAATTTCGGCGCGCTGATCCGCCGTGCTCTCGGTGGCGGTGCCCACGACCGCCCGCGAGCTCGGCGTATCGATCGCGAGCCGGCCGCCCGGCAGTATTGAAACGGCGCCATTGGTCACGCAGAGGTCGCTGCGATCCACGCGC
>Ga0209068_10001927_pt1 | contig 10246 bp, 7 predicted proteins | sample ColStrG_CSR_2012_FD_187200 | JGI IMG/M metagenome (GOLD analysis project Ga0209068, IMG submission 187200) | Freshwater sediment microbial communities in response to fracking from Pennsylvania, USA - Cold Stream Run_MetaG_CSR_2012 (SPAdes)... | ecosystem: Environmental > Aquatic > Freshwater >...
GCAGTTCGTTGTGCAGATCAAAGACACGGGCCGGGCCAGATGTAAAGAGCTCGACGATCCGGGTGAGCCGTATGCCGTGATCTTTGTGAAGGCGTGTGATGGCCAGGCCCAGTGCTGTTTCAGAACCGGTAATGCCGAACGGAGCGCGGTCGAATTCCTGATTCTTTTCGTAAGCGGCGTGGGGTGCGTGGTCCGTGGCGATGGCATCAACAGTGCCGTCGGAAAGCGCGGCGATCAAAGCCTGGACGTCGGCAGCGGTGCGCAGCGGCGGGTTCATCTTGTAGCGTGTGTCGTAGTCTTGAATGTCGGCGTCCGTGAGGGTGAAGTGATGGGGCGTTACCTCACAGGTGACGCGGGCTTTGGCGCGTTTGGCGCGGCGAACTGACGTTAGAGAACCTGCGGCGGAAAGATGCGCCACGTGCAGGCGCCCGCCCGCGGCCTGAGCCAACTGCACGTCGCGGTCGACCACGTCGGCTTCGGCGGAAGCTTTGCTGCCACGCAGGCCCAGGCGGAACGAAGTGGCGCCCTCCTGCATGGAGCAACCTTCGGTGGCGCGGGTATCTTCGGCGTGTTGCACGATCGGAATATTGAGGTCGGAAGAGAGCCGCAAGGCATCACGCATGACCTTATCGTCGAGAATGGGGCGGCCATCATCGGTTACGGCGACGGCTCCGGCGCGATGCAGCGCGCGGAAATCGGTGAGCGTGGCGCCGCGGCTGGCCAGCGTGGCAGCAGCAACTGGAAACACGTTGACGACGGCTCCGCGATCGGGATGCAGCAACCACGCCACCCACTCGGCCGAATCGATGACCGGATTCGTATTCGGCATGCAGCAGACCGACGTAAACCCTCCCGCGGCTGCCGCGGCGGTTCCGGTAGCGATGGTTTCCTTATAGCCTTGACCCGGTTCGCGCAGGTGCACGTGGAGGTCAATGAAGCCGGGAGAGACAATGAGGCCGCGGGCGTCGAATTTTTCGTCCGCGCCGCCGCGAGTTTTGTTGGGCAAGGAGACTTCGACGACGTGGCCGTCGCGAAGCAGGATGTCCATGGGTGCGTCGATGTTCTGGGCCGGATCAATGAGGTGGCCGCCCTTGATGAGCAGGCTGCCTTCTTTGCGGCGTTTAGTGGAGATTGTCATGGGGCGCACACCATCGGGCCATTCATCGGGTTTTTCCACCCGCTCTGGCGAGGATGGCCATGCGAACGGGGACGCCGTTCTTGACCTCTTCGCGGATGACCGATTGGGGAGAATCCGCCAGGTCGCCTTCAAGTTCCAAACCTCGAATGGCTGGGCCGGGGTGCATAAGGATGGCGTCGCGCTTGGCGAGCTTGAGGCGGGCCGGCGTCATCTGGTAGCGGGTTACGTAGTCGTAGATGTGGACACGGAGGCCATCGAGCCGTTCTTTTTGGACGCGCAGGAGCATTACGACATCCGCGCCGCGAACTGCGTCTTCGAGATGGCGCACTAGCGTGAGGCCGGGAGCGAGCGTGGTGGCGAGTTCCGGCAACAGCTCGGGCGGGCCGCAGAGCGTCATCTTTGCGCCCAGTTTGCTGAGCAGATGGATATTGGAACGGGCCACGCGGCTGTGAAAAATGTCTCCGATAATCGCGACTTGCAGGCCTGCAATCTTTTTCTTGTGCCGCAGAATCGTGTAGGCATCGAGAAGCGCCTGCGAAGGGTGCTCGTGCATGCCATCGCCAGCATTGATGATGGGAATGCCGAGGTGCCGGGCCAGAAGATGAGGCGCGCCTGAATTTGGGTGGCGGACAACCAGAATGTCCATGCCGATGGCGCGCAGGGTCGCGCCGGTATCGATCAGCGATTCACCTTTTTCAATACTGGAACCAGCAGACTGAATGAGCGTAGTGATCGCGCCCAGGGATTTGGCGGCGACTTCAAAGGAGGCACGGGTGCGGGTGGAGGTTTCGTAGAACAGCAGTCCCACGCGCTTACCGCGCAGCATGGGGCGCGGCCGCTCCGGCTTCATGCGTCGAGCCAGCTGCAACAAGGCCGTGATGTCCTTGGCGGAAAGCTGCTCAATGCCGAGGAGGGAGCCGCGCGCTGGAGCGCTCGCGCCGGAGGAGGGACGTCGCTCTGGAGGGCGGTCGGCGGATTTGTGAACTGCCTTCGTCGTCAACTCACTTTCTCGACGAGCAGAACTTTTTCCGCGTCGTCGGTTTCCTTGAGTTGGACTTCCACAATTTCGTTTTCCTGGGTCTGAATCCGGCGGCCGACGAAGGTGGCCTCGACGGGAAGCTCGCGGTGGCCGCGGTCGATCAGCACGCAAAACTGGACCAGGCGTGGCCGCCCGTGAGCGAACAAGGCGTCCATGGCGGCGCGGACGGTTCGGCCCGTATAGAGGACGTCGTCGACCAGGATGACGACCTTTCCGGCGACCGGCACACCCAACTCTGTCTTCTGCACGACCGGCTTCGGGCCTACCGTGGTGAGGTCATCGCGGTACAGGCTGATATCGAGGACGCCGATGGGAATCTCTTTTTTTTCAATACGTTGCAGGAGCTTGCCCAGACGCTGAGCGAGAGGAATGCCACGCCGCTTGATGCCCACCAGGACCAGGTCGGTGACGCCATTGTTGCGCTCATTCATTTCGTGGGCCAAGCGGACAAGCGTGCGCTCGATCTCCGACGGCGACATTAGCTGAGTCTTTTCGCGGAGCTGGGGGCTACGGATGGCAGTGCGCGGTGTCATGAACAGAGGATCATACGCGGGGGCAAGGGGCTGGGGCAACTTGACAGCGTGTGGCCGAGCTTCTGGGCTATTTAGGGGTTTTGCGGGTAATGCTTGCGCCGATAGCTCCGCCGAGGGTGGAAAAAAACACGAACATGAGGCAAACGCACACGGCACTGACGATGGTGAGGATCATGAAACCTTCCGGGGTCTTGAATCGCGAGAACGTATCTTGCACTTGCTGCTGGAGCTGGGGGTCGGTGGTCTGAACCATCTTGTCCATGGCTTCGAAAACCGCCCGCCGACGTTCTTGGCCCTCCGGAAAAAACACGAGCCTCACGATTGCGAGCGGAACTAAAGCCAGAAATCCTAAGAGGCCAGAAAGCGCGCCCAGCGATGCTCCAGCTGCAAAATTTAGCGTGGCGCCCGAGATGCGCTTTCGATAGGCATAGACCGCAAATGCCCCTCCAGCCATGAACCCAAAGCCGAGCAGTGCGGCAGGAAAGGCAGTAGTTAGGGCGGAGAAGCATCCTCCCAGAAAAGCAGCGCGCAAGGCGGGGCGCCAGACCAGGGGCGAAACAGGCAAGGAATCTTTCTCGGGCGCATCGGCGTGACGAGGCATCTCCACTGGCTCCGGAGGCACAAACCGAATCTGCGGGGCGCGGCAGCCAGCGCAGAACGGGGTTCCATCCGCGACGGCTATGCCACAGTTAGAGCAGGGGTGGTCCACGTCTGCCAAGTTACAGGAGTTGCCGAGTCAGGGGCAAGGAATTGAGCCACTCAGATGGTGCTGTCGTCTTCGGAGTGCGTGCGCACGTAGACCAGCGCGAATTCCGCGCCCTTGCCTTTCGGCGTGACGGCGACGATATGCGAGTTGCTGTCGGTTCCGACTTTCAGCTCTACGGTTTCGCCTTTGCCATCGCCGGAGCACGAGAGTTCTTTGGAATGCTTGGAGTTCTTATCTCCGTGGATGTCGACGTTAACGTCGGCGCCTCCCGAACGGTTACAGGACAGGACGTGGCCGTAACGTTTGAGATCATTCATGTAGAAGGCGATGAGCTTATCCGGCGCGTCATCGGAGGCATATTTCACGACAACCAGCTTTAATCCGAAGAGTGAAGTTGAGATGTTAACGTTGGCGCGGTCGCTGCCGCCGTCGTCGTCCTTTTCCACCAACCTGGCTCCGGGATAGATGCTGAGCCCGGTATCAGAGGCTTGGACGTCTTTGCCAACGTGCATGTTGCCGACCGGCGACTGAATGGTGACGTCTTTGTCGCCGCTGTTGTTCTTGCTCTCTTTAACTCTGACCCCGCAACCCGCTAGCCCAAAGGCGAGGCCGAAGGAGAGCGAAGAAACCGCGAGAACGGAGAATAGTTGGCTAGTTCTGGCCATGTGAGGTGCCTCCGGTAAGGGCGGGCCGGTCCATGCCTGCTCCACGGGGAGCAATGCTGGGAATACTGACCGGCAGACGGCCGCGGATTGGGATTTCGCCGAACAGGGCCTTCACGGCGCTGGTTTCAGAGACTGAGGTGTTCGAGAAGGCGCAAAGATAGTTCTGCGCCTCGGGAAAGTCCGACACGAAATACGGGCTTCCCAGCGAGACGACGAAGGTTTTTTCCGGCGCATGAGCGAGAACCTGCTGCAGCAAGGTGCCGGCGGCGTCGGCCAGTCCAACGCTGGCCGCCAGTTGCCCGTGCGTCAGCACGCGCTTTCCGCCGGAAGGAGTAATGTAGACGGCCGCGACGACGGCCTGCGCTTCATCAATGGCGCTAAGAACCTGTTCTGTCATGGATTTAGCAATGCGCGGGTCGACGAAAATGACATTGGCGTCGGGCACCCTGGCGCGCAGCTCCCTTTCCAGGACGCGTCCCCATTCCAAGCGAACGTCGTCCGTGAGAACAACCGCCACGAGCTGATTGGCGGTCTTCTCTACGGTTTGGTACGGAAGGGGGGCGGGATCGGTTCCATTTTTTTCAAGACCGTGATTCTCAACCCCATGATTTTCCGCGATCAAAACCTGGGCAGTGTTGTGCAGCGGGAGCATCTTGCCGTTGTCGCGCAGCAGGGTGAGGGCGTCGTCTGCAACTTGTTGACCTGCCGCGAGATGTTCCGGCGAAGCGATCTTGTCGGGAAGCAGGGTCAGGTCAACCAACCGCTTCTTTTGTAGCCCTAGGGAGGCCTTGGCGCGCAGCAGCTTGAGCACGGAGGCGTCGAGGTCAGCTTTGGGGACTTCGCCGCTGTGTACGGCGGCCACCATATCCCGGAAGCAGGCTCCAATGTCATGTGGGATGAGGAGGACATCGTTGCCGGCCTTAAAGGCGTCGACGCAGGCGCGGCCGAGGTCTTTGGCATAGAGCCGAGTCAGCGCGCCCATGTCGAGAGCGTCGGTGACCACGATTCCCTGGAAGCCGAGTTTTTGGCGTAGCAGGTCATGAATGATTTTGGGTGAGGTGGTCGCCACGCGCCTGGGGTCGGGATCTAACGAAGGAACAGAAATGTGGGCCACCATGATGGCGTCGATACCGGCGTCGATGGCTCGGCGGAAGGGAGGCATTTCGACCAGGTCCAGGCGTTCGGATGTGCCCTTCACCTGTGCGACACCGAGATGGGAGTCTGTTCCGGTATCGCCGTGGCCGGGGAAGTGTTTGGCAGTTGTGAGCATGCCCGCTGCGTGAGCGCCCTTGATGTAGGCGGCCAGCAAATCGCCGACTTGCTGTGGGTCTTCGCCGAAAGACCGGGTGTTAATGATGGGATTTGCTGGATTGGAATTGACATCCGCGACGGGAAAGAAATTCCAGTGGATTCCGATGGCGCGGGATTCTTCGCCCGTCACGCGGCCCAGAGCCTCGGCGTATTCGAGCTTGCCCGCAGCCCCAAAAGCCATGGCATGAGGAAAGACGGTGGTTCCGCGCAGGCGCATGGAGAGGCCACGCTCAAAATCAGCGGCGAAAATCAGTGGCAGCTCGGAATCGTTCTGTAGCTGGTTGGTGAGGGCCGCCGTGCCGTAGGGTTCGTTGTACATGAGGAATACACCCTCAACTGGAACACTGACAGCAAAACCTCCTACGTGATACTTGCGGAGGTTCTCACGCAACACGAGGTATTCCGGGCTTCTGGAATTGAGGAACTGAACACGCGCCCACGGCATAATGAGTTGGCCGACTTTTTCCTCGACCGACATCTTGTGCAGTGTTTTAAGGGCCCATTTTTCGCCGTCGCGGTCGAGATGAATTAGGGAGTCTGATGTGCGGACTTTGGCGGGGTCTGCAGCGACTGCTGTTGCGGGGTCGCCGGGACCGGTCGCAGCGATCAGACCAACCGCAAACACAACAGTGCATAGGCCTGCCGTGTTGCGGAGAAAATTGGAAAGCATGAGCCGACAATAGCAGAAATGGCATCATCCGGTAAGACACCGGACGTACACTGGGGCAGTATCCTTTTCGTTTTGATGGGCTTGCAGGAAAGACCTTAGATTCGCGATTCTTGGGCATTGGTCCGCGTCGAGAACGCGCCTAGCCGTGTGGCCCTAGGCGTTGTTCCGCAGCATGCTGCAAACCAGCGATATTGGCAGCCCAACCACGTTGAAATAGCACCCTTCGATTCTTGGAATCCAGCGCGAAGCGTGGCCCTGAATGGCGTAGGCTCCGGCTTTGTCCATGGGTTCGCCACTGGCCACGTAGTCACTAATTTCACGTTCCGTCAGTGTATTCATTGTGACCCAGGTGACGTCACGCCGGATCATCATCCGTGGTGGCGGCCCCGGCGCGAGCACACACACGCCTGTGATGACCCGATGTTCTCTACCCGCGAGCCGGTTCAGCATGCGGGCGGCATCGGCCGCGTCAGAAGGCTTGCCCAGGATTTCCCAGCCGTCTTCCTCGTCGACCACCTCGTCGGCCACCTCGTCAACCACGACGATGGTGTCAGCCCCGAGAACGCTGAATGTGGATTGATCCGCTGTTCGCTGGTCGTAGACCGCGCGGGCTTTCGCGCATGCCAGCCGTTCGGCGCAGGCCTCGGGCAGCTCTCCGGGAATCATCTTCTCCTCGATGTTTGCAGGCTGGACTTCGAATTCGATGCCGGCGTTGCGTAACAATTCCTGACGGCACGGCGAAGCGGAGGCGAGGATGAGCATGTGAGAGGGATTGTAGCAACCAGCCTGTTAGAATCGTAGTTTGGAGCATATCCCGCAGACTCAGCTTTTGGCTTCGTGTGGAACAAACCTTGCGGCTTCTGCCTTATTGATCTGACCCAGTAATCCAGCATGGACCGTAAATACATCCGAAATTTCGCCATTATTGCGCATATCGACCACGGCAAATCCACGCTTGCCGACCGGTTGCTGGAAATCACTGGCTCGCTGACCAAGCGCGAGATGCAGGAGCAGGTGCTCGACTCGATGGACCTGGAGCGCGAGCGGGGTATCACGATTAAAGCGCACGCCGTGCGCATGATGTATCAGGCGCGGGACGGGATCACTTACCAGCTCAATTTGATCGACACGCCTGGCCACGTGGATTTTTCGTACGAAGTTTCGCGGGCGCTGGCTTCCTGCGAAGGCGCGTTGTTGGTGGTGGACGCGTCGCAGGGCGTGGAAGCGCAGACTTTGGCGAATTCGTATCTGGCAATTAATCACGGGCTGGAAATTATTCCCGTGATCAACAAGATTGACCTGCCGTCGGCGGACATTGAGCGCACGAAGGAAATGATCGAAGGCGCGGTCGGGCTCGATGCGACGGATGCGATTCCGATCAGCGCGAAGACCGGGCAGGGCGTCGAAGAAGTGCTGGAGGCGATTGTCCATCTTGTGCCGCCACCGAAGGGTTTGCCCGAGAACCCGCTCCAGGCGCTGATTTTCGACTCCTGGTTTGATCCTTACCGGGGCGTGATTGTGCTGGTGCGCGTGTTCGAGGGAACGCTGCGGCGCGGACAGAAAATTCGCCTGTGGTGGAATTCTCGAATCCTGGAAACGGAAACTCTCGGCGTGTTGACCCCAAAACCGGTCGAAGTGGACTCGCTGGAGGCCGGTGAAGTCGGTTTCATGATGGCCAACAGCAAAACCGTGGCCGACACGAAGATCGGCGACACGATCACGGAAGAAGCCAATCCGGCGCTGGAACCGCTGCCGGGGTTTGAAGACATCAAACCCATGGTGTTCGCCGGGCTGTATACGGTGGAATCGCACGAGCACACGCGGCTGCGCGATGCGCTTGAAAAACTGCGTCTCAACGACGCGTCGTTTTTCTTCGAACCCGAAAGCTCTGTGGCGCTGGGTTTCGGCTTCCGCTGCGGCTTTCTCGGCCTGCTGCACATGGAAATTATTCAAGAGCGGCTCGAACGCGAGTTCAATCTGGACCTGATCACCACCGCCCCGGGCGTGCGCTACCAGATCACCAAGACCGATGGATCGTCTGTTGAAGTCGACAATCCTTCGCGTTGGCCGGCGCAGACGGAGATTGCAAAGATTGACGAACCGGTCATCCTTGCGACGATTCTTACCAGGGAAGAGTACGTCGGTGGAATCCTGAAGCTGGTGGAGGAAAAGCGCGGCAAGCAGAAGAGTTTTGAGTATGTGGGCACGTCGCGCGTGAAGTTGCTCTACGAGCTGCCGCTCAACGAAGTTGTGCTCGACTTTTACGACCGCCTGAAATCCGTTTCCCGCGGTTACGCTTCTCTGGACTACCACTTGGCGGGGTCGTGGGAATCTCCGATGGTCAAGATGGATATTCTCATCTCGGGCGATCCAGTCGATGCGCTTTCGATTATTGTTCATCGTGACTTCGCTTATGATCGCGGCCGGGCGCTTGCTGCCAAGATGAAGGAACTCATCCCGCGGCAGATGTTCGAAGTCGCCATCCAGGCCGCGATTGGCGCGAAAGTAATCGCCCGCGAGACCGTCGGGGCCATCCGCAAGAACGTCATTGCCAAGTGCTACGGCGGCGACATCAGCCGTAAGCGCAAGCTGCTGGAAAAGCAAAAAGAGGGCAAGAAGCGGATGAAGAAGATTGGCCGGGTGGAGATCCCGCAAGAGGCCTTTTTAGCCGTGCTGCGTGTTGGCGAAGATAGCTAGCGGGGTTGTTTGTCCGGGCAACCCTGTGGCAACGAAAATGGTCTTGACAGTCCTGTCAAGGCGTGATCTTGGTTACCCAAAATGTGCAAAACTCTTGGGAGCCGCGCAGAGGGAGTTTTTGACTTTCGCTTCAGTTTCGCCCAATAGAAAGCAAATAAAGGCAATGTTTGCCATAACTTAGCGGCGCATACTTTTGATCTACATACTTTCGTGCACGCCAGGCGTGAGCGGCCTACTTTTTCTGTTCCACAGAATTTTCCACAGGTTGGGGAGTGTAGCAGCGGGTGCCCACGCCCGCTCGGTCCGTCGAAACAAAACACGCTTCTTTCGCACTTGGGACGCCGGTTTTGGAGAACCGACCGCGCGGCAGACCACGCGGGCGATGGCGCTCGCGCCACCCAAGCTTACTGCACGTAGCCGTCTTCGCTGGCGTGGGCCATGTTTTCAAAACGCGTGGAGCGCTTGATGAACGCCAGGTCGATCCGGCCAATCGGGCCGTTGCGCTGCTTGGCGATAATGATTTCCGCCTTGCCTTCGAGGTCGGGATCGTCCTGCTTGTAGACCTCTTCGCGGAAGATGAAGGCCACCAGGTCGGCGTCCTGCTCAATGGACCCGGATTCGCGCAGGTCGGCGAGTTGGGGACGGTGGTCGCCGCCGCGGCTTTCCGGCGCGCGGCTGAGCTGGGAAAGTGCGACGACTGGCACGCGGAGTTCTTTGGCGATGGCTTTCAGGCCGCGCGAGATGGCGGAGACTTCCTGTGTTCTGTTTTCGTAACGTCGGCCCGCCGTGGCGGTCATGAGCTGGAGATAGTCGACGATGATCAGGTCGAGACCTCCTTGCGATTGCTTCAGGCGGCGGGCCTTGGCGCGCATTTCTCCCAACGAAATTCCGGGAGTGTCGTCGATAAAGATGGGCGCCGGGCCGAGCTGATCAAGCGCGCGGGTGACTTTTTCCATGTCTTCGCGCCAGAGAGAGCCGGTGCGCCACTTGTGCGAATCGACGCGCGACCAGGAGCAGAGGAGGCGGCCGAGCAGAGCCTCACGCGACATTTCCAGCGAAAACACGCCGACAACTTTCTGACTGAGAATCGATACATTCTCAGCGATGTTCATGGCGAAGGCGGTTTTACCCATCGACGGGCGGCCCGCGATGATGATGAGGTCGGAGGGCTGGAAGCCGCTGGTCATTTCGTCGAGTCGCTCGTAGTGGGTTTCGAGGCCGGTAATACGCTGGCCGCGCTGGAGCAGGGCGTCGACGGAGCCGAAGCTGTCGCGGATGATTTCCTGAATGCCGACAAAGCCGCGGCCAATCCTTTGTTCCGATATTTGAAAGAGCGCCGCTTCGGCGGCATCCAGGATCTCCGACGCCGGATCGGCTTGCTCGGTGGCGCGGGCCACGGCCGTGTTCGCGGCGTGGATGAGATTGCGCAGCATCGCCTTATCGCGGACGATGGTGACGTAGTGCTCAATGCTGGGGCGGTCAGGAAT
>Ga0209068_10001929_pt1 | contig 10240 bp, 6 predicted proteins | sample ColStrG_CSR_2012_FD_187200 | JGI IMG/M metagenome (GOLD analysis project Ga0209068, IMG submission 187200) | Freshwater sediment microbial communities in response to fracking from Pennsylvania, USA - Cold Stream Run_MetaG_CSR_2012 (SPAdes)... | ecosystem: Environmental > Aquatic > Freshwater >...
GGTCAAAGTCGGTGCGCAGTGAGTTGGTACCCGCCGGTGCGCGCATCTGTTCTCCGTCCGTGAGAGTTCTCCTTCCCTGGCTGATACCAAGTACGACCGCGCCAACCGTTATTTGGTTCCATCCAATATGCGGATTCGCATCCGGGCGTTCTCGCCGCGTATGTGATTCGGGCTTATTTATCTTGTTGCACAACGGAAGTCGAACATTGTCCTGTTCGGTCCAAATCGGTCGAATCTGGTCGATTCCGGCTCATTGCCGAGGAAAAGACGACTCTGAGAGGCAGTTTGGCCCGCCAATAGTGAAACAGGTAAGGCAGAAGTGACACCCGATCGCGACGCACGACCACCGCGGAACTACTGCCAAGCTCGCGCCTCCGGCAACCACGTGAATCCAGTTACCCGTCCGCCCAGCACCGGGTCAGTGAACGCGATGCAACGGTCGAGGAGGTCCTGGAAGCGCGCCGGGGTCGTGGCTTCGAGGCGCTGTTTACGTCGCCAGGCGGCCCATTTCGGCTGGGCGATGTCGGCCATGCCGATAAGGACGTCGGCCAACGGACTCATGGTGACCCTGCGATGGTCGGCGACCACGTCGATAGCGCTCGCCAGGTCGGCCTGCCGAAGGCTGCGCGATTCGATGATGGCGGCAATGTCGACGAAGTCGCGCCATCGCATGTTCGCGCCGCCGCGGTCCACAGCGGTCACGATCTTTTCAGCCAACACCATGTGGTCGGGGTAGCCGCGGACCTGCAGGGTGCCGCCCAGCAGCAGCGGCAGCGTGGCTTGGGTTGCCTCTGGCCAAATCGGGTCACCGAAGTTCACGTCGATGTGGAGCGCGATCCGGGCGGCCGCCAGCTGCACGGTCGGCGTGACGCGCACCCCTGCGTAGTCCGCTTCATCGCGGATGGTGACACCGGAGATGGATTCACCGTCGAACAGCAAGCCATCCTTCACATCGACCGTGGCTACGGCACGCACGCGTTGAACAACACCGGCGATGTCGTTGGGAAAGCCGGAGGCTGCCAGGTCGATGTCCCGGGTGGGCCGGCGCGCGGAGAACGCGGCCATCAGAACGCCACCCTTGAGCACAAAATCCGCCGAGTGGTTCGAGGCGGCAAGTCGCGCGACGAACCCTTCAAGCGCATACAGCATGAAGTATTCAGCAGAGTCGCGGCCATGCCGTCGGGCGAGGATTCGCACGTCGTTGTACGCGCGCCCAGCGGGAGTTTCCCGAGTGGGTGCCGGCGTCACAGCAGCGTCTCAAGAGCGTCCCGAAGCCGCGGGAGCGCCTTGGGAAAACCTCGCGCGACCCGGAGGAGCGCCGAGGGCGAGTTTCCACGCCGGGCAACCCAACGGCGCAACGCTGAGTATGCGACATCGCTGCCTTCTCTATGCATCCGGCGGAAGGAGTCGACGATCGTCCGCTCTGCCGAGTACACCCAGAGGTCCAGTCCGGACCGGCCAGCCATTGCGGTCCGGCCTACGTCGAAAGTCGCGACGTCGAAGCTGTGCCAGGTCACATGGGTAAACCCGGCCGGATGCCGCATCCCCCGAGGCAGCGCAATGTCCGTCGTGAACGGAATCGCATCACCGAGATCGTGATAAACGAGTGCACTGGTCAGACACATCGTCGCCGCAGGCTTGACGACCGTCGCCGCAGACAGCGCCGCAACGGCTGGGTCGAGCCTGTCCGGTCGAACGTAGACACCGCGCCCCACACGGTCGACCTCACCGGCTTCGACCATCCGGTACACCTGATCCTTGCTCAGGCCGGCCGCCCGCGCCGCTTCCAGGGTGAACACTGGCACCTGTCCTAGCGAAACCATGGCCGACCTCCTAACCGTATACAGATATAGGCCTACCTGTAGACAGTTAGACGGGCAATAGCCCCCCACTCCCGCAACGCGACGAGGGCAAGGACCGCGCGGTGATCGACTCACGCGCCACACTGGCGATCTCGGCCATCCCGGTCGAAGGGCCGACCGGCTCCCACTCGAATCCCAGTGTCCGGTGCAGTTCTCAGCGCAGGTGGCCTGATAGATCACCCCGGTCGCCTTGCCCTCGTGGTACATCGATGTGCCGTCGATCGACACCAACACTCCGTCGACGCGGGCCTTCATCGACGCGCAACGCCCGGATTCGTATCGCTCATCCGATGGCGTGCGCGGACCGGATCGCCTGCTCGCAAACCTCACGGACGGCATCTTCACCGCCGGGCCTGCTCTGGCATCCGATGCTGATCTGGACCGCTCCGTCGAGCAATACCGTCCACCGCACCTGGTGTCCGGCCCGCAGCTCGCGGTAGGTCACAGCGGATCGGCCGACACTGACTCCGGACGGGTCGAAGTCGACAAACACACCGGCCGGCTCCGCTCCGATGGCCCGTTTCAACCGCTCGGCGATGCCAGTGAGGGTCTCGTGCTTCACGTCGGGAACCAATGATTGAGTGACATGCAACGCGACTTCAGGATCCGACGGCGACGTGACCTGCACCCGCGCCGAACCGGGGCCACTAATCACGCGCCGCGTGGGCCAGTTCACAGGAACCGTCAGCGCTACTCTCCCCTCGACCAGAAACGTCGTGGCGGCTTTCTCGATGGCGGGCGCGCCGTTGCGACCGACCGCAGCTACAGCGGGCGCTGCCACGGCCAGCACGACCCCGGCGGCCGCAAGCCCCGAAAGTTTCCAGCCGCGCGATCCAACGCCGCCGGCATCCGCGGCGGACCGGCCGGGGTCCTGCCCGGTCAAGCGGACCGATTGGGCCAGCTGCGACAAGCGCGCGTCATCGACCACTACTGCCGTTTGTCCGTTGCCGGCATCCCGGACCGCGGCGGCAATCAACGCCGCGACCGTGGCAGCCCCGGCGACCGTGCTGGGCGCGTCGATCAGCACGGCCGGTGTCGTGCCCCGTCCAATCCGGGCGACGACACCGGCGATCTCCTCGGCAACGGGATCCAGTCCCGTCCTGCGAGGTACCGCAACAAATCCCTCTCGTTTCGTGTCACCCGCGATTGACACCAGCCTCTCGGCGATCTCCACAACCACAGTCGCTTCCGGTGCGGCGGTCGATGCCCGGGTGAGCAACCACGAGCGCGGTTGCGTCACGACCCCATTCGCAGCCGCGGTGATCACACCGACACGCGACGCCGGCCACCACGATGGGTGCACGACGATCATCGATCTCGCCGCGTCGGGACTCCCGCAGTCCAGTTCGCGCAGCGCGTCGTGCCACAGCGATGCGACCGTGACGGGATGCCCGTTGACCAGCGCCAGATGATCGTCGATCGCACCCAGCGCCGCCGCGTAGCGCTCCGACACCTCACCGTCGGTGGCCAAGCTTGTACCACAACATAATCGGCGGATCGTTCCCGGGCCTGCCTCGATGATTGCGCGGTGCGCCGTGCCGCTCATAGGGGCGGGCTCCAGCCCACCTGAACCAGCTGCTCGTCACCGGTACCAGAGACGAGGATGCCACGACCGGGTGGCAGCGGCGCTGGACGACCCGTGCCAAACAGCGCCGCCCCGTCGGCACGCCCGCTCATCATCAGGCCCATACAGCCAAGGTCACGCAGGCCCGCGAGCAGCGGCTCGAACAGGGCGCGTTCCGCGCCCGCGTTGCGCCGCGCGACCATCAAGTGCAGCCCCAGATCCGGGGCATACGGCAGGTATTCGAGCAAATCCGTCAGTGGATTACGCGTCGCGGTGGCGACCAGGTCGTAGTCGTCGACCACAACGTAGATGTCTGGCCCAGACCACCAAGACCTGGCCCGCAACTGTGCTTGACTGGCATCCGGCGGGGGCATCCGCCGGTCCAACAGATCGAGCAGATTCGGCAACAGCGCAGTCAGCGCGGGAGGCGACATAGCGTAGCCGCCAAGGTGTTCCGACTCGACCACGCCGAGCAGCGCACGCCGAAAGTCGACGATCAGCAGTTGGGCTTGCGTCGCGGTCTTCGTCCGGATGATCTCGCGGCACAGGATCCGCAGCACGCCGGTCTTTCCGCACTCGTTGTCTCCGAGCACCAACAGGTGTGGGTGCCGCCCGAAATCGACCGCGACCGGCTGCAGTCGACGCTCCTCGAGACCGAGCAGAATGTGCGGGCGGAGCTCGTCACCGGCTCGCGCCAAAACGGTATCGTGATCCACCCTGGTGGGCAGCAACGGCACCGGAGGAGCGGCCGAGCCACCATGCCGGCGACGCAGCATTTCGGCAACTCGCACACCGGATTCGGCGAGCCCGGTAGTCGACTCGATCCCGTCCAGACGGGGCAGCGCGACCAGCATGTGCAACCCGTCGCGCGAAAGACCGCGCCCCGGTCTGTCGCGGGGAACCTGGTGCGCTCGCTTGCGGTCAAGTTCGGATTCGGCGGGATCGCCTAACCGTAACTCGATGCGGCTGCCGATCTGATCCTTCAACGCTGGTCTGAGCTCCGCCCAGCGCGATGTTGAAAGGACCACGTGCACACCGTAAGAAAGCCCTTGAACAGCAAGAGCCGTAATTGCCTCTTCAAGAGCCCCGAAATGACGGCGCAGACTTGACCAGCCATCGACGACCAAGAACACGTCGCCGAACGGGTCGATTTTCGACACCGCGGCTTGCTCCCGTCGCAGTTGACGGTATCGGGCGATGGAGTCGACGCTGCGCTGGCGGAAGATGGCTTCCCGATAGTGCACCACCGACTCCACCTCGGCGATGATTCGCCGGGCAAGCTGCGGCTCGGCTCGGCCGGCGACGGCGCCCACATGTGGCAATCCACCTACCGAGGACAGGGTTCCCCCGCCGAAGTCCAGACAGTAGAACTGCACCTGGCCAGGATCGTGGGTCGCCGCCAACGCCGTGATCAGTGTGCGCAGCGCCGTCGACTTGCCTGATTGCGGCGCACCGACTATCGCGACATTGCCTGCGGCTCCGGACACGTCGACCACGAGCGGCATCCGACGCTGCTCAAACGGACAGTCGATGATTCCGATCGGAACCACCAGATCGGCGGAAGCGGATCCGGCGTCACAGAGCAGGGTGTCCATCGCCGGTGCGGCTCCCAGCGGAGCGAGCCAGACCGGGTGTGCGGGTGGTCCGTGTCCGGCCATCCGGTCCAGCACCGCCCGCAGGAGGGTCCGCTCAGGTGGGCCGGCGGCTGTGCGTGTGACCGGCCCGGACACTTGTGTGGTGAACCGCCGGACCGAAGGCGGCGCCGCCTCCGCTGCGACAGCGGCTCGCCTACCCTCGTCCATCGGTCCCGACACGAATGCGGTCCGGAAGCCGATCAGCTCGCCGCCCCCGGAACGCAGAAAGCCGGCGCCCGGCGTGTTCGGCAACTCGTATGCGTCGAGTGTGCCTAGTACGGTTCGTGATTCAGAGGCGGACAGAGTCTTCAGGCATATCCGGTAGGAAAGATGGGCTTCCAGGCCGCGCAGCCGGCCTTCGTCGAGCCGCTGACTGGCCAGCAACAGATGCATGCCCAGCGACCGGCCGAGCCGACCGATAGCCACGAACATGTCGGCGAAATCGGGATGCTGGCTGAGCAGTTCGGAAAACTCGTCGACGATGATGAACAAGGTGGGCAGGGCGGCCAACGGTGCACCGTCCCGGCGCGCGCGCTCATACGTTGCGACGCTGACTTGGCCTGCCTTACGCAGCAGCTGCTGCCGGCGGCTCATCTCGCCGGCCAGTGCGTCCCGCATTCGGGCAACCAGCGGCGCTTCATCGGCAAGGTTGGTGATGACCGCTGACACATGCGGGGCCCGCGCCAAGTCGAGAAACGTTGCACCTCCCTTGAAATCGACGAGTAACAGGTTGAGCATCTCCGGAGAGTTCCGCGCCATCATGCCTAGGGCGACCGTGCGCAGCAGCTCCGACTTTCCCGACCCGGTGGCGCCCACACAGAGTCCGTGCGGGCCCATGCCGTTCTCGGCGGCTTCCTTGATGTCCAGCTCGAGCGGGCTGCCGTCGACGCTGGTGCCGAGTGGAACGCGGAGTCGATTTTGGCGGTCCTGCTCGCACCACAGCGTGATCGGATCGAAACGGGTGATATCGCCCACGCCGAGCAAACTCGGCCAGCCCGACCCGTCGCCCGCGCCCACCCCGGCGACCCGGTATCGGGCTAGCCGCCGAGCGCAAATCAACGCGGCTATGGGATCCATCCGATCAGGACGCGCCAAGGCCTGAGATTCGCCGCGATACCTGATCGTCAACACCGAGCCGTCACCGCCAGCTTCAGCCGCGAGGATGATCACGCCCGACGCCGCGGCAGCGGTCGCGCGCTCCTCCGCATCAACAATCATCACCAGTTGCGCCGGCAACGCGCCGACGAGGGCCCTCTGCGCTTCGGCCAGACTCGGATACACCATCCGGACCGGCCCGACGGCATCTGCTGCGGTCGGATGTTGGTTGTGCGGCAGCCACTTCAGCCAATCCCAGTGGGTCCGATTTTGATCGTCGATCACGCCAACGATCAGCAACTGGTGCGGCGCGTGCTGTACGGCCAACTGGCAGACGATCGCCCGGAGCAGGCCACGCAGCTGGCTCAAATCCCCATCGACTGTCACCGTGCCAGTCCCATGTAATGGGACAACGACCGGCGCGTCCGCGATCGTGGAATGTGTATCGAGAAAGCCACGAACCGCCGCGGCAGTGACTGGGTCCGACCGCTCGGCGGGTGGGGTCTGCGGGGCCACCAGACGCGTACTAAGCGCTGCGGTCCCGACACCGACGCGGACACGGCAGAAGTCAGGGTCGTCGGGGCGCCGCTCCCACATCCGTGGGCCGCCGATCAACGTCCACAATGTATCGGGGTCCGGATAGTCCCAACCCAATGACAGGCGTTGTGCCGCAGCCATGTCGCCGACGCGTTCACGGAGTGCGTCCAGGTATCCGAAGTAGGCGACCCGGTTGGCCTCAATGCCCGGGCCCCGTCGGGGACCACGTCGGACCGCCACGGTCAGCGCAACCGAAGCCAGCATCAGCACCGGGAACGCCAGAAATGTGGAGTTATGGGGTGCGGCTGACCGCGAGAAGAAGACCGCCGCCATTACAGTCGCCGTCCCAGCAGATAGAAGGACAGGAAGGAGCCGCTGCAGGGGTCCCTGCGATGCAGGCGGCGGAAGCTCGGGCGGCGCTTCAACGGCGATGTCCCTGGTCACCGCCACTGTCGGCAACCGCTTTCGTGAGGGCGTGAAACCCTGCGTCATCCCGGCCCCTCCCACCCCTGGACGACGCTAGACAACACCGAAATCGGCCGCAAGCCACCTGTGCACAGCCGCATATCGGGCGCCCGAAAACTGGCTAACGTGAAAAGTATCCGACTCTGAGGGGACCACTTTTGTCTGCACTGTTGTCAGCATCAGATCCGGGGCTGCGTCGCGTTTCAGTCAATGCCGGCACCGCCGTCGTCGACGTGGTGCTCCCTGCCGGGTTGTCGGTCGCCGAGCTGATCCCGCAGATCGTCGACATCCTGGATGGCCACGGCGGCGACGGGTTCGGCGATCCGGCGGCTAAGCGCTACCAGCTTTCCCTGCCGGGCGCGTCCGCTCTGCCCGCATCGGCGACTTTGGCGCAGAACGGTATCCGGGACGGTGCAATTCTGGTACTCAGCCAACCCGCCACTCCCATTCCCGCTCCGCGTTACGACGACGTGACGGACGCCTTGTCGGCGACAGTCGATGCGATAGACCGCCCATGGACCCGGCAAGCGACCCAACTCACCGGGGCGGTAGCGGCGAACTGCTTTACCGGCATTGGATGTTTGGTGCTGTTTCGAAATGCAGTCAGCAATGGCAGTATTCACGGCGGTGGTACCGCAGCTGTCGCCGCATTGGCGGGCGTGGTCGCGATGTTGGCTGCGGTGGTCGCACACCCGGTGTATCGGAGCCGAATCGCCGGGCTCACGTCGAGCCTGATCGCCTGCGGGTTCGCGGCGGCTGCCGGCTTTGTGGCGGTACCCGGCGCCGCGGGCGGCCCAAACGCGTTGCTGGCCGCGGTCGCGGCGGTCGTGACTTCGGTGTTAGCGATGCGCGTAACGGGTTGCGGCGTGGTCACGTTGACGGCGGTGGCATGCTTCGCGATCGTCATCGCGGGGAGCGCACTGGCGACTGTCATAACCGCCGCTCCGCTACCCGCGATCAGTTCGGTGTGCGCGCTGATTTCCCTCGGTCTACTCGGTTTGGCCGGACGGATGTCGATCGTGCTCTCGGGTTTGTCTCCACAGCTACCGCCCGCCCCAAGCCCGGACATCCCAGCGCCAGAGCGGAAGCCTCTGGCACCCAAGGCGATCCGGGCTAATGGCTGGCTAACGAGCCTGCTCGCCGCATTCGCATCGTCGGCGGCCGTCGGCGCAGTGGCCACCGCACTGGCAGACGCCTCGCGCACCGGGGTCGCCTTTGCCGCGATCGTCGGTGTGCTGCTGTTGCTGCGCACGCGCCAAGACACCAGAAGGACGCCGGTGTTCGCCATCTCTGGAATCGTCACCATCGGAGCGACGTTTATTTGCGGGGCAGTCAGCGTGCCCGAGCGCGGTCCGTGGATAGTCGCGGCAACGGCCGGCTTGGCCGCTGTTGCGATCTACCTCGGGTTCGTCGTTCCCGCGACGTCCTTCTCACCCGTAATGCGCCGTGGTGTCGATCTGCTGGAGTATCTGGCTCTGGTCGCGATAGTTCCCCTGACGTGCTGGATATGCGGTCTCTACAGCGTCGTTCGCGGCCTGAGGCCAAGTTGACCGCGGCACGCGCGGTGCGGCTGCTGATGGCATGGGCGCTGACGGGGTTGGCTATCTGCGGAACGCCTTCGGCGCAGGCGGTTTCGCCGCCGCGGATCGACGACCGGTGGCTGCCCAAACCCGCGTTGCCCGCGCCACCACAGCCGACCGCGCAACGCGAGGTTTGCGCCGTGCTGACGGCGAATTCGCCGCCGGGACAGAACCAGCTGACGGGCCTCGACCTACCGCGAATCTGGCAGCTCACCCGCGGCGCGGGTCAGCGCGTGGCGGTCATCGACACCGGCGTTTCGCGGCACCGTCGGCTGCCCGACGTGGTCGCCGGCGGCGACTACGTGTCAGCCGGTGACGGCACCCAGGATTGCGACGCCCATGGCACCCTGGTGGCTGGAATAATCGCGGCCACGCCGGATCCCGGAGCCGATGGCTTCAGTGGCGTGGCGCCAGAGGTGACTTTGGTCAGCATCCGTCAGTCCAGCGTGAAGTTCGCTCCCGCCAGCGACCCGTCCGGCATCGGGATCGGTGATGTCGACACCATGGCACGAGCGGTCCGGACGGCCGCAGATCTTGGTGCGTCGGTGATCAACATTTCTTCGGTTGCATGTGTTCCGGTTGGGTCGACGCTCGACGACCGCGCCTTGGGCGCCGCGCTCGCCTATGCGGTCGATGTCAAAAACGCCGTCGTCGTTGCCGCGGCAGGCAATACCGGGGGCGCCGCGCAGTGTCCGCAGCAGCCGTCCGACGCGTCGTGGGAGACCGCGACGGTCGCGGTCAGTCCGGCCTGGTACGACGACTACGTTCTGACGGTCGGTTCGGTGAACTCACAAGGGGCGCCCTCGGCGTTCACGCTTGCCGGGCCCTGGGTAGACGTTGCCGCACCCGGCGAAGCAGTGACCTCGCTCGGGTCGGCGCCGGTATCCGGCACCAGTTACGCCGCGCCTGTTGTCACCGGTGTAGCCGCGCTGATCCGCGCGCGGTTTCCGGCGTTGACCGCACGGCAGGTGATGCAGCGCATCGAGTCGACCGCGCATCATCCGGCAGCCGGATGGGATGCGCTGGTCGGCCACGGCACGGTCGATGCCCTGGCCGCGGTCAGCACTGACTTGGCGCCGACGGCCAACACCTCCACGCCAGATCCGGCGCCAGTACCGATCGCTACGCCGGCGATACCGGGGCAACCGGATCCACACGCACGAAATACTGCCTTCGGCGGCGCGGCGATCTGCCTGGTTGCACTGCTAACGGCGCTGACCATCGGCGCGGCCAGGGGCGGTTTGCGGCGCCCCCGGGATCGTGTCCCGGGCGACTGACGCGTTCTGCCTGCTCAGCTCCGGTCCGGACGGCAATACCGCCAACACCGGCCGCGGTGCCAAAGTGGCCGCCGGCAGCCCGAGGTCGTGGGCCGCATCGTCGTCGTGGATCGCGAATCGCACCCCGGTGTCGGTGACCAGGTATCGGGTGCCGAATCGACCGTCCACCCGCACGTAAGCACTTCGTCCGGGTGGCAGATAGACCGCGTCGAGGGCAGGACCATTG
>Ga0209068_10001930_pt1 | contig 10240 bp, 11 predicted proteins | sample ColStrG_CSR_2012_FD_187200 | JGI IMG/M metagenome (GOLD analysis project Ga0209068, IMG submission 187200) | Freshwater sediment microbial communities in response to fracking from Pennsylvania, USA - Cold Stream Run_MetaG_CSR_2012 (SPAdes)... | ecosystem: Environmental > Aquatic > Freshwater >...
GTCGTATAACGGTCTAATGTTCATATTTGTTTCCTCGACTTAACTTGTGCTCTAACTTTGATCGCTTCGTATCTAGCATCGGCGCTGATCAGGCGCCGCACCTGATCGTGGATCTCTTGCCACTCTTGGATAAAGTAGCCGGCCTGGTCTCGGCCCATTACTTCAGCCCGCTTATCCTCAAGGATGCCGATAATGGTTTCCGTATCGGCGCGCTTGTTTTCAATCTGCTTTTCGGCGACAGAGCGGAATGAAGCGGCCACCCGATCGAACTCGCCGTTCACCTGGTGTTTGATCCGCTCGGCCCATTCCATTTGACTGGCCGTGCCCGTCATAGCCGGAACCTCGGTTTGTTTAGCAATCTGGCTTTCTCAAGCTTGGCCCGCTCAGTTTCGTTTTCGGCCGCTATCCTTTCGGCGTCTCTCTGCGGCGCTTCTTTTTCATCCAGCCGCCGCGCTTCGACGATGGCGGCTTGCACTGGCACATCCAGTCTTTTGAGCAAACCAACCAGCTTGAAGCTAGGCCCGTAGGAGGAGCGGATCAAATCGAAGCGGTACTGCGAATCTTCCCACTGCGCGAGAACTTCTTCCGGATCGCCATAGCTTCCTGGCGTAGATTTGGCAGGCCCGGCAGGCTTGGCTGAAACACCGTACGCGGCGGAGATCGCGTCGACCAAATCGCCGGCCGTCAATCCCTCAGTCGCGTAGCGGTCATAGTTGACGACAATCTGATACAGTTCGCCGTTGTAGAAGCTGAAGACCACTTCTTTGGCCGGTTCGGCTTGCGCTGTTGAGCCGAGAGGTTGCGGACGCCATTCCAGTTCTTGAATGAGGGCCGGGCGGCCATGAATGACCTTGGCTTGAGACGGGCTCTCGCCCGCCTGTTTGGCCACGGTTGCAAGGTCCGTTCCGAGTTGGAAGTTTCGGTACGTGGAAAGATCTTCAGCCAGTAGCGCCGACGCCATTCCGAGCGCAATGAGCGATGTCAAAGCGGATATCGCGATTGTGCCGACAAATTTAGTCATGGGTGTTCCGATTACCTGGCTGCGATCGGAGTGCCTATCTCGGTACCAATCACTTCACCGGAGATCACTAGTTCCACCCGCCGATTCTGTTGCCGGCCCGCCGCGGTTTCATTGGAAGCAACAGGTTGAGTTTTTCCAAAACCCTTCGCTGTGACGGAATTCACCGCCATCCCCTCTTGCGTCAGGTAGTCCCGCACTGAGGCGCCGCGTTGCTCCGAAAGCCGCTGATTGTAGTCATCGCCTCCGACGCTATCCGTATGACCCTCAACGCCCAGCTTCAAACCCGGATGCCCGGAGACGATACCCGCCACTTTGGCGAGCTTTTCGCGCGCCAAAGGCCGCAAAGAAAACTTGCCCGTGTCGAACAGCACATCCGACATGTTCACAATCAGACCGCGGGCGGTATCCCGAGTCTGAAGAATGGCGTTAAACTGGTTCAAAAGCTGAGTTCGCAGTTCCACTTTCTCCGCTTCCAACTGTGCCTTCTGCTTGGCCGCGCTATCTAGTTCGGCTTGGCTAGCTGCTCGTTGCGCTTCGTTTTCGCGCTTCAGGCGATCCGCCTCGGCGGCAGCCGCCGCGATCCGCGCATCGCTTTCGGTTTTCATGCGATCCGCCTCGATTCCGGCGGCAGTCGTACGGGCATCGCTATCGCGTTTCACACGATCGGCTTCCGCCAGGGAGGCCGCAGTCTGCGCATCCTTCTCCCGCGTTAAGCGCTCAGATTCCGCCTGCGCCTTGATGCGCGCCGCTTCGGCTTCCCGCGTGACACGATCCGTCTCCAACTGCGCCGCGGCGCGGCCGCTCTCCGCTCGTGCCTGACTGTCCGCCGATTGCTGGCGTTCAGCGGAAAGGGCATCTTCGTCCTGACGCTTAACCGCGATAGCCCGCGAGTCTTCCGCCGTCTGAACCGTTTCGCGCGCGGTCATCGCTACCGGCTTCTTGCCTGCCTTGCGTTCCTGATAGGCTTCGGCCTGTTGCAAGCTCTTCTCGGCCTTTTGAAAAGTTTCCGTGGAAAAACGGTCTGCTCCCACGGCGCGCGCGATCTGCACGGCGTTGCGCGCTTCGTAAAGCTCGAGTGGGAGTTTTTTGTCCGCCTTCAGGGCGAGTGGGTTCGCGAGACGCTGATACTGGCCGCGTTGCAACAGTTCGTACTTGGCGTCGATCTCCTCTACCTTCCCCAATGTGTCCGGACGCACTACGTTTTCCATTACAATCAGGTCGCTCGGCTGCGTCACCGCGAAGTAAGGTTCGGCGGTGACCGCTAAACCAAACACCTGCAGTTCGGTGGTTACGTCCAACTTGCTACTCGTCCCGTTGAGGAGGATTTCGCCCAGGTTCGAAGTGCGGCCTTCGGGCGTGATGGCCCACAATACGTAGGTGAGGTATTCGGCGCCATATGCTGTGGCGGCCTGCAGGTTACGGAATTCCACCTCGATCTCGATGTAGCCTTGCTTACTCTCGACCTTCGCCTCGCCGTGAGCATTGGGAAGCAGATCGGTCCCCCGGAAATCGATCTTCGTGGCGCCGCTACGGTGGCGATAATTTACCGCCTTCGCGGTCCGCGCCGTTACAGACGCACGGTAGATGGGCGCCGCCCCGGCGGCCATGCGCGCTGTATTCTCGTTCAGACTGCGCGGCTCCTGGGCCGCTAGAACTCCGCAGACCAGGAGGAATGCACCGATGAATTTCATTTGGGTTACCTTAGATTTCTTTCTCGCAAAACTTATTGGCCGGAGCCAGTGGATGTGCTGCTATGCTCTCGCTCCGAGTACTTGTTGAGCAAGGCTATCAATTTCAGCGCTGCCTTGGGAACCCGTACCGACGTGGTTACAATCTGACGATTCTCCAGCTTTTTGCCGTACAGTTTGGCATTATCGTCCAGATCCTGGCGCAGGGTTGCGCCTTCTAAAGCGAGGCCGGCGAACAGTCCCTGCGATCGCGACCACGAGAGAATCTCGGCATGCATTTGAGCGTCAGTTTGAGCGGTTGCGGTACGTCCCACGGGTCCGGCTGCCACTGAGCCTTCCGCCCCCAAGGTGAACTTACTGGAAAGCAGTTTGTCTCTTCCGCCCTGATTCATCACTAGCATGATCAAGTCCGTCTCCGATCCGCCGATCTGGAAACCCACGCTGCCGCCCTCGATACGAACCGAGGCCGGCGCCGACCAGCCGCTCCCGTGTTTCCGGCAGGACAGGAATCCTTTTCCATACTTGGCGCCGAAGAAGAATGCGGCGGTCTTGAGACTAGGTACGATCACAATACAGTGGGCGTCTGACAACAGGTCTTGCGGGATGCCCTTGTCGGGCGTAGACATGATCTCCGTCAATACCGCCGTGGCTTCGTGAAGCCGCTTTACAGGTTCGTTTTCACTGGCCAGCAGGGGCACAATCGCCACAGCAGCCGCTAGAATCATTCGCATTGCTTAACCTCTTCATAAGCCCGTTGAACCCCACAGGGGTTTTTGGGCAACACGGTTCTGAGTGCACGAAGTGCGCCAAGTTCGTCTTGTGTTGAGCCCATTCACCCGAAGTTCGCTGTTCGGTTGTCTTTGAGGGGAAGAGGCGCTAGACAATTGACCACTGATGGTCAAGTGACGAGGCGCGGTCAATGCTCTTTTCCCAAATCCCCTTGCATATCGAAAGAACAGTGTCAGCAGGTTTGGAAGGAGGGATAAACTGACCAAGCCTTGGCCGCAGGGGGGAAAACATCGGCAATCTGGCTCGGATGGGTCGTCGCGGTCGATTCGAATCTCGGCGGATATAGCACCGTTTTGGCGCATCGTTATTCACTTCGCCGGTTGCATCCACTTCCAATTCCGAATTTCCGGCAGGTCTTCGCCGTATTTGTCGATGTATTGCTTGTGCTCGATCAACTTATCCTTGAGCTGCTGCTTCAGATAGACGCCTTTGCCGCCCGTTTGGGGTAGACGGTCGATAGCGTCCATCACGAGGTGGAAGCGGTCCAGATCGTTCAGCACCGTCATGTCGAAGGCTGTCGTGATGGTGCCCTCTTCCTTGTAACCGCGCACGTGTATGTTGTGGTGGTTGGCGCGGCGGTAAGTGAGCCGGTGGATCAGCCACGGATAGCCATGAAAGGCGAAGATGACCGGCTTGTCCTTGGTGAACAATTCATCGAAATCGAGGTCGCTCAACCCGTGCGGGTGCTCGCTCCGCGGTTGCAGCCGCATGAGATCGACGACGTTGACTACACGGATTTTCAGGCCGGGCAGATGCTCGCGAAAAATGGAGATGGCCGCCAAGGTCTCCAGGGTGGGCACGTCACCGCAGCAAGCCATGACTACGTCCGGCGCAAGGCCTTGATCGTTGCTGGCCCACTGCCAGATGCCGATCCCTTCGGTGCAGTGCTTAACGGCCGCGTCCATCGCCAGCCACTGTGGCGCCGGGTGTTTGCCCGCGATCACGACGTTAACGTAATGGCGGCTGCGCAGGCAGTGGTCCATCACCGACAGCAGGCAGTTGGCATCGGGCGGGAGGTAAACACGCACCACCTCGGCCTTCTTGTTCACGACATGGTCTATGAAACCGGGATCTTGGTGGGTAAAGCCGTTGTGATCTTGGCGCCAGACATGCGAGGCCAGTAGATAGTTCAATGAAGCAATCTTCCGCCGCCACGGGAGATGCGCCGTGACCTTCAGCCACTTAGCGTGCTGGTTGAACATCGAATCGACGATGTGAATAAAGGCCTCATAGCAGTTGAAGAGTCCATGCCGCCCGGTGAGCAGGTAGCCCTCAAGCCAGCCCTCACACTGGTGCTCGCTAAGCATTTCCATCACGCGCCCACTGGGCGCCAAAAATTCGTCGTTCGGTACGGTGGCGGCATCCCATTGCCGTTTGGTCGCTTCAAAGAGCGCTTCCAAGCCATTCGAGAGCGTCTCGTCGGGGCCAAACACTCGAAAATTCCGCTGCTCGCTGTTGAGCCTCTCCACGTCGCGTAGAAAACGCCCGAGCACGTGTGTGTCGCCGATGCCTGGCGTTCCCGGTAAGGAAACTTCGGCCGCGTAGTCGCGGAAATTGGGCATGCGCAGATCGCGCAGCAGAATTCCTCCGTTGGCGTGGGGATTTGCGCCCATGCGCCGTTCTCCTTTGGGCGCAAGCTCCGCCAGCTCTGGCTTTAGCCGGCCTTCCTCATCAAAGAGTTCCTCTGCCCGGTAGCTCTTCAGCCAGTCTTCCAATAGCTTGAGGTGCCCGGGATGGGTAGATGGGTCGGAGAGCGGGACCTGGTGCGCTCGGAAGGTGCCTTCGATCTGCACGCCATCAACTTCTTTCGGGCCCGTCCAACCTTTCGGCGAATTGAGGACGATCATGGGCCAGCGAGGACGGGCGCAATTGCCGTAAACGCGGGCGTCTTGCTGGATCTTCTTGATCTGCTCTACCGCTGTATCGAGCGCGGCGGCCATTGCCTCATGCATCGGCCCAGGCTCATGACCCTCCACGAAAAGAGGCGTCCAGCCGTAGCCCCGTAACAACTGTTCCAGTTCCTCGCGGGTGATGCGGGCTAGGACGGTTGGGTTGGAAATCTTGTAGCCGTTCAAATGCAGGATCGGCAGGACAGCGCCGTCCGTGCCCGGATTCAGAAACTTGTTGGAATGCCATGCCGTAGCCAAGGGTCCTGTTTCGGCCTCGCCATCACCGATGACGCAAGCGACGACGAGATCGGGATTATCGAACACCGCCCCGAACGAATGGCTGAGCGAATAGCCCAACTCGCCGCCCTCGTGAATGGATCCCGGGCATTCTGGCGATGCATGGCTCGGGATTCCTCCGGGAAAAGAGAATTGCAGAAAGAGCTTCTGGAGTCCGGCTTCATCTTGGCTGATATTGGGATAAATCTCGCTGTAGGTGCCTTCCAGGTAAGTGTTGGCCACAACGGCGGGACCGCCATGTCCAGGGCCGGAGACGTAAATCATGTCGAGGTTGTACTTCTTGATGACCCGATTCAAATGCACGTAAATGAAGTTTTGCCCCGGTGTAGTGCCCCAGTGCCCCAGCAGCATGTGCTTTACGTCTGGGAGCGTTAGCGGCCGCTTCAACAGCGGATTGTCGTAGAGGTAAATCTGCCCGACCGCTAGATAGTTAGCGGCGCGCCAGTAGGCATCCATCTTGTGTAGCATTTCGGGCGAAAGTGTTTGCAGCAGTTCCGGGGTAAGCGTGGAGGTGGTCATAATCCTAACTTTCTTTTTTCGTTTTGCACCCTGAGCTTGGCGGCAGCTAGCGGGCCTGCACCAAGGCTGCTTCTGCTGTACCGATCTGGGCGCGTTCCTTCCGTATGTCGAGGCGAACCCTTCCGAACAGACCCATATACACGTTTGCCACCCACACCAAAGAGAAGCCGGCAATCAGGTATCCGCGCCAATCCGGAAACAGCAGCTTGTAGCGGGTGATAAGCAGGAAGGCTGCTGTCACGTAGTGGCTGAAGCAGTATTCGCAAGTAAAGAGATAGAAGAATTTGCGCTGGTAGATACGGCGGCACATTTTGCTTTCCACCAGGCAAAAATCCCGGAATTCGCGTACGACTTCTTCATGCGTGATGGTCCAAGCAACGGATGCGATGGGAAGGGCAAGGACAAACAGATACAGAACTTGTTCGGGGATGTTCATGTTTCACTCTCAATAACGGTGTGTGGCACACCGCCCTTTCTGTGCTTAAGATTGGTCCGGAGCGCCGGGGCTGGATAACCGGCACTTCGGGCCAAGCTGCGGCGGCGCTAACGGATCTCAATTTTGAAGAGACTGCTATCCGGGTGTTGATGGCGCCAACTGAAATATTGTTGTTGTTCGCCCCGCCTCACTCGGTGGAAATCACGATAGTCGCGATGTTGCTCCCCGAGATAAGAGCGGTATGCCCGATCCTCGTTGTTGTTCCAAGTGTGGTAGTCGTGGCCTCCCCTGTCGTAGTAGCGTCTTTCATGATGGTCCCGGTCGCCAGCTCTCGCTACGACGGGGCCGATCAGAGAAGTGCTTAAAACCAACGCGATCAAAATAAAGAAACGATGCATATTATGTCCTCTGCAAAGGACAATTGGCACGTTGGTGGCCTTTCGGGAAGTGAGGCCGGCACAGGCAGTAAGGAAAGAACTCTCGCGCAGCCAATGACTACCCATGGTCAAATGACGCTGTGCGGTCGGAGCGATGACCCGACTCCAAAGCATTGCAGGGCCGGCCCACAGCGGGTGACCCGGAAGCCGATGTACGCTGGAGATCCGCGTCCGATTGCGCCCGATAGATTCTCGTGTCTCCGTAGGGTCTTAGGCGCTTATTGCTTGGCCGGACAGAAGTTCTGTTCAGTACGAGCGGCGATTTCAATGATATATCGAGCAACAACTTACTGCCATGATTCAACCTTCTCTCTGTTTTCGCGTATTGCAGCTAAATCACAGCCTCACTTTTCGCAAGCGCAAGGCGTTGACGATTACCGAGACGGAACTCAGGCTCATTGCGGCGCCGGCGATGATCGGACTAAGCAGCAAGCCGGAGAACGGATAGAGCACCCCCGCTGCCACCGGAATACCGAGCGCGTTGTAGAGAAAGGCGAAGAATAGATTCTGCCGAATATTCCTCATAGTTGCGCGACTGAGGCGGATGGCCTTGGCAATCCCGCGAAGATCGCCGCTAACGAGGGTGATGCCCGCGCTTTGCATGGCCACGTCGGTGCCGGTGCCCATGGCAATGCCGATTTCAGCTTCGCTCAGGGCGGGTGCGTCGTTGATACCGTCACCGGCCATCGCAACATGTTTCCCCTCCAGCCGGAGTTTCTTGACATAAGCGACTTTTCCGGCGGGTTCGATCTCCGCCTCAACCGCATCAATGCCGAGTTGCCTGGCCACCGCCGCCGCGGTATCGCGGTTGTCGCCGGTAAGCATGATAAGTTTCAACCCGAGCGCGTGGAGTTCACGGATGGCTTCCGGGGTGGTGGATTTAATCGGATCGGCGACGGCGAGGATTCCTGTTGGCTTGCCGTCTACGGCGGCAAACACCGCGGTCTTACCCTCTACTTGGAGTTTCGCGGCCGCGGTTTCGAGCGGCTCCAAGCCGTTCAATTTTTGTTTTCGCAGGAAATCCGGTTTGCCGATCATCACCGCACGGCCGGCAACAGTGCCGAGAACACCGCCCGCTGTCACCGAACGAAAGTCTTTTACGGCCTCTAAAACGATGCCCTGCTCCCTCGCGCCCCGCACCATCGCGGTCGCGAGCGGGTGTTCGTTGCTCTGCTCCAATGACGCGGCGAGACGCAGAAAGTCCTTCGCGTCGAACCCGCCCGTTGGCAGGACATCCATTAGCTTGGGTTTACCCTCCGTAAGTGTGCCCGTCTTGTCCATCAAAAGCGTGTTGACTTTCTCCAACCTTTCGAGCGCCTCGGCGTTTTTCACGAGCACGCCTTCCTGCGCGCCACGTCCGACGCCGACCATGATGGACATGGGCGTTGCCAAACCAAGGGCGCATGGGCAGGCGATGATGAGGACTGCGACGGCGTTGACGACAGCGTGCGCGAGTCTTGGCTCCGGCCCAAGCCACATCCAGAGCGCGAAGGTGAGCGCCGAAACAGCTAGCACCGCTGGCACGAAGATGCCCGCCACCTTGTCGGCGAGACCTTGAATGGGCGCGCGGGTACGCTGGGCTTCGCCAACCATGTTCACGATCTGCGCGAGCAGGGTATCGCTACCAATCCGCTCGGCACGCATGACGAAACTCCCCGGCCCATTGACGGTGCCGCCCGTCACTTTGTCCCGGCGGCCTTTTCCACGGGAGCGGTTCGCCGGTGATCATGGACTCTTCCACGCTGGAGTGTCCCTCCACCACCGCGCCGTCGACGGGCACCTTGTCACCTGGAACCACGCGTAACCAGTCGCCGACTTTCACTTCGTCTAGCGGGACCTCATGATCGCCGCCCGGTGCGACTTGCCGCGCTGTGGGCGGCGCAAGGTTTAGCAGCGCTTTGATCGCGCTGCCCGTGCGGCTGCGGGCGCGGAGTTCGAGCACTTGTCCGAGGAGCACCAGCACCACGATCACCGCCGCGGCTTCAAATAGATGGCGGCCTTGCCCTCGTGTTGCATCATATCCGGGAATACGCCGGGCATGAGCATCGCCACGGCGCTAAAGATGAATGCCGCGCCCACGCCGATGGCGATCAGCGTGAACATGTTCAAGTGACGCGTTATGAGGCACCGCCAGCCGCGGTGGAAAAACGGCCAGCCCGCCCAGAAGACCACAGGAGTGGTCAGCGCAAATTGCACCCAGCGTGAGGCGGAGCCATCCACCCAGGACTGCCTCGCTAGCGCCGGGATCACATGAGCCATCGCCAGAACAAACACAGGCAACGTCAGCGCGGCGCCGATCCAGAAGCGCGCCGTCGTGTCGCGCAGTTCGGCGTTTTCCTCGTCAGCCGTACCCGCTGTGGCCGTCTTCGGTTCCAGCGTCATGCCGCACTTGGGACAATTGCCGGGATGATCCTGCTGCACTTCGGGATGCATGGGGCACGTGTAGATGGCTTTGCCAGACGCGGGCGTGGGCGCCGCTGGGCTGCGCTTCTCATCGATGGTCGGGATGGTGGCAATGTTCATATAGTTTCATGCAGTGGGTAAACAATCGCCTGCGGGAACGCAAAATGGAATCAGTTTGCGTGGGTACGGCATGGAATCAATCTTCTTGCGTTGATCCGTTTGGGTAGCCGGTGTCCAGGCAACGGATGCGATGGGAAGGGCAAGGACAAACCAATACAGTTGTTCCGGAATGTTCATGGGTCACTCTCAATAACGGAGGTCCGAAGCGCCGGGCCTGGATACCGGCGCTTTGGACCAATTACGGCCTTAACGAATCTCAACTTTGAAGAGACTGCTATCGGGGTGTTGATGGCGCCAACCGAAATACTGCTGTTGTTCGCCCCGCTTCACTCTGTGGAAATCACGATAATCGCGATGTTGCTCCCCGAGATAGGAGCGGTACGCCCGATCCTCGTTGTTGTTCCACGTATGGTAGTCGTGGCCTTGTTTGTCGTAGTAGCGCCTTTCGTGAGGGTCCCGGTCGCCAGCACTCGCTACGACAGGGCCGATCAGAGAAGTGCTTAAAACCAACGCGCTCAAAATAAAGAAACGATGCATTTTGTATCCTCTGAAAAGGGTAATTGGCACGTTGGTGGCCTTTCGCAAAGCAAGGCCAGCGCAACTGTTAAACGACGGAGTTAGTAAAGTGCTGGGCTCTGACG
>Ga0209068_10001932_pt1 | contig 10232 bp, 7 predicted proteins | sample ColStrG_CSR_2012_FD_187200 | JGI IMG/M metagenome (GOLD analysis project Ga0209068, IMG submission 187200) | Freshwater sediment microbial communities in response to fracking from Pennsylvania, USA - Cold Stream Run_MetaG_CSR_2012 (SPAdes)... | ecosystem: Environmental > Aquatic > Freshwater >...
GTATAACGCGACGATCGACTTTGGCTTTTACGAGCCGCTGGAATTTGGTGATCGTATCTTCGACGATGCGACCAACAAGGGGCGGCGTGTGTCGGGTGAGAAAAACGGCATCGTCAGCGCCACGCTCAAACTTTACAAATACGACCCGACGGGCGGCGTGACGGGTATCTGCACCTATCAGAACCCGATCTCCACCACCCGGCCCAGCACGGCCGTGGCCACCTTCTCCGATTACCATTTCACCGATCTTGCGCCGGGTGCCTATGTCGTCGAAGTGGTGCTCGATGCGAGCCTGAAGGACTACACCAGCTCGAGCGGCATACAAGGCTCGCCATACACCGGGCCGTATGAGAATTTAAATGGCAACGTCATCGACCCAAACGACGGACCTGGTGGGGGCATCAACAACGACGACAACGGCTGGACCTGCCCAAACGGCCGGGTGGTGAGTTTGCCATTCGTGCTGTCCAGCCGCGACGAGAACGCGCTTGACAGTGTGACCAACCCGGACGTGAATAACACCCTCGATTTTGGCTTCTTCCGGCCGCTGAGCATCGGCAACCTAGTCTGGAATGACTTGAACAACAATGGCATTTGGGACCCAGGGGAGCCGCCTATCCCGGGCGTGAAGGTGAGTCTAGCTTGGGACGCGAACCACGATGGTGTCCTCGATGCCAGCGAGCTAGCCGCGCCGATCCTAACGACCACAACCGACGTGAGCGGCCTGTATGTATTCAAGGGCCTGGGCGCCGGCACCTATGTCGTCGAACTGGATGCCAGCAACTTTGCCCCGGGCGGGGCGCTATCTGGTTTCCGCTCGAGCACGGGTGCGGGGATCGGCATGATCGGCCCGTTTGAGCCCCCGCCGGATCTAAGTACGAATACCGCCGACAATCACGACAACGGCACGTTTGACCCGGCGACCAAGACGATTCGGAGTGCGCCCATCAAGTTGGCCGCGGGCACCGAACCAAAAGGCGAGAGCCCGAACAATGACCCGTCAACCCCGGACAAGAACAACAATCTCACCGTCGACTTTGGTGTATTTCAGCCGTTTAGCATCGGCAACCGGGTATGGCTGGATGCCGATAGTGATGGGCAGCTGACGCCCGGTGAGCCAGGCTTGCCAAATGTCCTGGTCAATCTGTATGCCCGCGACACAATCACCAGGCTCGCGCAGACGACGACCGACGCGCATGGCTACTACCGTTTTGATGGGCTGCGGGCGGGGGACTACATCGTTGGCCTGGATGCGAGCAACTTCTTCACCGCGAGCGAAAAATCGGCACCCCCGCTTCTTGGCTATGTCAGCAGCGCACCCGATGATATCAGCGCAAGTAGCGGTATCGACAACAACGACAACGGTTTGGGTGTCATGCCCGATCGGGTCGTCGGCATTCGGAGCGACATCGTGACGCTTGGGCCGGGCGGCATCGAGCCGACGGGTGAGACGGACCTTGCGCCTGGCCCTGACCCACAGGGTGCCGATGATGCGTTTGCCAACATGACCATCGACTTTGGCGTGCATCTGACGGCGACATTGGGTAATCGGGTGTGGATTGACACCAATCGGAACGGTATCGCCGATCCGTCTGAGCCACCTGTGCCGGGGGTAAAGATCTCGCTCTGGTCGATGAGCAACACGGTCGTCGCCACGACCACGACGGATGCCGCAGGCTACTACACCTTTAGCAACATCGCGCCCAATACCTATCAGATCTCGCTGGATCTGCCGCCGGGCTATACCTATACCGTTCAGACGACTACCCCAAATGCCGACAACGTCAGCCACATCGATCCGCGCACCGGCCGCACCCCGCCCGTGACGCTGCATGTGGGCGACGTGAACCTGACCATAGACATCGGCATCATCACTAATCCGACGGCGGTGACGCTGTCGCGTTTCCGGGCCAGCGCACAGGCCGACGGTGTCAACGTCGAATGGCAGACGATGCTCGAGCGTGAGACATTTGGATTTGTGCTGTTGCGAGGCGAGAGCGACGATGTGGCGCTTGCCATTCAGGTGACGCCGGATTTGATCGTGGCCCATGGCACCACCGGTGGTGCGAGTTACAGTTTTGTCGATCACACTGCTGATCCAACCCGTCGCTACTGGTATTGGCTGCGCGAGGTCGAATTGAGTGGTGGGCACCAGACCTATGGCCCAGTCATGCTTGATTCCCTGTCATTGACGCCGACACGAACACCCCTTCCAAAGTGGCCAGGGGATGCGGTGCCGGCCTCCGGGTCCACGTCAGCGCCAGCAACCCAGGTCGCCGCCACACCACTTCCGACACCCAGTGTGGGCGGCGTGCAGGTGAACGCGATTGCCACGGCCCAGGCGACCGCCCAGACACCTGCTCCGCTAACGGTGCAACCCGCCGAGCAGCCGGCCCTGGCTCAAGGGCCGCACCCTTCGGCCGCCCTTACGGGCACAAACAGCGTCAGTGTGCCGGTCCCGGGTGGGCAGGCTGATGCCCAGATAGGCACTCGGCCGGATGCCAAAGGGGCGAGTGCCGATGCGTCCAACGCGAGCGGGAAGTCTGCCCCCGCACCGATGCCGACCGACGCGCGCACCAGTGTTCTTACCAGCGCGCATGAATCGATTGACCCGCCCACAGTGAGTGGCGCGGACGTTGGGGCGGCGCCCAGCACACAACCGGACGTGCAAGGGCTTGAACAGGCCGTGCGTGTCGTGCGTTCGGCTCCACCTGCCCAGGCCCAAATTCTACCGGCGAGCGCTTCGACGCCAGCGCGCATCTCGGCCGGGGATATATCCGCAGCGCCCCCCCTATCGTTTGGGGGACTGACCGCGCTTAGCGGGCTGATATTGGCCGTACTGGGCGCGGGCATGGCTTGCGCCGCGACCATCCGGCATCGCCTCTCACGCGCCACGCGCGCCGTGAATGCGGGCCGTCAAGACAGCGACAAGGGTAAGAACGGCAGGATCGTATCGTAAGGCTGCTGCCTTGGCCTACCTGCCCGGCCAGCATCAGGCACATCAGAGGCTACAACTGGTCCATAAGGATCGGGTTGTAGCCTCTCGTTCGTTTGGGTATCGTATCGCGCGGGGTGAGAAGCGGTGTGGCGCTAACCGGACATTGGCCGGAGCGCTCTGGTATCAGCGTCGTTCTGACGCAGGTGCATCTGTAGGACGACCAGCCGACAAGCCAAGAACGGCACAATGTGATATCTTTGGGCCGTCCGCACCGTCCGTATAGACGGCACCGCTGGCGTTGCTCCCTACACCAGACAGAAGCCAGCGTGCATCTAAGTCCTGTAAGCTGTGTCAGACTTGGTCAGACCTGATCAAGCAGCGAAACGTCATCAGCCGAGGCCGTTAAATGTCATATGACACACCGCGCAGCGCTGATATAAAATAATGGTGCCTGTTTAGCTTTACGAGGTAATCAAGTTAATGCTCCCTCCAGCAACGCAAGACGCCAAACTCATCAGTGATCTGTTTAACCTGATTTTCATTTTTGCGGTCCTGACCTTTGTTTTGGTCGAAGGGTTACTCATCTATTCGGCCGTCAAGTTCCGCCGCCGCAGCGAGACTGAAATGCCCGTGCAAGTGCACGGCAGCCGCACGTTCGAGTTGGTCTGGACCGTCATTCCGGCCGTGCTCGTGGCGGTCATCTTTGGACTGGCAGTCAATACGATGAGTCAATTGACCGGCGCGGGCACCGTTTCAAACCCCATCCCCCATACCCACGCCATCACCGATGCCGAAGCGAAGCGACGGGTCGAAAGTGCCCAACCCGTCGATCTGGTGATCAATGTGACCGGCCGCCAGTGGGTGTGGCAGTTCAAATACCCGGGCAACCAAGCCGTCAGTGTGAACCAGGAACTGGTCCTGCCGGTTGGTAAGACGGTGCGGCTCGATATGACCTCGGTCGATGTGATCCATGCCTGGTGGATTCCAACCCTCGGGCCGATGATCTATGTCAACCCGGGGGAATTGTCATATGTCTGGATCAAGGCTGACCAACCGGGCGTCTACAAGGGTCAGTGCAACATGTATTGCGGTGTTTCACATGCCGGCATGCTGGCTGACGTGAAGGTCGTGCCCCAGGCCGAGTTCGACGATTGGTTTGCCAAACAATCGGCGTCGAGCGCGCCCGCGCCAGTGGCCTCTAAGCCGCAACCATGACGATCCGGAACGATGGCAGCGCCGGACGACGATCCTGCTCGATGTAAAGACTAAGGTCAGATGGACAGATAGTCGGATAATTGTGAAATTTGGGTAATCGGTTTCGGCTAACTTTTTCGAAAACCTATGGCATCTATAAGCATCCCCGTTTCAGCCCGTAATCGCGTGAACACCGGCCTGCTAAGCTGGCTGGCGACCGTCGATCACAAGAAAATCGGCATCATGTATATGGTGATGTCGTTTGTCTTTTTTTGTTTTGCGGGCATCTTGGCCTTGCTCATCCGCTTACAACTGGCCGTGCCGAGCAATACGCTGATCGACCCGCAAACCTATAACCAGCTCTTCACCATGCACGGGACGACCATGATCTTCCTGTTTACCATCCCGATGCTGGTGGGTGGCTTTGGCAACTACTTTGTGCCGCTCATGATCGGCGCCCGTGACGTGGCCTTCCCACGCCTAAATGCCTTTAGCTTTTGGATCACGCTCGGCGCTGGTCTGGTGATGTTTGGCGGTTTCGTGGTGGGTGCCCGGTCGGATGCGATGTGGACGGCGTATGTGCCGTATTCCACCCGGCAGTTCTCACCCACGTCCGGCATGGACATTTGGCTGATCGGGTTGATTTTGACCGGGATTGGCAGCACGCTGGGCGCGGTGAACTTCCTGGTGACGGTCCTGAGCTTGCGCGCTCCAGGCATGACGGCTTGGCGTGTCCCGATGTTTGTGTGGGCGATGGTGACGACCGCGACGATGGTGCTGTTTGCCACGCCGGTGCTGACGGCGGCGCTAATCATGTTGGTTGCCGACCGCAACTTCTCCACCCAGTTCTTTACCACCAACAACGCCCGGTTGTGGCAACATATGTTCTGGTTCTATAGCCACCCGGCGGTCTACATCATGGTATTGCCGGCCATGGGCATCATCTCGGAGATTTTGCCCGTGTTCTCGCGCAAACCGCTCTTTGGTCTCAAGGCGGTCGTGATCAGCACGGTCCTGATTGGCCTGCTCGGCTTTATGACCTGGGTGCATCACATGTTCGTCAGCGGCGTCGACCCGGCCGTCGAACGCTTCTTCATGTTTACCACCATGGTCATTGCGGTGCCGACCGGCGTCAAGATGTTTAACTGGATTGCCACCATGCTGGGCGGGTCGCTGAATATGAAGACGCCGCTGCTGATGGTCTACGGATTCTTAAGCACATTCGTCATCGGCGGCATCAGCGGTGTGATCCAAGGCGCGATCCCGGTCGACGAATATGTGCACAACAGCTATTGGGTCGTAGCGCACTTCCACTATGTGCTGTTTGGCGGCAGCGTGTTTGGCATTTTTGCTGGTTTGTATTACTGGGTGCCCAAGATGTTTGGCCGGATGTTGAACGATAAGCTGGGCAAGCTGCAGTTCTGGCTGATGTGGATCGGCTTTAACACCACCTTCTTCCCGATGCATATCCTCGGTCTCGAAGGCATGCCCCGCCGGATCGCGACCTACGCAGCTGACCGTGGCTGGGCCATCCCAAACCTCATCGCCACCATCGGCGCCTTTACCATCGCAACATCGGTCCTGGTGTTCATCATCAACGTCATCCGGACGACGCGCACAGGCGAACGCGCCGGTGACGATCCATGGGAGGGTAACACGCTCGAATGGATGACATCCTCGCCGCCACCGGAATATAACTTTAAGGACATCCCCGAGGTTAGTAGCGAGCGACCGCTGTTTGACCGACGCATGCAGGGGCTGACACACTGACCGTGAACGCGCTTCAAGGCACACACCCGACTCGGCCCAGAGTCGGGTTTTCTGTCCTCCGCTTGCTTGCCCAGGTCGGCATGATCGCGACCCTCGCGCTTATGGTCGTTGGCAACATTGCCCGCGCCTCAGGCCCAGCGTGCCTTGACTGGCCGCTGTGCTATGGCAGCGTCCTGCCCTTGGCCAATGCGCAGGCGTTGGTCGAGGTCGTGCATCGTGGCCTGGCGGTGGTCACAGCTGGCGTGCTGATGGCGTTGTTTGGTGCAAGTTACAGACTCGCTCTTGAGGCACACCCGCACGCCCAGGTGCCCATTCAGCTCAGGCAATATAGCGGCTTAGCTCTGGCCCTCATGCTGACCCAAGTCGCGCTCGGCGCAGCCATCTCGATGTTTGGTCGTTCGCCGCTGCTAGCCGTGGGGCATTTAATGGCTGGGTTGGCGCTGCTCGGCGTCGTGACCGCGGCCTACGCACTTGCGCGCTGGCCCGAGGCGCAGGATCGACAGGCCGATGGTCACCAGACCAAGCGCTTCCGGCGCTCGTTCGCGACGCTTGCGCTTGTCATCGCAGCCCTGCTCCTGACAGGCGCATGGGTGTCGGGCAACAACGCGGCGCTGGTATGCGGGCCAGAATTCCCGGCCTGCAATGGTGCGCTCTTACCCGGTGGTGACCGATACACCCTCGTGCAGTGGCTGCATCGTGTGCTGGTATTTGTCACCGGCGCGGTGCTGGCCTCGATGCTGGGCAAAGCCTTTCGCCCCGCGGTTAAGCTGGCACAGCCGCTCCGGGTGATGCTGATCTGGGTAGCCGTTTTGTTCCTGGCCGAGGGCGCGGCCGGCTGGCTGATGGTCGTGCTTGACCGGCCAGCGATCCTATCGGCGCTCCATAGCGCCTTGAGCGGGCTCGTGTGGATGGTCACGGTTGCGGCGCTGGTGCTAGCCCCACGTCTTGAGGTCTCACTGCCCGAGCCCGCAGCCCGTCCGGTCCGGCAACCCATGCCCGTCTGGCAGCAAAAGCTAAGCGACTATGTCGTGTTGACCAAGCCGCGTGTGATCTCCTTGCTCCTGTTCACGACGCTGGCCGGCATGTTCCTGACAAACGCGGGGTTACCGCCCTGGCCGCTGGTCGCCTGGACGATGATCGGCGGCTATTTGATGGCCGGTGGTGCCAACGCGGTGAACATGGCTTACGATGCTGACATCGATCCGGCGCTCGGCAGCCGGACTCGCCTGCGGCCAACGGCGGCTGGCCGCATCTCTAGGCGTCAGGCGTTTGGGTTTGGCCTGGCGCTCGCGGCCACGTCGTTTGTTATCTTTGCCGTCTTTGTCAATCTGTTATCAGCGGCGCTCGCTGTCCTGGGCTTTGTGTATTACACCGTGATTTACACCCGCTGGCTCAAACGCTCGACCTGGCAAAATATCGTGATCGGCGGTGGCGCGGGCGCCATCCCACCGCTGATTGGCTGGGCGGCGGCCAGCGGTTCGCTGACGCTACCGGCGATCATCCTGTTTGTGATCGTGTTCTACTGGACGCCGCCGCACTTTTGGGCGCTAGCGCTGATGAAGCGCCGGGATTATGCCGCGGCCGGAGTGCCGATGTTGCCGGTGGTGGCGGGTGAGGGTGAGACCACCCGTCAGATGCTGATCTATTCGCTGGGCATGGTCGCTATCACGCTTGTCTTAGTGCCGCTCCAAGCGATGGGCGGGCTGTATCTTGTGGGCGCTTTGGCCCTGGGTGGCTGGTTTGTGTGGTTGGCGTGGCAGGTAAATAGGCAACACACGCCGCAGGCAGCGCTCAAACTGTATGTCTATTCACTGTTGTATCTATTTTTGCTCTTCGGGGTGATGATGATCGACCGGGTGAGCGTTTGGATGTAAGCGCTTCGGGCGCCTTACGTGTTCGAAGCGGTTGGACTTTTAAGATGATTCCCAAAAACATGAGACGCCGGGCGACGGCGACCGTCATCGCCTGTTTTGGCATTATCGCCATCGGGACGGCGATTGGCCTGCTATGGGTCAGCATCTACGCGCCACGCTAGCGGCGTGAGCAGTGTGCGCCCGAGACGATGCGTTCGCCGTCGGCACCCATGACTCGTTTCGCTAACCCAGTGTTAACTCTGATTTCACCCCAAACCATTTAGGAAAAGCACCTATGGCACCTTCAACTTCCTCAGCCCCTGCGGGCGTTCCGGGCCCGTCCGCATCGTCAGCCACACCCGTAGACAATCACGAACATGAGCACGACGAGCCACACATGCCCTCGCCAAGTTTGTCGCCGATTATCCTGGCCTTAGGGATGACGGCTCTGGTCTTTGGACTGGTGTTCGGCCCAATCGTGAGTGTCATCGGCGCGCTGGGCACCGTGGCTGGCCTTGGCACCTGGCTGTATGACGAGATCAAGAATGCTGGGGTGGAGCAGCACTGATGCCGCCCGACTGGTCTCGCGCCGCGAGGCTGTCAACGGCTGATGCTGGTCTGACCAAGCACTCATATATTTGGCGAGTGCTCGTTTAAGTGCTCGTTTATATGCGAACGTCTACTTTGAGTCCTCCGTCCGCCACACCCGCTTCGCCGCGCAAGAACATTGGCTTGCTGGGTGTTGGCATCTTCGTCATCAGCGAGTCGATGTTCTTTCTCGGCTTGTTTTTGGCGTTTTTCTATCTGCGGGCCACGGCCCGAAGTTGGCCGCCCGTTGGCGTGCATCCGCCGTCTATTTTGCCCGCGCTCTTCAACACCTGTGTGGTCCTGTGCAGCATGGTGTGTGTGTGGCTGGGCAACCGGGCGATGGCAAGCGGTGATCGGCGCGGCATGTTGCGCGGGTTTGTCGCCGCCTCAGCCCTGGGCGTGGTGTTTATGGCCGTGCAGATTGCGGAGTTTGCCGATTTGGCGCTGATGGCGCAGGGCAGCTCCTACGGCTCGTCGTTTACTTTTTTGTTACTCTTTCATGTCTTACGCGTGTTTGTCGGGGTGACCTTGATGGTGGTGGTGGTGGTGCGTGGCTTGATGGGTCAGTTTAGCGCCCAGCGTCGGCTGATGGTGCAAGGCACGGCCTTCTACTGGTTTTTCATCACCAGCGTGTGGCTGGTGGTGTTTACTGTGTTGTATCTTGTCCGGTGACGCGACAGGAATTGCCTGAATTACCGGTAAGCCTTCAGAGCCATCAGGACCGCTTGATGCGATACGCTGTCTCGGCCCCTCTGCCCCGCGCCGCGTTGTGCCTGGTCATCGCTGCGCTTGTGGCTGCCTCGCTATTCGTCGGCGCGACCATCATGCTTGCGCGCTGGCGCACCGGGTTAGGAGAACAGACCCTAGCGGTGCCGATCGACAACATGGCGCTCCCGCTCGACATGCAAGGCACGGGCCTGCAAATCGTCTCAGGCACAGTGCTGAAGGCGACGGTCAAGCCATGGCCGCCGCGAGCTGACACGGCGGAGTCGCTAACGCTGAGTGCAAATGACGACGCGACAGGTGCCATGCGCGCGGTGACGCCGACCCTCGAGATCGCCCCGAGTGACCAGGTGGATGGCACCCGGTTCCTACTGGTCAGCCTCTCTCCAGGGCGATATATCGCGCGTGGCACCTTCTTCTCAAGCGGCCAGGCTGCCCGATGGCGCATGCGGGTGCGGCTGTCCCTGCCGGGGGGTGAGCCGTATACGATGCTGATCTTGGCCAATACGCCTGATATACCAAACACGCCGAGCGGGCCGAGCCCATCAACTGGGCGCTGATATGTGCTCCGGGTGCTCTAGCCCGCGTTGAGTTCAGATCTGGATGCTGACTTTGGTCAAGCCAGTTTCAAGCTGGATTGAGGACCTGCACCAGCGACGGCTCGTCGAATTTGGGCGTGTTGACGCGCCGCGAGACTTCGTAGGCTTTCATCGCCTCGGCCGGGTAGGGTCCTAGCAGCGATTTTAAGTAGCCAGCGTCATCGTTGGCCTTGTTCAGCCACTCGGCTTCGGCCTCGGGCAGCAGCATGGCGGGCATGCGGTTATGGATGCCTTCCATGAGCGTATTGGGCGCGGTGGTGATGATGGTGCAGGTCTTTAGCCGGTCGCCCTCGGGTGTCTTCCACGTATCCCACAGGCCGGCAAAGGCGAACGGCTGGCCGTCATTGCGAAGGATGCGCATCGGGGTTTTAGAGCCGTCATCGTTTTTGCGCCATTCATAGAAGCCGTCGGCTGGAATGAGGCAGCGCTTTTTCTTGAAGAGTGTCCGGTAGGCTGGTTTTTCGTCCAGCGTCTCGGCCCGGGCATTGATCATTTTGGAAGCAATGCTGGGGTCTTTCGACCAGGAGGGGATGAGACCCCACTTGGCAGAGGACAGCGTCGTTGGTG
>Ga0209068_10001933_pt1 | contig 10227 bp, 9 predicted proteins | sample ColStrG_CSR_2012_FD_187200 | JGI IMG/M metagenome (GOLD analysis project Ga0209068, IMG submission 187200) | Freshwater sediment microbial communities in response to fracking from Pennsylvania, USA - Cold Stream Run_MetaG_CSR_2012 (SPAdes)... | ecosystem: Environmental > Aquatic > Freshwater >...
GCTGTGGTTCCTCGTCGAGGAACCACAGCAGTAGGAGACGCTGGTCGAGCTGCTCCGAGCGGGGCACGTCACCGGGAGCGTCGGCCAGCAGGGGAAGCGGGCTGAACGCCAGCACGGTCGCCGCCGGCGAGCCGGGCAGTGCCCTCGGCAGGTACTCGCCCCGGTACCAGTCCCCGATCTGCGCAGGGGTCACGCCCGGGGCCGGCTCGACGAAGACCGAGACCATCCCCGGGAACCGGTGGTCGAGGGTGAGCTCGGCCGGGACGCCGTCCTCGTCGCGCCGGTGCTCCCACTCGAACCGGTAGAGACCGGTGTGGACGTGGTCCCTCCGGTCGAACATCCGGCCGGCGGCGTGGAGGACGTTGACCTGGTCGACGGCCCAGCGGTTCCACTCGTCGTGGTGGCCGTCGAGCACGTAGTAGACGCCCAGGTAGCTGCCGGTCCGGGCATCGGCCACCAGCGGCTCCGGCCCGTCGCCCGTCCCGGCATCGGGGAACCGCAGGTCCTTCAGGGGCGCCGTGCACACGAAGCGGGCACCGGCGAAGTTGTAGGCGCCGATCTGACAGCCGGCGTAGAAGTGGTCCCGCTCGTACCAGCGGTTGTACTCCACCTCATGGCCCCGATGGGGCTCGACCAGGGTGTACAGCATGGTGCCGATGCGGATGGGGTCGTCGGTCACGCCGCCCTCGGCGGGCGTTGATCTACCGGTCATGGGGCTCGGGCTCCGTTCGTGCGGTCGTCGGTACTGGCTCATCGGCGCTGGTTCTTCGGCACCGGCTCATCGGTGTCGGGCGGGCTCTCCGGTGGCCCCCCGGCCACGCGGAACGGGCGGCAGGGAGGCGGCCCGTTCGGCCAGCGACCGCTTGTCCACCTTCATCATCGAAGTCACGGGAAGACTGTCCTCCACGATGATCCGGTCCGGCACCTTGTAGTCGGCCAGCAACGAGCGGGCCCTCGACTGCAGTTCCCGGACCAACTCACCGCCGTCGACGGCAGCACCGTCCACCGGCACCACGAAGGCCACACCGATCTCGCCCAGGACCGGGTCGGGGGCACCGACCACGGCCACCTGCCCGACACCCGGGTGGCCGCCCAACGCCGCCTCCACCTCGGCGGGGTACACGTTGTAGCCCCCCCTGATGTAGAGCTCGTTGGCCCGGCCGACCAGGTGCAGGCAGCCGCCGGCGTCGACGAAGCCGAAGTCGCCGGTGGTCAGCCAGCCGTCGCCGGCGAGAACCGAGCGGGTGGCGTCCCCGTCGTAGACGACCCCTTCCGGGCCGGGCCCGGTGGGCGGGCCTCCCCAGTACCCCCGCATCACGGCCGGCGAGCGGAGGCGGACCCGACCCACCTCGCCCGGCCCCGAACCGGCGCCGTGGTCATCGACCACCGACAGCTGCACCCCGTGGACCGGCCGTCCGACGGTGGCGGCCACCACCTCGTCCGGATCGCCCGGCACCGTGCCGGTCCCGAGGGACGCCTCGGTCGACGTGTAGCGCACGACGACCGGGACCCCGAGTCGGGCGCGCATGGCTGCCACCAGTTCGGCCGGCACCCGCGAGGCTCCGGTGCCGGCGACCCGCAGGGACGAGAGATCGGCTCCCCCGAGGTCGGGGTGGTCCAGCACCAGTGCCCACTGGGTCGGTACCCCCTGGGCCACGGTGATCCGCTCCTCTTCGATGATCCGGATGGCGTCGGCGGCCCGCCACGGCGTGGGGGTGATCACGGTGGTCACCCCGTTGGCTATCTCGTCCCAGGTGCGGGTCATGGACCCCACATGGGCGAAGGGAAGGGGAGACAGGCGACGGTCGCCGGGCTGGGACAGCACGTCGTCGCCATCGGCCACCGCGGCCAGGCAGGCGTGGTCGAAGACGGCGCCCTTGGGCAGGCCGGTCGTCCCGCTCGTCCACACCACGGCCACCGGATCGCCCGGCGTGAGCCCCGGCCGGCCGGCGAGGGCCGTTCCCTCCCAGGCGGCGCGCGCCGCCGAGCGCTCGACCACGATGCCGGCGGGTCCCTCGGGCGGTCCGGACCCGTCGTCCACCACGGTGACCGCGGGGCGCGTCCGCTCCACTATCGACCGGACCTCGGCCGCTCCGAGCCGGAGGTTGATCCCGGAGGTGACCGCACCCAGCCGGGCGGCGGCGGCGTAGCACACCATGTAGTCGATCGAGCTCGGGAGCAGCAGGCAGACCACCGACCCCCGGATCACTCCATGGCCGGCCAGGAGCCCGGCCACGCCGTCGGCGGCCCGGTCCCACTGGGCGAACGTCAGGTGCCGGCGCCGCGAGTCGGCGGTCTCCGGCTCGACCCAGGCCTCGGCGTCGGCATTGGCCTGCGCGGCGGCGCGCAGCACGTCGACGACCGTCCGGAATTCCCCCTCAATCTGACGCGCCGTCATATCGGCGTCGACTGTAACAGGGACACCTTTGCCGTCTCCGACCGCGGGCACCGGTCTGCCCTGCCCTCAGAAGGTCAGGACACCTCGGGCCAGCTTGCCGGCCTCCATGTCCTCGACGATCTCGCGGAAGCCCTCGAGGGGTCGCTGCTCGGTGACCAGCTCGTCGAGGAGCAAGGTGCCGGACAGGTACAGCTCCACCATCAGGGGGATGTCATGCTGCGGCCGGGCGGAGCCGTAGCGGCACCCCAGCAGGCCCCGATCCACATAGGCCAGGGCGTTGACGTCCACCGACACCTCCGTCCCCTGCGGCGGGATGCCGATGGCCAGGGCATTGCCGCCCCAGTCGAGGACGTCGAGGGCGTTGCGGAGCACGGCGGGGTGGCCCACGCAGTCGAATGACCAGTTGACGCCCCCGGTCCACCCGAGGGCCCCGGAGACCCGGTCGGGACCGGGTGGGACCAGCTGGCGGATGGCCGCCACCGCGTCGGTGGACGAGGCGTCGACGAAGTGGGTGGCCCCGAACTGGCGGGCCAGCCCCTCCTTGGAGGCGAGCGTGTCGACGGCGATGATCCGGCTGGCGCCGGCGATGCGCAGGCCCTGGATCACATTGAGCCCGACACCTCCCACGCCGAAGACGGCGGACGTCTCGCCGGCGCGCACCTTGGCCCGGTTGAGCACCGAGCCCACGCCGGTCAGGACGCCGCAGCCGATGAGGCAGGCCGAGGTCATGGGGACGTCCTTCGAGATCTTGACCGCCTGGACCTCCTTGATGAGGGTGGATTCGGTGAAGACCGAGGTCCCGGCAAAATTGGACGCCGGCTCTCCCTTGTAGGTGAAGGGTTGGGAGACGTTGCCGAGCGTCTTGATGCACCAGGTGGGGTGGCCCGTGCTGCAGGCACGGCACACCCCGCAGCTGGCCAGGGTGGCGATCACCACGTGGTCGCCGATCTTCACCGATCGGACCTCGGACCCCACTGCTTCCACCACCCCTGCGCCCTCGTGGCCCAGCACCGACGGTGCCTTCCACTCGATGGTGCCGTTGAGCACCGAGAGGTCGCTGTGGCACACGCCGGCGGCCCCGATGGCCACCCGGACCTCGCCCGGACCGGGGTCCCGGATGGTCAGCTGATCGGTGACCTCGGCGTCGTCACCCGTGTACACGATGCCTCGCATGGCACCATCCTTTCCTGTTTCGATTTGCTGACGGCTCTGTCGGGTCGTGGCCGCGGTGGGTGATTCCGCCCGCGGGCGGAACCTCCCCCGTGCTCATCCCGAGGACGAGTACCGCTCCCGCAGCTCGCGTTTGAGGACCTTGCCGCTGGCGTTGAGAGGGAGCGAGTCGACCGCCTGGACCCGGCTCGGGAGCTTGTATCCGGCCAGGCGGCCCTTGGCCCACCCGCCGAGGCCGGCTTCGATCTCGTCGGGCTCGCTCCCCGCCGCCGGCACCACCAGGGCCAACCCGACCTCGCCCAGTCGCCTGTCGGGGACCCCGATGACCGCCACCTGGTCCACCCCGGGATGGAGGCGGAGCACACTCTCGGCCTCGGCCGGGTACACGTTGAACCCGCCGCTCACGTACATGTCCTTCAGTCTGTCGGTGATGGTGACATTGCCGGCGCCGTCCATGACCCCGACGTCGCCGGTGTGCAGCCAGCCGCCGGTGTCGACGGTCTCGTCGGTCGCCTCGGCATCGTTGAAGTAGCCCCGCATGACGTTGTAGCCCCGGACGACGATCTCCCCCGTCCCGCCTCTGGGCACCTCGGCGCCTTCGGGACCGACGATCCGGACGTCGACGTCGGGGATGGCCCGCCCGGACGTGCCCGAGATCACCTCCGCCGAGTCTCCCCGGCGGCACATGGTGACCGTTCCCGTGGCCTCGGTCAGGCCGTAGGCGGTGAGCACCGTCTCGACGCCCAGATCGGACCACAGTGCCCTGACCAGCTCGACCGGCACCGCCGCCGCCCCGGTGACCACCAGACGCAAGGAGCCGAGGTCGAAGTCCTTGCGGTCCGGGTGGTCGAGGACGGACCGGAAGATGGTCGGAGGCCCGGGGAGCACGGAGATGTGCTCAGCCTCGATCCGCCGAAGCACCTGGTCCACGTCGAAGACCGGCTCGGGGATGATGGTCGCGCCGGACATCAGGCACGCCAGGATGCCGGCCTTGTAGCCGAAGGTGTGGAAGAAGGGATTGACGATCAGGTACCGGTCCCCCCGCCGGAGACCGACCACCTCGGACCAGGTGGCGAAGGTGCGCAGGGTCTGTCCATGGGTGGTCATCGCCCCTTTGGGATGACCGGTGGTCCCCGAGGTGAACACCAGGTCGGAGAGGTCCCCGGCCGTGATCGAGGCGGTGCGGCCGGCAGCCACATCGGCGGAGACCGAGGCACCCTCCTGGAGGAAGACGTCCCAGTCGACGACCGGATCGCCCTTCGACGACGGCCCCCTCGACGGGGTGTCGCCGGTGCGCAGGACCACCACCCGATCGAGCTCGGGCAGCTTTTCCCCGGAGGCGACCGCCTCTTCGAGCATCTTCGGGTAGTCGGTCCCCAGGAACCCCTCGACGGTGAAGAGCAACCTCGCCCCCGACTGGCGCAGGATGTAGGCCGCCTCGGCCCCCTTGAACCGGGTGTTGAGCGGCACCAGGAGGGCGCCGGCGGCCACGGCGCCGAGGCCGGCGATGATCCACTCGGCGCAGTTGGGCGCCCAGATGGCCACCCGGTCCCCCCGCTCGATGCCGTTGGCCACCACGGCGCGGGTGGCGGCGGCCACCTCGTCGGCCAGCTGGTCGAAAGTCAGCCGGGTCGTCGATCCGGCGGGCCCGTGGATGTCGACCAGGGCCTCGCACTCGCCGAAGCGGGCGGCGGCGTCCTCCACCAGGCCGGGGATGGTCCCCCACTGGAGGTCCCCTCGGGGATCGGTGACATCCGGTGCGACATCTGACACAGCGTCAGGGTAGTGCATCGCCTCGGAGGTCCGGCCGGGGACGGCGGCTCTGCTCTCCGGGCCCGCCAGCCATGTCCCCGGAGGTCTTCCGGTTCGGAATCGACACCCTGCTCTGAGGCCGTTCAAGGAATGGAGACCGACGTCGGACTCCCTAGGCTCGTCACCATGAATCGCTTCGACCTGGTGATCTTCGATTGCGACGGAGTCCTCGTGGACAGCGAGCGGCTGGCGGTCCGGACGGAAGCGGACATCTTGTCGGGCCTCGGGTGGCCACTCACCGAAGCTGACATCGTCGAGCGGTTCGTTGGTCGGTCGGCGGCCTATATGCACGGAGAGATCGAGAGACACCTGGGCCGGGATATCGACTGGGAGACCGAGTTCGAGCCCCGGTACCGGGAGGTCTTCGAGCGGGAGCTCGTGGCGGTGCCCGGTGTCACCGAAGCGCTCGTGGAGATCACCACACCGGTGTGCGTCGCCTCGAGCGGCAGTCACGCCAAGATGCAGTTCACCTTGGGCCGGACCGGACTGCTCGTTCACTTCGACGGCCGGATCTTCAGCGTCGACGAGGTTGCGAACGGAAAGCCGGCTCCGGACATCTTCCTCTTCGCAGCCGAGAAGATGGGTGCTCCGCCGGAGCGCTGTGCGGTGGTCGAGGACAGTGTCTCCGGGGTCACCGCCGGTCTGGCGGCGGGCATGGCCGTCTTCGCCTTCGCCGGAGGCGTGACGGCGGCCGAGCTGCTCTCGATCGGAGAGGCCGTCGTCTTCGACGACATGCGGGACCTACCGGCATCCCTTCTCCTCGACTAGGAATGGGTCCCTCTTGTGGGAGAAACCGGGCCTGCGGCACGAGGTGGTCCGCTCCCCGCTCAGTGCTACCCCGATGCCCCGTCGATCCAGCTGACACCGATGATCTCCGCACCACCGTGAGCGCCGATGACGGCGCCCAGTTTCCCGACCCGCAGCAACGTTCGGGCAAAGTGGGGAGCGATGAGGTCAAGGAAATCGTCGAGGTCGGGGGCCCCGCCGTGCATCACCGCCACGTGCTCGATCGCTCCAGCGCCAATCATGCGTTCGTAGAGCATCTGCATCGCCCGCTTGCGGGTGCGAGCCTTGCCGGCCTCTTGGACCACGCCACCGCTGATATCGATCACCGGCCTGATCGACAGCATCGATCCCACCATCGCCTTCGCCCCCCCGATACGCCCCCCCTTCCTGAGGTTCTCCAGCGTGTTCAGGGCAGCGAACACACGCGTCCGCGAGATGAGGTCGCCGACTCGGCGCAGCACGGAGTCGACGCCGAGGCTAGAACGGGCCGCTTGGGCCGCTTCGAGTACGAGGGTACCGAGTCCGCTCGACACAGACCTGCTGTCGATCACGTGTACCGGAAGTCGCCCCTCACACGCCGCGGCCGCGGTCTGGGCTGACTGAAGAGTGTTTGACAACGCGCTCGAGATGTCGAGGCAGACCACTGCGTCAGCACCGGCATCTTCCGCGTTGCGGAATGCCTGTTCGAAAGCACCAGGCGACGGGCAGGCCGTCTGGGGAAGAGCGTCGGAGTTCGCCATCTTTTTGTAGAAGTCTTCGACGCTGAGGTCACGACCGTCGGTGAATTCTTCGCTCCCGAACCGGATGCTCAGAGGCACGATCTCTATGTTGAGCGCACCGATCTCGTCTTGCGTGAGATCACTCGAGCTGTCGGTCACTATGTGGACACCAGGCATGTGAGCATTCTCCTCCACTGTGGCCGCACACGTCGGGGCCCCGAATTGGCTCGAATCGGATTCCGTGATTCTGCCACCCGGAAAGACCCCTTGTGCGTCTGCCACCGATCGAGCCGGTGAGCGAACTCTGGACCGTCAGCCTGGGCGCTGGGATCCCACCCTCCCGGCGATCCCCGCCCGACTCGCGAACACCCACAGTCGCCCGCCAACAGGGTCGGTGGTCCTCGATGGTAGAAACGACCTTGTGGATGGCACGATCGAGCTCGGCGACCATCGGACGGTCGGATTCGCCACCTATGGGAGCCCTGAAGGCATCCCGGTCATCTGGTGTCATGGCGGACCAGGCAGTCGAAAGGATCCTGTCCACCGCGACAGAGAGGCGGCCAGGGCCGGACTCCTGCTCGTCGGGATTGACCGCCCGGGATACGGGATGTCCACGCCACTGCCCGGTCGCACGATCGCCGATTGGATCCCCGATGCATTGGCTGTGGTCGATGAACTGGGAGTGGATAGGTTCGTTGCGATCGGCGAATCGACCGGTGGTGCCTACGCTCTGGCGCTGGGCGCCCTGGTTCCCAAACGTTCGCTGGGGGTCGTTGCCTGCTGTTCTCTGACCGACATGCGCTGTGAGGAAGCGCGGTCGACCATGAGCCGCCCGCATTGTCATGCCGTATGGGATGCAGCGGACCGCAGATCTGCGTTGTCCGCCGCCGTCGATGCACACGGCGTTGGAGGGAGCAACATGACCGCTGATGGGCTCGGGGACGCGCTCGCACCTTCTGACGTCGCTCTGTTCCGAGACCCCGAGTGGGCACAGCAGGCGAAGGCAGCCTTCCCCGCCATGTTCGCCCAAGGCCTCGTGGGGTACACGGACGACCGACTGGCCGACGGTGGAGGTTGGGTCACTTTTGATGTCCGGTCGATCGTCTGTCCGGTAACGGTGCTCCACGGAGAGGAGGACAGGATGTGCGACGTGATCAATGCTCACCACACGGCGGAGATCGTCCCGGATGCTCGCCTGGCCCTCTACGAGGAGCTCGGACACTTCAGCATCGAGACCAAGCTGATACCGGCAGTCCAAGAGCTGTTGACACGCTAGAGGCCCGCGGCAGACGTCGGGTGGTCCTGCTCGTCCGCTCAGTCCTTCCAATCCGGGTCGCGACCTGAGAATGCGATCAGCGGTGTGGCGCCGTCGGCGTCGTCCGGCGCCGGACCGCCGGGCCGACTATGCCCGAAGACCTCATCTGCTCTTCATTCGCCCGCACGAGGGCCGCGGCAGGCTCTGCGGTGATGGGTGACGTGGTCATCCACGGGGCGGACCATCCGGCTACCCACCATCGTGGTCACCCGGTGGACCCTCTTGTGGACCGAGGATCGGCTCGAATGCAAGCGAATAGTGATCGAATCGGGATCTCCAGTCGTTCGGCCCCGGAAGGATCCCGCTCAGCCGATCGAGACAGACATCCCACCCCGCGGCATTGCGAGCTGCGGCGGTCGGCGGCAGCTCGTCGAAGAGCACCAGACGGGTCCCGCCGTCGGATTCGGTGAGTTCGAAGCGAAGGATCTCCTCACCCCAGCGAAAGGCCAGCGCTCTGGGCTCGTCGACGGCCAGCACCTCGCCGGTCAGCGTCATGTCCCCGGCCTCGGGCGGGAACGGGAACGAGATCTCGGCTCCGACCTTCCATTGCCCACCGGTGACGATCACATCGCAGGGGAACCACGATCGAAGCTGCTCCCGGTCGGTGAGGGCACGCCACACAACCGGTGGCGGATCGACGAGTCGGCGCTCCAATCGGAGGTTCGGTCGGCTCTCCTGGCTGACGATGGTGGCCTCAGTCACTGCTTCCTCCTCTGTTCGAGATGTGATTCCAGGCGGTCGAGATGGGTCGTCCAGAACGTGCGATAGGGCTCGAGCCAGTCGTCGAGCGCCTGCAGCGGTCCGGGGCTGATTCGATACAGACGCCGTTGGGCTTCGGCCCGGGCGTCGACCAATCCTGCGTCCTTGAGCACGCGGAGGTGCTTCGACACGGCGGGCTGGCTGAGGTCCAGACAGCCGACCAGGTCGCCGACCGACCGCTCTCCCTCCCGGAGCAGGTCGAGGATCTGCCGGCGACGCGGCTCGCCCAGGACGTCAAAGGCGACGAGCGATGTCACCACCTGAGTATGCCCTATCCGTTATATAGCTGTCAAGTCATATAATGGGCCCAAGCGAACCCTTCGGCCGGACGATCCGCACCCACCCGGGCCGGGGTCGGGACCCCGACTCCACCGCAGCCAGGAACCCGCTGACTCAGGCCTTCACGGCCCGCAGATGGAGGAACAGCGGGATCCGGTGCCACTTGTCATCCGGGTCGGGATCCCCGACCTCGCGGATCCGCTCGATCAGGAGGCCGGCACGGGCCAGGGCATCGGCGTACTCCCCCAGCGGTCGGTGCTCCGAGTGGAAGGTCATGGTAAGCCCGTCCCGCTCGCAGGTATCGGCCAGTGCCCTGCGTTCGAACCATGACCCTTCGATGACGAAGGGAGGGCACTGCCCGTCGCCCTCAGAGCTGAAGTGGCCGGCCGTGTTGGCCTGATGGGTGATGGCCACGACCAGGCGTCCCCCGGTGCACAGGACGCGACCGATCTCGGCAACGGCCTGCTCCATCTCGTCGACATCTTGGAGGCTCATGAACGCCACGACACAATCGGCAGCACCGTCCGCTACCGGAAGGGAGGCGGCATCACCCACCAGGACCGGCTCTCCGGATTCGGGATGGGCGTCGGCGGCCGCCGCCATCACTGGGGAACTGTCGATTCCGACCACCCGGTGCCCGAGACGGCCCAGGTCCCTGCTCACCCGGCCTTCTCCGCACCCGACGTCGAGCGTGAGTCTCCCCGGGGTAGGAACCAGCGGTAGGAAGGCGTCGCGGTGGAAGCGCCAGTAGCTGTCGTGACCCGGCTTGCGCGCCCACGAGATCCAGGCCCGGGCGCTCTCATTCCAAGCGTCGTTGAGCACCACCACATCTTGCCAAGAGTTCGAACCTGTCACCCGGTCGAAGCCCCGGGCAGGCCGCTTGGCGCCCTCCCTCAGCCTTGGAGCGCCTGGTGGGTGGCCGACCAGAAGGCGGCTTCCAGCGCGCCGTCGGTCGGCGCGAGGACCTGGGTGCAGAGCACGGCGACGAG
>Ga0209068_10001934_pt1 | contig 10224 bp, 4 predicted proteins | sample ColStrG_CSR_2012_FD_187200 | JGI IMG/M metagenome (GOLD analysis project Ga0209068, IMG submission 187200) | Freshwater sediment microbial communities in response to fracking from Pennsylvania, USA - Cold Stream Run_MetaG_CSR_2012 (SPAdes)... | ecosystem: Environmental > Aquatic > Freshwater >...
CTGCAGTCCTCGTTCGAGGAATTCGCGCTCGGCCAGATCGCTTGCGACACGCTTGGCTTCGCTCAGTGCGTCGCCGCTCAATGATTGACCCGTGTCAGCGGATGCCGCATCCGATGCGGGTCCGGCCTGCGCCGCGGGCCGGATGTCGACGGGCAGGTGCTCGAGATCGGCCGTCTGCCCCGCAAGGCACGACAGCCGGTAGAAGATGTTGCGCAGCTCGCGGATGTTGCCGGGGTAGTCGTAGTCCAGCAGGAATGCACGTAATCGCCGGGTCATCTCGATCGGGCGCCGTTTGAGCACTTCGGCCGCTTCGTCGCCGAAGAATTCGAATAACAGCGGAATTTCGTCCCGGCGTTCGCGCAGCGGCGGCAAGGTGACATGAATCACGCCGAGCCGATAGAAGAGATCCTCGCGGAACCGGCCTTCTTCGCTCATTTTGCGCAGATTGCGGTTGGTCGCCGCAACGACGCGCGTATCAACGCGGATCCGCTGGTCCGATCCAACCCTCTGGATTTCGTGCGCCTCCAGCACGCGCAGCAGCTTCACCTGGCCCGCCAGCGGCAGCTCGCCGATCTCGTCCAGAAAGATCGTACCGGTGTGCGCACTCTCAAATTTGCCCTTGCGATCATTGACCGCACCGGTGAACGCGCCCTTGCAGTGCCCGAACAGTTCGGACTCGAGCAGATTGTCGGGAATCGCGCCGCAGTTGACTGAGACGAACGGCCGGTGGGCCCGGTCCCCGTTGGCGTGGATCACCTTCGCCATCAGCTCCTTGCCCGTGCCGCTCTCGCCATCGATCAACACCGGCAGGCCCGTGGGTGCGGCCTTCTCAGCAATCTCCAGAGCCTCCAGCAGTTTGGGGTTGTCGCCGAACGTGCCCTCGAAGACGAAGCTGCGATCGATCAGCGCTTTGCGCCGCTGGCGTCGCGACAGGTCGCTTCGAGTCGGTTCGGCGGCGGCCGCATTGACGAAGCGTTCCTTGTGCGAAAGCTGCATCACCTCGTCGCGCAGCGCACCGGCCTGCCGTAGCAGCTTCTCAATGTCCGGCCGCTCGAGCTTGGACGCCCAACGCAGCGCCGAGCGCAATATCTCGATTTTTTCCATCAGCCCGGCAAATGAGACCGTCGTGCTGGCATCGGGATCCTGGTCGAGTATCTTCATGCGACGCTCAACTGCTTCTGCACCAGCTCGTAGTACATGCCGCGGCGCTCGACCAGTTCGTCATGGCGCCCCTGCTCGACGATTTTCCCCTCGTAAAGCACCAGTATCTTGTCGGCGCGCATGATCGTGCTCAGGCGATGCGCAATGACCACCGCAGTCCGGCCTTTCAGAATGTCGTTCAGGTTCGCGATGATGTTGCTCTCCGACTCCGAGTCAAGCGCGGAGGTCGCTTCGTCGAACACCAGCAGCCGCGGATCGCGGTACAGAGCGCGGGCAATACACAGGCGCTGGATCTGCCCGCCGGAGAGGCCAACGCCGCGCTCGCCGACCACCTGCTGGTAGCCCAGCGGCAACTTGCTGATGAAGCCGTGGGCGTCGGCCCGTTTCGCGACTTCCTCAATGCGGCGGCGGTCGGGCTCATCGTTCCCGCCGGCGATGTTCTCGGCAATGGTCCCCGAAAAGAGCAGGTTGGTCTGCATCACGTAGCCGACCTGCGCCCGGTAGTACTCCATGTCGATCACGCCGATGTCATAGCCATCCACGGTCAGCCTGCCCTCGGTGGGCGGATAGAAACCAACCAAAAGTTTGGCAAGCGTCGTCTTCCCCGAGCCGCTGCGGCCGACGATCGCGACCAACTCGCCGGGCTTGATGTCGACACTGATGTTTTCCAGGACATACTGCGTCTCATCGCTGTAGCGAAAGTAAACGCCATTGAATCGAATGTCGCCCTCAAGCTCCGGGATCGCCACGCGCGCGGCCAGATCCTCGGGCCTTTGTTCCGGCTCGAGGTCGAGCACGTCGCCAAGGCGCTCCATCGCCACAGAGGCGTCATTCAGCAGGCTCCAGAGCCCGACCATTCCCATCAACGGCGCGAGCACGCTGCCCATCAACGCGTTGAACGCGATGAGCTGGCCGATGGTCAACTCGCGCGTGAGCACCAGATCGGCGCCAACCCACAGAACGGCGATCGTCGTGGCGGCGCTGAGCAGTTGTCCGGCCAGACCGACCGCGATATTGAACGACTGCGCGCGGTACTGCACTTCGAGTGCCTTCGCGTACTTCGTCTCCCACTTGAGCCGCACGGGGCGCTCGATGCCCATGCCCTTGACCGTTTCCGCCCCGCCGAGCGCTTCCATCAGATACGACTTCGCGTCGGTCGTGGCGCCGAAAACCTCACGCGCGAAAGCCTTGACCTTCGGCGTTACGAGCACCGTCAAGGCCAGGATGGGAACGACGAATGCAATGACCAGCAGCGTCAGCTTGACGTTGTAGAGGAACAGCACCGTGAAGTAGATGAAGATCATCAGCAGGTTGAGCAAGGTGGTGATCGTGGACTCGGTCAGGAAGGCGCGGATCGTCTGGTTTTCCTGGAAGCGCGCAAATATGTCTCCGGTCTTGCGCTTGGCGAAGAACGAGTAGGGCAGCGACAGGGTATGCCGGAAGAACTGCGACATCATCGTGAAGTCCAGCTTACGGACCATGAAGTTCGCGAGCGTTGCGCGGATCGTGGCCGTCAACTGCGTGAACAAGCTTGAGATGATCAGGCCGGCGATCAGCACGTGCAGCAGACTTACGTTCTGGTGAACGACCACGCCGTCAAGGATGTTCTGGATGATCATCGGCGGAACGATGCCCAGTATCTGAATCACGAAGGTCGCCATGAACAGATGCAGCAGGATCTTCCGGTAGGGAAGCAGGTACCTGGCGAAGCGCACCCATGGCGAGCGTGACGCACTGACCTGCGCGACATCCTGGCGCGGCGCGAAGGTCAGGCAGGTACCGCTCCAACCACGCTCGAACTCCTCGACGCTCAACGTCCTGAAACCGACCGCCGGATCGGCCACCCACACCTGCGTGGCCGACACCCCGTACACCACGATGTAGTGATAACCCTCCCAGTGAACGATGAACGGCAGATCGAAGCCGCGCAGCGTATCGAAGGTGCACTGCACGCCTCGCGTGGTGAAGCCGACGGATTCGCCGGTGCGCGCCAGGCTGTCCAAGGTCGCGCCCTGCGTCGTGACGTTGGCGAGTTCGCGCAACTTGCCCAGTGTCATGCCGATGCCGTAGTGCTTGCAGATCATCGCCAGGCATGCCGCTCCGCAGTCCATCTCCTCGGCTTGCTGGATCCAGGCGAAGCGCCGGATGACGTTCTTTCCAAACTCCGACTTGGATTTCAAGTCGATCACCACGGCGGGTTTGCGCAGTTCCGCGACCTTCTTCTGCCGTTGCAGTTCCCTATCGAGGATCCGGATCCGCTCCTCCAAGGCCTCGCGCACCTTCGGGTTGCGTTCCAAGATGAGCTGCAAGGTCTTCTCGGGGATCACGAGCACAACGGTATCCTCGCCGGCAATCACCGAGGCGGCCTGCTCCAACCGCATCAAGCAGGCTTTTTCGCCGAAGGTTTCACCCTTGCGCAAAGTGACCAACGGATGGTCCGTGCCGTCCTCGTGACGCACGACGCGGACTTCCCCATGGCGCACGACATACAAGCGGCGATCGTCGCGCGAGCCCTGCTTCAGGATTTCCTTGTCGGCGTCAACCCGCTTCACGCCGATGCTTCGCGTCAGTTCCTCCAGTTCGCTTTTGTCGACCTTGCTCTTGAGGTCGAACAGCTGACTGATCAGGCCGCCCGCCGAATTGAGGGCGACGCGGTCGCCGACGAGCGCGCGGGCCGTGGGGTTGCCTGCGATGATCGGGCCAATGACACTACGGGAGATGAACAGCAATTCGGTCTTGCCCGACGCGCGCGCCGACCACTCGTGCCGGGATTCGCGCAACATGACAATTTCGCCGAAGACCTCTCCCGCCTTGCGCACGCCCAGGCTGATCTCCTTTTCCCCGTCGGCGGAAAATACGCGGATCGAGCCGGACTTGACGATGAACACGCCCGTGGCCACTTCACCCGCCGTGCATACGGCGTCACCGAACGCCAGCAGCCGCGACTCCGCATATTGGGCCAGGCGATCGATCTCAACGCGCGTCAGGGCCGAAAGCATGTCGACGGAGGCCAGGAAGTCGGCGAGCGATTGGGCTTCTTCTGCTTGCATGGGTGGCATCGGTCCTTGCGCTAGCCGGCTTCGATGACGTGTTCGCGAGCTCGGGCCAGCAACCACTCCTCGCGCAGCAACCGCCGCACTTCGGTGGCGGTGTCGTCGTCGAGGCGGGCCGGATGCCGTGCGTTCACCCGGAAGATCTCGAAAGCCGTCCGATCCCCCGATGCGAAAGGTCCCAGTAGATCGCCGCGGGCGGCGTTGAAAACCTTGGCCTCGACGTCGGATCGGAGCGATCCTCGCAGCACCTTGCCGATCAGGCCGCCGCGATCGCGCGTGTCGGCGATCGAGTGCTCGCGCGTCATCTCATCGAAGCTATCGGGGTCCTCGCGTAGCACCGCGATCATCTCCTTGGCCTTGGCCTCGGAATCGAGCACGATATGGCTCACCTCGACGCTGTCGAACTTGGGCGAGTTCAGCTTGAAGTACCCTTGTACGGCCTGGTCGCTGCAGACCTTGAGCATCATCTTTTCCTGATACAGGCTGTCGGTGATGAAGGCCTCGAACTCCTCCGAACTGACGCGCAGCGCATCAAGGTATTTGCGCGTGTCGGAGGCACGGTGCAAGCCGCGTACCCGGCGCAGCTGGTCGGCGCGTTCCTGGATTTCCGCCTCCGACACCTGGATGCCCGCGCGCCGCGCGCCGAGGACCGTGAGTCGATCGCGGACAAATTGCTCGAGAAGTCCCTCGTACTGCCCCGTCAGCTTCAAGGTCCGCACGAACTCGGTCAGTTCAATTGCGTTGCCATCAATCTTCACGACAGTCGTCATCTGATTCGCTCCTTCTCGTCCGAAAAGTATCGGGTTCCGCGCCGGCTCATCCGCCGATCTGCCGGAACGGGTCCAAGGCCAGATCGATCAGCCGACGCTCACGAACGACGATCTCGACCGTGGCCGTCATCCCGTATCGCAGTGGATACCTCGTCTCCGCGACCTGGTAGTAATCGCGCTCCAGCGATACCCGTGCCTCGTAAACCGGCTGCCGGGTCTGCGACGCCGGCTTGGTGGCTGGCGAGACGTACTCCAGCGTGCCGTTGATGATCCCGTATCGCTGGTACGGGAATGCGTTGAACTTGAGCTTGACCGGCAGGCCTTCACGCAGAAAGGCGCGATCGTTCTCGGCGATCTCGACTTTGACGACGGAGTGGGAATTGCGTGGTGCGATGCCGCCCAGGGGAGTGTTGGCCTGAACCTTGTCGCCCGCCTGCGTGGATGTCAGGTCGGTGACGACACCGGAGACGGGGGCGATGATCTGAAGGAAATTGTTCTTGTCGAGATTTTCGAAACGGATGCGGGCCGCAGCGTCGGCTTCCGCGCGTGCGGTGTCGAGTTGCAACCGCAGTTTCTCTTCCGCCGTGGCGAGCTCGTTCGTGGCGGCCTCGTAGTCCAGCCGCAGCTTCTTAAGCTGCCCGCCGCTCGATTCGAGCTGGGCCTGAGCCTGGGTGAGTTCCTGGCTTTGGCGCGCGATCAGTTCGTTGACTCTCGATTGCGCCAGGCGGTACGCATTCTCGGCGGCCAGCCTTGCGTTTCTCTTGCCCTCGACCTGGAGCAGCGACAGGCCGCCGCCGCCGGGACTCGCGAAGACGCGCTCGAACTTCTCCGCCTCGAGCTGGGCTGCATCCCGTGCCCGCCGGGTATCGTCGACATTGGTGCGTGCCTCGGCCATTTGCGCTCTTTCTTCGTCCACCAGTCTGCTCGTCCCGACCGCGGTCCGCTTCTGGTATTGCCGCTCCTCGAGTTCCATCGCCTGTCTGAGGGCGGCAGCCTTCTGTTCCAGCAGCGCCTTCTTTTCCGGAAATTGCCGCCACTCCCGTTCCGCGTCCTCGAGCTTCAACTGCGCCTGCATGGCGTTGCCCGCCGCTTCGACGGCTCCCCTGGCATTGAGCCGGGCCAGCACATCGCCCTTGGCTACCGGCTGACCCTCGGCCACGTAGAGATTCACCAACTCGCCATCGACAGGTGCATAGAAGCGCCTGACCTCCGAGGCAGGCGCCAGCGCGCCCTGCTCCGTCACGATCACGTCTTCTTTCCCGATGAACGACCCGACCAATGCACTCAGTACCAGCGCGATCATCGTGTAGATAAGAGTGTGCAGAGCGCGCCATGGCTCCGCGGTCAGGATGGCGATGCCCTCGGAGCTGTGATCACCGAGAGAATCGGCCAACGGGACGAGGCGATTGGATTGTGTCATCCGTTCGGATCTCCGAGCAGGGCCAACTTGGTCTTGAGCAATTCCGGGTCGATGACATTGCTCAGGCCACGCAGCGAGCCACGCTGTCGGCGTGCTTCGGATTCGATCTCATCACGGATCGAGATAAACTGCCTGGCTCCGGCCGCGTCGACTTGCGAGTAGATCATGAAGCCCCGCTGCGCATACCGGCTCGCCGCGGCCAACAAGCCAGCGCGGGTCCGGAACTGATCCGAAACGGAGGTCTCGATTCGCTGCGAGGCGTCGATCGCGCCATCGCTCTGATATTGCTCCCACAACGTGCGGGCCAGATTCATCGCCTCCTGCGCCCGCGTGATGACATTGTCCCGTTGCCGGCTCAGATCGGCCGCAGTGGCGCGCACGAAGTACACGTCTTCCTCGGCATCGAGCGACTCCCGGAAAGCCAGCAGCTGATCGACAAAGCCAACTGCGTTGCGTGACGCGTGCAACGCAGCGAACCGCGCCGCCACGCCGCGCCGGCGCTCCAGTTCCTCGGCGGCATCTTCACCCCAGGGACCGGCGGTCATCTTCTGCAATGCGGCGAGCGCGTCGCTGGTATTGCCGTCCTTCCAGGCTTGCGTTGCCGCGTCGTATTGCTGCAGAAGGTCGGCGAGCGGCAGTCGCCCACTCTTGATCAGCGCGCGAAGGCTCTGCTCGAATGGTGGAGTCACGAAGCGCGCCTTGCGCAGCAGAGCGAACAGCCGCCCGGGCTTGCGAATGCGTGCTTCGCGCCGAATCTCGAGGTAGCGCGCCAGGTCCTGGCGTACGGCGTCGAGCCCACCCAGGCCGGGATACTTCTCCGCGGTCTCCTTCAGCGCGAGTTCCAGCGCATCCGGATTGTCCCGCTCCAGCTCGGTCGCGATATTCGCCTTGACCTGCTCGATGACCGGCAGATACACGGCGGATTCGCTTTGCAATTTGCGCAAATGGGTCAGCGCTTCGCCATACCAATCACCGAACGGCGGCACGTACGATGCGATCCGGGCCAAGGCGCGCTGGTGCTCGCCCGTGTCATCGTTCCAGCGCCCGATGAGGTATTCGATACGTTCTTCGTCCGCGTATATCCGGATCGGTGCCTCCGGGCCACCGCGGCCGCTGACCAAGCGTTCGAGGTTGCCCAGCCACTCCAACTCGTCGATCAGCGGCTGCAGCTCGGCATCGCGCCTGCCGAACTCGGACATGCCCGTGAGGACGCCCTTGGCGCCGTCGAAGTCACGGGCCCGGACCTTCACCAGCCACGCCGGCACATTTGCCTTCACGGCCGCCTCGGTGACCCGCGCCTTGAGCTCGAGGTCATCCGGGTGCTTCTCGAGGAGTCCACTGGCGAGCACCGTTGCCCGCGCATACTCGCCGCGCGCGAACGCGTTCTTGAGGTCGCGCTCGGCGCCATTCCAAAAATACGCCGTCAGGGCGAGTGTACCCAAGATGCCCGCAACGGCGACGGCCTTCCACCGGTTGCGCCGCGCGCCATCGGGCGCATCGCTGGCGAGGAGCGCGGCAAGCTCGGACAACAGCAGCATGGCGCGGCCGCGCGGGCGGCGCCTGACGGCGGGCTCCCTGGCGACGACAACGGCAACCGCCGAGCCGCCCGGCGCGTCGTCCCCTTTCGGCTGGTCGGCGCCGCAGAAGATCTCGAGGAATGAAGTCGGGGCGGCCATAAACCGGGTTCTGCCATCATCCGCGGATTCGGGCACGCTGGGCTTTCGTTCGGCCAGGGGCTTGGGGGCACCGTTGCCGGCCGGCGGGACATTGAATGTCGGGGGGATGCTCACCCGGTAGACGAAGTGTTTGCCGCCGAAGGCGACCTCGACACCGTCCGGCAGCAGGACGGCGTGTTCCAGGCGCAGACCGTCGACGAAGGTGCCGTTGCTGCTGCCGAGGTCCTCGATGTAGGCCTGGCCATCTTTCTCATAGATGTATGCGTGCCGCCGTGAGAGGTAGCGCAACGCCCGGCGGTGAACGCTCTTACTATTATAGTGGGAGAACGCCGCTTCGGTCTTGCTGACGAGAAACGGGAATTTTGTGATCACGATCGTATCGAGACCCGTGTCGCCAGATATGGGCGTCAACGTCAACGTCGGCGTCAGGCTGCCTTCGCGGTCGGTGCGAGGAGTGATCTGTACGCAATACGACAGCACGCCACCGAAGCAGACCTCGTCACCGTCGCGCAGTTGGCAGGGCGCCTGCCCGACCTCGGCGCCGTTGGCGGTCGTTCCGTTGCGGCTCTGCAGGTCCGCCAGGTAGACGAATCCGTCCTCGCGGAAGATGCGCGCGTGCCGGCGCGACAATCTGTCGAGGATGTCGTTCCCGTAGGAGGCGAAGGGCTGCTCGGTCCGCCCGATGGCAAACACGGCGTCGTCGATGCGGATCTCGCCCAGCTCGGGCCGGGACAAGGGCTTCAGGACAATGTCGAGGTCACGAACCGGCGGCGCCTGTCTGACGCCCGCCCACATCGTTGCGTCGTTCTCCACGGACGAAGCCGACCGGTTAGCGACCCGCATTCGCGACCTCCACCGGATTCCAACCGCCCCCAAGCGCCTTGTACAGAGTGACCGTGTCGGACAGTACCCGCTGGTAGCTGGCCAGCAGCGCGAGCTGCGCGGTCAGCAAAGAACGCTCGTTTTCGAACACGTCAAGTTGTGATGCGACGCCGCCCTTGAGCTGCGCCTCGGTCTGGGTCGATACCACCCGCAATTGATCGATCTGCTTCTGCAACTCCTCTTTTTGCCGCCGATGCGCCTCGAGGTTGATCAGCGCGTTCTCGACTTCCTCGATCGCGGCGATCACTGCGCGACGGTAGTCTTCTTCAGCGACCTTGATTTGCGCCTCGGTGGTCTTGACGCGCGCCTTGATGCCCGGATTGAACGCCGGAATGTTGACGGTGGGCATGAGCCCGAACGTGAACGTCTTGAACACGTCGGAGAGTGCGAAGCTGGCAGTGCCTCCCTGGCCGGTCAGGCTCACTGACGGCAGCTGCGCGAGCCGCGCCTGGCCCATCAGGTCGTGGGCCTCCAGCACCCGGAATTCACTTGCGACGACGTCAGGCCGGCGGGCGAGCAGATCCAGCGGCAGCCCGACGGGCACGGTGGGCACGCGCACGCGGTCCTGCAGCCGGTCGGGTTGAACCTTGAACTCCCCGGCGGGCACGCCGAGCAGGGTGGCGAGGGCGTTTTCCGTCACGTCGCGGGATCGGCGCAGCTCCAGCAGTTCCGTGGTCAGGCGACTGTTCTCCGCTCCCTGGCGGAGCACCTCGGTGTCGGAGATCAGTCCGTTGCTGCGCATCGTTTGGTAGATGGCGAGGATCTGCTCGTTTTTCGCCAACGCGCGTTGTTGCTGATCGATCTGCTCATCGAGCTGCAGGATCTGAAAGTAGGTGGTCGAGACGTCGGCGACGATCTGCAGGTATCCGGCGCGCCAATCTGCCTCCGTCGCGTGGAACTCCGCAGTTTGTCCCTGAGCACCCTTCTCGACCTGACCCCAGACATCGATATCCCAGCTGACCCGGGTGCCCAGGTCGTATTGCTTGCTGAACGGCTGGCCGGTGGTCTTTTGCAGGGTGCTGCCGGCGCCGATATCCACGCTCGGGCGCGCGCCCGCGCGCACTTCAGCGATCTGCGCGTTGGCCACCGCGATTCGCGCCGCCAGGATCTTCAGGTCGACGTTTCCCGCAATCGCTTTGGCCACCAACGAATCCAGGTAAGGATCGCCGAACTGCGCCCACCACTGCGGCGAAATGGCCTGGGCGGCTGACACGATGCCCGCCGGCGGCGGCGACCAGGTTGATTTCGTTGCAACCTCCGGG
>Ga0209068_10001935_pt1 | contig 10220 bp, 12 predicted proteins | sample ColStrG_CSR_2012_FD_187200 | JGI IMG/M metagenome (GOLD analysis project Ga0209068, IMG submission 187200) | Freshwater sediment microbial communities in response to fracking from Pennsylvania, USA - Cold Stream Run_MetaG_CSR_2012 (SPAdes)... | ecosystem: Environmental > Aquatic > Freshwater >...
GGGCCACCCGCTGTTGCTGGCCCGGGCCCTGGTCCTCGAGCCGGACGTGCTGCTGCTCGACGAGCCCTTCGGCGCCCTCGACCAGGCCCTGCGCGGCCACATGCAGGTGGAGCTCCGCCGGCTGCAGCAGGCGATCGCGATCACCACGCTCGTCGTGACGCACGATCAGCACGAGGCGTTCACCCTGTCGGATCTCATCGCGGTCATGCACGCGGGGCGGATCGAGCAGGTCGGCACCCCGGAGGTGATCTACGACCGACCGGCCACCCGCTTCGTCGCCGAGTTCGTGGGGATCGAGAACGTGGTGACCGGACAGATCGAGCGGCTCGTGGGGTCGACGGTCGATGTCCGGGCGGGGGCCCTGGTCGCGCGCGCCGTGCCGGCGTCGGGCCTGCAAGTGGGGGAGGCGGCCCTCCTCGCCATCCGGGCCGATGCCCTCGTCATCGTCGACCCCCCGCGCCCTGACGACGCGGACGCGCTGGCCGCGCAGGTCACGTTCGCCACCAACCGGGGTGGGGCGGTCCTCTACGAGCTGACGCTGGCGGACGGGCAGGTGCTGCGCGCCGCCGAGGCGCGGCAGGGCGCCGCCGTGCGCGCCCCGGGGACGCGAGTGGGCGTCCGCATCCCGCCGGCCCGGTGCACGGTCATCCGGCCGTAGCCGCGATGCGGCCTGGCACGGGGCTCTTGCTCGCGCCTGCGCTCGCGGTCTTCGCGCTCTTTGCCGTGGCCTTTGTCCTGTTCGCCGAGGTGAGTGTCGCCACCTTCGTGCCCGGGAGTACGAGCCTGGCTGGACCCGCCACCCTCGCCAACTATCGCCACGTGCTGGCGTCCCCGCTGGTGCACGATGCGACGGTCACGACGGTGGGGCTCGCCGGGGTGATGACGGCCCTCACGGGGCTCCTGGGCTACCCCCTCACCTACGTGCTGGCCCGCACGCCCTCCGCGACCGTGCGCCGAGGGATCCTCTTCGGCCTGGTGGTCACGTTCCTGTCGGGCGGCGTGACGCGCGCCTACGCCTGGCTCGTCCTGCTGGGCAATCGCGGCCTGGTCAACCAGCTGCTGGGCGCCGTGGGGGTCCCGCCGCTCCAACTCGTCCACAACAAGACCGGTGTGGTGATCGGGGTGGTGCACTATCTGCTGCCGTTCTTCGTCCTCACGCTGCTCGGCACACTCAAGAACATTCCGGTCACCCTCGAGGACGTGGCCCGCAACCTCGGCGCCCCGGGCTGGCGCGTGTTCCTGCATGTGACCCTCCCCCTGTCGCTGCCCGGCCTGATCACCACGAGCTCGCTGACGTTCGTTGGGGCGCTCTCGGCCTTTCTGTTCCCCGAGTTGCTCGGAGGCGGGCGCACGCATATGGCGGCGAGCATCATCTACGAGCGCATCGTCACCAACTACAACGTGCCGGAAGCCGCGGCCATGGCGTCGCTGTTCCTCGGGCTGACCCTCGCGGTGCTGACCGTGTTCGGCGTGCTTCAGCAGCGCCTGGCCCGGCGGTACCGGCTCAGCCCCCCGACCCGCCCGTGACCGCGCCGCGCCCGTACTCGACCCTGACTGCGATGACCGCGGGGCTGGTCATGGCGTTCGTGCTCCTGCCGGTCGGGTTCATCGCGCTTTACGCGTTCAACAACGGCGCGTACGTGACGCTGCCGCCGAAGGCGCCCACGCTCCACTGGTTCGTCAACTTCTTCGGCAACAAGAGGTTCGTCGCGGCCCTGGGCTCGAGTCTGGCCATCGCGGCGCTGGTGACGCCCGCCGCCGTGCTCGTGGCCCTGCCGACCGCGGTGGCGCTGGTCCGCCATGAGTTTCCCGGCAAAGCCATGGTCAACGCGATGCTGCTGGCGCCCCTAGTGGTGCCGGGCGTCATCACGGGCATCGCCTTCCTCAGCCTGTCGTCGCTCGTGGGCATGGGCGGCGGGTTCTGGCCGCTGACCCTGGCCCTGCTGTGCTACGGCGTCCCCTTCGCGGTCCGGGCGCTGGTGGCGAACCTGCACGGGCTCGACCCCACGCTGGACGAGGTGGCCAGCAATCTCGGGGCCTCCCGGTTCCGCGCGTTCCTGTGGGTGACCTTGCCGCAGCTGCGGCCCGGCTTGCTGGCGGGCGGGATCTTCGTGTTCGTGGAGGCGATCGACAATTTCTCGATCGCGGTGTTTCTCACCGACAGCCGGACGACCACGCTGCCGGTGGAGGCGTACTCGTACATCCGCGATTTCGACGATCCCACGGTGGCGGCGATGGCCGCCCTGCTGATGGCCCTCAGCGTGGTCCTGGTGACGGTGGTCGACACGGTGGTGGGGCTCGACCGCTTCCTGGAGTTGCGATGAGGGGCTACCGTTTCTGGGTCCGTAGCGCCCGCCCGCCCCAGTGTCCGGAGCCAGCCTGAAGGGCGCCCTATCGACTTCTCTGTGAGGTGTCGTGACTGTCCGCGACAACCGTGCGCGTGCTGGCAGGGCTTGACAACAGGGGTACGTTGACAGTGTAGGCAGGCGAAGAACCAAACGACGGGCCGAAAGCCCCAGCGGAACGGACCGAGAGCACGCTCTCGGTTCTCTCTGGCTGGGGCATTTGTTTTTCCGTCACCCGAATGGCCATGGCCGCAGGGCTAGTCGCCTAGGGCAGCCATGGCAGCAAGAAGGGAGACCACGTGGCGAAGCGAGCGAAGCGTGATGGAGCACAGAGGATCCGAGAGGAGTCCCACGCTGACAGCACCACTGCGGGCAGCGTCAGCGGGCCGGCGGTCCCGCAGCACCTCGCCATGATGGCCTGGTTCGGCCCCTGAGAGAATAGAAGCCCTGCGTCGCCAGCCGATGGCAAGGCCGGTCAGTTCGAACCGCGCCTCTACACGTTTGCGTACAGTGGGCCGGTCGAGTCAGAAGCCGACCGCAGGTCCGTGAGGTTCATCACCACGGCGGAGTGGGAGGCAGAACAGGCTGGTCACCCGCTGCCAGAACGACCTGACCACGCTGCCTCGGATGAGCCGGATGCCGACCGCCGCGAAACGGCTAACGCACGCGGTGAAAGGAGCAAGGGCCCGTCGGGGTATCGGATCAACTGGGACAAGATGGTGCTGGAGTTGCGTCGGCGGGCCCGGGCGCTGGTCGAGGACCCGGAGTACCTGGAATCGCTCCGGCGCAGGATCGCCGACGGCAAGGCGCCCAAGATGGTGGCCTTGCTGCTGCAGTGGCCGGAGAGGAAGTCCCGGGACCCGTACGAAAAGCGGCGCGGCAAGCCGCAGCTCTCCGTCGTGACCCCCTACGCTGTCGTCGGACCGCACGCGCACGACCCCCTCGCTGCGCGGGAGAAGGCCATGATCGAGGCGCAAGAAGCTGAAGCGGCGCTGCAGGCGCGGGTGGGGGAAGAGGCCCGTATCACGCAGGCCACGGCGGCGGCCGCGCCGCCAGAGGATCCGCCGGACCCCGATGCGCTGGAACTTTACCAACCAGAAACGTAACCGTCGCGACGCCATTCCGCGCCGGACGGAGCCGCCCGAATCTCGGGCACGAGGAGAGAGCAATGGACGACCAGATCAGTAGGCGAAATCACCAGGCAGAAGAGCCAATTCCGCCCGCCGAGCCCCTGCGGGCGGTACCGGGAAGCGAGCCGTCCGCTCCGCCGCGCACGCAGAAGCGTCCCGGGCCGAAGACCCCCAAGGGCAAGGCGCGCATGCGCCTGAACGCTATGCGCTCCGGCATCTACGCGAAGGACGCTGTAATCCCTGGCGAGCGCCTCGAAGACCGGCAGGCTCACGACGCCGCCGTGCTGGCGAGTTTCGAGCGCCCGACCTATATAGACACGCTCCTCGCCGAGCGCGTGGCGTCGGCTTCATGGAATGGGAAACGGGTGGAACGCTACCAGGAAACCGAGTTCGTCCGGGCCAACAATGGGAGCCCGGTCTTGCTGATGCCGCCCGGCACCGAGCAGGACAAGATCACGAGGGCCGACGGCCACTGGAGCGCGCAGTTCTACAAGGCCCTCCATGAGCTGGAAGCCCGGGAGAAGCGGCGCCGCGGCGAGGCCGCGCCCCTAGCGCGTCTGGAGTGCAGGGCGGGCCCGAGCAGTAGGCGCCCGCGATGAGGTCGGGGGTGAGGCGATCAAGATCATCAAGCTGATCACTCCCTTGCCCCCCTGGGAGGTTGGGTGCCGGGGCGTCGGTGACGCCGCGGGAGGAGGGAGCAAGAGCCAAAACTGCAAAACAAATCGAACAGCCCGGCCGAGTTCGTGATCTAACACTGGGTCAGATCACGTGGTTCTGGTCGAAAGCTCGCGGTGCAGATGCCCGCCGCGAGCGCCTCGTGAGCTTCGCAGGTAGGGCGCGGAGCACCTGACAAACCGGAGCGGCCAGCTTCACGCCCTAGTCGAACAGCGCCAGGTCGATCGCGTCCCCCATCGCGTTGTACCCCAGATCGCTCGGGTGGAGGTGGTCCCCGGAGTCGTGATCAGCATGCGGGCCTGGTGGGCCCGGTCGCGCAGCGCTTGGCCGAAGTCGACCACCGCGTCGATGTCCCGCCGCCGATACAGTAAGGGCAGAAAGATCGGATCCTCTCTCCGATCGGCGCTACGCTCTGGGAAGGGGAGCACCAGAACACCACCACGATTCGGGACGGAGGACGCGATGAAAAAGAGCAAGCCGCGCGGAGGCGCGAAGCGGAAGACCCCGGCTCGGCCCAGGGCCGCCGCCCCGAAGTTCTCGCCGAGCGAGTACGTCCGCATCGTGCCGCTCCACTATCCCAAGCCGTCGGTGTCGATCGACGAGCTGGGGCGCCTCCGGGGCGAGCCCCCCGGCGGCGATCTGTTCGACGGCCAGCCGCACGTGGCCGCGGCGACCGCGCACCTGACGTACAACCACGGGCCGCTCCTCACCGGCGTCCAGGTGTTCACGATCTTCTGGGGCCAGCAGTGGAGCCAGGCCTCCGGCACCACGATGATGGGCAACCTCAACAAGTTCTTTCAGGCCATCGTGACCAGCCCGCTCATGACGCAGCTCCAGGAGTACAGCGTGCCCGGCAAGAGCATCGGGGCCGGGACGTTCATCGGGACCAAGCTGATCACCGCCGGCGCGCCGGTGGGGAGCGTCACGGACTCGACCGTTCGCAAGCAGCTCAAGGCCTGGATCGCCGCCAAGACGGTGCCGAAGCCGACGAGCAACATGTTGTACTTCGTCTACCTGGAGCCGGGCATCGTCTCCATCATGGGCGGGAGCAAGTCGTGCCAGAACTACTGCGGCTACCACGACGCGGTCGGGAAGGTCTACTACGCGGTGATGCCGTACCCCACGTGCGCCGGCTGCCTGGGCGGGATGGCGGCGTTCGACGCCCTCACCGGCACCAGCTCGCACGAACTCTGCGAGGCGATCACCGACCCGGTGCCGGGGTCCGGCTGGTACGACCCGGTCAACGGGGAGATCGGCGACATCTGCGCGTGGCACTTCAAGAAGGTCGCCGGCTACAACGTGCAGATGGAGTGGTCGAACGCCCAGAACAAGTGCCTGTGAGTCCTGAGGAGTCCAGATGATCACCGCCACTGTCCGCTACAAGCTCCCGGCCCACATCGACCCCGCCGTCTGCCGCGCGCACTTCCACAAGATCGCGCCCGGATTCCAGCACGTGAAGGGACTGATCAGCAAGCACTTCATCTGGAGCGAGAACGGCTGGGCGGGCGGCGTTTATCAGTGGGAGACTCGCGAGGACGCCCAGTCCTTTTACGGCGGGGCGTGGCTCGACGGCATCGTCGAGCGCTACGGCATGCGCCCGCAGATCGAGTTCTACGAGGTGTTCGCGCTGACCGACAACGCGCGGGGCCGCGTCGAGCTCTTCGAGGAGGAGGCCCACGCCCGCCTCGGCAAGTAAGGCGCTCCCCGTCGTCCGCTATGCGGACCCGGGGCTACCATAGAGACACAAGCGCAACGAGCGTGAGCGCCGCACCCACGATCGCCACGTCAACCGCCAAGACCGCACGGGCGAGGCGCTGACGCTGGACGTCACCGGCGGTCCGATCGTGGTGCGGGTCGGGCCTCCTCATCGCCACGCGATGCCCGTACTGTCACCCATCGAATCGTGCAGCCGGGCCCGCTCGTCCGGAGTGGAGTGCCCCAAGACCACCCACATGAACAGCACCGTGGCAATCAGCACCAACATCAAGGTTTCAACGCCTCGCATCGCGCCCTCTCGTTGTCCCGCGCGCCAGGACCCTCGGGGTCCGCCGGCCGCGCTGGAGTCGCCCGCGTTGAACGCGCCGCGCCCGTCTCGTTGGGGAGAGGGTTCGGCCGTAGCGGTCGTAGTGCATCGCTAGCGTCTCCCGAACTCGCGTCGTTGCGAGTGCGTCTCCGGATCGCGACCCGTGACCGCGAACCCGAGGTCGCAACGCTCGATGCTGCAAGCCCGCACGCACAACATGTGGCGCTCCTTTTCGTGTCAGCCATTCGACAGATCGATGTCGATTGGAAGGAGCAAGCCGCGTTCCAAGCTGGCCAGTCCTAGTTTCTGAGGGCTTAGGCGGCAGGGGGTGACCGCGCAGCGGGAAGCAATTGCCGCGTATGGGTAACGGGTCCCCCACTTGGGCGGGCTTGATCCGGATTATTGAAAACTCTCTCAATGGGCGCCCAGGGGCGCGAAGAGATGCGCTGGCCCTCGAGAGCGGGATCACCGTCCTGCCGCGCGGGTAGCGAGCGCCGAGGTCTGAGAGGTAATCCAGCACGGGGCACCTCCTCACGGCGAACACTCTTCAAGTTGTGCTTGACCGCGACGGCTCAGCCCTGCGAGTTGATCGGCGACATTCGGCACCGCGGAGTGCTGCTCGACCTGGCGTTGGGGGAGACACTCCGTGACACCGTGAGCGTCGCGCCCGCCGCCGAGTTGACGAGTACCTGAACGCGGATTGAATTGTTGATGACGGCCAGGCGGCTGGCATCCGCCTCACGGTTGTCGAGGGCCTGTTCACGAGAGGCGACCCGGGCTGACCGTGGCTTTCTAATGGAGGGAGAAGAGTCGCGGCGGTTCGAGCGCGGCGGGCCTTCTGCGCGCCGATTCTGACCCGCCGAAACCCCTCACGATACGAGGGCGCTCGGCTGTCGTCAACTAAATGACATGACTGACTGGTTTTGGTCCGAGGACTTGTTGCGAGCTGATCGGGTTCTTTATAGCCTGATGACAGTCGGTAGCTGAAGCGCCCGGCTCCCGCCTCGCGCCGCCGTCGCGCGCCACGGCACATCGGGAGCCTACCCGCAGCAAAGGCGAACGGAAACCCCCTAGCCAGAGGTGTAGCCATGTCAACGCCGGAGTCAGAATCGGTCAACGAACGAGTCCCCAACCCCAGCGCCAAGCCGGGACCTAAGGCGGCGCCCGGTCCAACGGTCGACCCGGAGCGCATCGGCCCGAAGAAAGTGGACGACACCGGCCAGCCTCCACGGAGTGGCGCGCCGGAACCCCCCGCGGGCCGGCCGGGCATCAGTCAAAGGAAGCTCGCTGCCAACCGCGCCAATGCGCAGAAGTCGACGGGGCCGAAGAGTGAGGAAGGCAAAGAGACTAGCAAGCTGAACTCGCTCGTCCACGGCATGCTGGCGGGCGCAGTCGTGATCACCCGGGGAGACTACCGGGAGGACGCCGTCGCCTTCCAGGAGCTCCTGGATGCGCTGGTGGAGCTGTATCGACCGGTCGGTGTCGCGGAGCAGCTCGAGGTCGAGAACATCGCGAAGTGCCAGTGGCGCAAGATCCGCGAGGCTCGGTATACGAACGCGATCACCCGGCGGCGGACCCTGGGGGTGCGCCACCGTGAGGGGCGGCGCCGCGTCGCGGAGCTCGTCGTTCGGCTGAAGGACTGTACCGCCGTGGAGCTCGAGGAGACGGCAGGTGGTCTCCAGCATCTTGTCGAGGTGATGAAGAACGTGAAGATGGGAATCCAGGCGCCGGAGCTGTCGGAGGAGGTCAAGGAGCAGCTCACCTGGTTGGTGGACACGTATCTGGATGATCTCGCGGAGTACCCCGAGCTCCGGGCCGCGGTCTCTCTGGCGCCGGAAGCGGTGCGCCAGGTGATCGCGGCGATCGATCGGCGGCTGCCGGAGCTCATCCGGATACAGATCCGCGCGGCGGAGCTCGAGAAGGAGCAGCTGGAGGCGAAGATTGATGCGGCCGCCCTCCCGCTCCGGCAGTTGGACCGGATCGCGCGGTATGTGACGAGCAACGACCGCGAGCTGGAGCGGAGCCTGAAGCGGCTCGACATGATGCAGCAGCGCCGGAAGGCGTCGGGCCGGATCTGGCCTACGAAGGCGTCCTAGCCCCAGGCCGTGAACGGCGGCGCTCAGAGCGGCCAGTTGAAAGACCCGAGGTGAGGTGAAAGCAATTTTGCGAAACGAACCCACGGAGGGAGCGGGGGCAGGGCCGTCAGGATGGGCCGGAGCGTTCACGCTCGGTGGAGACCGCCGCCGTGTTCAAAAGCCTGCTTGACCGCGAGACGTGGCTTTTGTAGGTTGTGATTTTCTAACCAGAGTCGGTGGCTCTTGAAGGAGGAGGACGAGATGCAGAGGAAAGCGAAGCGTCGGGAGTCAGGCGGGGGCGGGGCGGAGCATCGCGCGCCGAACTCGACCGCCCGTCCCGAGCGCGACTACCCGCCGCTGCTCGACACGATCGTCTGGCTGCTGCAGGATCCCGCGGCGCGCGAAGGCCTGCGCCGGCAGCTGATCGATGGCAGGGCCGCCGCCATCGAGCCGGTGCTCTACACGTTCGCGTACGACGGGCCGTACGCGGCTGAAGGGGACTCGGTCAGATGGATCACCTTGGAGCAGATGGAGCAGGAGGGGGCCGCCGCGGTAGCGGAGCAACGGCGGCGGGCCACCGAACGGAAAGACCGCAACGCGCAGTAGCGCACGCGGCGGAGAAATCGGGCGCATGGCGAGGATCAAGTGGGAGAACGTGGATGCGGCTGTCCGCCGGATGGCCCGGGAGCTCGTCGAGGACCCTGAGTACCGGGCGGCACTGCACCGCAGGCTGGCCGATGGCAAGGCGCCTCGGATGATGCGGCTCCTGTTGCAGTGGCCGGACAAGAAGTCCCGCGATCCAAGGGAACGCCGGCGCGGCAAGCCGCCGCTCACGGTCGCGATGGCGTATTTGCCGGGGGATCCCAAAGGCGACCCCCTGCGCGAGCGAGCCCAGCGAATGATCGAAGCGAAGGAACGGGCAGAGGAGGCAGCCCGGGCCCAGCAGGCGCCCCCCGCGAACCAAGCCGCCGCAGGGCCAGAGGATCCGGAGGACGGCGAGCCGCTGGAATCTGTTGATAGCCCGGAGCCCGGCGAGCCGCCCGCGCCCGCCTACCGGAGCCGGTAACCATCCTGGCGCAAACCAAACCCGCGCCGAGGGACGGCGCCCCAGTCCAACTCATGAGGAGAATCCCGATGGATCAGCAAGCCGGCAGTCCGGACCCCAATGCAGACACGCGCGCACCCGCCGAGCCTCTCCGTCCCGTGCCGTCAAATGGCCCGACGGCCCCGCGGCCAAAGAAGCGCTCCGGGCCGAAGACGCCCCAGGGGAAGGCACGCAGTAGCCGCAGTGCAATGCGCTTCGGCATCTACGCGACCGAGCCGGTGATCCCCGGGATTGAGAGGCTGGACGAGTGGAGAGTCCACCGGGAGGGCGTCATCGCCAGCCTGGCGCCCGTCGGATCTCTGGAAACGAAGTTGGCCGAGCGCGTGGCGCTCGTGCTCTGGCGCTTGCACCGGGTCATCGCGTACGAGCAGGCGGAATACACGAGGGCCAACGCGGGACACGAAGAGTTCCGCCTGCCGGAGGGGAACGAACTGGACAAGATCATGCGCTACGAAGCCCACCTGAGCCGCCAGCTCTACCAGGCCAAGCACGAGCTCGAGATCCTGCAGAAGCAGCGCCGCGGCGAGGCCACGCCGATCGCCCGCCTGGACATCGGCGGGCAGCTCGGCCAGTAGAAACTGCAAAACGAATCAAGAGCCCGGGACAGATGCCGAACCAAGAATGGACGACGAATGGCTCAGTTGGACGTCGACGGTGGCAGATCCTGGCTAGGTCCGCGGCGTGCCGGGCGGCGGCTGACCATCCCGCCACATTCAGGACCTCCGAGCGGCACCTGGCCGGCGGCCCGCCGCGAGTCGAACAGCGCCAGGTCGATCGCGTTCCCCATCGCGTTGTATCCCTGGTCGCTCGGGGGGAGGTGGTCGCCGCAGTCGGAGATCGGCAGCATGCGGGCCGGGTGGGCCGGAT
>Ga0209068_10001936_pt1 | contig 10219 bp, 7 predicted proteins | sample ColStrG_CSR_2012_FD_187200 | JGI IMG/M metagenome (GOLD analysis project Ga0209068, IMG submission 187200) | Freshwater sediment microbial communities in response to fracking from Pennsylvania, USA - Cold Stream Run_MetaG_CSR_2012 (SPAdes)... | ecosystem: Environmental > Aquatic > Freshwater >...
GAATCCCCTGCTCGAGGACCCGATCTTTCGGCGGTTCTTCGGCGCGCCCGGCGGCGAGCAGGTGCAGCGTTCGCTCGGCTCCGGAGTGCTGGTGGACGTGAGCGGCCTCGTGGTCACCAACAATCACGTTATTGAAGGCGCCGACCAGGTGAAGGTCTCGCTCTCCGACAAGCGCGAATTCGAGGCCGAGATCGTGCTCAAGGATAGCCGCTCGGATCTCGCGGTGCTCCGGCTCAAGACCCAGGGCGAGCGATTTCCCGCCATCGAATTCAGCGATTCCGACGCGCTCCAGGTCGGCGACGTGGTGCTCGCCATCGGCAATCCCTTCGCGGTCGGCCAGACCGTGACCCACGGTATCGTGTCGGCGGTGGCGCGCACGCAGGTCGGAATCACCGACTATCAATTCTTCATCCAGACCGATGCCGCCATCAATCCCGGCAATTCCGGCGGGGCGTTGGTCGATCTTTCGGGCCGGCTGGCGGGCATCAATACCGCCATCTTCTCGCGCTCCGGCGGATCGCAAGGGATCGGCTTCGCGATCCCGGCCAATATGGTCAAGGTGGTGGTCGCCTCGGCCAAGGGCGGCGGCAGCGCGGTCAAACGGCCATGGCTGGGCGCGCACCTGCAGCCGGTCACCTCCGAGATCGCCGAAAACCTCGGGCTCAAGCGCCCGACCGGGGCGCTGGTCGCGAGCGTGACGGCAGGCAGCCCGGGGGCGCGCGGCGGCCTCAAGACCGGCGACCTGATTACCTCCATCGACGGACAGGATGTCGACGATCCCAACGCCTTCGATTATCGCTTCGCGACCAAGTCGCTCGGCGGCAGCGCGCGGGTCGGCATCGTGCGCTCCGGCAAGGAGATCGCCGTCACGGTCGCGCTCGAACCGCTGCCGGACACCCCGCATGACGAATTGGTCATTGCGGCGCGCTCGCCGTTCCAGGGCGCCAAGGTCTCCAACCTGTCGCCGGCCCTGGCCGACGATCTGCGGCTCGATCCGTCCACGGACGGCGTCGTCATCACCGAGGTGAACGAAGGCTCGCCCGCGCAGAGCCTTGGATTCCATCGCGGCGACCTGGTCGTCTCCGTCAACAATCAGAAGATCGCCAAGACGCGCGACCTGGAGAAGGCCACGAGCCAGCCCAGCCGCGTATGGCGCATCACCATCATGCGCGGCGGCCAGCAGATGTCCGTGGTATTGAGCGGATGAGCTCAAAGGCGAGTAGAGGCGCGAAACGCGGTGGCCCGAACCTGTTCGCGGCCGCCGGCCTCGAACGCGGCGCGCCGCGTCCTCTCGCCGACAGATTGCGACCGACCAGGCTGGACGAGGTCGTCGGGCAGAACCATTTGCTCGGCCCCGACGGCGCGCTCACCCGCATGCTGGGCGTGCGCATGCTGGGCTCGTTGGTGTTCTGGGGACCTCCAGGCACCGGCAAGACCACGGTGGCGCGGCTGCTCGCGGAGGTGACCGACCTGCATTTCGTGCAGATTTCCGCGATCTTCTCCGGCGTCGCCGACCTCAAGAAGGTGTTCGACGAGGCGCGCGGGCGGCGCGAGACCGGATTGGGGACTCTGCTGTTCGTCGATGAAATCCACCGCTTCAATCGTGCCCAGCAGGATTCGTTTCTGCCGGTGATGGAGGACGGCACCATCGTGCTCATCGGCGCCACCACCGAAAATCCCTCCTTCGAGCTCAACGCTCCGCTGCTCTCGCGCGCCCGTGTCCTGGTCTTCAAGCCGCTCGACCTGGCCGCGATCGAGCAGCTCCTGGGACGCGCGGAAGAGATCGAAGGCAAGGCATTGCCGCTCGATGGCGAGGCGCGCGCCTCCCTCGTCCGCATGGCCGACGGCGACGGCCGCGCCGCCCTCACCCTCGCCGAGGAAGTGTGGCGCGCGGCCCGCGCGGACGAAGTCTTCGACGCGGCCAAATTGCAGGAGGTGGTGCAGCGCCGCGCTCCGATCTACGACAAGCAGCAGGACAGCCACTACAATCTGATCTCGGCGCTGCACAAATCGGTGCGCGGGTCGGATCCCGATGCGGCGCTCTACTATCTCTGCCGCATGCTGGATGCGGGCGAGGATCCGCTTTTTCTGGCGCGCCGCATCGTGCGCATGGCGATCGAGGACGTCGGGCTCGCGGATCCCCAGGCTCTCGTCGTCGCCAATGCGGCCAAGGACGCCTACGATTTTCTGGGCTCGCCGGAAGGCGAATTGGCGATCGCGCAAGCCCTCATCTATCTTGCGACCGCGCCCAAGTCGAATGCCGCCTATGTGGCCTACGGGGCCGCGATGCACACCGCCCGGGAATCCGGCTCGCTGCTGCCGCCCAAGCATATTCTCAATGCGCCGACCAAGTTAATGAAGTCGGAGGGCTATGGCGAGCGCTACGAATACGACCATGACGCGCCCGACGCGTTTTCCGGCCAGGACTATTTCCCCGAGGCTCTCGGCCGCCGGCAGTTCTACGATCCGCCCGAGCGCGGCTTCGAGCGGGAAATCCGCAAGCGGCTGGACTATTGGGCCAAGCTTCGGCGCGAGCGCAGCCAATGATCGATCTCGACGCCTATTTTCGCCGGATCGGATTCACCGGGACCGCCGCCCCCGACCGCGATACGCTCGCCGCCATTCACCGGCTGCATCCGCAGGCGATCGCGTTCGAGAATCTCGATCCGCTGCTCGGCGTGCCGGTTGCGCTCGATGTGGCCGCGCTCGAAAGCAAGCTCGTGCGATCCGGCCGGGGCGGCTATTGCTACGAGCACAATCTGCTCTTGATGCATGTGCTCAAAGCGCTCGGATTTGGCGTTCGTGGTCTCGGGGCCCGCGTCCTTTGGGGGGCGGCGGAGGGCGCCGTCACGCCGCGCGCGCATATGCTGCTGTGCGTCGATCTCGAGGGAAGGCGGTATATCGCCGACGTGGGTTTCGGCGGCACCACGCCGACGGCGCCGCTTTGCCTCGCGCTCGAGGGCGAGCAGCACACCGCGCACGAGCCCTTCAGGCTGGTTCGCTCCGGTGACGAATTCGTGCTGCAGGCGGCAATCGGCGCGTCCTGGCATTCGCTCTATCGCTTCGACCTGCAGGAGCAATTTCAGGCCGACTATGAAATCGTCAGTTGGTACCAGAGCACGAATCCGAATTCATACTTCACCAAGAACTTGATGGCTGCGCGGCCGGTTCCGGGCGTCCGCTACGCGCTGCGCAACGCCGAGTTTTCGATGCATCACCTCGGCGGGCGAAGCGAGCGGCGGGTGTTGCGCACGGCGGCCGAGCTGCGCGACACGCTTTCCGATACGTTTGGTGTGACGCTTGCGGGTGTCGCGAACGTCGCGGGCCTCGACGCGCTGCTGACGCGTCTCACGGCGGTGGCGGCATGACCGAGACTGAAATCAAGGCCGCGGCCAAAAGCACGCCGCTGGCGGCTGCCGGGGCCGGCGTCCAGACCGTGGCGGTCACGCCCGACGAATCCGGCATGCGGGTGGACCGTTTCCTCGAAGCGCGCTTTCCCGGGCTTTCGTTCTCCCACATCCAGCGCATCATCCGCAAAGGCGAGCTGCGCGTGAACGGCAAGCGCGCGCAGCCCAAGGACCGGTTGCAGGCCGGGCAGGCGGTGCGCATCCCGCCGCTGCGGCTCGATCAGCCGCGGCCGCGCTCGCCGGATCGCGTCGCCGAGGACGAGACCCGCGATTTTCTCAAGTCGATTACGCTGCACGAGGACGCCGATGTCCTGGTCTTCAACAAGCCGATGGGGCTTGCGGTGCAGGGCGGCTCCGGCACCACCCGCCATCTCGACATGATGCTGGAGGTGATGCGCGACGCCAAGGGCGAGCGCCCGCGCCTTGTGCACCGGCTCGACAAGGATACCGCCGGCTGCCTCCTGGTCGCCAAGACGCGCTTTGCCGCCGCCGCGCTCGCCAAGACGTTTCGCACGCGCGCGGCCCGCAAGATCTACTGGGCACTGGTCGTCGGCGTGCCCAAGCCCAAGCAGGGTCGCATCTCCACGTACCTGGCCAAGGACGAGCGCGAGGACGAGAGCATCATGCGCATCGCCCGCCACGGCGAGGCGGGCGCCAGCCATGCGGTGACCTACTACGCGGTAGTCGACACCGCGGCCCAACAGCTCGCCTGGGTCTCGCTCAAGCCGGTCACCGGCCGCACCCACCAATTGCGCGCCCATATGGCGCATATCGACCATCCGATCGTGGGCGATCCGAAATATTTCTCCAAGGAGAATTGGGAGCTGCCCGGCGGTTTGCAGAACCGGCTGCACCTCATGGCCCGGCGCATCGTGGTGCCGCATCCGCGCGGCGGCACGATCGACATCACCGCGCCGCTGCCGCCCCACATGCTGCAGACCTGGAACCTCATCGGCTTCGATGCCGGACGTTATGATCCGATCCTCGAGGCGCCGGAGGAATAGAGATCGGCGGCAATGGACGATCTGCACCGACTTAAGTTCGATGTCGCGGCTGCGTTTGTGATCTCGGACTCGGGACGGATCGAGCGAGGGCCAGCTCGTCATTTGGGTCCGCGGCAAGAATCGACCGAGGAAATCGGACCCGGACCGCGCTTATTCTTCGCAGGCTGCGCTGTCGGCAACATCCTGCATGTTCGTGACGACATGGACGATCAGACCGCCTTGCGTGTTCTTGCTGTCGCTGAGAACGAACCTCCTTGGCGCGATCCTGAGGTTCCGCCTCATTGCCTGGATGAGATCGTCGATCTGCTTTCGCGCAGCGCGCCCGTCGAAATCGTCGGTCCGGAGGTCGTTTTCGACCTGCCGCACGGTCTCCGATACGAACACAGCGCTACCATCGTGCGGTCCGACACCGCGGAAGGCGAGCAGCTGTTGGGCCGCCTCATGAAAAAAGGCCTGCCTCAATCGCTGTTGGATGCAGGATTTTTGAGCCTTGAGGATTTCTGGTGGCCGTGGTGTGTTGCACTGGAAGGCAGCGATATAGCGTCCATGGCCTTCGCACCTCGCCTCACCGAGAGGAGCGCGGAGATTGGGGTCTTCACGTTCCCGCCATTCCGCGGCCGTGGCCTGGCGGCCGCAGTCACGGCGAGCTGGTCGGCATTGGAAAGCCTCAACGACCGCGCCTTGATCTACAGCACACGCACCACGAATCGCTCATCACGGAGCGTCGCTGCACGCCTTCGCCTGCGTTCTATCGGGGCGCGCGTTTGCATCAATTGAACGCCGGAACGCATCGAATTCCGACGAAAGGCCGTGGCGGCTCGGGCGTCAGCGCAAGCTGGCGTTGATCTTCTCAAGCGTGGCCGAGCCCGGGCATAGGTCGGGCTCGGACAGCGAATTGAGCGGCGCGTCCACCGTGTTGAAATTGTGATGCAGGTCTTCGGGCTCGCTGTCGATGTAGAGCAGGCCGGTCACGATCTGGCCCTTGGCGGCGTGCTGCTGCAGGAAGCTCATGGCGCCGAGGCGGTCGTTGGCATCGTAGTCGGCCGCGATCTTCTTGAGCGCAATCTTGGTACCGTCGTGCTGCTCGACCATCTGCACCGAGCCCGGCTCATAGTTCACCGTGATCGGCGCCTGGCCGGTCATGAAGTCGAGCCGGTTGACCGCCTCGTTGTGCTCGCGCACGTAATCGAAGCTCTTGGTCGAGCCGGCGTGATTGTTGAAGGCGACGCAAGGCGAGATCACGTCGATGAAGGCCGCGCCCCGGTGCTCGATCGCCGCCTTGATCAGGGGGATGAGCTGCTCCTTGTCGCCGGAGAAGGAACGCGCCACGAAGGTTGCGCCCAGCTGCAGCGCCATGGCGGCGAGATCGATGGCATTGTCGGAATTGGCCAGGCCGCGCTTGGATTTCGAGCCGCGGTCTGCCGTCGCCGAGAATTGACCCTTGGTGAGGCCGTAGACGCCGTTGTTCTCGACGATATAGGTCATGTTCACGCCGCGTCGCAGCGCGTGGGCGAACTGGCCGAACCCGATCGAGGCCGAGTCGCCGTCGCCCGAAACGCCGAGATAGATGAGATCGCGGTTGGCGAGGTTGGCGCCGGTCAGCACCGAGGGCATGCGTCCATGCACCGAGTTGAAGCCGTGCGAATTGCCGAGAAAGTAGGTCGGGGTCTTCGACGAGCAGCCGATGCCGGAGAGCTTGGCGACCCGATGCGGCGCGATGTCGAGCTCGAAGCAGGCCTCGATGATGGCGCCCGAGATCGAATCGTGGCCGCAGCCGGCGCAGAGCGTCGATATCGAGCCTTCGTAGTCGCGGTGGGTGAAGCCGAGCGCATTCTTCGGCAGCGACGGATGGTGGAACTTGGGCTTGACGATATAGGTCATGATACCACCTTGCGGAGCGGAGTGACCTTGAGCGCATCGAGCGCTTCGCCGATCTCGCGGGCGATGAAACGCGCGGTGACCGGCGAGCCGTCATAGTTGAGGATCGGCACCAGGCGCACCGGGTCCACGCCGCATTCGTTGACGATCAGGGAGCGCATTTGGGCGTCGCGATTCTGCTCGACCACGAAAACGAAATCGTGGTCGGCGAGGAAGCTGGCGACGCTCGAGTGGAACGGAAAGGCGCGTACGCGCAGCCGATCGAGCGCCTGGCCGCGAGCCTCGATCATCTTGATGGCCTCGTCCATCGCCGGCGCGGTCGAGCCGTAATACATGACGCCGTATTTGGTCGGCTTTTCCGCGTTGGCCTGGAGCGGGCGCGGGACCAAGTCCTTGGCGGTCTCGAACTTGCGCAACAGCCGCTGCATGTTGTCCGCATAGGGAGCGGCGTCCTCGGTGTAGCGCGCATAGCGGTCGCGCGACGTGCCGCGGGTGAAATAGGAGCCCTTGACCGGATGGGTGCCCGGATAGGTGCGGTAGGGGATGCCGTCGCCGTCGACGTCGAGGTAGCGGCCGAAATCCTTGCCGGCGTCGAGATCGGCGGCCGTCATCACCTTGCCGCGATCGAACTTGCGGGCGTCGTCCCATTGCAGCGGCCGGCACAGGCGATGATTCATGCCGATGTCGAGATCGAGCATGACGAAGATCGGCGTCTGCAATCGATCGGCGAGATCGAAGGCCTGCGCCCCGAATTCGAACGCCTCGGCGGGGTCTTCCGGAAACAAGAGCACGTGCTTGGTGTCGCCGTGGGACGCGTAGGCGCAAGACGTGATGTCGCCCTGCTGGGTACGCGTCGGCATGCCGGTCGAGGGACCGGAGCGCTGCACGTCGAATATGACCGCAGGAATCTCGGCGAAATAGGCCAGCCCCAGAAACTCCTGCATCAGCGAGATGCCGGGGCCGGATGTGGCGGTGAAGGCACGCGCGCCGTTCCAGGCGGCGCCGATCACCATGCCGATCGAGGCCAATTCGTCCTCGGCCTGGATGATGGCGACTTTGCTCTTCTTGGTCTGCGGATCGACGCGCAGGCGGCGGCAATAGCTCGTGAAGGCGTCGGCGAGCGAGGAGGAGGGCGTGATTGGATACCAGGCGCAGACCGTGGCGCCGCCGTAGACGGCGCCCAGCGCGGCCGCGCTGTTCCCTTCGATGAAGATGCGGTCGCCGACCGCGTTGGCGCGCTTGAGCCGCAGCCCGATCGGGCATTGCAGGTTCGTGAGCGCCCAGTCGCGCCCGAGATGGAGCGCGTGCATGTTCGCGCCGATCAGCTTTTCCTTGGACTTGAACTGCTCGCCGATCAGCTTCTCGATCTCGGCCAAGTCCATGTCGATGAGCGCGGAGAGCGCACCCACATAGACGATGTTCTTGAACAGCTGACGCTGGCGCGGATCGGTGTATTCGCGATTGCATATCTCGGTCAGCGGCACGCCGATGACGGTGATGTCGTCGCGGAATTTCGAGGCCGGCATAGGCTTGGTCGAGTCATAGAGCAGGTAGCCGCCCGACTCGATCGACGCGATATCCTTGTCCCAGGTCTGGGGATTCATCGCCACCATGAGATCGGTGCCGCCGCGCGCGCCGAGGTGGCCGGCTTCCGAGATGCGCACCTCGTACCAGGTCGGCAGGCCCTGGATGTTGGAAGGGAATATGTTGCGCGGCGCGACCGGCACCCCCATGCGCAACACCGCGCGCGCGAACAGCTCGTTGGCGCTCGCGGACCCTGATCCATTGACGTTGGCGAAGCGGACGACGAAGTCGTTCACGCTGCTGATTGGGCTGCTACTCGGCATAGGTCATCCGCGTGAGTCATATCGATGAGGTACTTTTTCATGTCCCAGGCACCGGTCGGACAGCGTTCGGCGCATAGTCCGCAGTGCAGGCATACGTCCTCGTCCTTGACCATCACGCGTCCGGTCTTGAGGTCTTCGGACACGTAGAGATCCTGGGTGAGGTTGGGGGCCGGGGCCTTGAGCCGCGTGCGCAGGTCGGCTTCCGCGCCGTTCTGCGTAAATGTGATGCAGTCCATCGGGCAGATGTCGACACAGGCATCGCATTCGATGCAGGCCGAGGTGGTGAAGACGGTCTGTACGTCGCAATTGAGGCAACGGTGCGCCTCCTTGAGCGCCAGCTGCGGGTCGAAGCCGAGCTCGACCTCCGCCTTGATGTCGCGCAGCGCCACCACCTTGTCACGCAGCGGTACCCGGTAGCGCTTGTCGGGCGCGATGTCGTTGTCGTAGCTCCATTCGTGGATGCCCATCTTCTGGCTGAAGACCTCGACCGCGGGCAGGGGCCGCTCGTTGATGTCCTCGCCGCGGCACATCTTGTCGATCGACAGCGCCGCCTCATGGGCATGCGCCACCGCCCAGATGATGTTCTTCGGCCCGAAGGCAGCATCGCCGCCGAAGAATACCTTCGGGTTGCTGGACCCCATGGTCCTGGGGTCGACCTTGGGCATGTTCCATTTGTCGAACTCGATGCCGATGTCGCGCTCGATCCAGGGAAACGCGTTCTCCTGGCCGACCGCGACCAGCACGTCGTCGCAGGGAAAATGCTGGTCCGGCTCGCCGCTGGGTACCAGGCTGCGCCGGCCTTTGGCGTCGAATTCGGCTTTCACCTTTTCGAACAGCACGCCGGTCAGGCGGCCGTTCTCGTGGGTGTATTCCTTGGGCACGAGAAAATTGTGGATCGGGATGTCCTCGTGCATGGCGTCCTCCTTCTCCCAGGGGGACGCCTTCATCTCCTCGAAGCCCGAGCGCACCACGACCTTGACGTCCTCGCCGCCGAGCCGGCGCGAGGAGCGGCAGCAGTCCATGGCGGTGTTGCCGCCGCCCAGCACCAAGACGCGGCGACCGATCTTGGTGACATGGCCGAAGGACACGGAAGACAGCCAATCGATGCCGATATGAATGTTCGCGGCGGCTTCCTTGCGGCCGGGAAGCTCCAGCTCGCGCCCGCGCGGTGCGCCGGAGCCGACGAAGATCGCGTCCCAATTTCCGGCCAGCAGCCCCTTGAGGCTGTCGATGCGCTTGCCGCCCACGAACTCGATGCCGAGATCGAGAATATAGTTGCACTCTTCGTCGATGATGGATTCCGGCAGCCGGAAGCGCGGAATTTGCGTGCGGATCATCCCGCCGGCCTTGGGGTCCTGGTCGAACACGGTGCAGTGATAGCCGATCGGGGCGAGATCGCGGGCGACGGCGAGCGATGCCGGGCCGCCCCCGACCAGCGCAATGCGCTTGCCGTTCTTATGTGCGGCAGGCCGCGGCAGCCTTGCCCGAATATCCTCCTTGTAGTCGGCGGCGACGCGCTTCAAGCGGCAGATCGCCACCGGGTCCTTCTCGACCCGCCCGCGCCGGCAGGCCGGCTCGCAGGGCCGATCGCAGGTGCGCCCGAGAATCCCCGGGAACACGTTCGATTTCCAGTTGACCATGTAGGCGTCGCCGTAGCGGCCCGCCGCGATCATGCGAATATATTCAGGCACCGGCGTGTGGGCCGGACAAGCCCACTGGCAATCCACGACCTTGTGGAAATAATCAGGTGCCGCGATGTTGGTAGGTTTCATTGACTCCTCGTGCACGCACCACGTCGCGCCCCTGAACGGTTAACCCCGCGCGAGCAGGTGTCGGCCCGTCTCCCCTCGGATGGTTCGGTCTTGTGGGCGCCGAATCCGGGGCGGATGCTAGTAGAGCGGGACCCCACATACCACCGATACATTCATCATAACAGGGGTCTACAGAGCGTAGGCCCGCAGGCGATGCAAGACCGCCACAGTCGCGCGAATGTGTTAACGAAATCTTTATGTCAATTGTAACGATCAAGGCATAAGGTATTGAAAAAACAGTTGTTTCTAGGCCGGCTGGCCGCGGCCCGCTG
>Ga0209068_10001938_pt1 | contig 10216 bp, 12 predicted proteins | sample ColStrG_CSR_2012_FD_187200 | JGI IMG/M metagenome (GOLD analysis project Ga0209068, IMG submission 187200) | Freshwater sediment microbial communities in response to fracking from Pennsylvania, USA - Cold Stream Run_MetaG_CSR_2012 (SPAdes)... | ecosystem: Environmental > Aquatic > Freshwater >...
GCACGGATACATGGCGGACCGGAGGCGATCTACCGGGGTGACGAGGGTGCGCCGACCACGGTCGCATTCGACCTGACCTGGTCGACGGACGGCATCCCGTACCAATACGAGGTAACCACCCGCTACGAAATTCCCTGTCTGGTCGGCGGAACGATCACGGTCGGCGAAGAGGTGCTGGCCATCGAGGGCCAGGGTCAGCGCGACCATTCATGGGGCGTCCGCGACTGGTGGGCCTTCGGCTGGTGCTGGTTCGCCGGTCGGCTGGACGATGGGACCCGGGTACACGGTGCTGACATCCGAATTCCCGGATCCCGGCTGCCGCTCGGATATGTACAGCACCCGAAGGACGGTGTCGTCACCATCGAATCGCTCGACGTGACCGAGGAACTCGGTGTCGAGGGAATGCCGATGTCGGCCCGGGCCGGCATCGAGCCAGGTGGTCTCGAACTGGCCATCGAGCCGGTGGCCTATGCGCCTCTCGTGCTCACCTCCTCTGACGGACGAGTCAGCCGATTCCCCCGGGGCCAGGTCCGGTTCACCGCATCCGACGGTCGCCAGGGGACAGGCTGGATCGAATGGAACCAGCCTGATCCGCAGTCGAGCGGGCTGTAACCTCGGCTCGGTGCGCCTTTCTCTCCAGCCGCCCCTCGACCCTTCGGCCTACCGCTATGTCCACCATGTTCGGACCCGCTTCGCGGAGACCGACGCCATGGGAATCATCCACCACGGCAACTTTCCCGCGTATCTCGAAGAGGCCAGAGCTGCCCTACTGCGCGAGAGCGGATATCCCTACGAAGAGGTGCGATCCGGCGACGACGGCATCGATTTCGCTGTCCTCGAACTTTATGTTCGGCACCGCCGGCCAGTGCGCTTCGACGACCTGGTTGCCGTGCACGTGGTCGTAGAAGACCTGACGCGGACGACGTTCCAAGTGGGATATCTGCTGACCGTCGAGGATGAGGTCCGAGCCACCGCCGTCACGGTGCACGGAGCGGTCGACCGACGGGGTCGCCCTTCGCGAATGCCAGCATTTATGGGCGGCCTCATCGGATCCGGGCGCTGAAGAGATGCGCGTCTCCTATGGACTTCCGACCCATCGCATCGATTGCGGCGAGGAGTTCCTTGCCCCCGGGGCGATCGGCGATTTGGCGGCGGCTGCGGAAGCGGCCGGATTTGGCGCTGTCTACACAACCGAACACCCGTTCCCGAGCGATGATTGGTTGTCCCATGGCGGTCATCACGCACTCGACCCACTGGTGGCCCTGTCGTTTGCCGCGGCCGCAACATCGACCATCCTGCTGCACACCAATTTGTACATCGTGGCCTACCGCAACCCGTTCCTGGCGGCCAAAGGCATCGCCACCCTTGATGTCCTGAGCGGCGGGCGCATGGTTGTGGGACTCGGGGCCGGCTACCTCGAGTCGGAGTTCGACGCGCTGGGTGCCTCGTTTGCTGACCGCAACGATCGTATGGACGAAGCCCTGGCGGCCATGGAGGCGGCCTGGACGGGGGAGAGCGTGCAACTCGACGGAGCCGGATATCGAGTTTCCGGAAACACCATGCTGCCCCGGCCCCGCCAGCGGCCCCGACCGCCGGTGTGGATAGGTGGGAACAGTCGACGTGCGATCCGCCGCGCTGTCGAGTCGGCCGATGGGTGGTCTCCCTTTCCCAACCCGGCCAAGTTTGCCGGACGAACCCGAACCGCCCCACTCGAATCGGCGGCCGATCTGGCCATCGCACTCGAGTATGCCCGGGCACACGCCAAGGAGGTCGGCCGGAGTGAGCCGTTGACCGTGTGCTTCATCCCCGATGGCCTGTCGATGGGCGGTCGTCCGGTCGACGAGGACCGGGTAGTGGCGTCCATCGCAGAACTGGCCGCCGTTGGGGTCGACTGGGTCGCCGTCGCGCTTCCGGGGAACACCCGCGGCGACCAGTTGGCGGCCATCGACCGGTTCGGAACGGGTGTGCTGACCGCAATTGCGGAGATCTAGACGACCTTGCCTTCGACCGGGTCCCGAATGAAGCGGTTGCTCCGCTCCGACATTGCTGCGGCCTGGATTCTGGTTGCCGCCGTCGGTGTGGCCCTGATCTGGGCCAACGGATCGTGGTCCCATTCCTATGGCGCCGTCTGGCTCCACCCGACCCGGATTGGAGGACCCGCCTTCGACGGGTTCACGTCGGTGCGTGACTGGGTCAACGGCGGGCTGATGGCCGTGTTCTTCCTGGTCGTCGGTCTCGAGATCGGGAGCGAGCGCCGACAGGGGGATTTGGCCGATGTGCGGGCGGCTGTCGTCCCGCTGGCCGGAGCGCTGGGTGGAATGGCTGGGGCCGGATTGGTCTATGCGGCAGTGGCCCACGGGGGACCGGGGTCTCCCGGTTGGGGCATTCCCATGGCCACCGATATCGCATTTGCTCTCGGCGCACTAGCCCTTCTGGGCCGCAGGGTCCCGTCCGGACTTCGGGTGTTCATTCTCACGTTGGCCGTGGCCGACGACATCGGATCGGTTTTGGTTATGGCGGTCTTCTATTCGTCGCGCACACGACCGCTTCCCTTGCTGGCAGCCGCTGCATTGGTGGCGGCGTTGGTGCTGGTTCGTCGCCGTCTCCGGGCCCCGTCGGCAGTGGTCGTAGTTGTGGTCGGAGGAGTGGTGCTCTGGGTGTTGTTGGCTGCCGGTGGGGTGGAGCCAGCACTGGCCGGTGTGGTGGCTGGCCTGCTGGTCCCCGGAAAAGCAATTGCCGGTGGTCCCGATCCGGCGGAACGGCTCGAGCGACAAGTGGCGCCATGGTCGGCTTTTGTCGTCCTGCCTCTTTTCGCTCTGGCAAATGCCGGGATCACGTTCCATGCAGACATGCTGGCCGGTCCGGGGGCGGCCGCAGTGTTCTGGGGAGTAGGCCTGGCCCGCGTTGCCGGCAAGCTCGGCGGAATCACACTGGCCTGTCTCGTCGTTGTCGGCCTCGGTTTCGGGCGCCTGCCCGTCGGAGTGCGGTGGAGGCACCTGGCCGGCGGAGCGGCTGTGGCCGGAATCGGCTTCACCGTTCCGCTGTTGATCGCTGAACTGGCTTTCGTCCACCAGCCGCATCTGGTTGCGGCGGCTGAGCTCGGTCTGTTTGCCGGGTCGGCGGCGGCCTTCGTCGTCGGAGCGGCAATTCTGTTCTGGACGGGCGCCGAAGGTGGGGCCGGGTCGCCAGGGTCCGACGGTGATGCGCTCGGTGGACCGGAGCAGCCGTCGATTCCGTGGTGACCAATGGGACCACCTCCGCTATGACGGTGATCAGATCCGGGCGAGCGATCACGTTTCATCAGGGAACCGTATGCTGCGGGCAGGATCACCGGCCGAATCGCGACGTTGCGGGCCCGAAAGCAGGAGAGCGAACATGACAATCGAAGTCGGCGACATCATTCCGGACATCCAGATCATGACAACGATGGGAGGGAAACCCACCCACGTGCAGTCGCGGGAAGTTCTGGGATCGGGCAAGGTGGTCCTGTTCGGCGTGCCCGGTGCATTCACGCCGACGTGCTCCGACTATCACCTGCCCAGCTATGTCATCCGTCGCCAGGAGTTGGCGGACAAGGGCGTGGCAACGGTGGCCTGCATTTCGGTCAACGATCCGTTCGTCATGGATGCCTGGGGTCACTCGCAGAACGTGGGGGACTCGGTCCTGATGTTGGCGGACGGTAACGGCGAGTTCACGGCGGCCATCGGTCTCGAGATGGACGGAAGGGGCTTCGGCCTCGGATCGCGCTCCCAGCGGTACGCCATGGTTCTGGAGGATGGTGTCGTCTCCGTGCTGAGCGTGGAGCCAGGCGGTGGCCTCACGGTCAGTGCCGCAGACGCCATTCTCGAGACCCTGTAGAGGCGATGGTTGTTCGAGCTGACCGGACCAAAGGACACGACGTGGAGCTGACGGAAGCCCTCCGCTCCACGGGTGCCGTGCGTGACTTCACGGATCAAACTGTGGATGATGCCACTGTCTACCGTCTGTTGGAGACTGCACGGTTCGCCCCCAATGGCGGTAATCGCCAAGCCTGGCGAGTGATCGTCGTCAAGGACCCGATCGTTCGAAAATCCCTGCGCGACATCTATCTTCCGGGGTGGTATCAGTATCTGGCTCAGACGTCCGTCGGGCTGACACCCTGGGCCGTGATCACCGATCGTGAACTCGAACGTCAGGCCGTCGCCGCGGCCGACGCAATCGCTGCGGAAGCCACCGCCGGCCCGGGTGGATTCGCCGAACACCTCGACCAGGTCCCGGTCATGCTCGTCCTGTTGGCGGATCTGCGCAGACTGGCCACCGTCGACCGTGACGCGGACCACTACACAATGGTGGGTGGTGCCTCGATCTACCCGTTCGCCTGGAGCATCCTGCTGGCCGCCCGTGCAGAAGGCCTGGCAGGAGTGATGACCACGATGGTGGTCCGGGACGAGAATGCGGTGATGGAATTGCTGTCGGTGCCGGATACCCACACGGTGGCTGCGTTACTCGCCATCGGGCATCCGGTGCGTCAGGTGTCGAAGTTGCGGCGGGGTCCGGTCGAAGAGTTCGCCACCCTCGACCGTTTCGACGGCCGACCATTGGAAATGCCGTGAAGGTCCGGATCGGGGTCGGCATGGGCGCCCTGGCCGGCGATCCGGCCGGGTTGTGCGGGCTGGTCGATGACCTCGACGACCTTGGTTTCGACTCCCTGTGGTTGCCGGAAGTCCTGTCGGCCCCGACGCTCGATCCGCTGACCGCACTGGCATACGCCGCCGCCCACAATCCGCGCATAAAGCTGGGGACCACTCTTCTCCTACCCGGTCGGAACATTGTCCGGGTGGCAAAGCAACTTGCCACTCTGGATCGGCTGTCGGCCGGCCGGTTGCTGGTCACATTCGTGCCTGGGCTGGCCCAACGTCCCGAATCTGGGATTGTCGGCGTTCCGGCCCAGGGCAAAGGCGCACACATGGAGCAGGCGTTTCCCCTACTGCGTCGTTTGTGGGCGGGGGAGACCGTCGACCATCACGGTGTGCTGGGCGACTTCGAGGGAGTGACCCTGGCACCCCTCCCTGCCCAGCAACCCCTCGAGTTCTGGACAGGGGGAATGGTCCCGGCTGCCCTGGTGCGCTGCGGCCGCTATGCCGATGGTTGGCTCCCTTCGTCCTGCACTCCCGGTGAAGTGGCAGTCGCCCGTCGCGTGATCGACGAGGCGGCGTCCGCCGCAGGTCGGCAGATCAGTCCTGAACACTTCGGGGTGTCCATCGCCTATGCACCCGGTCCGCTTGATGACAAGCTGGTGGCCGCGCTCGGACGGGCACGCAAGGGGACCGATCCGAGGGATGTCGTGCCGGCGGGATTGGACGGCCTGAGGCGATCCTTGGAGGCGTTCCTCGAAGTGGGATTCTCGAAGTTCGTGGTGCGCCCGTTGACTGCTCCGGAATCGTGGCGAGCCGAGTTCGAGGCACTGGCCACTGCCGTAGGCGACCTACAGACGTGAGCCGGACCCGGCCTACCCGGTTGTTGTTTGGGGCCGAAGATGACCCGGAACTATTGGCCACCATGGCATCCATCCAGGCCCGAGGGAGTGGCTGGATCAATATCGAACCGGTGATCGAAGAGGAGAACCTACCTCCCGAACCGGGTCCGTTCGCCTTTCTCGGAGGTTCAACCCATAAGGTGCCCGTCGTCACATGGATGCCGGCAACGCGCCAAATGAACAAGGAACCCAAACCCACGACCGTCGGTCTCCAACATGCATCCGGTCCACGGGTCAGATCGCGCCTGCGTGAGTTTGGGATTCCGGTTCCCGATGGCTGGCGCGTCACTCAGGATCACCCGCGGCGAGGGTTGGTGGCCGAGGTGCCTGCCGACGCCGACAACCAGGCTGTCCTCGGGTGGCTGCTACGGGCAGCTGCTGCCTTGTGTCTGGTCCCTTCGACAGGCAGTTGGGAAGCGGCCGTCCATACCGGGCAGACCTGATCTTCTGGGTCCGGTGATTCTGATGCTGCGCGGTCAATGCCGAGCCCGGCATATTGGCCGTCGTTGCCGCCAAGGACCATGCGGCCTAGATTCGACACCACCTGGGCGACCACTGCGCCCGTTCACGACCCGAGGAGTGCGAACATGATCAAGGAATTCAAGGAGTTTCTGCTGCGGGGCAATCTCCTGGATCTGGCCGTTGCCGTCGTCATCGGCGCCGCCTTCACGGCAGTGGTGGCGGCGATCACCAAGGGCATCATCACGCCACTGATCAAAGCCATTTTCGGTGGCAGTACCCAGTTCGACTCGCTGCATTTCACGCTCAACGGATCGTCGATCAACTATGGATCCGTACTCACCGCGCTGCTCAACTTCGTCATCGTTGCAGCAGTCATCTTTTTCGTCGTGATCAAGCCGGTGAATGCTTTGATGGCCAAGATGGGCCGCACCCCGAGCGAGGAACCGATGCGGGAGTGCCCCGAGTGCATGTCCAAGGTGCCGGATCAGGCGACTCGTTGCGCTTACTGCACCTCGGTGCTGACTCCCATCGCCAGCTGAGCCGAGACTGGTGCGACGTCGCCAGTCCTGCCCACCGGCTCCTCGGTGCCGGAGCCGCTGGTGGCGCTGGTAGTGGTCGGGATCGTGCTGTCGAGTGACTTCGCCTTCGGGTGTACATGCCCGGCCACCTTCCGCCAGATGATCGCCGTGGCGAGCAGGGCGCCCGCAGTCATGGCGGCTGCAGTCACGAATGGCAGCCACCGGGCCACGGCGAACGCAGCACCGGCTGCGGCCGCCGATAGCGCCGTGCAGGCCGTTTGGGTGGTACCGAACATGCCCTGGACGCGTCCGACCTCGGACGTGTCCGACCCCTGGGTCAACAGCGACTGGAGCGCCGGCAGAGCTGCTGCGAAGCCCAGGGCCTCGGTGGCGCCGAGGACGATGAGGATCGGAACGGTGCTGATGAATGGATAGGTGAAACAGAACGCCATGGCCAGGCCGAGTCCACCAAGGACGAGGAAGCGCCGGTCCATATGGTCTGCCAACCAACCGCTCGGGCGGGCGGCGACCACGAAGGGCACCGAAAACAGTGTCCAGGAGATGCCGATCTGCCAACCTGCGGCTCCTCGGGACACGAGCAGGAGTGTCCAACAGATGTCATAGACGCCGGTGGTGAGGCCGAGGGCAGCACCGGCGATCATCGCTCCGGACATGGAGCGGTTCCAGGCCACCGGAACCAACTTCACCCGGGTGCCGTCGGGGCCGAGCCGTGCGTCACGAAGTGCGGACTCCTCCGGTGACTGCACAATGCGCATCGCCGGGATGGCGGCGAGCAGCGCCACTACTCCCGATCCGAGGAACATGATCCACATGTGCTGAGCACCGACGATGGCACCGATGAGCGGTCCGACGGCCATTCCGGATATCTGGGCGCCGTAGATGGACGCGAAGGCCCGACCGCGCCGTTCGACAGCAACAGCACCCGACACCATGGCCAGGGCCGCAATAGCCGATGCCCCGGCACCGAGGCCCTGCAGGCCGCGCAATAGGACCGCCATGGCCGGAACCAGAGGCAACAGGAACGCGAAGCTGGCCGCGGCATAGATGACCAGACCACCGATGAGGACCGGCTTGCGACCGACACGATCGGAAAGGCGACCCAGTGGGTACTGGAACAGGACCCCGGCCATGAAGAACGAGGCCATGACCAGACCGGCAAGCATGTCGGTCCCGCCGAGTTGGCGAATGTAGATCGGCAGCATGGGAACGATCGATGTTGCTCCGAGCCACTCGAGGAAGACGGTGACGGCCAGCGTGCGAATGAGTTTCACGCTGGCGTCGGACGGCGGAGCGAGAGGGGAATCGGAGCCGCGGCGGAGCATCATGACTTGTCCAAGGCACGAGAAGACGGACTTCGCTCGGTGGCCATCTGCTCGAATGCGGATTCCACCTGAGCGCGCAGCAACCCTTGAGGCGAGGCCAGGCCGAACAAGTCGCATAACCACAGTCCGTCACAGGCCAGGCGGATGACCGTGGCCAGTGCGGGGTCGAGCCCGTCATCGACGAGGCGTTCTTGCCAGCCATCTGCGGCCTTCTGCAGTGGTATGAGCAGTTCCGGTTCGGCGGCGGCGGCGGCCAGCAGGGCCGCGCCAAGGCGCTCCTGGCCTGGGGCGACAGGGGCCAACGTGGCGCGAATGTAGGCGCGTGTGTAGGCGCCGGGTAGTTCAGCCTCAGGTGAGCCCGCCACCGGCAGGTAGGCGGTGATGTCATCTTCGAACTCTTGGATGATCCTGGCCACCATGGCCGCCACCAATGCATCACGGGAGGGATAGTGATAGAGGACGCCGCCCTTGGACAAGCCGGCTTCGGTGGCCGAAGCCTCGAGGGTCAGATGACCAACCCCGTCGCGCAGCACGATCTGTTCGGCGGCATCGAGGATGCGTCGTTTGGTCGCAACGCCGTCCCGGTGGTTTGGCGCCTTCGAACCTCGCACCGGGGATGACGTGGATGTGGTGGAGGCCATGGACGTAACTATACCGTCCAGACGGTATAGTTACGGGTCGAACCACCAGAGCTCACCTCCTGGAAAGGTGTCCGACGGCAGCGTCCGACATCTTGGGTGGATTGACCCCGGTTCAGTCCCGCCGGTTTCCCAGGTGCCAACTGCCACAGATTCCGCAGATGTAGGGCTCGAGCTGGGCGCCGTCATGAAGTAGCGCCTGGAGCCCGAACCGATTTGCCTCGTCGGCCGAGGCGTAGGCCGACTTGGGCATTCCGTCGGACCGCCAGTGCTCGCGAATTCCTCCTCCGGCGTCGGGATCGTGAGGCCTGCGCACGGGTTTTCTGCCCCTTCTGGCTTTGGCCATGGCGCTATTCCGTAAAGACGGGTCGTCGCTTTTCCTTGAAGGCGGAGGCGGCTTCGTTCAGGTTGCCGGTGAATCCAGCCAGCAATTGGGTTCGATTCTCCAGATCCACGGCCGTCTGGAGGCTTCCCACCTCGAGTGCACCCCACAAGGTGTCCTTCGTCAGCGTGAGGCCGAGTGGGCTGAGCGAAACCATGTGGGTGGCCATCTCCAGTGCTCGGTCGCAAACGTCCGAATCGTCAAGGACCTGGGAGACGAGCCCGATCCGTTCAGCTTCGTCGGCATCCACTTTACGTCCGGTCAGGATGATCTCGTTGGAACGGGAAGTTCCGATTGCACGGGGAAGGAGCCAGCTGACGCCGAGTTCGCAGCCGGTCAATCCATTGGTGATCCCCGCGCCACAGAAGACCGCTGACCGGCCGGCGAGTCGGATGTCGGCCCCCAGGCTGAGGCACATTCCGCCTCCGTACGCAGGTCCTTTGATGGCGGCGATGACCGGCTGGGGCATATTGCGGAGGGCGGGCACGACACCACCCATGTACTCCATGGCTCGCAGGCCCATCCGATGGCGCCCGAGGTCCTCCGTGCCGGGTGGAAGTCCGGCGTGCTCGAGTTCAAGTCCCGAACAGAACGCTCGCCCCGCGCCGGTCAGGACCACCACTCGGCAGTCGTTGTCGGCGGCCACCTCGGCAATGGCGGCATAGAGGTCGCCGACCAGAGCGAAGGACATGGAGTTCAACCGGGCGGGATTGTCGAGGGTGACGATGCGGACATGGGGCGCGGGTGTGGTGACGTTGACTAGTGCCATCTGCACAGCCTCACCGACCCGGACGAGGCGCGCCACTCGTGACCAACCACCATTTCGTCCGGTCGGGCATATCAGGAGTGACCGGATACCGCCGGGGTGGTGATGAAAGGTGCCGAACCTCGTATCGGTGAGCCATCATCTACAGGTGCCGATCGACCCGTTTCGTGAGTTCGACCCTTACGCCGGCGAGTCGGTACCTCTCTCGCTCGTCGGGCACTTGCTGATTGCCACGCCGTCAATCGAAGATCCCAACTTCTCGCGCCGGGTCATCTTGTTGCTTGACCATGGGTTTCCGGGTGCACTGGGCGTGGTCATCGACCGTCCCGGCGGTGTAGCTGTGGACCAATTGCTTCCCCGGTGGCACGGAGTGGCCACGTCACCGGCCGAGTTGTTCACCGGTGGACCCGTATCTCGGAACTCGCTGATCGGCCTTGTCCGCCTGGCTTCGCGTGGAGAGGCGGCGGAAGGTGCGACCGACCGACCGACCGGATGGCGGCTCGTGATCGACGATGACCGGCCCGTGGGAACCGTCGATCTCGAAGCTGATCCCGCGCTGTTCGGGGGGTCGATCGTGGGGGCTCGTCTGTTC
>Ga0209068_10001941_pt1 | contig 10209 bp, 12 predicted proteins | sample ColStrG_CSR_2012_FD_187200 | JGI IMG/M metagenome (GOLD analysis project Ga0209068, IMG submission 187200) | Freshwater sediment microbial communities in response to fracking from Pennsylvania, USA - Cold Stream Run_MetaG_CSR_2012 (SPAdes)... | ecosystem: Environmental > Aquatic > Freshwater >...
CAGGCCAGGCAAAGGCCGAACTCGCCGGAGCGGACAATATGGAAGACCGCTTGGAAAAATTGGAAAAGATGGAGAAGGTGGACAATCTACTGGCAGAGATCAAGGCGCGGCGGGCGTTACCGAACTAGCGAAATCTGAACTAGTTTTTCAATCTTTCAGGACTGTCATTCCGAGCGAAGCGAGGAATCCCTACACCCTCGAATTTCTACAATGCTCGCCAGCCTCCTTGCTGCGCGGCGTCCTCACAAGAAAGCTGGGAACCACTTTGCCGCTCTCGGCACTCTGGGGATTCCTCGCTTCGCTTCGGAATGACAATTCAAAAAGAAAATACGGTTCAGGGTTTCTGGCAGAGCACTTACTCTCCCCAGTCCAACTCCAGCGTGCGCGCAGTCGTGTCGATGGGTTCAAGTTCCACGATGTCCTCCGTGATCGGCGCGCCCAATTCGCTAAACCTGCGTGCGCTGACCATCACACGTCCTTCCAGCGATCCCACAGCCTTGTTATAGGCTTCCACGGCGCGGTCGAGGCCTTTACCGACAGCCTCAAAGTGGTTAGCCAGGGTTCGGAGGCGATCATGCAAGTCTTTCCCCAACGCGCTAATTTGCTGGGCATTGCGAGCGATGGTTTCCTGCCGCCACCCGTAGGCTACGGCCCGCAGCAGGGCAATCAGCGTCGTGGGCGAGGCCACGATCACGCGCTGGTTCACGCCTTGCTCGATCAATCCGGGATCATGTTCCAAAGCTGCGCCAAAAAACGACTCGCCCGGCAGGAACATCACCACAAACTCCGGCGTGTTTTCAAACTGGCTCCAATATTCTTTTCCGCTAAGTTGTTCCATGTGCTTGCGGACCTGCGTTGCGTGCAGCTCGAGTCTGCTGCGCCGCACTTCTTCGGTCGGAGCTTCCAGCGCGTCCAGATAGGCTTGTAGCGGCGTCTTGGCGTCGACGACAACGACTTTTCCGCCCGGCAGCTTCACCACCACGTCCGGACGCAAACGCCGGTCATCGACCGTGACCGTCTGCTGTTCCATGAAGTCGCAATACGAGAGCATTCCGGCCATCTCTACCACGCGACGGAGTTGGATTTCTCCCCAGCGCCCACGAACAGCGGGAGCACGCAACGCCTTCACCAGATTTCCGGTCTCGCTGCGCAAACGCTCCTGTGTATCCACTAGGGAAGCAACCTGCTGCTTCAGCTCTCCATAGGCCTGATTGCGCGCCTCTTCCAGCAATCGCACTTGCTGGTCGACCTTGCCCAACGACTCACTGATCGGCGCGACAAGCTGTTCAACGGCCTGCTTCCGTAGATCGAGATCGCCCTTAGCATCGGATTGAATCTTCCCGAGTGTGGATTTGGCCTGTTCCAGGAAGGAAGAATTGTTATTCCGAAGTGCATCGGCCGCCAGCGCTCCAAAAGCCTCGCGAAATTCCTGCTTCGCCTGGGCGACCACAGCCAGCTTTTCCTCAAGCGCGGCCCGCTCCAATTTCAACGCAGTTTCGAGCGAGGCAATGTTAGCCTTCGCGGCCGACTTGTCGTTGTTGGCGGTCTTCAGTTCGTCACGAACAGACGCAATCTCGCGCTCCCGGGTCTGCAGCAGGGCCTCAAACACCCGCGACCGCGAACGATAAGCGAAGAAGGCGACCAGGAATCCGAGCACGCAGCCAACGGCCACCGGAAGAAGGGTATTGATCATGGGGAACGGACTTGATTTTAGCAGGCAGACTTAGGCCGGATGGGGGGAATCTCAGGCTTTTCCGGGGCTGACGCAGGCCAAGGGCCAATTATTTTCCTGCGCTTGCCCGGTACCTGCCGAAGATCTCCCGATCTCATCTAACTCATTTAGTTTCATACGATTAAAAGTAACCGGCAGTGAGGTATCGGTCGTAACATGCTGCCCCGGATAACCCATCATATGCTGCATGTACTAACAGAACTTGTTCGGTCGTTCTGCGGTGGGATACAGACCTGAAAGACGTTTATTCATGCGAGCCTTGATCGCCATCTCCGCGCTGCTGCTAGTTGGGATTCCGGCCAGCGCCTGCGATCGCATGGATTCGCTTTCGACTTCTCCGACGCCGTCGCAACCTTCGATTTCGGAAGGTGCAAGCTCCACCGCCGCGTCTCCAAGCAACGAATTTGATCTGGCTGGCGCGCAGGAAATGCTACGGCTGGTAAACCTTTCCCGTGCCGAGGCCGGGGAATCGCCGCTTGTGCTAGACGAGGCTCTTAGCCGCGCTGCACAGGCCCATGCACTGGAATTGCTGCGGCACGGAGCCATTTCGCACCAATTTCCGGGCGAGCCCGAATTGGGTGCACGGTTGGTGCAAGGTAACTTGCGGTTCGACGAGGCCGGCGAAAATGTGGCTCTGGATTTTTCTGCGGGTCACGCACACAACGCGCTGATGGTTTCCCTGGAGCATCGCCAAAATCTGCTGAACGCGAATTTCAACGCGGTGGGCATCGCGGTGGTTTGGGATCGCTGCCAGATGTACGTTGTGCAGGATTTTGCACGGCGGCTGCCTTCCTACGAGACTCATCAAGCTGAAGATGTTGTGGCCGAAAGAGTTTCCGCGCTGCGCCATCAAACGCGGTTGCCGCAACTGACTCGCGTGCAAGGGAGCAGCCTTACCGATGCAGCATGCTCCATGGCAAAGCGCGGTGATATGGACATGGCGATGCCTTCCAATGCGCGCTACGTTGTGAGCTATTCCAACAGCCAGCCGGAAGTCCTGCCGATTAGCGTCGGGAATGCAGTCAGCAATGGGCAGATGCGAAATTTCTCCGTGGGCGCGTGTTACGGACGCTCCGAAAAACACCCCAGCGGAACGTATTTCGTCACCATGATGTTCTATTAGGATGTTTTACTAACCGCTTCGAAGCGTCTTCCTCAAACAGCCGTGTTAAATTGCCATAAGTCCAATCCCCTGAATGGAATCCTCCCCTAAAGTGCGCGTCGGTGTGGCTGGCTGGTCCTACAAGGACTGGGAAGGTATCGTGTACCCGCACGGAATGCCGCGCCGGAAGCAGCATCCATTGGAAATCCTGGCGCAGTGCTTTGACATGGTGGAGATCAACACTTCCTTTTACGGGCATATCAGGCCGGAACTTGCCAAGCTTTGGTGCCACAAGGTCACAGCAGTGAATCCGGAATTCCGTTTCACCGCCAAGCTCAACCGCGCTTTCACCCACTCGCCTTTGCCGGACTCCGAGCCGATGTCCGCCGCCAACCTGCGTGCGACGGATGAAGACGAGGTTCTTGCCAAAGAAGGGCTGGACATCATTGCGGAGAAGGGAATGCTCGGCGCTCTGCTGATTCAGTTCCCGTTCTCTTTCAAGAATACGCCCCTCAACCGCGAATACCTGGAATGGCTTCTGCGCGAATTCATCGAATATCCTCGAGCGGTCGAAGTACGGCATGAGAGCTGGGACAACCCGGAAACCCTGGCGATGTTTACCAAGTACAACGTGGCGTTTTGCAATATCGATCAGCCACTGATAGGAAAGTCGCTGGGACCCACGGAACACGTCACGTCATCCATCGGCTACGTGCGCTTGCACGGACGCAACTACAAAGAGTGGTTTACGGCGGAAAATGTGGAAGATCGCTACAACTACCTTTACCGCGAAACCGAACTGATCGAGTGGAAGGACAAGATCGAGACGCTCAGTGAATCCGCGACGACGATCTACGTGGTGGCCAACAATCATTTTGAAGGCCGCGCCGCTGTGAATGCGTTGCAACTGAAGAGTCTGCTGACCGGGACAAAGGTGAAGGCGTCCGAAACGCTCCTGGATCACTATCCCTCGCTGCGGACGATTGCGGAGCCGATGGAAGCCGAAAGGGAAGGACGGTTGTTCGCGGGGTAGCCTCTGTACGATTAAAAGTCTGGGCCAGTTCCACCAGACTCTCGCCAATCCTGGGCTCCATGATGTACGTGAAGGATTTCTACCGCGTCCGCCTCCACGGAGTAGACCACGACGAAGGGCAGAGGTGAAAGCGGTAGCTCTCGTGTGCCACTTTTATGTCCAGGCCTGCCGCGATTGGGTGAGGTTTTGATAGAGCGGACGCGCTCGTAAATCGTCCGCACGGTTGGCTCTGCAAAGTGCGGGTAGTGTTCGACGAGATAGTTCTTGATGTTTTCCAGGTCGTCCGCGGCAGGAACCGTCCAACGAATACGCATGTGGGGAATCCGCGTCAGGGCCGGAACATACGCTCAACGCGGGCGTCCATCTCCGCTTCTTCGATAAACTCGCCACGGTCCGCCGCTGCAATTCCCTTTTCGACGGCGGCAAGGTAACGGGCTTCCTCGTCCAGATAGCGGTCGAGAACGTCTTTCACTAACCGCTCGGGGTCAGTGCCTGCTTTGCTGGCCATCCGGTGGAGTCGCGATTCTTGCTCGGGTGTGAAGTGTACTTCCATCGCCTTCAGGATACGGGAAAGCATTGCCCGCGGCAACCGGGCGCGACGTGAAAGCAAATATCGTCAGTCCTCGCCCTCATCCTTACGTCGATCCCGTGCTCTATCCTCCAAAATTACCCGAACAGCGAAAGTAGAATCGTCCGACAGCCGTTTCAGTTCTAGCTCACAAATAGGACGCGGTTTTGGTCCGGGCGGCACAAGACCAGCCGTGACCAAGCGCTCGTGCAAGTCAGTTGGAAGATTTTCGGATGTCCCGTCTCGCGGTTCTTCCTTCCCAATGGGCTGCTTGCCAAGATCGCTCATGATCCCCATGATATCGCTACCGGAACTTCTCGCAAGTGTTCCGAAGGTGTTACTTCTCGCTAGGATTCACGCGGTAAGTCCATAACCCCTGCACGGCTTGCTCGAACCCTCGAAAGGACTCGGCTACAGCTGGCTGAGAGATCGTCGGATCCGCTTGGGTCGCGCGGAGCGCGTCTTCGAGAATGTGGTGCGTCGGAGCAAGCTGGCACGCGGGATCAGTCGACGCAGCGTCTCCGGTGAGCAGGAGTGCCTGGCAGCGGCATCCCCCGAAGTCGATAGTCCTCCGGTCGCAACTGCGGCAGGGTTCCTGCATCCATTCTTCACCACGAAATTTCTGAAACGCGGAAGACTCTTTCCAGATCCAGTCCAGCGCGTGATCCTTCACGTTGTCGAACGTCAGCCCCGGAATTACACCGGCTGCGTGGCAGGGAAGTACTCGGCCTGCGGGATCGATCAGCAGCAGTTGCCGTCCCCAGCCACCCATGCAAGCCTTGGGATAACGCGCGTAGTAATCCGGGACGACCGAGTCGATGCGAATTTTTCCAGCCGTACGCTTCCGTGCTTCGGCGACGACCAGCAGCGCTTTGTCCACTTGATCCTTCGTTGGCATCAGTGCTGCGCGATTCTGCAACGCCCAGCCGTAGTATTGCGTGTGCGCGATCTCCATGCGGTCGGGCTGAAGCGTCTCAATGAAGCGAATGGCCTCGTCGAGATGGTCGAGGTTCTGCCGGTGAACGACGAGGTTCACCGTGAACGCAATTTTTTGCCGGCGGATGATGCTTGCTAGCTCCACCTTGCGAACGTGAGCTTTGGTGCCAGCAATCCAGTCGGCGCTGTCCTCGCGAGCATCCTGCAGGCTAAGTTGGATGTGATCGAGGCCGGCAGCGATCAGTCCTTGCAGCCGCGCCTCAGTCATGCCGAGCCCTGAGGTGATCAGGTTCGTGTAGAGTCCGGCCTTGTGCGCGCCAGCCACGAGCTGGGTTAGGTCAGGCCGCGCGAGGGGCTCGCCGCCGGTGAGATGGAGATGCAGTACGCCAAGCTTCGCGGCTTGTTGAAAAACGCGCAGCCAGCCTTCCGTCGGCAGTTCGGCCTTCGCGGTCGTCATCTCGAGGGGGTTTGAACAATACACGCAATGCAGCGGGCATCGGTGCGTGACTTCGGCGATGAGTGCAAGCGGATTCGGCATTAGTCGGCCTGCATTAATAATCCACGATCCGCTTTTCGTGCAGCTTTTCCAAATACGTTTCTGCGTCTTCGCGAATGCGCGTCGGTGAGACCAAAATGTATTGCTTCTGCAACTCCGCAATCACCTGTTGAAAGGTCTTCAGCCCGTCGCACAACCGCAGAATTGCCTTGCCAGTGCCTTGCACGCGAATCGCGCCTTCTGGAAACAGGACGGTACTCTCAATGTTGATATCGTCTTCGTCGTGTCCCTCATGTTCCGGGGAGCGAGGTTCCTCCGATTCTCCCGGGTTCGCCCAGCGACATCCGACGGCGAGGCGTGGCAAACTCGAATCTAGCGGTCGCGCCATGCTATTTGTCCTCGATTCGGAACGCGCCCGGTGGCGGCCAGCCCGGCTGAACGTAGGCGAAGTACAAGGCGTCCAACTGCGCCCACAGGATGTCGCATTTGTCGCGTAGAGCCTGAATCGCCGATTCCTGCTGTTCTCGAGTCTTCGCGTTCTCTCGCACGTAGTTGATCGCGAAAGCTGCATCTTCGGGTGCCTGCGTCAGCCGTGCTTCAAAATAGTCGAGGCCGCCCGACAACCACGGGTAGTGCTGGCGCATCTTTTCCATGCGGAGACTGATCAGGTCCTTCGAGAACAATTCCGTCAAAGACGATGCCACCGCTTCCAGAAACGTGCGGTTACGAACAATGTTGAGATATTCATTCACTGCATAGCGTGTGGCGGGAAGAACTTCGTCCCCGCGCTCGACGCGCTCAGGGTCAAGGCCGGAAGCTTCCGCCAGCTTGATCCAACGTTGAATGCCGCCAGCGCCCGTTGCATCGCCGTCATGGTCCACAATGCGCTTGCGCCATGCCTTCCGGAATTCTTTGTCCTCACTGCGCGACAGAATGATCGCGTCTTTGATCGGAATGCGGCTTTGATAGTAATAGCGGTTCAGTGCCCAAGCTTGCAGTTGCCCGCGAGTGAGCTTGCCTTCATGCATCATCAAATGGAACGGATGCTGGTGGTGATAGCGCTCAGGACCAATAGCGAGCAGCTCCGCTTTCAATTCCTCGAAACCCAACGGCGGCGCTGCCGCATCTACAGAGTGAACTGCCATCCGTCCTCCGCGATTTCCCAGCCCGCCTGGCGCACAGATCGGTGCTCCTCGCCCGCTTCGTTCAGCATGGGATTCGTGTTGTTGATATGAATAAAAATTCTGCGAGGTTTTCTCAATTGCGCCAATTGCCAGAGCGATCCGTCGATGCCGCCAACGGGAATGTGTCCCATCTGCTGCGCGGTTGCACCGCTGCTTTCCACGCGAATCAGTTCGTCCTCGCTCCAAAACGTTCCGTCGAACAGCAACAGATCGACCGAATCCAGAACCTGCAACAGCTTTTCGTCAATCCTCCCCACAGCAGACATGTAGGCCAATCGCCTGCCGGCAGCCGATTCCACAATCAAACCCGCCACTGCATCGTCGGGCGCCAGTTCTCGCGCTCGCGCTGGCTCCACATAAGCAGGATACCGTGTTCCCAAGCTGATCGGAGTGCACCGCAGACCGGAATCCTCGCCCGAGGCAGAAGTCAGAGCCGTCGTATCGCCGAGTTGCATCGCGGACCATTCCACCTGATGCGGAATTCGATTCAGCATCCCAAACGCGGAGTTGTCTTCCCGCAAAATCTTCAAGACCGAGGCCGCGCCAAAAACTCGCAGGGGCTGCAGTTCTCTCAGTAGAAGCAGCCCCAATACGTGATCGAGATCGGCGCTGGCTAGAACAACCCCGGAAATCGGCGACTGGCGCACGCCATCCCGCGGGTGCAACTCGGGCGTTGCCTCAATCTGAGTTCGAAGATCGGGAGAAGCCCCCAACAGGAACCAGGATTTCCCATCCTCGCTCACTGCAACCTGCGCCTGTGTTCGCGCTTTCCCTGGAAACGTACCGGCCCGCACGGCTTGGCAGTTGTGGCAGGCGCAGTTCCATTGAGGGAATCCACCCCCCGCCGCTGACCCAAGAATCTTGATTTGCATGCTGTCGTCGTTCCCGTCGGAATCCGTACTGCTGTGCTCTGCATCCAGTGAACAACATTCGCGGAAATCTCACAACCACATGCGTTGTATCAATGAGTTCAGTCGCGGACTTTTTCGGAGACGCAACGTCCAGCCCTTGAAACACCGAGAGGGGAAGCAAGTCAGGCTTGGCCGCCCGATTGCTTCCCCTCTCGTAGGTTTTGCTCACTCGAAAAAGCCGACCAGAAAGATTCCGATGGGCCGGTTCGCTCAGTTACTTGGTCAACTTCAGTCCGTACATGCCAAACAGCTCTTTTACGCTGATCCCATAAATCGTGGACAGCGAATAGAGGCGATAGACGCTCGGTGTGCTGAGGTCATTCTCCAGCATGTGAAGGCGGCTAGGGACCATTTCAAATCCCCGGTGCCCGTGTTTGGACGCAATAGCCCGGCTTTCCGCATGCACATCGCGCATGGTTAGCCCGCGACCTTCTCGTATTTCACGCAGCTTGGATCCAGCTCCAGCTTTGGATCGGCTGCTTTTGCTAGCTTTGTGTTTCACAGATTCCCCTCCGTAGATTCACAACGGCAAAGCAGTTAACAACGTTACTATACAAATGTAACGTTCTATTAATCGCACAACAGGGTGTGCCAAGTCTAGAAATTTTCAAAGTTTTTACATCCCACGCCGTGATTCCAGCCCAATTCGTACCAAAATGCCAAAATATCTCAGTAAAACGATTTGGCTCGAGGTTTTAGAGCATGGCGTCTGCGGCCGATATCGACGAAAATTCCAGAAGCGTAAATAAAGTTTTGTTTATCTAAGTTAGGCAGTTTGGAACCACTTTTCAACAGGCCGACGCTTAGGTTGTGGAAATCGTGAAGTTCACCGTGATTCGCGCTGCCGTTTCAACGGCTTCTCCTTGTTGGTAGTAGGGCTTGAAGCGCCATTGCCGCACTGCCTCCATGGCTGCGTTGGCCAAAATCGTCGGGCCGCTTACAATCTTCAGATTCTGAATTGTGCCGTCGCGACCGATCAAGGCGTCAAGGACGACCGCGCCTTGTACTTTCATTTCGCGCGCGAGCAAGGGGTAGTTCGGATCGACTGGGTGTGCAAGTACTTGCAGAGCTTCTGGAGAGATTCGAACCCGTTCCGCCGCGCTCATCGCGCCTGGCGCACCCGGCTGGGATGCCGCGGAAGACGCGGCTTTGCCTTCTGTTCCATTGCTGGTGTCCACGCGAATTGCATTCGGCGTCTTGGGTTGAAGCGGAACCGGGCGACCACCCGCATAAACCTCAACATCCAGCGGAGGTAGCGCTCTACGGCTCACGCTCGGAGTGTAGGTGTCTCCCTCGGTGGTCTCCGGCTTCGGCTTTTTGGCGTTCAACGCTGGCTTGGCTTTGGAGTGGGACGCGCTCACGACTGTCTTATTCCCGACTGGAGGAGTAGCAGCCGGCGACGCGACAACAGAGGAATTCTGAGAGTCCGATGAGGCTGTTTGCGCCGCCGATTCGGCGGCTGGCTCCGCGGGGAGCAGGTAAGCGCGATTCTTCACCGCAACGACAAGAATTGCCCCCAGCAGGCACAGCAGCGCCAGAATCAAGCGCTTCCGCTGACGCTGCTCCGGTCCGGGGGAAGGTCCGGGCGCACTACCCGGAGACACCGGCGTGATTTCGTTCTGTGAGTTGGTGGAAAGTTGCACACGTCCTCCGCAGAGGGGTCCGCTACCGAGCCGCTGTTTTCATAGTATGCCCTGAAATCGGTTTCTGGCCAACGATTTAGAACTTGCTGAACTGTCGTACTTGTTGCTTCTCTAGGCTCGCGGCGGCTCGTTGTCTACGTCAAATCTGGTCGGCGATTGTTGGTCGGTGATGGACGGGCCCGGCATTGTTTTCGTCGTGGAGTCTCAGAAATATCGTGGCTAGCACTTCTGTAACCGTTTAGCGTCTTGACCGAGAAAGCGTTCATGAGTAGTCTTAGGGGTACGAAAGTTCCATCTCGGAGTGTTGGTGTTCATGCGCAATCAGGATGATTGGAAGACGAAGGTGCGCGCACAGGTGTGCGGGTTGTTGCTTTTCGCCTTCCCGGTTGCGGTTATGGCGCAGGACACAACGGGGGCGATGTTGACAGCGCATGGGGATGTGGCGGTGAACGGCCGTCCGGTCACGAATACCCAGGCAGTGCTTCCGGGAGATTTAGCGGTCACGCAGCGGGATGGCGGAGGCAATCTCACGCTGGGCGGGACGAACGCGATGCTGGGCTCGGAAACGGCCCTCCGGTTCGAGACCACGTATGCGGTGTTAGAG
>Ga0209068_10001942_pt1 | contig 10205 bp, 7 predicted proteins | sample ColStrG_CSR_2012_FD_187200 | JGI IMG/M metagenome (GOLD analysis project Ga0209068, IMG submission 187200) | Freshwater sediment microbial communities in response to fracking from Pennsylvania, USA - Cold Stream Run_MetaG_CSR_2012 (SPAdes)... | ecosystem: Environmental > Aquatic > Freshwater >...
CCCGCGGGTTGGCCGAGCTGACCCGGCTCGGTGTGGTCATGGGGGCCCAGCCGGCCACCTTTGCCGGACTGGCCGGCATGGGCGACCTGATCGCCACCTGCATGAGCCCCCACAGCCGGAACCGGGCGGTCGGCGAGCAACTGGGCAAGGGCCGCCGGCTCGAGGACATCCTGGCGGAGATGCACATGGTGGCCGAAGGGGTGCGGACCGCCTCGGTGGCCCTCGAGCTGGCCGAGCGTCACGGGCTCGACCTGCCGATCTGCACCATGATCGACAAGGTGGTCAAGGGTGAGATCGAGCCGCTGGGTGCCTACTGGGGCCTGACGCCCGCAGGTCATGAGGCCGACCCCGGTTGACGGAGCGGTGAAGGGGGAAGGGACCGCCAACGGCGAGTTGAGGTGCGAACACTGGCGGCCTGCAACTTGCAGCCACCGTTCGGTGGGCCGGGCCTCGAGGCGGAGGCGCTCAGCCAGCCGTCACGGTCCGCAGGTCGGACGGGTCGGTCCTGCGGGGGTCACCTCCGGCCGAGCCGCACCGTTCCGCCGGCGTCTGACCGCTTCCTCCGCGGCCTCGAAAGCGACGGCCGGATGGAACTGCCACACCCCCAGCTGCACTTCGATCTCGGTCTGGCCCCTTCCGCCCGACGCCAGCCCGGCCGCCAGCCGATGAGCCCGCAGTCGCATCTGCTCGGGTTCCGACAGCCTCTGCTCGGCCAGCCACCGGCGGTGGCTGGCCTGGAGCGGGTCGGGAAGGCGACTGACGTGCCGGAGTGGGAGGGGCGGAATGCGGGTGCGAACGGCGAGTGAACCGGGCCCGTTCGGACGGGCCAGTTCGAACGTGCGGAGCCGCTGCAGCGCCCGCCGGAACGGTGAGTTCTTCCCCATCCGCTCGCCCAGACCCAACGACCGGGCGGTGTCGGAGAGATTGAGCTCGAAGCCGTCACGGTGGACCTCGAGGCCGTAGGAGAGCCGCCGCAGCAGCCAGGTCGTCGACGGGCCGATGATGCCCAGCCAATAGAGCTCGACGTAGCGCGAACACGGGTGCACACCATGGGGGTCGGCCACCGGGTCGACCCAGGGGACGACCCGCAGTTTCGGGACATCGGCGTCCTCCACCGGGGAGGGCGCCGTTCGGCGGATCGCCGACCTTGGGACGGCGGCTGGAGGGACTCCACCAGGGGGGATTGCGCCCGGCGGGAGGGCGGTGGGGTTGCGCATGGTCATCTCCGAGGGTGATGGCGGGTTTGCCGACTCGACCCATGTTGAGGTGCCGGACTTGCCCGGTACCTTGGCGACAACCTTGCCTAGGAGCAGGACGTCGCCCGGGGACGTCACGGTGATCCCGTCGAGCGCGGGTCCTACCCGGGCTGCTGTTGCTGTCCTCGATGGCTTGGTGGTAGCGCTCGAAGGATCGCCGCTCCGGCCCCTACCAGTGCCCCCGGTGGACGCTGTCGTCGAGGGTGCGGGGCCTCCGGGCGGCTGAAGTCGTCGCAGGGTCCGGCGAGGCTGACTCGCCGAGTAGGACGGCGCCGAGCCATCGGAGCCGTTGGGGAACGCCCAGGGCCGACCGCAGAGCCTCCTCGCCACGGAAATTCCCCAGGAAGGCGGCGCCGATACCCATGTCAGTGGCGCCGAGCAGCAGGGTCATCGTGGCAAAGGCGGCGTCGACGAACCAGTAGGGGATGACCCATTCGACAGGGGCGCCGTCGTCGGGGAGTTTGTCGGCTTCCCGGTAGCGGGCAACATAGGCATCCGGGTCCGCAAACGGGAGCACGATGACCGGAGCCCGTGACATCCCTTCGAACCGCCGGGAGCAGGCTCGCCACTCGGCATCGGTGACCGTCTCCCAGTAGAGCGCGGTCTGAGCCGGGCCCTCGAGGACGACGAACTCCCGGGCCTGCGTGTTCCCGGCCGACGGTGCTCGGAGGCCAGCCCTCAGCAGGTGGTCGACTACCCCGCTCCCCAGCGGGCGGCCGCTGAAGTTGCGGGTCATCCGCCGCCTGCGCAGCACTTCGGTCAGCTCCACGGCAGCTCCATGCACCGACGCTACCGGGCCCACCGGCCGGCTCACGAGAGGTCCGCCGCCCTGGGTTTTCGCCGCCCGGCGCCACGAACCCGTGCGGGCGAAATTGGGTCGACGAGAGTAATGTCAGTCGATGTGACCCCAACTCCCAGGTTCTCCCGTCGAGCCCTGCTCGGTGGCGGTCTGACCGGGGCGGCGGCCATCGGTCTGGCGCCGGGCATGGCGTCGGCGGCGGGTCCCCGGCCGAAGAAGATGCCACGCCCGGGCACCCTCCCCAATCCGGGCGCCAAGCCGGGCACCGATCAGATCCCGTTGATCGAGAACATCGTCATCGTGATGATGGAGAACCACTCCTACGACAACATCCTCGGCATGATGCGGGGCCGCGGCGACGGCTTCGTGCTCGGTCCCGGCGGCAAGCCCACCTCCTCGAACCCCTGGCCGAAGACCTCGGTATTCCCCCCTCCGTCCCGGAAGGCGGTCCTCCACTCGTTCCCCATGCCCAATCCGTGCCAGCAGGACGCCCACCCGTACAACACGTGGGAGGCGTTCAAGGTGTCGTTCAGCAGGGGCCAGAACAACGGGTTCGTGAAGAGCCAGAGCGGGCCGGTGTCCATGGGCTACTTCGAGCCTTCGGTCCTGCCGTTCACCAACTCGCTGGCCGCCACCTTCCCCGTGTGCGACCGCTACTTCTGCTCGGTCGGGGCGCAGACCTACCCCAACCGGCGCTATCTGATGGGCGGAACGTCGTTGGGCCAGATCTACAACGTCCTCAACGGCGACCGCCCGCCGAACGGCACCGTGTTCGAGGCGCTCAACGCCCACGGCATCTCGTGGAAGAACTACTACTCCTCGTTGCCGTCGCTGTTGATCTGGACCTATCTGGCCGGGGTCCCTGGCATCTCGCCCAATCTGGTCAAGACCCCCCAGTTCTTCACCGACGCCGCCGCCGGGACCCTGCCGGCCGTGAGCCTGGTCGACCCCGACTTCGGCACCCAATCCGAGGAGAACCCCCAGGACGTCCAGTTCGGTGACCAGTTCCTCGCCCAGGTGATCGACGCCGTCATGTCCTCACCCCAGTGGCCCCACACCATGCTGGTCTGGTGCTACGACGAGTCCGGCGGCTACTACGACCATGTCCCGCCGCCGAGGGCGGTCAGGCCCGACTCGGTAAATCCGATCCTCCGAGCCGGTGACACCCCGGGACTGTTCAACCGCTACGGGTTCCGGGTGCCGGCCGGCGTGGTCTCGCCGTATGCCCGGCCCGACTACGTCTCGCACGTGGTCCACGACCACACATCGATCCTCAAGCTGGTCGAGTCCAAGTGGAACCTGCCTGCCCTCACCTTCCGCGACGCCCATGCCGACGATCTCCTGGACACCGTCGATCTCGACGCCCCTCCTGCGTTCCTCTCCCCTCCTGCGCTCGTACCTGCCGCTGACCCCAGTGTGCTCGCCGGCTGCCTGTCCAGCGGGCCGGGTACCATCCCCCCGCCCGGATACGTGACCACGGGCTGATCCGGAGCCCACTCCACCCGGGCGCAGCATCCGGCCGCAGCCGGGGGACCGGTGGGAATGTTGACCCCGCTGGTAGTGTTTACCCCCGTGTCGAAGTAGTGCGATTCGGGCCGGTCCCCGCCGGTCCCGGCGCCATCGGATGAAGGATTGTGATCATCGTGCCCACCTTCAGGGAAATGCTGGCCCAGGCCAAGGCGGCCATCCGGGAGGTCGATCCTGTCGAGGCCGAACAGGAGATCGCGGCCGGCGACGCGGTCGTCCTCGATGTGCGGGAGCCCGATGAGTACGAGCAGGGCGCGCTCCCCGGGGCGCTGCACATTCCGCGTGGCACCCTCGAGACGTCGGTCGAGGGCCGGATCCCCGACAAGTCGAGCCACGTGATCGTCTACTGCGCCGCCGGCACCCGCTCCGCCTTCGCGGCCAAGACCATGCAGGACCTGGGCTACCGCGACGTGGCCTCGGTCATCGGCGGGTTCAACCGATGGAAGGACGAAGGCCGGGACTGGGCCGCCCCCCGGTCGCTGAGCCCGGAACAGCGCAACCGCTACCAGCGGCACCTGCTGCTTCCCGAGGTCGGGGAGACCGGACAGCTGAAGCTGCTCGATTCGAAGGTGTTGCTGCTGGGTGCGGGGGGGCTCGGCTCTCCCGCCGCCCTCTATCTGGCTGCAGCCGGGGTGGGCACAATCGGGATCATCGACATGGATGTGGTCGACGCCTCCAATCTGCAACGCCAGATCCTCCACAACACCGATCGGATCGGAGAGCGGAAGGTCGACTCGGCCAAGAAGACGCTGACCCTGGTCAATCCGGATGTCAACGTCGTGACCTACGACGTGCGCCTGGGGGCCGACAACATCCTCGACATCATCGACGGCTATGACGTGATCGTCGACGGCACCGACAACTTCCCCACCCGGTACCTGGTCAACGACGCCTCGCTGGTCAAGCGGATCCCGGTCGTGCACGGATCGATCTTCCGTTTCGAGGGCCAGGCCACCGTGTTCAACCCCTTCGTGGGCCCCTGCTACCGGTGCATGATTCCCGAGCCCCCGCCGGCCGAGCTGGCCCCCAGCTGCTCCGAGGCGGGAGTGCTCGGAGTGCTGCCGGGCATCATCGGCTCGATCCAGGCCATGGAAGCGGTCAAGATACTGCTCGGGATAGGCGAGACGCTGCAGGGACGGCTCCTGGCCTACGATGCGCTCGAGGAGAGCTTCCGGACCTTCAAGGTCCATCGCGATCCCCAGTGCCCGGCCTGCGGACCCGACGCCGGTGAGATCGTCATCGCCGAGTACGATGAGCTGTGCATGCCACACCCCGCGGCACCTCCGGCCGCCTGAGAGAAGCGTTTCTCCGGCCGGCCCCGGACACCGTAACCTTGGGTCCCATGTCCCCGAACGCCGGCTCCCCGGAGCCTCAAAGCCAGCGGTTCACCGACTCGGGCATCGAGATCCGTCCCGTCTACGGGCCGGAGGACCTCGAGGGTTGGGACCCCGACCGGAGCCTGGGTGCGCCGGGGCACTATCCCTTCACCCGGGGTATCAGGGCCGACATGTACCGGGGACGCCTGTGGACCATGCGCCAGTACGCGGGGTTCGGTACGGCAGAGTCGACCAACGAACGGTTCAAGTTCCTGTTGGACGCCGGCCAGACCGGACTGTCGTGCGCCTTCGACCTGCCGACCCAGATGGGTTACGACTCCGATCATCCCCGGGCCGAGGGGGAGGTGGGAAAGGTGGGCGTGGCCATCGACTCGATGGCGGACATGCGCCTGTTGCTGGCCGGTCTGCCCCTCGACAAGGTCACCACGTCGATGACCATCAATGCCACGGCCGCCATTCTCCTGCTCTTCTACCAGCTGGTGGCCGAGGAGAACGGGGTGGATCCGAAGGACCTCGGCGGCACCATCCAGAACGACATCCTGAAGGAGTACGTGGCCCGGGGGACCTACATCTACCCGCCGCGTTCCTCGATGCGTCTGGTCACGGACACCTTCTCGTACTGTGCGGCGAACCTGCCGGCCTGGAACACCATCTCGATCTCCGGCTACCACATCCGCGAGGCCGGGTCGACGGCCGTGCAGGAGATCGCCTTCACCATCGCCAACGGGATCGCCTACGTGGAGGCGGCCCTGGCCGCCGGCCTCGACGTGGACGCCTTCGCCCCCAGGCTCAGCTTCTTCTGGAACGCCCACAACAACCTCTTCGAGGAGGTGGCCAAGTACCGTGCGGCCCGTCGCATGTGGGCCAAGCTCATGACCGAGCGCTTCGGGGCCAAGGACAAGAGATCGACCCTGCTCCGCTTCCACACCCAGACCGGTGGTTCCACACTGACCGCCCAGCAGCCCGAGAACAACATCGTGCGGGTCACGGTACAGGCCATGGCCGCAGCGCTCGGAGGCACCCAGAGCCTGCACACCAACGGCTTCGACGAAGCCCTCGGGCTCCCGACCCAGCGGGCGGCCAAGATCGCCCTGCGGACCCAGCAGATCGTCGGATACGAGTCAGGCATGGCCGACACGGTGGACCCGCTGGCGGGTTCGTGGTTCGTGGAGGCCCTCACCGATGAGGTCGAGCAGGGGGCATGGGAGTACCTGGAGCGGATCGACGCCATGGGCGGTGCGGTGGACGCCATCGAGGCCCAGTACATGCAACAGGAGATCGAGCAGGCCGCCTACGCCTATGCCAAGGCGATCGACGCCGGCGAGAAGATCGTGGTCGGGGTGAACAGGTTCGTGGACGAGGAGCTCGAGCCGTCGGAAGTCTTCCCCATCGACGTCGAGCTGCAACGATCCCAGGTGGCCCGCGTGAAGCGGGTGAAGGCGGAGCGGGACCAGTCAGCCGTGGACGCGGCCCTGGCCGATGTGGAGGCAGCAGCCCGGGGGACGCAGAACCTGCTGGTTCCCATGAAGACCGCCCTGGCCGGGATGGCGACGCTCGGTGAGGTGTCGGACGTGCTGCGAGGGGTGTTCGGGGAGTTCCACCCGGATCACTGACGGGCCAACAGGCGCTCGCGCATCGGCCCACTCCGGGCCGCATCGATCGCCGTCCAGGCCATGGCCAGAGCACCGTCGCGCACCGCACGGTCGGCCGAGGGGGTGATGCAGGCGGCCGCGAACTCGGGCTGGTGGTTGACCGATCCTGCCGCGTCGATGCCCAGCAGCGGATGGATGGTCGGCACCGCCAGCGACACATTGGCCATGTCGGTGGAGAGCGTGGGCCGCGGGGCCTCCTCGTCGTCCAGGGAGAACGAGCGGCCGAGTGCTTCCGCGTTCGACCGGTAGAGGGCCAGCAGGTCGCCGTCGCTCTCCATATGGGAGTAGACCGGCGCCAGGGGCTCGAAGCCCACCGACGTCCCGGTGGCCAGCGCCCCGGCCTCGAAACAGCTCACCACCCTGGGCTCGAGCAACCCCAGTCCGGCCAGGGACGCCGACCGGCACATGAACCTGCCGGTGACCGAGTCGGGAATGATGTTGGCGGCCCGGCCGCCGGCGGTGACGATCCCGTGGACCTGATCGTGGGGGCGGAGCTGCTGGCGGAGCAGGCCGATGGCCACCTGGGAGATGACCATGGCATCGCCGGCGTTGACCCCTTCCCACGGGGCGGCCGAGGCATGGGCGCCCTTGCCGGTGAAGGTGACATCGAAGTGGGAGACGGCCAGACAGGTGGCCTCCAGCCTGTCGGTCGGCCACGGGTGGATCATCATGGCCGCGTGGACGTCCTCGAAGATCCCGTCGTCGAGCATGGTCACCTTGCCGCCACCGCCCTCTTCGGCCGGTGTCCCGAGGACCCGCACGGTGATGCCCAGCTCATCGGCCACCGGGGCCAGGCCCAGTCCGGCCCCGGCCGCCGAGGCGGCGATGATGTTGTGCCCGCAGGCGTGGCCCACGCCGGGGAGCGCGTCGTACTCCGCACACACCGCCAGCACCAGCGGGCCTGAGCCGAACTCGGCGCTGAACGCCGTGGGCAGGCCGGCGATCCCCCGGGTCACGGTGAAGCCCCCGTCGGCCAGGGCCTCGGCTGTCCAGGCGCTGGCCCGGTCCTCTTCGAACGCGGTCTCCGGGTGCTCGTGGATGGTGTGGCTGAGCCGGACCAGGCCGGCCAGGTTCCGGTCGATGACGTCCCGGGCTGCGTCCTTCAGTTCTGGGGCCTCTGCCATGGGCGTCCACGACCCTTCATTCTCCGATGACGGCGATGACCGACGGTCCGACGGTCCGACGGTCGGCGACGAATCACTACTCGATGACGGCGATGACGTCGCCCGGTCCGACCGACTCCCCGGCCTTGACCCTGACTTCGGTGACGGTACCGGCCCTCTCGGCGCTGACGTTGTTCTCCATCTTCATGGCCTCGAGGACACAGATGGTCTGGCCGACTTCGACCGCGTCCCCCTTGGCGACCAGTACTTTGACGATAGTTCCCTGCATGGGTACGGCCACCGTTCCGGATCCGGCACCCGATGCCGTGGCCTTCGGCCGTTTGGGCCCGGTGCCCCGGCCCGGACCGGTGCCACCCCCGGCGACCACCGCGTCACCGAGGTCGGGAACCCAGAGCTTGACCTGGTAACGCCGTCCGTCCACCTCGGCCGTGACATCCCGCAGCACGGTGGCCTCCGGCGGGCCTCCGTCGACGGAGGGTGCAGGCGGTGTCGCCCCCCCCGACTTCACGCCGCTCAAGTCGAGGGTCTGCTCCACCCAGTTGGTGGAGTGATCACCCGAGACGAAATCCGGGTGGGAGAGGATGGCAACGTCGGCCGGGAGGGTGGTGGCCACCCCCTCGATGACCGTCTCGTCGATGGCCCGGAGCATCCGGCGCCGCGCCGACTCGCGGTCCTGCCCCCACACCACCAGCTTGGCCACCAGGTTGTCGTAGTACTGGCTGACCGTGTCCCCCGACTCGTAGCCGGCGTCGAGGCGGACGCCCGGTCCGCCGGGTGCGGTGAACCGGGAGATGGTCCCGGGGGACGGCGTGAAGGCACCGCCGTCCGGGTTCTCCGCGTTGATCCTCACCTCGATGGCGTGCCCCTGGCGGTGCACGTCGTCCTGGCCGAATGCAAGCGGCTCACCCGACGCCACCCGCAGCTGCCATTCGACCAGGTCGAGGCCGGTGACCAGCTCGGTGACCGGGTGCTCCACCTGCAGGCGGGTGTTCATCTCGAGGAAGAAGAACTCGCCCTCCTGGTAGAGGAACTCGACGGTGCCGGCGTTGACGTACCCGCAGGCCTCGGCCACCCGGACCGACGCTTCTCCCATGGCCCGGCGCACCTCGTCGGGGAAGTTGGGGGCCGGGCACTCCTCCACCAACTTCTGGTGGCGGCGCTGGGCCGAGCAGTCGCGCTCGCCGAGCCACAGGGTGGTGCCGTGGGTGTCGGCGATGATCTGCATCTCGACGTGGCGGGGCCACGCCAGGTAGCGCTCGACATAGCACTCGTCCCGGCCGAAGTAGGCCAGAGACTCCCGCATGGCCGACTCCAGCGACGCGGCCGCATCGTCGGGTCCCCCGACCACCTTCATGCCCCGGCCGCCCCCGCCGAAGGCTGCTTTGATGGCCACCGGCCAGCCGAATTCGTCGCCGAAGGCGACCACCTCGTCCGCCGATGTGAGCACCTCGGACCGGCCGGGCACGCCGGAGACGCCGGCCTTTTCGGCCGCATGGCGCGAGCTGATCTTGTCCCCCATGACCTCGATCGCCGCGGGCGGGGGTCCGATGAAGACCACGCCGCGGCCGGTGATGGCCCGGGCGAAGTCGGTGTTCTCCGAGAAGAAGCCGTACCCCGGATGGACGGCGTCAGCGCCACACTGGTCGACGACGGCGAGGATGGCCTCGGTATTCAGGTAGCTGTCCGCCGCCGTCTGTCCTCCCAGGGCGTAGGCCTCATCGGCCAGGCGCACATGGAGCGCGTCCCGGTCGAGCTCGGAGTACACGGCGACCGACGTCACCCCGAGCTCGCGGCAGGTCCTGATGACCCGCACCGCGATCTCTCCCCGGTTGGCGATGAGAACCTTCTTCAGCACGCTGCGCCTTTCGAATCGGTGGGGTGGCAGTGGTCTCCCTGCCGGGAGGCGCTACAACACTGTCACGGCCCGTAGGGTATGTGCCATGCCGGGCACCAGGTTCACCGACATCCGGCACTTCGACTCGGTGGACTCGACCAACCGCTACCTGCTCGAAGAGGCACGGTCCGGCGCTCCTGACGGCGTCGTGGCCGTGGCGGCGCACCAATCGGCCGGTCGGGGCCGCCTGGGCCGCCGCTGGGAGGCCCCGGCCGGCGCCAACCTGCTGATGTCGGTGCTGCTGCGCCCCGACCTCCCCCCGGACCACCGGCACCTGGCCGCCGCGGTGGTGGCCCTGGCCGGCGCCGACGCGGTGGTGGCGGTGACAGGTGTGGAACCGGGGGTCAAGTGGCCCAACGACCTGCTCGCCCCGGACGGCCGGAAATTGGCCGGCGTGCTGGCCGAGGCCGACGCCGGCACGGTGGTGCCCGCCCGGCCGACCCCGCCCTCCGGGGGGCCCGGGAGGTCCAGCCCCCCGATCGTGGTGGGGATCGGGATCAACGTGAACTGGCCGGCCGACGACGCCGACCTGCCCGCCGAGCTGGTCGGTGCGGCCACGTCGCTGCAGCAGCAGCTCGGCCGTGCGGTCGAGCGCACAGCGGTCCTCGAGGCGCTG
>Ga0209068_10001943_pt1 | contig 10199 bp, 7 predicted proteins | sample ColStrG_CSR_2012_FD_187200 | JGI IMG/M metagenome (GOLD analysis project Ga0209068, IMG submission 187200) | Freshwater sediment microbial communities in response to fracking from Pennsylvania, USA - Cold Stream Run_MetaG_CSR_2012 (SPAdes)... | ecosystem: Environmental > Aquatic > Freshwater >...
TCCCGGGGGCGCCGTCGAGCCCCACCGGCGGCGCCCCCGGGAGCCGCGCGAGGTTCGCGGCGGCGTCACCCGCGAACTCCTGTGGCGAGGACGTGCAGAGAACGCTCACGCTGCGCCCCGCGTCGCGCAGCAGGCGGGCGACGACGAGCCCGTCGCCGCCGTTGTTGCCCTTGCCGCACAGCACCGTGACGGGCCCGTCCGGCGCGAGGCGCTCGACCGTGCGCGCCACGCCCGCCCCGGCGCGCTCCATCAACTCGATCCCCGGCACACCCTGCTCCTCGATCGCCCAGCGGTCGACCGCGCGCATCGCCTCGGCGTCCGGCAGCGGCGTCAGCCAGTCGGGTAAAGCGTCCACGAGCAGCGATGCTAGATGGTCGCCACGACTACCACCGTGGGCCGGCCGGCCGGCGGCCGGGGCGTGCCGGCGCCTACTCGACGGTGACGGTCTTCGCGAGGTTGCGCGGCTGGTCGACGTTGAGCCCGCGCCGTCTGGCGATCTCGTAGGCGAGCTGCTGCAATGGGATCACGGCGAGGATCGGCTGCAGCATCCAGTCGATCGCCGGCAGCGTGATCACCGCGTCCGCCTGGGCGGCGATGCGCTCGTTGCCGTCGCTCGCGACGGCGATCACGTGCGCGCCGCGCGCGCGAACCTCCTGCATGTTCGAGGCGACCTTCTCGAGCACCGGTGAGTCCGTCGCCACGCAGACGACCGGCGTGGAGTCGTCGAGCAGCGCGATCGGGCCGTGCTTCATCTCGCCGGCCGCGTATGCGTCGGTCGCGATGTAGGAGATCTCCTTCAGCTTCAGCGCGCCCTCGAGCGCGACCGGCAGGCCGACGTGGCGGCCGATGTAGAGGAAGAACTCGCTTCGCCAGTAGCGCTCGGCGATCGGCGCGACCTGCTCGGCGACGCCCGCGAGGACCTCGTCGATGCAGTGCGGCAGCCGCTTGACCTCGCCGACGAGCTCGGCCAGGCGCCGCGGCTCGAGCTCACCGCGCAGCTCGGCCAGGCGCAGCGCGAGCAGATACACGACCGCGACCTGGCACAGGAACGTCTTCGTCGCCGCCACGCCGATCTCGAGGCCCGCGCGGGTGAACAGGACGCCGTCTGCTTCGCGCGTGGCCTGCGAGCCCATCACGTTGGTCACCGCGAGCACGCGCGCGCCGCGCTCGCGCGCCAGGCGCATCGCGGCGAGCGTGTCGGCGGTCTCGCCCGACTGCGTGATGCCGAGCACGAGGTCACCGGGGCCAACCACAGGGTTGCGGTAGCGGTACTCCGATGCGATGTCCATTTCGACGGGCACGCGCGCCCACTCTTCGATCGCGTAGCGGCCGATCAGGCCGGCGTGGTAGGAGGTCCCGCAGGCGACGATCACGATCCGGCTGACGTCCAGCAGCAGCGCCTCGTCGAGCGCGTCCTGCTCCTGCAGGTCCACGCCGTCTCCGCGCGCCGTGCGGTCGGCGATCGCGTCGGCGACCGCGTCGGCCTGTTCGTGGATCTCCTTGAGCATGAATGTCTCGAAGCCGCCCTTCTCGGCGGTCTCCTCGTCCCAGTCGACGGTCTGCTCGGCGCGCTCGACCGCGGTGCCGTCGGCGGTCATGATCGTCACGCCCGCCGGGCGCAGCACGATGATCTCGCCGTTCTCCACGTACTGCACCCGCCGCGTCTCGGCGAGGAAGGCGGGAACGGCCGAGGCGACGAACTGCTCGCCGTCGCCGCGGCCGATGATCAGCGGGCACTCCTTGCGCGCCCCGACGAGCACGTCGGGCTCGTCGAGGCTCATCGCCACGAACGCGTAGTGCCCCTCGAGTTGGGCGTAGGCGCCGCGCACCGCGGCGGCGAGGTCGCCCGCGTAGAGATCGGCGAGAAGGTGCGCGATCACCTCGGCGTCCGTCTCGGAGCTGAACACGCTGCCGCGCTCGAGCAGCCGCTCCTTCAACGCCATGTAGTTCTCGACGATCCCGTTGACGACGACGTGCACCCGATCGCCGCTGTCGGTGTGCGGGTGCGCGTTCTCCTCGCTGACGCGGCCATGCGTGGCCCAGCGCGTGTGGCCGATGCCGGTGCGCGCCGGCTGCTCGACCACCGCGACGGCTCCAGCGGCCGCCGCCTGCCCGCCGGCGCGGAGCTTGTCTTCGAGCGCGCGCAGGTTGCCGACCGCGCGCACCGCCTCGATATGGTCCTCGGCGATCACCGAGATGCCGGCCGAGTCATAGCCGCGGTACTCGAGCTTGCCGAGGCCCGCGAGCAGCAGCTCCCGCGCGGGACGCGTGCCCACGTAGCCGACGATTCCGCACATGCGCCCGAAGATACCAGCGGTCCGTGGCCGCGCCGGGCGGGCGCGCTCAGCCGAGCTCGCGCTCGACGAGCGCGACCAGCCGGCCGCAGACGTCCTGCGCCTCCTGCTCGGTCGGCGCCTCGACCATCACGCGCACGAGCGGCTCCGTTCCGCTGGGGCGCACGAGCACGCGGCCGCGGCCGGCGAGCGCCTGCTCGGCCGCGCTGACCGCCGCCGTGACCTCGCCGGCGCCAGCTAGCGCGCCGCGGTCGCGAACCCTCACGTTGACCAGGCGCTGGGGAAGCTTGCTCATCGCGTCGCGCTCCGACAGGTCGCGTCCGGCGAGCGCCTCAAGCGTGAGCAGCGCGCTCGCCAGCCCGTCGCCCGTGCGGTTGAAGTCCATGTCGATGATGTGCCCCGACTGCTCGCCGCCGAGTGTCCAGCCGCGCGCGCGGAGCTCCTCGAGCACGTAGCGGTCTCCGACCTGCGTCACGCCGACCTCGACACCCTCGCGGCGCATCGCCGCGTGAAAGCCGTAGTTGGTCATCACCGTGACGGCCACGCCACCGCCTCTCAGGCGGCCGCTGTCGCGCAGGTGCAGCGTCGCGAGCGCCATCAGCTCGTCGCCGTCGACGATCTCACCGCCGCGGTCGACCGCGAGCATGCGGTCGCCGTCGCCGTCGAACGCGAACCCGAGCGCGTGCCCTCCGGCGACGACGTGCTCGGCGAGCGCCTCGATGTGCGTCGAGCCGCAGCCCGCATTGATGTTGCGGCCGTCGGGCGTGTCGGCGAGCACGCTCACGTCGGCGCCGAGCCGTCTGAAGATCTCCGGCGCCACCTGATACGTCGCGCCGTTGGCGCAATCGAGCACAACGTCGCGGCCGCTCAGATCCAGCCCGCGGAAGCGCGTGTGAAGTTCGCGCAGGTAGTCCTCCGGTGCGCCGCGCAGATCGCGCACACGCCCGATCTGTGGCGGCGGCCCGTCGTGACCCGCCCGGGCCGGCTCGCCGCCACCGCGCTCCGCCACGGCCTCGAGCTCGCGCTCGATCTCGAGCTCGGCGTCGTCGCCCAGCTTGTAGCCGTCGCGGGCGAAGAACTTGATGCCGTTGTCCTCGTAGGAGTTGTGCGACGCCGACAGCACCGCAGCGAGGTCGAAGCCGTAGCGCGCGATCAGCAGCGGCGCCGCCGGCGTCGGCAGCACGCCGCCCAGCAGTGCGTCGCCACCGGCGGCGCTGACGCCCGCCGCGAGCGCCGCCTCCAGCATCTCGCCCGACTCGCGCGTGTCGCGAACGATCAGCACCTGCGGGCGCACCGAGCCGCCCCCCTCGGCGTGCTCGAGCGTCTGGTGCGTGGCGGCTGTGCCCAGCGCGAGCGCAAGCTCGGCTGTGAGGAACTCGCCGGCCCGGCCACGAACGCCATCGGTCCCGAACAGCTTGCGGGCCATGCTCTCCCCCTCTACGTCTACGGCGAGGCCTAGCGCTTGGAGAACTGCGGCTTCTTGCGCGCCTTCTTCAGGCCGGCCTTCTTGCGCTCCTTGGCGCGCGAGTCGCGCGTCAGGAAGCCCCGGCGCTTGAGCTCGCCACGCAGGTTCGGGTCGGCCTCGAGCAACGCCCGCGAGACGCCGTGGCGCAGCGCCCCGGCCTGTGCCGAGATGCCGCCTCCGTGCAGGCGCGCGACGACGTCCATGCGCTCCTGGTAGCCGACCGTCTCGAGCGGTTGGCGGATGTTGCGCTGCAGCGTGTCGCGCGGGAAGTGCTGCTCGAGCGTGCGCCCGTTGACGAGGTACGTGCCCGTGCCCGGGCGCAGTGTCACGCGGGCGATCGCGGTCTTGCGCTTGCCCGTCGCGCGGTAGCGCGCACCGGAGGCCAGGTCGATCGCGGCCGTCGAAATCGGCTCGGCGAGCACGGCCTCCTGGTCCGCGGCGGCGGGCTGCTCGCCCTGCTCGCCGTCCTCCTCGACCGCGTACGGGTCGACGTACTCCTGCGCGCCGCGCCCGAGCGGGTCGCCGCCCTCCGGAACGATGTCAACCTCGAGATGCGCTCCCGGCACCGCCGGTTTCTCGCGCGGCGCGGCCTCCTCGCGGTCCGCCTCCGCGCCAGCCGCCGCGAGCTCCTCGGAGTGCTCCTGCGCTGCCTCGAGCGGCGCGTCCTCAGCCGAGCCCGCGATCTCCATCGCGTCCTCGCTCGGCACCGCGTGCCCCTCGCCGGACGCCTCGACCGTCGGTGGCTCCGGCGTGCTGGGGCCGCCCGGGGCCTCCTGCGCCTCCTGCGCGGCCTCGAGGGCTGCGTCCTCGGCCGACCCGGCGATCTCGGCGGCGTCCTCGCTCGGCACGGCGTGGTGGCCGTCCGGCTGATCGTCGGGCGTCTGCTGGTTCTCCTCGTCGGCCATCAGGCCTCGATCTCCAAAGGTTGCGGTTTCTGGGCGACATGCGGATGCTCCGGCCCCGCATAGATCTTGAGCTTCGTGATCTGCTTGCGGGCGAGCCGATTGCGGGGCATCATGCCTTTCACGGCGAGCCGGATGATCTCCTCCGGGCGCTTCGCCTGCAGTTCCTCGAAGCTGCGCGAGCGCAGGCCGCCGGGGTAGCCCGAGTGGCGGTAATAGCGCTTGTCCTTACGCTTGTTGCCCGTCACGTGGATCTTCTCGGCGTTGACCACGATCACGAAGTCGCCCGTGTCGATGTGCGGCGTGTACTCCGCCTTGCGCTTGCCACGCAGCAGGTCCGCGATCTGCGTCGCCAGACGGCCGAGCGTCTTGCCGTTGGCGTCCACGAGCAGCCAGTTGCGCTCGCGGTCGCTCGGCTTTGCTACGTAGGTCTTTGTCGAGGGAGCCATCGCGTGAAAAAAAGGCCACGCTGGCCGATCTGGAGATCGGACGCGCGGCGAGCCGCACATGATAGGCGATCGACGCGAGCATCGCCGCCACCGCCGCCACGCCCCGAGCGCGGCGGGGAAGTCTGGCGAGCCTGGCGATGGAACTCCCAGCGCGACGGAGGCTCGCGGCGCGCCGCGCAACGGCTCGGCCAGTCGAAGAGCCACGTTCGGCCGAGACCGCGCGGCCTCGAATCGGGATACTTCGGCGATGTCGTCGGCGAACGTAGAGCTTGTGCGCTCGATCTACGCGGATTGGGGACGCGGCGATTTCAGTCGCACGGCCGCGTGGGCGGATCCCGAGATGGAGTGGATCGGGGTCGATGGCCTGATACCCGGCCGGACCGTGGGTCTCGATGCGATGGCAGCCGGCTGGCGCGAGTTTCTGAGCGACTGGGACAGCTTCCGCGCGGTGGGCGAGCAGTACCGCGAACTCGACGAGGACCGCGTTCTCGTGTTACACCGATTCTTCGGCCGCGGCAGGGCGAGCGGACTCGAGGTCGGGCAGACCGGCTCGGAGGGAGCCTGCATCTTTCACGTGCGCAACGGAGCGGTCACGAAGCTCCTGCTCTACTCGGTGCGGGACAACGCCTTGGCGGCCACCGGCCTCTCGCCCAACGACTCGTCGACGTCCTAGCCTGCGGCTGCCCGCCCTACTCCCACTCGATCGTGCCGGGAGGCTTCGACGTGATGTCGAGCACCACGCGGTTGACCTCGCGCAGCTCGTTGATCATGCGCGAGGCGATCGTCTCGAGCAGGTCGTAGGGCAGCCGCGCCCAGTCGGCCGTCATCGCGTCGTCGCTCGTGACCGCGCGCACCACGACGACGTAGCCGTACGTGCGCTCGTCGCCCTGCACCCCGACCGTTCGCACGTCCGGTAGCACGCAGAACGACTGCCACAGCTCGCGGTAAAGGCCCGCGCCGCGAATCTCCTCCTGCAGGATGTGGTCGGCCTCGCGTAGCACGTCGAGGCGCTCCTTCGTGGCTTCGCCTCCGACGACGCGGATCGCGAGCCCCGGCCCCGGGAACGGCTGGCGCCAGACGAGGCGCTCGGGCAGGCCCAGCTCGGCGCCGACCGCGCGCACCTCGTCCTTGAACAGCGCTCGCAGCGGCTCGACGAGCTCGAACTTCAGGTCGTCCGGGAGGCCGCCGACGTTGTGGTGGGACTTGATCGTCGCCGCGCCCGTGCCGCCCCCCGACTCGATCACGTCCGAGTAGAGCGTGCCCTGCACGAGGAAGCGCGCGCTGTCCTCGCCCTCTCCTGCGTCGAGCGCGAGCTTCGCCGCCTCCTCCTCGAAGACCCTGATGAACTCCGCGCCGATCGCCTTGCGCTTGGCCTCCGGCTCGCTCACGCCGCGCAGCTTGTCCAGGAAACGTGTCTCCGCGTCGACCGCGACGAGCGGAACCCTGAACGTGTCGCGGAACGTGCTCACGACCTGCTCGCCCTCGTCCTTGCGCATCAGGCCGTGGTCGACGAACACGCACGTGAGCTGCTCGCCGACCGCCCGGTGCACGAGCAGCGCCGCCACCGACGAGTCCACGCCGCCCGAGAGTCCGCAGATCACCTTCCCGTCGCCGACCTGCTCGCGGATTCGGCGCACCTGTTCCTCGACGATCGAAGCCGCCGACCAGTTCGGCTCGCAGCCGCAGACCTCGGTCAGGAAGCGGGTGAGGATTTCCTGCCCGTAGGGGGTGTGCACGACCTCCGGGTGGAACTGGATCCCGTAGATGCCCTGCGCCGCGTCCTCGACGGCCGCCACCGGCGAGCTGCTCGACGATGCCAGCGCCGTGAACCCGGGCGGCGGCTCATAGACGGTGTCGCGATGCGACATCCAGCAGGTCTGCTCGCGCGGCATCCCCGCCAGCAGCACGCCCGGCTCCGACACGAGCAGATCTGAGCGTCCGAACTCCCCCACCTCGGCCTGCTCGACGCGTCCGCCGAGCGTGTGCACGAGCAGCTGCATGCCATAGCAGATGCCCATCACCGGGACGCCGAGCTCGAGCAGTCCTCGGTCAAGCGGTGGAGCTCCCTCGGCGTAGACCGACGCGGGGCCCCCCGAGAGGATGATCCCGCTCGGCCGCCGCGCCGCGACCTCCTCGAGCGGCACGTGGTGCGGCAGGAGCTCGCTGAACACCCCGCAGTCGCGCACCCGGCGCGCGATCAGCTGCGAGTACTGCCCGCCATAGTCGAGCACCACGATCTCCTGGACGGCGGCCGGCGCGGCGCTCGGCTCGGAGATCGCCGGCTCGACGGCCGTGGCCCGAGCCGTCACGGGCGAGGCCGGCAAGGACGCAGTGAGCGTCGCGTACCGATCGTAGATCGACGGGATCTCCGATCGGCCAGCACGCGAGCGAGCGAGGACGCCGCCGAACGAAGCCCGGGTGGCTCGGGAGCGTCAATCATTTACTAGGGCGGCTACCTTCCCGTTCGTCGCGCCCATGCCGACGCCCTGGTCGCGCTGGAGCGCCTTGCCCTCCGTCTGTAGCGCCGGCGCCACGACGACCTCGGCGCGGTTGAACTCGGCGAGGTCCTTGTGTCCGCACGTCGCCATCGACGTGCGCAGGCCGCCGAACAGGTTGAACGTGCCGTCGTTCTCGCGCGCCGGACCCGTGAGGATCTCCTCGAGCGTCGCGTTCTGCGCCGTCGCGACGCGTGCGCCGCGTGGCAGCGTTGCATGGAACGTGGCCATGCCCCAGTGGTAGCCGCGCCCCGGCGATTCGTAGGCGCGCGCCAGCGGCGAGCCGATCATCACCGCGTCCGCGCCGAGCGCGATCGCCTTCGAGACGTCGCCGCCGTTGCGCATGCCGCCGTCCGCGATCACCTGGCTGTACTCGCCCGTCTCGAGCATGTGCGTCGAGCGCGCGTGCGCCACGTCGGCGATCGCCGTCGCCTGCGGCACACCGATGCCGAGCACGCCGCGTGTCGTGCACGCCGCGCCGGGGCCCACGCCGACGAGCACGCCGGCAGCGCCCGTGCGCATCAGGTGCAGGCCCGTGTGGTAGGAGGCGCAGCCGCCGACCACCACGGGGACGTCGAGCGAGGGGATGAACTCCTTCAGGTTGAGCGGCTCGGAGACCGTCGAGACGTGTTCGCCTGACACGACCGTGCCCTGTATCACGAGCACGTCGAGGCCCGCCTCCAGCGCGATCTCGTGGTAGGCGAGGACGCGCTGCGGCGTCAGCGACGCCGCGACCACGACCTTCTGCTCCTTGATCTCGCGGATCCGCTGCGCGATCAGCTCGGGCTTGACCGGCTCGCTGTAGATCTCCTGCATCTCGCGCGTGGCGAGCTCCTTTGGCAGCGACGCGATCCGCTCGAGCTGCTCGTCGGCGTCCTCGTAGCGCGTGAAGATGCCCTCGAGGTTGAGGACGGCGAGGCCACCGAGGTGGCCGATGATGCCGGCCGACTCGGGCGAGACGACGCCGTCCATCGCCGACGCGAGCATCGGCAGCTCGAACTTGTACGGGCCGAGCTTCCACGAGATGTCGATGTCGTCCGGGTCGCGCGTACGTCGCGAGGGCACGATCGCGATGTCGTCGAAGCCGTAGGCGCGACGGGCCTTCTTGCCACGTCCGATCTCAATCTCCATCGTCACATCCTCGCAGTCGCCGCGGACGAGAAGACCCCGCACTCGGCGGGGCCAAAGGGGTGCGGCGGACCGCCGCAGAGGCCTTGTCTGGAGGGGCAGCCAAGTGTCTCTGAGCATAGCAATCGCCGCAGCCCCCGCGAGCGCCTCGCCGGCCCGGTGCCGGGGGCCTTGGATATCCTCGATCGCTATGAGCGACGGCACCCACACGCGCTATGACCCGCACGCCGTCGAGGCCCGTCGCCAGGCGGCCTGGCGTGAGCGCGACGCGTTCCGCACGCCGCCGCTCGTCGAGCACCAGCCGCACCTCTACATCAAGCCCTCGGCCCCGTTCACGTCGGGCAATGTTCACATCGGGCACGTGCGCAGCTACTCGATCGGCGACGCCTACGCGCGTTTCCGCCGCGCGCGCGGCGACGCGGTGCTGTTCGCGTTCGGCTTCGACGCGTTCGGCCTGCCCGCCGAGCTCGGCGCGATCGCCGGCGGCGAGCCGCCGAGCGACTGGGTGAACCGCTGCGCGACCCACATGACGGGGCAGCTCGAGCGGTTGGGCTTCTCGTTCGACTGGGAGCGCTCGTTCGTGTCCTCCGACGCGATCATGTACCGCTGGTCGCAGTGGTTGTTCCTGACGCTGCTCGAGGCAGGCCTCGTCTACCGCGGCACCGGCAACGTCGACTGGTGCGAGCACTGCCAGACGACGCTCGCCTCCGTGCAGGTCGAGCCGGGCGGCACCTGCTGGCGCTGCCACGGACCGGTGCGCCTGATCGAGCTGCCGCAGTGGTACCTGAAGATCAGCGCCTACCTCGAGGAGAACGACGCGAGGCTGGCCGAGCGCGCGGCGAGCGGGTTGTGGGACGAGGTGGCGCTCGCCTCCCAGGAGATCGTGCTCGGCCGCGTCGACGGCGTCGAGCTCGACCTGCCCGCAGGCGACGGCGCCACGCTGACCGTCTTCACCCCGCACGCCGACGCGATCGGCGAGGCGCGATTCGTGCTGATGTCCGCTCGCCACGCCGACGCCGACGCATGGGCGTCCGATCCGCGCGTCGCCGTCCAGCTCGAGCAGCTGCGCTCGGGCGGCTGGGAGCGCAGCTCGCGCGAGGCCGAGACGATCCCCGTGATCGACACCGGACGCACGCTCGCGGCGCCCACGGGCGCCCAGCTTCCCGTTCACATCACGCCGCTCGTCGATGCGCGCTTCGGCGCGACCGTCGTGCTCGGCATCCCCTCCCGCGACCGCACCGACGAGGTCATCGCGCGGCGCCTGGGAATCGAGTTCGAGCCGCCCGCGGACGTCCCCGTTGAGGGCGACGGCGCCGCGCCGGTGACGGGCGCCACGGCGGCCGTCCGCTACAGGGCGTTCGACTGGGTCGTCTCCCGCCAGCGTTCCTGGGGCACGCCGATCCCGATCGTCTACTGCGAGCGCTGCGGCACCGTGCCCGTGCCCCGCGAGCAGCTGCCGGTGCTGC
>Ga0209068_10001944_pt1 | contig 10198 bp, 9 predicted proteins | sample ColStrG_CSR_2012_FD_187200 | JGI IMG/M metagenome (GOLD analysis project Ga0209068, IMG submission 187200) | Freshwater sediment microbial communities in response to fracking from Pennsylvania, USA - Cold Stream Run_MetaG_CSR_2012 (SPAdes)... | ecosystem: Environmental > Aquatic > Freshwater >...
CGTAGTTGTCACACCCCCCTCTCGACCGGAGGACCGTACCGCGTGCGGCGACGACGTAGCCTCGGCCGACCTTCACGACCAGGAGCACACCGTGACCGAACCCACCGCCTCCGAACCCACCTTTCCCGAGCTGGGCTTCTACACGTTGGCCGGCGCACCGCCCTCCACCCGGGCGGTGGTCGACGAGATGCGCGCCGCCGACGAGATGGGCCTCGGCTTCGGGTTCATCTCCGAGCGCCTCGCCTACAAGGAAGCGGCGACGGTGTCCGGCGCGGCGGGCGCGGTGACCGAGCGCATCCGCATCGCGACGGCGGCGACCAACCACAACACCCGCCACCCGCAGATCACCGCGGCGTACGCCAACACGATGCACAGCCTGACTGGTGGCCGCTTCACCCTCGGCCTCGGACGCGGCTTCGACCGGATGTTCGACGCGATGGGCCTCCCGCACATCACCAACGCGCAGCTCGAGGACTTCGCCGGCATCATGCGCCGGATGTTCGCGGGCGAGATGATCCTGGGTCACGACGGGCCTGCGGGGAAGTGGCCCTACCTCGCCATGCGCGACATCGAGCCCGCGCAGATCGACCTCGGCTTCGTGGCCATCGGCCCGAAGTCGCTCGCGCTCGGTGGCCGCGTGTTCGACCAGGTGGTCCTGCACACCTTCTTCACCGACGAGTACACCGCGAAGGCGGTGCGCATCGTCAAGGACTCGGCCGAGCAGGCCGGGCGCGATCCCGACGCCGTGAAGGTGTGGTCGTGCTTCGCCACCGTGGGTGACCACATCCCCTACGACCTGCGCATCAAGAAGACGGTCGGCCGTCTCGTCACCTACATGCAGGGATACGGCCAGTTGCTCGTCGACGTCAACGGATGGGACCAGTCGGCGATGGATCGCCTGAAGGCCGACGAGAAGTTCGCCAACTTCCAGGGCGCGATCGACGGCGTGGCCACGACCGAGGAGCTCGAGTACTTCCAGACCCTCATCCCCGAGGAGTGGCTCGCGCCGATGGCCGCGGGCTCGCCCGAGCAGTGCGTGGCCGCGATCCGCAACCAGTTCGCCCTCGGCTGCGACGGCGTCATCATGCACGGCGCCAACCCCACCGAGCTCGCGCCGATCGTCGCGGAGTACGCCAAGGGCTGAGTCAGATCCCGTTTGGCGTCACTCAGGCGCCTATATCCGCGCTCAGTGACGCCAAACGGGGCGACTAGCCGGCGTTGACGTCGAGGACCTGGCCGGGGAGCACGCCGGTGAGCTTGCCGTCACGCTGCACGATCTGGCCGTTCACGATCGTCGCGCGGTAGCCGCCCTCGGGGCGACGGAAGCGCAACGCGCCGCCGGGCAGATCGGCGACGAACTCCTCGAGGTCCCAGTGGAGGTCGTCGAGGGCGAAGACCGCGAGGTCGGCGGCGAGGCCGGGCGTGATCGTGCCGCGGTCGCGGAAGCCGAACAGCTCGGCCTGGCGGCCCGTCAACTCGTAGATCGCGCGCTCGACGGTGAAGTCGCCGCGCTCGCGCACGTGGCGGGTGAGCAGCAGCGTGCTGTCGCCCGACGCGCAGAGCATCTGCACGTGCGCACCCGCGTCGGACGAGCTGATCACGACGTCGGGATCGGCGAGCACCGCGGCCACCTTGTCGGCGTCGTTGTTGGCGATGCCCTGCACCACCACGCCGGGGTAGCCGCCGTTGTCACGCACGAGATCTGCGAGCACATCCGATGGGTGACCGCCGCGCGCGGCGACGACGTCGGCAAGGCTCTGGCCCAGCCACTGCTCGTCGGCCGCGTTGTGCACCTCGACGATCTTCACGACGTCGATCCGCGTGTTGGGGAACATCGCCTTGTCGATGCGGTCCCACTCCTCGCGCGCCGCGATGCGCCACTCGGGGTCGTTCACCAGTGCGAGCTTCGCGTCGGCGCCCTGCGCCTGGATGAGCTTGGCCCAGCCCTGCACGAAGGGCATGAACATCATCGAGCTGTCCCAGTTGATGCGGAAGTCGACGGTGCGGGGCGAGAGCTGCGGGATCATCGGCGCGCCCTCGCCGCGCAGGGTGCGGGTGAGCTCCAGCCAGCGATCGGTGGCGGTGGGGGCGGGTCCCGCGGTCACCGCGAACCCGGTCCACGTGAGCGGGATGTTCCGCTCGCCGCACAGCTCGGCGAGCATGCGCATCTCGACCTCGGGCGCCTCACCGGTGAGGTTGGGCACGAACTCCACGAAGCCGCGGCCGTGCTCGGCGATCACGTCGAGCAACGCGGCGAACTCGGCGCGGTCGGCGTTGCGGCTCGGCACCGGGCGGCCCTGGCGGTCCTCGTCGAAGAACGACGTGGACAGCCCGAACGCACCCTCCTGCAGCGCCTCGCGCAGGATCGCCGCCATCTCGGCGCGCTCCTCGGCATTCGCCGGGCGCTCCCACGCGGCGTCGCCCATCACGACGACGCGCAGCGGCGAGTGGCCCATGAGCGCGGCGAAGTTGAGACCGAGGCCGGTGTCGACGAGCGCGTCGCGATACCCCGCGTAGTCGGTCCACGTCCACGGCACCGAGTTGGTGAGGATGTCGGTGGGCACGTCCTCCACGAACGCGAACATGTCGGCGATGTCGGCGCGGCGCTCGTCGTTCACCGGGAACAACGACAGCGAGCAGTTGCCGACCATCGCGGTGGTCACGCCGTGCTGCGGCTGCGGGTCGCACGCCGGGTCGAAGAAGGCGTACGGGTCGAGGTGGGTGTGCTGGTCGATGAAGCCCGGCGTCACCAGCGCGCCGGTGGCGTCGAGCACCTCCTCGCCGTCTGGGGCGAGGCCGGGGCCCACCTCCACGATCCTGCCGCCGCGCACGCGCACGTCGGCGACGACGGCGGGCGCGCCCGTGCCGTCGATCACGGTGCCGCCCTGGATGAGGAGATCGCCAGCCTGAGTCATGCCGGCGAGGCTACGCCACCTCGCTAGGACGGTCCCAGGACGCTGCTGGGTGGGCCCCACAGATAGGGCGAGGGATCGGAGCGGGCGATCATCGCGTCCATCCGGGTGCGCCAGATGTCGTGCTCCCATTCGATCGTTGCCGCCTGCGTGCCCCCGGTGAGCCGCTCGTCGTCCTCGAACGTGGGGTGCGCCCAGAACGCGTCGTTGTGGATCGCCTCGACGGTGTACTCCGCGACATTGCCCGGCGGCATCAGTGTGGCGGGCAGACCGAACTGCCGCAGCATTGCCTCTGTGCCCTGCGACATCTCGTCGGTCGCCATGGTGGCGGTGACGCCGGGGAACACGACCGTCGCGACGATGTCGGCGTTGGCGTCGCGCAGCTGTCCGTGCAGGCACTCCATCAGGCTCACCTGCGCGCACTTGCTCACCGAGTAGGGCGCGTTGCCGTACATCGTGCCGGTGTTGCCTGCACCCGACGACGTCACCAGCACGTGACCGTGTTCGCCACCCGCGATCATGCGGGGCACGAACGCCTTGATGCCGTACACCGCGCCGAGCAGGTTCACCCGGATGGTGACGTCCCACGCATCGGGATCGGCGTTGAGCAACCCGTGCCCGGGCAGCCCGGTCGGCGCCATGTGGTTCACGTGGATGATGTGCACCTTGCCGTAGCGGGCGTACACCGCGTCGGCGAGTGCGGTCACCGACGCGTAGTCGCCGAAGTCGGCCTGGAACGACGCGGCGTCGTGGCCCTCGGCCCGCAGCTCCGCGGCGCGATCCTCGGCGCCGTCACCGTCGAGGTCGGTGAGGACGACGATCGCTCCCTCCTCCGCGAGCCGGCGGCACGTGGCTACGCCGATACCGCGCGGGTTGGCGGTACCGGTGACGACCGCGACCTTGCCGGTGAGATCCTGCACGGTGCTGCTCCTCAGAAATTGTACTGCTGGGGGAACGGGAAGTGTTCGAGTGCGCGCGGTCCGTCGAGCGAGGTGCGGGCCAGCGACTGGTAGTCGCGCCGCGCGAACCACCAGCGTCCGTCGACGCGGTGGTAGACGTCCTGGTACAGCCCGTAGGCGACGGACCAACGGCCGGAGTCGGCGAACTGGCGCAGCTCCGCCATCCACATGCGGGCCGCGGCCGCGTCGGCATCGCCACCGAACGCGGTCTCGATGCGGGTGTTGAGGATCACGAACTCGAAGAAGTCGAACTGGTCGACCGACGGGCCAACGAACGCGCCGAACGGGTCGGGGCCCGTGAACTCGAGGGTGTCGCCGCCGCCCACCGCGATCACGATGCGCGAGTCGGGCAGGAACAGTTGGTCGAGCTCGCCCCACGCCCGGCGCGTCGCGAGATCGGCGTACGCCTGCTGGAGTCGGGTCACCCCGACGTGGTCGAGCAGCTCTTGATTCGGATCAGTCACGTTGGTTCTCCTTGGTGAGCTTGCGTTCACGCCAGGCGCTCGGCAGCTGGAAGAAGCACTTGCCTCGGGCCACGAGCTGGTCGTCGGGGTCGTACACGTGCACGTCGACGATCGCGGTCGCCTTCCCGGCCCGCACCACCTCGCCCACGGCGCGATAGGTCTTGCCGATCGGCATCTGGTGCAGGTAGTCGACCTGCAGCGAGACCGTCGGCGCCGATCCACCCACGAGCGACACGATCGCCATGCCGGCGACGTCGTCGATCAGCACGCCGAGGTATCCGCCGTGCACGTTCCCGACCGGGTTCGCCCACTTGACGGCCGGCGTCCACCGCGCTTCGCTGTGGCCGCCCTCCATGCGCATCCCGGTCATGTCGGCCGGGACATAGGTGTACTGCGGTTCGCTCATCGCGGGCACCCTAGATCCGCTTCGAGAAGCCCGCGTCGAAGGTGAACGTCGCCGCGTTCGCGTAGCGACCCTCGTCGGAGCACAGGAACAGCACGAACGGCACGAGGTCGGCCGGGGTGCCGAGCTCCTTGGTGAGCTGACCGGCGAGCACGAGCCCCTTGTTGTGCGGCTCGAGCCCGGACTGCACCGCCTCCGACATGAACGCGCCCGGTGCCACCGCGAAGACCCGGATGCCGTCGCCGGCCAACTCCGTGGCGAGCGACATGGTGACGCTGGTGAGCGCGAGCTTCGTCGCCCCGTAGGACCCGGCGGCGTGGACCCACGCGGCGACCGAGGCCTGGTTCATGATCACGCCGCCACCGCGTGCGGCCATCGAGGCGCGGCACTCGCGCGCGCAGATTACCGGGCCGAGCACGTTGACGTCGAAGATGCGTCGCCAATCCTCGACCGAAAGGTCGAGCGTCGAGTTGTACTTCCCGAGGTGCAGACCGGCGTTGTTCACCAGCACGTCGACGCCACCGAACGCGTCGACCGCGGTGGCGACCATGGCTCGCACCGACTCCTCGTCGGCGACGTCGGTGGTGGTCGCGATCGCGCGAGCGCCCGTGGGATCGATCGCGGTCGCCGCGCGCGCCGCGCCCTCGCCGTCGATGTCGGCGAGCACCACGCGCGCGCCCTCGCGTGCGAAGCCCTCGGCGTAGGCGAGGCCCAGACCGTTGCCGGCGCCGGTCACGATGACGACTCTGTCGGTGAATCGGTTGCTCATCCGTGCAGTCTGTCAACTAGACACGGTCCGGTGCCGTCCGTGTCGCGTTGGTGGGGTCTCGATCGTCGCCAGACGGTCCTTGCGCTCGTCGGCGCAGTCCTGGTCGGCGCACTGGTCGTGGCGGTGGCCAACCTCGCGTCGTCGGGCGACTCCACCCCGGCGGCCCGCCCCGAGGTGTGGGTGTTCGGCACGAAGACAGTGGCCGCGCCGCCGAGTTTGCTCGGCACCCGAGCGGTGCCCGGCACCGCGTTCGGCTCGGTGGTCGGCGCGCCCGGGCGGGTGTGGATGTACGAACCGGTCACCCGCCAGCTCGGCAGCTTCGGGTCGCCGAGCAGCACGATCGAGCGGTTGCCGCACGCGCCGGCGGGTCGCACCCACCCGAGCACCGCACTCCCGCTGATCGCCCCGGTTGGCGGCGACCTGTGGCTCGCGCCCTCGCCCGGTGAGCTCGCGGCCTACGACCTGTCCACCCAGCGGGTGTCGCGCCGCGTGTCGGTCGACACCGACGCCACGGTCGGGGCAGTGGTGGCGGCGGGGAACCGGGTGGTCGCGGCGTCGGCGACTCCCGCGGGTGTGATCGTCCACGTGGTGGACCCGGCGAGCGGACGGATACTGCGATCGGTCACCGTCCCGACGATCGGTGCGCTGCGGGGTCTCGCCGCCGACGGTGACGCGGTCTGGGTGCTGGGCGACGGGCACGTGACGCGCTTCGCCGTCGCGTCACTCCGCGCCACCACCGATGTCACCCTGCAGCCGGGTGACGGTGCGGTGGGCGGCGCGGTCGTGGCCCGCCACGATCTCTACCTGCTGCGCGGCGCGGACCAATTGGTGCGTGTGCGTCCCGACGGCTCCTCGCAGGTCGTCTCGCAGCTACGAGGAACGGGCAACTGGCCTCCGGTGCGCAACGCGTCGCTGGCGGCAGGTTCAGACCAGGTGTTCGCGCTCGTTCCCGTGGGCATCACGCCCGACGACGAGTCGGGTCGGCTGCTCGGTTACGACGCCCGCCTCGGGCGCGCGACGCGCGCGCTGGAGTTCTCGTCGGCGTTCTTCGCGGGCGGCATCGCGTTCTCGACCCGCTGACGGCAATCGCTCAGCGCGCGGCCTTGAGGATCATGGCGCCGCCCGGCGTGCCGCCGCCGTTGCTCACCACGCCGACCTCGGCGTTCTCCACCTGTCGGCCCTCGGCCTGACCCCGCAGCTGCAGCACCGCCTCGTGCAGGAAGCCGTAGCCGTGGAGGCGCCCGGCCGACAACTGCCCGCCGTGTGTGTTGAGCGGCAGCTTCCCGCCGAGCGAGATGTTCTCGCCGCCCGCGAGAAAGTCCTTGGCCTCGCCGGTGCCGCAGAAGCCGAGGGACTCCAGCCAGGTGAGGCAGTTGAACGAGAAGCCGTCGTAGAGCTGCGCGAACTGCATGTCGTCGGGGGTGAGATCGGTGCGGGTCCACAGGTGGCGGGCCGCGCCGATCACCAGCGGTTCGTGATCGACGACGCCCTGGTCCCACGAGATGCGCTCGGTCACCTGCGTACCGACCGCCTCGACGTGCACCGGCGGTTGGCGCAGGTCGCCGGCGATGTCCCTGCGCGACACGATCACCGCGACCGCGCCGTCCATCGGTACGTCGCAGTCGTAGAGGCCGAACGGCGTGCTGATCATGCGCGCGCTCAGGTAGTCGTCCATCGTGAGCGGGTCGGTGTAGATGGCGATCGGGTTCAGCGCGGCGTGCTTGCGGGCGGTGAGCGCGATCCACCCGAGCGTCTCACGCGTGGTGCCGTAGAGCTTGAAGTGCGTGTTGGCCATCATGCCGATCCAGTTCGCAGCCGAACCCGCGCCGTAGACCAGGCGCCACGCCATGTCGCCTTCGATGCGCTTGTTGCTGAACATCGCGGCCGCCGCGCTGCCCGTACCGGGCGCGGCGCTGCGTGCCCGCGCCAGCGATGACGCTTCGGTGACCGTGCGGAAACACAGCACGTGGTTGCACAGGCCACCGGCCACCGCGAGCATCGCGGCGACGACGGATCCGGTCTGGCCCGGGGTCTCCATGCCGCTGTGGTGCCACGTCGGCCGGATGCGCAGCGCCTCCTCGAGCGGCATCACGCCGCCTTCTGACATGCCGCCCGCGCCCGCGAGCCCACCGGGGTAGGTGGCGAGGCCGTCGATGTCGTCGAGGGTGAGCCCGGCGTCCTCGATCGCCGCGAGTGCGGCTTCGACCGTCAGCGTGATCGGCTCGCGCATCAGGCGCCGCCCCACCTGCGAGATGCCGATGCCGGTGATTGCGACCTTGTCCTCGAACTTGTCGCCGGCCTTCGGCATCGGTCGCACCTGGCGGACGCGCGGGTCCTCGCGGGGGATCGGCCCTTCCACCGGCTTTCCCGCCGAGTCCGTTTCCCCGGTGGGCTCGAACACCGGGAACCACACGCCGTCCTGTTGCTCGAAGGCCACCTGTACGCGCTGGCCGATGAATGCCTCGTCGAGGGGCACGTTCACGATGTTGGTGGTGAGCCGCACCCGGTCGTCCTCGTCGATGGCGACGAGGGCGAGGATGAACGGCGGCGGGAACCCGGGCATCCACTGGTGGTGGTTCACCGTGAGGGCGACGATCGTGCCCTTGCCGGAAACCTCCGCGGGCGCCCACTCGAACGACTTGCAGTACGGGCACACCGGCGCGGGCGTGTGGCGCAGCTCGCCGCAGTCGGAGCAGCGCTGGATGCGGAGCTTGCCGTCCTCGCCGGAGGTCCAGAAGAAGGTGTTCTGGTCGTCGAGCGCGGGCAACTGGCGGGTGACTTCTCCGGACACGGTGGCTCCTGTGGCTGTGTGGTGCGGCGGCCGCGGGCACGCTACCTTCCCGCGGTCGCCGTGAACCACGGCCGACCAACCAGGGAGACAACCGGTGTCGTCACGCCCCATGCAGGGTGTCAAGGTCGTCGAGGTGGCGCAGTTCACCTACGTGCCGTCGGCGGGGGCAACGCTCGCCGACTGGGGTGCGACCGTCTACAAGATCGAGCACGCCACCATGGGCGACGCTCAACGCGGCATGGTCGGTTACGGCCCGGCCGGGTACGCCGAGGGCACGTTCTCGCCGATCATGGAGCACGCCAACCGCGGCAAGCGGGGGATCGCCCTCGACATCGGCACGCCGGCCGGCCTCGCGGTGCTCTACCGGATGGTCGAGGAGTGCGACGTGTTCCTCACCAACTTCCTGCCCGACGCGCGCGAGCGGCTGAGCATCGACGTGGAGCACATCCGGGCGGTGAACCCGTCGATCATCTACGCGCGCGGGAGCGCGATCGGGCACAAGGGAGAAGAGTCGCGCAACGGTGGCTTCGACTCCGCGTCGTACTGGTGTCGCGGTGGTGGCGCGCTCGGTGTCACGCCCGCAGAGTTGAAGAAGCCGCTGAACATGCCGGCGCCCGCGCACGGCGACACCCTCGGCGGGCTCACGATCGCGGGCGGCGTCGCTGCCGCGTTGTTCCAGCGAGCGACCACGGGCGAGCCGTCGGTGGTCGACGTGTCGCTGCTCGGCGTGGGCGCCTACGCGTGCGGGCTGTCGGTCGACATCTCGTTGATGAGTGGCGAGCCGTGGGTGTGGCCGCCCAACGACCTCCCCGGCGCGCCCGTCAACCCGATCGTCGGCCCGTTCGAGACGGCCGACGAGCAGTGGATCTACCTCGCCATGTTGCAGGCGGGCCGCTACTGGGCCGACTTCTGCCGGCACGTCCAGCGGGAGGACCTCATCGACGACCCCCGCTTCGACACCGCCGAGAAGATCGTGGCCAACGCGCAGGAAGGCGCGTTCATCGTGGCCGACGTGCTGCGCACCCGCACCCTCGCCGAGTGGATCGAGTGCTTCGAGACGCTCGAGGGTCAGTGGACGGTGATCCAGGACAGCGTGCAGGTCGGCCAGGACACCCAGTTGCGGGCGATGGGCTACTTCGCGTCGGTCACCGACGCCGACGGCACGCCGCGCGAGCTGATCACCAACCCCGTGCAGTTCGACGAGACCCCTGCGGTCACCACGCGGGCCCCGCAGTTCTCGGAGCACACCGACGAGGTGCTCGCCGAGTTCGGCTACACGGAGGAGGAGATCCTCCAGCTCAAGATCGACGGCGCGGCCACGTAACTGCCAGACTGCGCCGTCTCACGAACATCGAACAGGAGTAACCAGATGCCTGCGACCAGGAAGCCGTCCGGCGGACTCGAAGGAACCGGGGTGCTCGTCACCGGCGGCGGCACCGGCATCGGCGCCGCGTGCGCGGCCCAGGCCGCGGCCGACGGCGCCGCGGTCACCATCTGCGGCCGCACCGAGGCCACGCTCGCCGCGGCGACCGAGCGGATCGAGAAGCTCGCAGCCAACGGGGGCAGCATCCGTTACGTCGTCGGTGACGTCACGGTCGAGGACGACGTCGCGCGCGTCGTGGCCGCGGCCACCGAGCCCACCGGCACGCTCGACGGTGTCGTCGCCAACGCCGGTGGCGGCGGCGGCATGTCGCCGTACGCGACGTCCGACACCGACGAGTTCCGCCGTGTGCTCGAGCTCAACGCCGTCGGCACGTTCCTGTGCGTGAAGCACGCGCTGCCCGGCCTCCAGGCGTCGAAGGGTTCGTTCGTCGGCATGTCGTCGATCGCGGGCCACCAGACCCACCGTTGGTTCGGCGCGTACACCGCGGGCAAGGGCGCGCTCGAGCAGATCATCCGC
>Ga0209068_10001945_pt1 | contig 10194 bp, 4 predicted proteins | sample ColStrG_CSR_2012_FD_187200 | JGI IMG/M metagenome (GOLD analysis project Ga0209068, IMG submission 187200) | Freshwater sediment microbial communities in response to fracking from Pennsylvania, USA - Cold Stream Run_MetaG_CSR_2012 (SPAdes)... | ecosystem: Environmental > Aquatic > Freshwater >...
CGTGGATGGAGCCGTAAAGGTCACCACCGCGCCGCTGACCGGGTTGCTGCCCGCGTCAGTCACGGTTGCAACAAGGGCCGCGCCGAAGGCGGTATTAATCGCAGCACTCTGGCCAGAGCCGCTCGTCACGGCAACTTTAGCCGCGGCTGCGGACGTGTTGGTCAGGGCGAAATTGGCCGAGGTCGCGCCAGTCGCGCTGGCGACTATGTTGTAAGGCCCACCGGATGTTGCGTTGGCGGTGAAAGTCACGGACGTGGCCACACCGCTGGCATTCGTCGTTGCCGTATTTACGCCGCCGGCGAAGGTGCCACTCGCGCCGCTTGCCGGAGGAGTGAAGGTCACTACGACACCGCTGACCGGGTTGTTGCCGGAATCCGTTACTGTCGCAATAAGGGCCGCACCGAAGGCGGTATTAATCGCCGCGCTTTGGCCGGAACCACTCGTCACCGCAACCTTCGCAGGTGCTCCCACCGTGTTGGTCAGTGAGAAGCTAGCCGAAGTCGCTCCCGTCGCGCTGGCCACCACGTTGTAGGGGCCGGCGGTTGCATTCGCAGTAAAGGTGGTGGAAGTTGCTACGCCGCTGGCATTGGTTGTCGCCGTCGTCGAAGCCGTTCCATTCGCAAACTTGCCGCTCGCCGAGCTGGCGGGGGCAGTGAAGGTGACCACGACGCCGCTCACCGGGTTGTTGCCCGCATCCGTCACCGTTGCAACGAGGGGCGCAGCAAACGCTGTATTGATCGTCGCACTCTGTCCGAAGCCACTCGTTGCCGCAACCTTTGCCGCGGCTCCAGCAGTGTTCGTCAGAGAGAAGTTGGCCGAAGTCGCGCCCGTCGCGCTGGCCACCACGTTATAAGGGCCGCCTGCGATGGCGTTGGCGGTGAAGTTCGCCGACGTGGCCACACCACTGGCATTCGTCGTCGCCGTAATTACGCCGCCTGCAAACGTGCCGCTCGCGCCGCTGGCCGGAGCCGTGAATGTCACGACGATGCCGCTCACCGGGTTGCTGAAGGAATCTCTCACCGTCGCTTGCAGTTGCGTAGCAAACGCCGTGTTTATCGCCGCGCTCTGCGAGGCGCCCGCCGTGGCCGTAACGCTGGCCGCCGCTCCCGCCAAGTTGGTCAACGAGAAGCTGGCCGGAGTGGAAACGCCCGTGGCGGAAGCCGTGACGTTATATCCACCGGCAATCGTGTTGGCTGTAAACGCGGCCGACGTGGCCACACCGCTGGCATTCGTCGTGGCCGTGTTCACGCCGCCCGCAAAGGTGCCGCTCGCTCCGCTCGACGGGGCCGCAAATGTGACCACGACACCGCTGACCGGATTGTTGAAGGAATCTTTCACCGTCGCCTGCAAGGCCGCGCCAAACGCAGTATTAACCGTCGCGTTTTGCGCCGCGCCGCCCGTGGCACTGATGGTGGAGGGAGAACCCGCCACGCCGCCTGGCGCTTTCACGGCCAGGAGGACAATGCCCCAGTTGCTGCTAGAAGCCAACGTCGCGCTGCCCGAGGTAACACCCGCAGCTGGCTGGATCTGATCTTCCGTGATTAGCTTGACGTTCGGCGCCACAGGCACGCTGTCCCGGATGGTGTACCCAGTCCCCGGAGTGAACGTGGATGAATCGGCCGTGGCAACGGCATCCAGGAGCAAATCCCCGTTGGACGTAGTTGTCACATTCGCCGTAGTGGCCGAAGTTCCCGCTCCGGTGTTTGCAGCGGCTCCGTCCAGAGAGTTCGACGTCGCCACACCCGAATATTCCAAAATAGCGAAACGCAGCGGGCCGGAAACAGTCATCGTTACCGTAACCGTGTTGGCACCGCCCTTGATGTTCTCGGCATAGTAAATGGCCGTGGTCACCGCGCTGGCCGTGAAGCCGATCTGTCCGCCCTGCTTGTACGTGTTCCCGTTGGAGTCCTTCACCGTGAAGACCTGCGTGCTGGAAAGTCCGCCGCGGATGGCGACGGCGATCCAGTTGCCGGTGGTGTTGGCGCTGGGGAAAGCCAACGTGGAAGAAGTTGTAGTCCCACCGTCGACGCTTGCGTGCTGCACAAGCGCGATGTTGGCGGGAGCGTTCGTAACGTTGGTCAGGGCAAAGTTGGCCGAAGTCGCGCCAGTCGCGCTGGCGACCACGATGTAAGGACCGCCCGTTGTTGCATTGGCCGTGAATGTCACCGACGTTGCCACGCCGCTGGCGTTGCTCGTGGCTGTATTCGCGCCGCCCGCAAAGGTGCCGCTTGCGCCGCTGGCTGGGGGAGTAAACGTAACCACCACGCCACTCACCGGGTTATTGCCGGAATCCGTTACCGTCGCTACGAGGGGCGCGGCAAACGCGGTACTAACTACCGCACTCTGCCCGGAACCGCTCGTGACCACCACCTTGGCTGCCGCTCCAACGGTGTTCGTCATCGAGAAGTTGGCCGAAGTTGCGCCAGTTACGCTCGCGACTACGTTGTAGGGTCCGCCTGCGACCGTGTTTGCAGTGAAGGTCGTCGACGTGGCCACACCACTGGCATTTGTCGTCGCTGTCGTCGTTGCCGTTCCATTCGCGAAGGTGCCGCTGGCGCTGCTCGCAGGAGCGGTGAATGTAACCACCACACCGCTAACAGGATTGCTGCCCGCATCTCTCACGGTCGCGACCAGAGCCGCACCAAATGCCGTGCTAATCGTCGCACTTTGGCCGGATCCGCTCGTCGCCGTAACTGTTGCCGGCGGCGCTGAAGTGTTCGTCAGCGAGTAGTTCGCCGAAGTCGCTCCGGTTGCGATCGCTACGACGGTGTAGGGACCGCCCGCCGTCGCGTTGGCTTTGAATGTAGAAGAAGTTGCCACGCCACTGGAATTCGTTGTTGCCGTCGTTGTTACTGTTCCGTTGGCAAACGTGCCGCTGGCGCCGCTTCCGGGGGCCGTAAACGTCACCACGACGCCGCTTACCGGGTTATTCGTGGCATCGGTCACTGTCGCAACCAAAGGCGCCGCAAACGCAACATTGATCGCCGCGCTCTGCGCGGAACCGCTCGTCGCCGTCACCTTTGCCGCAGGACCAGCTGTGTTCGTCAGAGAGAAGTTCGCTGAGGTCGCGCCGGTGATGCTGGCTACGACGGTGTAAGGACCGCCCGCAAATCCGTTGGCAGTGAAGGTGGCTGAAGTCGCGACGCCGCTGGCGTTGGTCGTTGCCGTGTTCACGCCGCCGGCAAAGGTGCCGGTTGCTCCGCTCGTCGGAGCTGTGAAGGTCACTACCGCGCCGCTCACCGGATTGCTGAAGGAATCTTTTACGGTTGCCTGCAGGGACGCGCCAAACGCAGTACTGACCGTCGCGCTCTGCGGCGTGCCGCCCGTCGCTGTACTGGTTGCAGGTGAACCCGCTACACCGCCCGGTGCTTTCACGGCCACGAGGACGGCGCCCCAGTTACTGGAGGAAGCCAACGTTGCGGTAGCCGCAGCGACACCGGCACTGGCTTGAATCTGATCTTCTGAAATCAACTTAACGTTGGGCACCACCGGGACACTGTCCCGGATGGTGAATCCCGTCCCAGCCGTAAACGTAGAGGAATCCGCCGTAGCAACTGCTCCCAACAGCAAATCGCCGTTGGCCGTGGTGGTTACGTTTCCGCTCGCGGCGGACGTGCCCACACCGGTGCTTACAGCCGCCCCGTCCAGAGAGTTGGAGGTGGCCACACCCGAATATTCCAGAACCGCGAAACGCAGCGGACCGGAAACGGTCATCGACACCGTAACTGTGTTGGCGCCGCCTTTGACGTTCTCAGCGTAGTAGACGGCCGTCGTGACCGCGCTGGCCGTGAAGCCCACTTGGCCCGCTTGTTTGTACGTGTTCCCGTTGGAGTCAATGACCGTGAAGACTTGCGAGCTGGAAAGGCCGCCACGAATGGCGACGGCGATCCAGTTGCCCGATGTGTTGGCGCTGGCAAAGGCCAGCGAAGACGTGGTGGTGGCTCCGCCGTCCTTGCTGGTGTGCTGCACGAGCGCTATGCCGGCCGCGTGGGCCACCAGGCCGAACTCGCCCGCCAGCAGCAGCAGAAACACGAATGCCACGAACCGAGCAACCAGTACTGGGAACGCCGAAACTTTGCGACGGCGCAAGCTATCCAACATTTGTACTTCCTCCAAAGAAGAGAAGAGACGAGTCTGACGAGCAGGAGCTTTTGTGAGCCAAGTCATCGATAACCAAACAAATACCGGCCCAGGTACCAACTATGTTTGCGGTTCGCCAATCTTGAGATCGGTCTGAAATACGGAAACCCCGCATCGATCGAATAGGGTGGCTAATGTTCATCTCCGCGCACCCAGGAACTTTTATGAGGACCGCCAGCCTGAAGCAAATCGCCTGCACCGCGAAGCGTTCGAAGACACAGTCCCAATCGCGGTGGTAGGAGCAATCCGCATTCCAAAGGGCAAATCTGGCGTAACAATATGAATCAAATGGACTTACTAAATAAAAGGGGAGAATCGAAACTCGCGCCAACAGAACTGCGAAGGTGATAGTGTGAATGTCATTTCCACCGTTACCCGGCGCAATTCTCGCGCCATTGAGCCGCCCCACACGTGAAAAAGGAGCGCAGCAGCAGAACCGGCCTTCACTTTGGACAAAAAATGACCATGTCCTTGGTACGCAGCGAAAGCTGATAATCCTGCAAAAGCTCCGTCATGAAGTTCGGAGAGAAGCGTCTTTCTTTTTCGGGGTCCTTCTGGTCGGAGCCCAGGCTTGCGAGCAGAGCGGGGGCGCTAAGGTCTTCCTCGTCGGAACGGAGAGCAATTTCGACGGTCTGAAAATGATGCGTCTTGAGCAGCTGAAGGACATCGTCCTCGCGCAACTTGCCCGTCATGAGCAGGTAGCGGACAGAAAAGGGCTCAAATTCAAAGGGCTTGCCGGCGTCATAGCACAGCAAATGGCTTTCGCAGATGGCTGGTCCGGGGCGCGATTTGAGGAAGTCCATGGCAGTGTTGAACTCGGCCTGTTCCGCGGGCAAAGCGCGCAGCAACTGGCGATCGCGGCGCAGCTGTCCAGGAGCGAAGATGAAGACGCTGATGAAAAACAATCCGCACATCATTGTGGCGGAGGGATTCAGTAGGGCGGACCGGGAAGAGTAAAATGCGAATTCAATATCGGAAATCATGAGCCCGCACGCGATCACGGTAACCGCAAACGCGTTGAAGAAAATATTCAGGTCAACTCCGTAGCCGCCGCTCAGATAAATCGCCAAGCCGGTGGTTATGGCGAAAGCCAACGCAAGCACCCTTCGGGAGCGGAGCGCGAGGATCGACCAGGCGATTGCGATGACCAGCAAGGGTTGAAACTTCTCCACAAAATGGTGGAACTGGCTCCAAGCCGCGGCGTAGGAATAGGTGCGCCCGCCGCTGCCCATCAGGTGCAGAAGAAAATAACGGCCGTCCACAGCAAACGTGAGGGCCGTAAGCAATCCGCCGGACACCGCCATAGCCCCGACCCAGGTGAAGAACGAGCGGCGCGAACGGAACAAAAGATCGAGACCGACGGCGGCGGGAAATGCGATCAAATTGTGCTTGGTAAATCCGGCCACGCAGAACAGCATTGCGGAAAGCCACAATAGACGCCTGGAATCCGGATTACGGACGTAAAAATACAGGCCTGCGGCCGATATCGCCTCGCCGAGCAATTGCGGATCGTTCATGCCGATACGGTCGGCCCGCAGAAGGGCGATTCCTATTTCATAAAGCAGGAACGAAAAGACGGCAGTGTGCTGCGAGCCGCCCGCCTGTTTCACGATCAGCCCCACAAAAATGCCGGTGGCAAGCAGCGAAAGGATGGAGATGACGCGGCCAACCTCGGTGAACGTATTGGCGTTGCCCAGCAAACCCATTACGTGAAACGAAAGAGGAGGATACGCGGTGCCTCCCGCGAATTGCCGGGGAAGCGCTCCGTAGAGCGGGATTCCTTTCGCAACCATCGCGGCGCGATAGGTATTCCAGCCTTCGTTGTAATTCACTTCCACGCTCGTGAATGCGCGCTTCACAGGAAACCAGAAAAGAGCCAGCATCACGGGGAACATGAGCAGGATCACGAGGCCGGACAGCCAGGTGTCGCGCCCCGCATCGCCAAACCAATTGCTTTCGTGTTTCGGGGCTTCCGCCCCTGAATGCAAATCCGCTGCGGGATTCGCGATTGTTGCCGGTTTGGAAGTAAGGGGGTCCATAGAATGTTCAGGGCCGTGCACGATTCAAGCGGGCTGGCTTGCCAGGTACGTTCGCACATTTTCCGAAAATTTGAATTGGAACGTGTTGATGAACTTGCTGCAATCAACAACCCTGTCTTTGGTCAGGGACACCAACCGCCGCCGGTTGAGCGGCTCCGGTTTGCCCATCAGTGCGAAGGCGCGTTCCAGGGCCGCGGTGCCCAGGTACGTCACGAAGTAGGGAACGCTCAACATCCCGCCACGTCCATATTTCGAGCGCACCATTTCCACCAGCTGGCTGTAGGTGTAGCTGCCTTCGGCCACGATGTACACTTCAAAGTTGCTCGGGATCTGATCCACGTTTTGAATGACGGCGCTCGTCGAGCCAACCACGTCGCGCAAATGAACCAAAGGCAGGCTCCCGATCTTTCCGCGCACCACCGGGAAACGGCCTGATTGAATCATGCCCACCATCTGCATGAACGCATCGCCGGGGCCGCCGTAAATTTGGGGATATCGCAGGACCACGGTCTTGAATCCGTGCTTGCCGGCCAGCCCTTGCAAGTAGGTTTCTGCTTCAAATTTGGCGCGCTCGTACGGCAAGACCGGATTGCAAACAACGGTCTCGTTGTATTGGACGCGGTCGCCGGTGGATTTCGGCAAACCCATCGCGGCCAGACTGCTGAAATAAACGAACAGGCGGAGCGACTGGAGTTTGTGGCTGCTCTCGAGAATCTCAACCAGGTTGGAGGTCGTCTTGCAATTCAAATCAAAAATGCCCGGCGCGAACGCCTGGTTGGAAGTTAAAGGACCGCCCCCAACGGTTTGGACCACAACGTCCAGCCCGCCAGGCAGATTCTCGAGCTGCTTCACGAGATTACCGCGGTCGGCGGCGAGCAAATCCCCGGTCAGAATGTTCACGCGATCGGCGCAGGAGTCTCCGACATTCGCGCGAAATTTCTTTTCATCGCGGGCGATGACGTAGAGGTTGTGCCCCTGCTCGACGAGTTCCCTGGCAATGCTGGTGCCGGCGAAGCCGGTCGCCCCTGTCAAAAGTACATTCATAGTTTGCAATCGCAGCCTTGCGTCAGTTTCGGCTGACGCTCCCTTGCCCTTTTTCTCCAGCAATTTTTTTCGACGACGCCTGCCGAAACCCCATTACCGTGCGGCGACAGCCGCGGCGGTTTTTGGCCTTGGCACCGTCGTCCAAGTGGTGAGGAATCCCGCCAGATTGCCAACCACGCCCGCCGACACCATCACCATGGTCATGTGCACCAGGCTGCCTCTGCCAAAGAGATACATGCCGAGCGCCTGCCAGAAAAGAGCACCCAGTATGGCGTAGATAAACCCGGGTCGCTCCTGCGAGAGCGCAAAATTCAGCCAGATATTGAGGCCGGCGAAGAGGCTCGCGGCCAAGTTGGCGAGGCCAAGGACAATTCCCGGATTGCCGTAGGCGCCTGTAAAAATCGCCTTCGTCAATACGCCCGGGAATGCGAAAAAGATGGCGGAGAGACCGAGGCCCGGCAAAACCGCGGCCGCCAATGCCAGCAATAAAATGGGACGGGAATCGCGACCGCTGGCCTGGCGCTGCGTTGCCTTAGGAAAGAGAACCATGCCCAACGAAATCGGAAGGAACAAACTGATTTTGGCGAGCGTCACCACGACGCCGTAATTTCCGGCTACCTGCGGGCTGAAAGAGCGCTTCACGAACAGCGCGTCCATGTTGGTCATCAGGGCAAATCCCGCCATACCGAGCAGCGTGTGGACGGAATAGTGCGCACTGACCGCGCGGTCCAGCCCGCCGCGATCTTTGAAGCGCGGGCGGAGCAGCCACAATCCCATCAGCAAAGCGACCACGGAAGCCAATGGCAACGCCGCGATTGCGCCGGTAGCTTGAAATCCGAGCAAAATCAGCGCAGCCGCGAAGACCAGCCGGAGGGCCGCCTGAATGATTTGCACGATTCCCAAACCGCCGAAATACTGCATGCCCTGAAGCGCTCCGTCGGTGACGGGCCGCAGGAACAGAAGAAACACGCCCAGGCTCGCCGCCCACAGCGGCCAGGCATTGGGCAATTGCAGGATGCGCGCGACCGGCGGGCTGACGATGACGAGCAACGCAGTGGTCAGAAGCCCCCAGCGCCAGGCCCAGCGCCACGCGCGCTGCACAAAGGCGCCCACGCGGACCAGCGATTCGTCCTGTACGCTCAACTCCGCGGTGTAAAACGCCACGACGTTGCGGATCGCAATCGACATGTACAGCATCACCTGCAGAATCGCGGCGACGGAAACAAACACGCCATACTCATCCGGCGCGAGCCAGCGGCCGGCCAGGACGTTGACGACGTAGTCCAGGCCTCCCGCAAAAATCATGGCCGCGGAGAGCAGAATTCCCTGGCGCAGGCCGACGGATCGCAACAAGCCGGTCATGCGGGATTTGAAATCGGTTTTGGAAAGTAAATTCATGTCTTGTAACTTGCGAGTGTCCGGGAATGGCGGATTTCCGCCGCACTGGGCGACTACTTCAGCAATTTCGCTACGCGGCCCTGCAAGACCACGCGATCGTACAGTCCGGGGATTACATGATCGGCAAAATCGATGGCGCGCTCCCGCCACCCGATGACCCGGGCTTTCCGTTTCCCATCGAAAATGTTCACAACCGCCTTCGCGATATCGCGAACGTCGGCGCCCTCATTCGCGAAGACGGGTTCAAACCCGTACCACTCGGCCTGCTGGCGGAACTGCGTGTTCAACAATCCCGGAAACGCGCAAAGGAACTCGATTTTCTGGTGAGCGTATTCAAGTTGCAGGCACTCGAGGTAACGAGCCGTGGCCGCTTTACTGGCGGAGTAATATGCCTCAAAGGGAACAGCCCTGCGCGCGGCGATGGAAAGGATGGCGACGAATTTTCCATGCGCCTTTTTTTCCGACCAATATTCCGCGGCGGCTCGCGCGGACGATGTGCACGCCCAGAAATTCAGCTCAAACATTTGCCGGGCCTTTTCCACGGGGATCAATTTTGTCTTGCCGAAAACGCCGGTGCCAGCGACGAAGATCACGGCATCGATCGGGGCGCCAGTTTCTTTTTCAATGAGGGAATATTGGGAGGGCCAGTCCATCGCGGCGGCATCCGCGCCGTAGAATTTCTGGATTTTCAGGCTTTCCGCCGGCTTGGTTCTTCCAATGACGACAACCCGCTGCCCCTGATCAAGCAGATTGCGAACGATCGCGCCGCCCAGGCCGCTCGTGCCGCCCACGACCACGATCTGCTTCATGACTGTAATCCTTCTCGGATGACGGGCTCCAGCGTGAGTTCCCGCGAATAGCGCGCGGGGTCGATTCCGAGCAAGTTGTAGGTCTCGGAAGGATCGTAAACCACGTCGAGATCCATGAAGCCAAGTATTTCGCCCTGTGTGACCAAGTCAAACTTGGGGTTGGTGCTGCGAATGGTATTGCGGAAAAACGCGCTCATGAGCGGCAGCGGCAAGGGAACGGTCACCACGCTTCGCCGGAGATACTGCCGAATTAAATCCTCGAGCTCGCGGTTGGTGACGACGTACGGATCGGCGATGACCCACGCGCTCGATCGAGGCAACGCCTCTTTGCCGATCAGGCGGCCGACGACGTCCGTGAGCAGGTTCACGTCGCAAAAGTGCTGGCGCGAATCGCGCGGCAGCAGGCGCAGCATCACTCCCTTTTTCGCCAGCCGGAGGAGGCTGCGAATCATGCCCTCGGCTTCCGGCGCATAGAGATTCGATGGGCGAGGAAGAACCACGCGGAAATCGTTGGCCGCTGCAGCCGCTTCCAGAAATTCATCGGCTTCCAGTTTTGCGCGCGCGTAGTCCGGCGCGGGAAACGATTTGAGGTCTTCGCGGTTGTGATTGTTCAGCTTGCGGCCTTTCGCTTTGCCGAGGACCGACGCGCTGGACATATGCACGAAGAGCGCTCCGCGGCGCACCCATGGCACGAGAGCAGCCGTCGCTCCCTTATGCGAGCGCTGGTAATCCGCAAAAGTGAGGCCTGGCCGAATGCGAAATCC
>Ga0209068_10001947_pt1 | contig 10192 bp, 8 predicted proteins | sample ColStrG_CSR_2012_FD_187200 | JGI IMG/M metagenome (GOLD analysis project Ga0209068, IMG submission 187200) | Freshwater sediment microbial communities in response to fracking from Pennsylvania, USA - Cold Stream Run_MetaG_CSR_2012 (SPAdes)... | ecosystem: Environmental > Aquatic > Freshwater >...
CTGCCCGGCGCGCGTGTCCGACCCGCTACCCATCGCCGTGCTCGTGTCCGGGACCGGCACGAACCTGCAGGCGCTGCTCGACACCGTTCACGGCCGCGAGGCCGAGGTCGTCGCGGTCGCCTCGAACGCGCCCGACGCCCCCGCGCTCGAGCGCGCCCGCGCGCGCGGGGTGGCCGTCGAGTCCTTTCCGCGCACGGCGTATGGAGGCCGCGCGGCGCGGGACAGCGCGATGGCGGCCTGGCTGTTCGAGCGCGGCGCGCGGCTGGTCGTGCTCGCCGGCTACATGGAGCTGCTCGGCGAGCCGTTTCTCGACCGTTTCCCGGGCGCCGTCATCAACGTGCACCCGTCGCTGCTGCCGGCTTTCCCCGGCCTCGCCGCGATCGAGCAGGCGCTCGACTACGGCGTGAAGGTGTTCGGCGTGACCGTCCACTTCGTCGACGCGGGCGTCGATTCCGGGCCGGTGATCCTGCAGCGCGCCGTGGAGCTGCCCGACGCGCGCTCGGCGGATGAGGTGCTCTCGGCGCTGCGCCCGCTCGAGCACGCCCTGCTGCCCGAGGCCGTCGCGCTGGTGGCGCGCGGAGGGCTGCGCGCCGATCCCGAGAACGCGCGGCGTACGTTGATCGATCGAGCGGCGCTCCGCGGGAGCGACGGATAGGCTCTGGAGATGTCCCGCGACGGCGAGCTCGCGACCGACCAGCGGCCCGGCGTGGAGGGCGCGGCGCCGGGCGAGGTGCGCGTGCGCCGCGCGCTGCTGTCGGTCTCCGACAAGAGCGGCCTCGTCGAATTCGCGCGCGGCCTGCGTGAGCTCGGCGTGGAGATCGTCTCGACCGGCGGGACCTCCCGCGAGCTCGCCGAGGCGGGCGTCGCGGTGCGCGCGATCGAGGACTTCACGGGCTTCCCCGAGATCATGGACGGACGCGTCAAGACGCTTCACCCGCGCCTGTATGCGGGGCTGCTGGCGCGGCGCGATGACCCCGGCCACCTGGCGGCGGCGGGTGAGCAGGGGATCGAGCAGGTCGACCTCGTGTGCGTCAACCTGTACCCGTTTGAGCAGACAGTCGCGCGCGGTGACGCGAGCGAGGCCGAGGTGATCGAGAACATCGACATCGGTGGGCCCACGATGATCCGCGCGGCTGCCAAGAACGCACCGTTCGCGGCCGTCGTCGTCGATCCCGCCGACTACGAGCGGGTCCTCGGCGAGCTGCGCGAGCGCGACGGCAGGATCTCGCTCGCGAGCCGCAAAGAGCTGGCGGCGAAGGCGTTCGCGTGCACCGCGCGCTATGACGCGGCGATCTCGACCTGGTTCGCGATGCAGGCCGGCGACGGGTTCCCGCCGTCGTGGAGCGACGCGTTCGAGAAGGTCGCCGATCTGCGCTACGGCGAGAACCCGCACCAGCGCGCCGCCTACTACGCGCGCGTCGGCGCTCCCACGCACCTGCTCGCCGGTGTCGAGCAGCTGCACGGCAAGGAGCTCTCGTTTAACAACCTGCTCGACCTCAGCTCGGCGCGCGAGCTCGTCGAGGAGTTCGACGAGCCGGCGTGCGCGATCGTGAAGCACAACAACCCCTGCGGCTGCGCGCTCGGCACGAGCGGCCGCGAGGCTTACGAGCGCGCGCTCGCGTGCGACCCGCAGAGCGCATACGGCGGCGTGATCGCCGTCAACCGCCCGGTCGACGCGAGTTTCGCCGAGGAGCTCGCCAAGCAGTTCATCGAGGTGCTGCTCGCACCCGGCTACGACGCCGCCGCCCTCGAGCTGCTGCAGGTCAAGAAGAACGTGCGCCTGCTCGAGCTCGGCGACTGGCCGGCGCCCTCGCGCGAGGTCGAGACGAAGGCCGTGATCGGCGGCCAGCTCGTGCAGACCCGCGACGTCGTCTCCGAGACGCGCGAGCAGATGCGGGTCATGAGCGCGCGCGAGCCGAGCGAGAGCGAGTGGAGCGACATGCTGTTCGCCTGGCGCGTCTGCCGCCACGTCCGCTCCAACGCGATCGTGATCGCCGCGGCCGGCGCGACGATCGGCATCGGCGCCGGGCAGATGAGCAGGGTCGACGCTGTGCGGATCGCGATCGAGAAGGCCCGCGCCTTCCAGCCCGAGCTGCTCGCGGGCTCCTCGCTCGCATCCGACGCGTACTTCCCGTTCGCCGACGGCCCGCAGCTCGCGATCGACGCCGGCGCGAGCGCGATCGTCCAGCCGGCGGGCTCCGTGCGCGACGAGGAGGTCGTCGCCGCGGTGGACGCGGCGTCGGTCGCAATGGTCGCGACCGACCGCCGCCACTTCCGCCACTGAGCCGACCGGGGACGCGCTCGAGCGCGGCAGCTCGCCGCCGGACTTCGGAGGGGGGACTTGACGTTTCCCTCATAACGATATATCGTGACCTTACTTAGATAGTTCACGATAGGAGAAGTTATGTTTGGCTATTCAACACACTCAAAGACACATGGGCGCGCCTGCGGGCCCACCCGCCACGCACGCGGGGGCGGCTTCGCCCACGGGCCGCGCGGCGAGTTCGGCGGCCCGTTCGGGGGCTTCCCCGGCGGCCCGCGCGGCCGTGGCCGCAAGGCGCGTCGCGGCGACATCCGCACCGCGGCGCTGCTGCTGCTGGCGGAGGAGCCGCGCAACGGCTACCAGATCATGCAGATCCTCGAGGAGCGCAGCGGCGGCGTCTGGCGCCCGAGCCCCGGCTCGGTCTACCCGGCGCTCCAGCAGCTCGAGGACGAGGGCCTGATCCGCTCGCAGGAGGCCGATGGGCGCAAGCTGTTCGCGCTCACCGACGACGGCCGCGCCGTGGTCGCCGAGCGCGACGCGGAGAGGCCGGCGCCGTGGGAGCAGATGAGCGGCGACGTGAGCGATCGCGCACACGAGCTCGGCCGGCTGATGCGCGAGGTCGCCTACGCGTTCGCGCAGGTCATGCGCACGGGCAGCGAGGCGCAGATGGGACTCGCCCGCGACGTGCTCGAGCAGACGCGCCGCGATCTGTATCGGATCCTGGCTGACGGCGACGGCGATGCCACTACGGTGGACAAGGACAGCTGAGCCCCACGGCCGCGACGTGACCGACGAGATCTCGACATCCCCCGCCGCTCCCGCCGTCATCGTCGACGGGCTCCGCAAGAGCTACGACGAGGTGGAGGCGGTGCGGGGAATCGAGTTCGAGGTCGGCTCCGGCGAGATCTTCGGCTTCCTCGGCCCCAACGGGGCGGGCAAGTCGACGACGATCAACATGCTCTGCACGCTCGTGCGCCCGAGCGCCGGCTCGGCGCGCGTCGCCGGCCACGACGTCGTCAGCGAACGCGACGAGGTCAGGCGCAACATCGGCCTGGTCTTCCAGGACACGACGCTCGACGGCTATCTGACGGCCGAGCAGAACCTGCGGCTGCACGCCGAGCTATACGGCGTGCCCCGCGAGGCCGTCGCGGAGCGGATGCGCCAGGTGATGGAGATGGTCGGCCTGTGGGAGCGCCGCGGGAGCCTCGTCAACACGTTCTCAGGGGGGATGAAGCGGCGCCTGGAGATCGCGCGGGGCCTGTTGCACTCGCCGCGCGTGCTGTTCCTCGACGAGCCCACGGTCGGCCTGGACCCGCAGACGCGCAGCTCGATCTGGAGCTACATCCGTGAGCTGAAGACGCGCGAGGACATCACGATCTTCCTCACCACCCACTACATGGACGAGGCCGAGTACTGCGACCGGATCGCGATCATGGACCAGGGCCGCATCATCGTGCTCGACACGCCGGCCGCCCTGAAGGCGAGCGTCGGCAAGGACCGCGTGCAGATCGAGACCGACGATGACGCGGCGGCGATCGACGCGCTGCGCGAGCGCTTCGGGATCGAGGCGACGCTCGCAGGGGGCGCCGTCACGTTCGGGGTCGCCGCGGGCGAGCACTTCGTGCCGCGCCTGTTCGATGAGTGGGATCCCGGTCACCCCCCGATCCGGGGCGTCACGGTCGCGCGCCCGTCGCTCGACGACGTATTCATGTCCTACACGGGCACGACGATACGCGACGCCGAGACCTCGCAGATCGACACGCGCCGCAACTTCGCGAAGATGATGACCCGCTGATGGCGACACGGACGACGGCGCCCCCGGCTCCCGCGCCGGCCGACGCGGGTCACGAGATCGCGCATGTGCGTGTGCCGACGCGTAGCACGGGCAGCGAGCTGCGCGCGATCAAGGTCGTGTGGAAGCGCGAGCTGATTCGCTTCCGCCGCGATCGGCTGCGCATCGTGACCTCGCTGATGCAGCCGTTCCTGTTCCTGTTCGTGCTCGGCACCGGGCTCTCGCGGCTCGCGTCGGCGGGCACGCACGGGGTCAACCTGCGGACGTTCGTATACCCCGGCGTGCTCTGCATGGCGGTGATGTTCACCGCGATGTTCTCCGCCGCCTCGCTCGTCTGGGACCGCGAGTTCGGCTTTCTGCGCGAGATGATGGTCGCGCCGGTGAGGCGCAGCTCGCTGGTGCTCGGCAAGTGTCTCGGCGGCGCCACCGTGGCGGGCTTCCAGGGCGTGATCGTGCTGTGCCTCGCGCCGCTCGTAGGCATCCCCTACGAGGCTCCGTGGATCATCGCCGTGTTCGCGCTGCAGCTGCTGCTCGCCTTCTCGATCACCGCGTTCGGCGTGATGGTGGCGGCGCGCGTCAACCAGATGCAGTCGTTCATGGCGCTGATGCAGATGGCGATCATGCCGATGTTCTTCCTCTCCGGCGCGCTGTTCCCGGTGGTCGGCCTGCCCCAGTGGCTCGCGATCCTCAACCGCCTGGACCCGTTGACCTACGCGGTCGATGCGATGCGGACGGTGATCTTCGCGCACCTGCACCTCACGGCCGCCGCGCGCAGCGCGCTGGACCACGGCGTCACGTGGTGGTCGTGGCGCGTACCGGTGCTCGTCGACGCGGCCGTGATCGCGCTGCTCGGGTTCGCGATGCTGTCGATCGCGATCGTGCAGTTCAGCCGCGCCGAGTAGCGGCCGGCGCGGGCGCGTCCTGCGGCAGGGCGTGCGCGGCGACACCGAGGATCGGGTCGTGCGAGGACACCTCGGCGGCGTCTTCGGCGAGCCGCAGCGTGTCGGCGAACTGCGCGTCTCGCATCGTTCGCCATTCGCTCAGCGGCTGCGTGATGCCGCGCGCAAGGAGCATCGCGCCCACCCAGCGCGGCGCCCACACCCGAGCGGAGCGCCGTTCGATGCCGCGCTCGATCGCGTCGATCGCGACGCTCAGCGGCGCCGGCTTGGTGAGGAAGCCAGGCAGGCGCTCGTTGATCGACTTGGCCGACTCCATCGCGAAGCTCGCGCGGACGAGGTCGGTGTCGATGAAGCCGAAGTACGCGCAGCCGACGCGGGCGCCGCTGGGCATGCTCTCCATCCGCAGCGCGTCGGTCATCGCCTCGACGCCCGACTTGGCGGTCGTGTAGGCGCCCATCAGCGGCGCGTGTGCGACGGCCGACAGGCTCGCAATGTTGAGCAGATATCCGCCCCGCCGCGTGATCTCGCCGATCACGGCTCGATCGGTGCGCCACACGCCGAGGAGGTTGACGTCGAGCGTCCGTTCGAACTGCTCGGCTCCTCCGCCGGCCAGCGTTCCCGTGAACGAGATGCCGGCGTTCGCGATCGCCACGTCGATCCCGCCGAAGCGATCGACGGTGCCCGTGACGGCGCGTTCCAGCGAGTCGAGATCGGTCACGTCCGCCTCGAAGTAGGCCGCGCGGTCGCCGAGGCGCGCGGCGCCCTGCTCCAGGAGCTCCGGCTCCAGACCGGCGAGCACGACGTTGGCGCCGCGCCCGTGGAGGCGCTCGGCGGCGGCTCTCCCAATTCCGCGCGCGGCGCCCGTGATGAAGACGGTGCGTCCCTCGACGTCATATCGAACTTCACTGGAGCGGCTCACGGCGGCGGACCTCCGGTCTGGGGGACGGTGCGGGCTCGAAGCGGCGGTGGCCGGGCCGCCGAGGGCCCTGGGTCAGCCTACCCTGGTAGGGTCGCCCGCATGTCCCAGCTCGGCCCGTCAACCCCGGCACTCGAGCTCGCGGCGGCGCTGCGCGCCCGTGAGCTCTCGGCCGTCGAGCTGCTCGAGGCGTGCCTCGCGGCGGTCGACGAGCGCGACGAGCAGATCAACGCGGTCGTCTGGCGCGACGACGAGCAGGCGCGCGCCGCCGCCGTCGAGGCCGATCGGCGCCTGGCCGGGGAGTCCTCGGGCGACGGCGCGCAGGCGCCGTTCCTCGGCGTGCCGATCCCGATCAAGGACCTCACCCCGGTCGCCGGCTGGCCGGTCACGTATGGCTCGCGCGGCGGCCCGGAGGGCGTGAGCGAGCAGAGCGAACTCGTCGTCGATGCGCTCGTCGCCGCCGGCTTCGTGCTGTGCGGGCGCACCAACACTCCGGAGTTCGGCGTGATCACGGCCGCGGAGAACCTCCGCTTCGGGATCACGCGCAACCCGTGGGACACCGATCGCTCACCCGGCGGCTCGAGCGGTGGCGCGGCGGCGGCGGTCGCCGCCGGGATGTTCCCGATCGCGCATGCCAACGACGGCGGCGGCTCGATCCGGATCCCGGCCTCCTACTGCGGCCTCGTCGGCCTGAAGCCGAGCCGCGGACGCGTGCCGCGGCTCTCTCAGAGCTGGCTCGGCGCGGTCGTCGAGGGCGTCGTCGCGCGCACCGTCGCCGACTCGGCCGTCGTGCTCGACGCGATCTCGGGCCCCGACCCGCTCGCCTGGTACAACGCTCCGGCGCCCGCGAGCGCGTTCTCCGAGCAGACGCGCACGCCGCCCGGAAGGCTCCGGATCGGGCTGATGGCGCAGGCGCCGCTCGGCATCCCGACAGACGAGGCGTGCGTGGCGGGGGCTCGCGCCGCGGCGGCGGCGCTCGAGAGCCTCGGGCACAGCGTCGAGGAGGTCGACGTGCCGACCGTCTCCGAAGAGCTGATCGCGCCCTTCATCGCGCTCACGCAGGGCGGGCTCGGTGAGTACGACGACGTCGACTGGTCCGCCGTCGAGCCCCACATCGCCCACCAGCGCAAACTCGCCGATGAGACCGGCGCCTACGCCTACGTGCTCGCGGCAAAGACGCTCGAGCGTCTCAGCCGGCGCGAGATCGCCCGCTGGGGACGCGACTTCGACATCCTGCTCACGCCCACCTCGGCGATCCTGCCGCCGCAGGCGGGGGCGACCCTCGAGGCGCAGCACGCCGCGCCCGATCAGCCGGTGCTCGACGTCGTCGCGAGCGTCTCGTTCACCGCCTTCGGCAACGTGACCGGCCTGCCCGCCGTGAGCCTGCCGCTGCACTGGACCGACGAGGGCGTGCCGGTCGGCGTCATGCTCACGGCCGGTCCGTGGCGGGAGGCGAGCCTGATCAGCCTCGCCGCGCAGCTCGAGCAGGCGATGCCGTGGTCAGAGCGCCGCGCACCGCTCGCCGCCGCAGCCTGAGCGCCCGCCGCCGGCGCTCCGTGGTCGCGCTCACGCCAGGCGCACGCCCCAGCAGCAGCTGAACGACTCGCCGGGCTCGAGCCGCAGCAGCCCGTCGCCGCTCTGAAACGCGTTCGGCGCGCACGTCATCGGCTCGACCGCGAGCCCGCGGCGCCGGCGGGCGGGCGCGAGCCCGTCGCCGGTGAAGACCTCGAGGAACGGGTAGCGCTCATCGACCCACAGCTCCACGCAGCCGCCGTCGGGCGCCGCGAGCCGCGCCGTCGCCCGCGCTGCGGCCGAGGACTCGCGGCTCAGATCGGTGAACGCGAAGTCGATCGCCGTCTCGCCGATCGTGCGCGCTCGGCGGAAGTCAAAGGCGGTGTCCTCGACCGGCTCGCGGCCGCTCGGGAGCTGGCGCTCGGCGTCGGTGAGGATGCGCGTCGCGGCCGGCAGCTCGAGCGTGCAGTCGTCGATTCCTCCGCCGCCCGGCGAGAGGTAGGGGTGCTGGCCCGCGCCGTAGGGGCAGGCGCGCCCGCCGATGTTGTGCGCGTTCGTGGTGACCGTCAGGCCGCCGTCGTCGAGCTCATAGGCGACCTGCAGCTCGAGCGCGAACGGATACCCCGTCAGCGGCAGCAGACGGGCGCCCATGACGACGCGGCTCGGCTCGCGCTCCAGCGGCTGCCACGCTCGCCAGCGCATGAACCCGTGGATCGCGTTGCGCCGTGTCGGCTCGCTCAGTGAGACCTGATGCTCGACGCCGTCGAACGTGTAGCGGCCGTCGGCAAGGCGGTTGGGCCACGGGATCAGCGGCGCGCCGTGCGCGCCGTCGCAGATCGCCTCGAGCGGGTACGGGTCGAGCACGTCGCGCTCGCCGACCGCGTACTCGCGCACGCCGCCACCGACCTCGACGATCGTCGCGCGCTGCTCGCCGTGGGTGATCTCGAACTGTCGGCCCGACGGGGGGATGCTCATTCGGCTCGACCGCCTTCCCGGGTCCCCGCAAGGATCTGACCGGCGGCGCGCCGAGCCGCGGCCGCGCTCGCCGATCCGCGAGCAGCCTACAGCGCCACGCCACGGCCCGCGCGAGCTCGATGGGCTCCGCGCCGAAGCCGACGCGGTTGGGCTGCACCATCGCGCGGCAGTTCAGTGGCGCGCTACGATCAGAGCATGTCGGCGGCGGTCCCGGCACGCGCTTGGCGCGTGGCACTCCTGCTTCTGATCGCGCTGCTGTCGTTGGCGGCGCTCGCCGGCGGCCATGCCCGCGCGGCGCACGCCACGCACGGCGCTCGCTGGTGGAAGCCGCCGCAGCGGCTGACGTGGTACTGGCAGCTTCAGGGCGCCGTCAGCAACGAACAGAACGTCGCGGCGTATGACATTGACGCGTTTGAAACCTCGGCCGCCGAGGTCGCCGCGCTGCACGCGCTGGGCAGGCACGTGATCTGTTACGTCGACGTCGGCACCGCGGAGGCATGGCGCCCCGACTACGCCTCTTTTCCAGCCTCCGTGCTGGGGAGCTCGAACGGTTGGCCCGGCGAGCACTGGCTCGACATCCGCCAGCTGAGCGTGATTGGGCCGATCATGATGGCGCGCTTTCAACTGTGCCGTGAAAAGGGCTTCGACGCCGTCGAGCCCGACAACATCGAAGCCTTCTCGAACCGGCCCGGCTTCCCGATCACGGCAAAGCAGCAGCTCGTGTTCAACAGGTGGGTGGCCCGCGAGGTGCACTCGCTCGGCATGGCGGTGCTGCAGAAGAACGATGGCGAACAGGTCGCGGCGCTCGAGTCGCACTTCGACGGTGCGCTCACCGAGCAGTGCAACCAGTACCGGGAATGCGCGAACTACCAGCCGTACCTGAGCGCCGGCAAGCCCGTGCTCAACGCCGAGTACTCCCTCGCAAGGGCTCGCTTCTGCGCCGCGGACAACGCCGCCGGGATCATGGGCGCACACTTCCGCCTCGATCTCGCCGGCCCGGGCTTCAAGCCCTGCTGGTAGCCGGCCGGCCGAAGGCGCGCCGCGCGCTAGGCGTGCGCCTGACACGCGTAGGCGTAGTCGCGCAGGACGTCGCGTACGCGATCGACGACGAGCGCGCGCGGAGCGCCGGAAAGCTGCTGCGAGCGGAGGCGGTCGTGCTGGCGAGGCAGGTGCTGGCTGAGCAGCGGGAGAGGGATGCCGCTCGCTTCGAGATTGCCGAATAGGTGAGCCTGGGCCTCGGCGATGCTCGGATCGGGCCAGTAGTAGCGCAGCCTGTCGCTGTAGCCATAGCGGCGAGCCACACGCTGCTGGCGCTCGTCGCCCGTGTAGTAGTCGCGCCAGTGGCTCGGATCGGCCAGCATCCGCTCGTCGATGAGCTCGAGCAGGCGTGAGCGCTCGGCGTCCGCGATCAGCTCGGTCTCGATCGTCGCGAGCGCGAACAGCGCCTCGCGCAGCGCGAACGTCAGCGCCGGGCCCACCTTGAGAATCGCCCAGTGATCTTCGACCAGCGCACGCAGGCCCGCCCGCGTCTGGTAGTCGGTGGAGTGCGCCTCGAACACCATGCCGGGCTCGGCGTCGAGCGCGTGACGCAGCGCGGCCGTCGACTCCCGCCTGTAGTCGAACACCCGCATCTGATCGAAGTCGACCCCTGGCTGCACGACCAGGGCAACGACGCGCGGCCATACCTCGCCAAGGCCGTGAGCGGCGAGGGTGCCGATCACGTAGCGCATCCGCTTGCCGAATCCATGCTGAGCGGCGGCGCCCTCGGCGACGGCCACCAGCCGCGCCGTGCGCTGTGAGACGACCACATCGCTGAGCGGCGCATGCTCCCCGGC
>Ga0209068_10001948_pt1 | contig 10190 bp, 15 predicted proteins | sample ColStrG_CSR_2012_FD_187200 | JGI IMG/M metagenome (GOLD analysis project Ga0209068, IMG submission 187200) | Freshwater sediment microbial communities in response to fracking from Pennsylvania, USA - Cold Stream Run_MetaG_CSR_2012 (SPAdes)... | ecosystem: Environmental > Aquatic > Freshwater >...
GCCATCCGCACTGTGGGAACCATGCTCGACTACATGCTTTCCCACGGCATGACGCCGACGAGCTGGAACTGGTCCGGCGTTCCCTTCCCAACGGGGTGCGGGAACCAACCTGACTACGGGCGGTGCCTCTCCGACATGCCCAAGGGATATTTTGGCGGGATCGAGCCCGACAAGGTCGGCGAACTGGGTATCGGTTATGCGTTGTTCTATGAAATGACTGGCAATCCGAGGTACCTCGATGCAGCGATTCGCGCTGCCGACGCACTGGCAACGCACGTTCGGCCTGGCAACGACAGCCACACGCCATGGGCCTTCCGCATCGACGGGAAGACCGGCGCCACGCTCGACGGCGAGAGTTTCGGGGGAATCGTGGTCTCGCCGCTGCGGCTGTTCGACGAGCTCATTCGGATCCACAAGGGAGACGTCGGGGCATACATCCGGGCGCGCCGGACGGCGTGGAAATGGCTGAGCTCACACCAACTCAATCCGCGCAGCCCCACCTATGACAGGTGGTCGGGATACTTCGAGGACGTGCCCAAGGACGCGAACAACGTGAACCAGGCAGCGCCGACCTACACGGCACTGTACCTGCTGAACCTGCCCGATCCAGCCGCCGTGGACCCCCTCTGGCGAACCGACGTCCTCCATCTCATTTCCTGGGTGAAAGAGCACTTTCAGTCCGGACCATTCTATGGGGCGCTGGGGATCAACGAACAGGGCCCGGCCAGTGGGAGAGGCTATCTGTGTTGTTCATCCGCCGGCCTCGGCAGCGACACGGCGAGATGGGCCGCCGTGAACGCGCTCTCCTACGAGAAGACGGGCAACGCGCAGGCAAGAGAGAATGCCTTCCGATCGCTCAACTACGCCACGTACTTCGCCGCTTCCGATGGCGCCGTCTCATGCTGCGGTCAGAGCTTCGGACCGATTCAGTACTGGTTTAGTGACGGGTACTCTGACTATCTCCGCAGTTTCAGCTGGGCCATGGCGGCGATCCCCGCCCTCGCTCCCGCGGGCGAGAGCCATCTGCTGGGCTCGACTTCGGTCGTGCAACGAATTACCTCGGGTCAGGACCGCATCACATATCGCACCTACGAGGCCGAAAGCACCGAGGTATTGCGTGTTGCCTTCCAACCACGTTGGATCGCCGCCGGTGGCCAGGTCCTCCATCGTGAACCGTCCCTCGACAGCCCGGGCTACACCTTGGAGTCCATTGGAGACGGGAGTTTCGTGCTGCACGTTCACCATGTTCACTCCCACAACGTGGTCGTGGCCACCGATACCCCGTCTTGCGGCTCTGCTCCGTGGTCCCAGTGGCTCCTCTGCCTTTCGGCACCGAGCTGAATTCTCGGCACACGCAGGTTTCTGGCACCCGCAGGCTGATCACCTCGCTGACCTTGTTCCGCGAGGCGGGCCAATTGCCAGGTCCACCAGCTGCGAGCCCGCTCTGGACGATGATGTGCCTCGCCGGGACGCTGGGTCCAGGTGGTGGCGCATCGGTCCGAAGACCGGCCGGAGATCAGCTCGCCTTCTCGAGGCGCTGTTCGTAGTCGTCGGCGAGGCCGAGAAGCGCGGCGGCAGAATCGCCCGCGAAGGACGAGCCGTGCATGATCGCGAGCGACGTCGGTGCGAGCTCGGCGAGGCGGCGGATCGTCGATGGCGTGCTTGGCGTGAGGCATGTGGCACCGAACATATCCTCGGCTTGCGCGGCGGCATCGAGAAGGTCGGTGGTGGCCAGGGCCGGTCCGTCTCCGACCTGGGAGAGGAGGTCGCCACAGAACAGTGTGCCGGTGGTCTCCTCGTAGAGGACGTGGGCGTCCCAGCCGTGTGGCACATGCGGAGTGTCGATGCTTCGGATGCACCGGCCGCCAAGGTCGAAAGAGCCGTCGGGGGCGACAGGCACCGGGGGTCGGTCGGCGAGGTCGTTGATCGACACCATGCATCCAATGGCGGTGTGGGCCACTTGGGCGTTGGGCGCGGCGGCGAGGAACAGGTTCATCGCTCCACACTCGTCGGCTTCGAGATGACCGAAGGTGATCCAACGCAGCCGTTCGAGCGGCATCACCGAGGCGATCGCCTCCGACACCGACGTGAACATGGCGCGCGGTCCGGTGTGGAAGATTGCCGGCTCGTCGGCGTCGATGAGGAACTGGTTGAAGGTGAAGCCGGTCGGTCCGATGTCGGGCACGAAAGTAGACATTCGGAAGATGCGATCGGCGATCTCGTCGACTCGAGTTTCCATGGTGATTTCTCCTTTAGAGCGGAAGGGGGTGGCTGAGGACGCCGGTGCCGGGAAGGCGACCGGAGAGGGTGCGGATGAAGTCGAGGGCGTCGATGTCGACACGCTCCCCGTCGACGCCCTGGGTGAACTTGCCCCCGGCCGGGCCGTCGAGCACGAGTTCGAATGGCTCGCCGTGGATTTCGGCCCATTCGGCGACGATGTCGGCGACGATGCGGCCGTCGTGATCGGGGGTGAGGCGCATGGGCCGGCCTATCGCCTGGTGGATGTCGATGCGGTGGGCCCAGACGTCACGGGTGAAGCCGACGTCGAGGAGGTACTTGAGGGGAACCCATCCTATGGGCGGGCCGAACGGGAGCGGGAGGTAGCGCATCGGCAGTGGCGTGCCCCAGCGGCCCTTCACGGCCTTGGGTCCGACGGTCGCGAGCTCGGCGACCAGTTCGTCATTCGACAGATGCTCTCGCTCGCGGATCTGCAGCTCGTTGAGACCGTCGACGAAGTGGTGTGAGTCAATCTCCTTGTTGAGTGGCAAGCCGCGACGAAACTGATGCATGAACTCGCGAACGGAAGCCTGCGCGTCACCGGAACCGAGCACATGCAACGCCATCTTGCGGACGTCCCAATCGGTGCAATCGGTCGGCATGGCCCACTCGTCGGGTGTCAGAGAGGCAACCGTATCGGCGAAGCGGGCGAACTCCTCGTCGGCGAGCACACGGGCTTCGGGTCGCGTGATGCGGATCGGGTTCATCGTGGTCCTTTCCTTGTGATGACGTCGTCGACCAGGAGATCGACGAGACGGTTGAGGTGTCGGGTCCAACGGTTGCCGCCTGGATCGTTGCTCAGCTGGGTCTCCATGATCCCCGCCGTGACGGCGACGATGCAGTCAATGTCTCCTCTCTCGGTGACGCCGGCTTCGTGCATCAGCTTGCCGAACTGTGCCAGCACGTCTTCGGCGAGCATGTAGGACTCCGACGACGGTACGAAGTTGGGGACGTGCCGCTGGAACAGCAACTCGGACCGGGCCGGATCCTCCAGCGCGAAGGCCATGAACGTGTTCAGGTACTTCTTCAGCGCCGCGCGGGGATCGCGAGGCCAGGTCACGCCGTCAAGCCGGTTTAGAAGCTGCCGATTGCCATCGGCGAACATCGCGTCATACAGCGCGAGCTTCGAGTCGAAGTACTCATACAGCGACGGCTGGCGCATCCCGACCTCGCGGGCGAGGTCATGCAAGGACAATCCGCCGATCCCCTGCTGGCCTGCGAGCTTCCAAGCCGCAGCGACGATGCCGGCGATCTTGGCCTCTCGGCGCTGCGCGACCTTGCCCATCGTCAACCGGGGGTCACGGGCCGACGACATCGTCCGCACCCATTCGCTCCGTCGGCGGCTGAATCCCTATCATAGGTAGGAGTATTACCTATTATCGATAGGCAGTCAAGCCCTGTGGGCGCGTGGCGAGCACCATCTCGAGATCTTCCGGGGCCTGACGAGCGACGATTCGCTCGGATCACCCGCGGCCCCAGGTCGTCTCTCGGCTACCCCGACCGTCATTGCCGGGCGAGTACGCCTCTCTCGAGAAACCCGCCCCGGATCGCTCAGGATCTGTCGTTGTCGCTCGGGCAGCCGCAGCCAGCTGGTCGCCTGTAGCGCAACAGCGATTCAGTCACTGAACTGACGATCGCGTCTGCGTGAGGACCCCATGGAGCGCCGTTCACGGTCCTAGGCCGGGATGGCGCCGATCTGCTGCATGAGGCCCAACAGGTCCAGTCGAACCCAGTTCTCCGCGACGCGACCGTCCTCGATGCGCCAGATATCGATGAACTGGACCTGAATAGTGACTCCCGACGGAGGCACCCCCATGAACTCGCCCTTGTGGGTGCCGGTGAACTGACCCCGGGTCACCACCTTGTCCTCGTCCGTGGCCAGGATCTCTTCCAGATGCACCTGCATGTCGGGAAAGGCATTTTGGAACATGGCGAAGGACTCCCGAAACCCGGCCGGTCCGGGTGCTGTTGCGGGCATGTCGTGATTGACAAAGCTGTCGGTGAGGCACTCGTCGAAGATCTCGGCCTTCCTCTGGTTCATGCCCTGCTCGAAAATTCGCCTCACCAACGCCTTATTCTCCGATGTTCCCATCTAATGTCCCTCTCCGGTTGGTATGTCAAGGCCCCTTTGGGCGAGAGCCTAGGCAGGGTTTGGTGCGAAGATCCGGTGAGCCTCGATGATCTCAACCTCGGGTTCGCCTGCGATCCCAACCTGCTGAACACCCGGCATGAGGCGCTGCTCGACGAATTGGTTGAACTGGTCGGCACTGTCCCACACATCGGTTACTCGAAGACCGTTGTCATCGAATGAAGCCACGTGGAACTTCGCTCCCTTCGGAATGTCGGTCTCCCATTGAACGGCCTGCAGAGTCTGGTCATACTGACTCTTCGTTACGCCCTGCCAGCGCATGTTCATCACAATCGCCACGGATTGCCTCCCTTGTCAACGAGTCTGTCTCGAGACTCGACCACCGATCGTCGGCGTACACTCTTAGCAGTTCGTCACCGGGGGTGTACTTGGATGACCCGATCGGCCCCGCCAGCTCCCGAATCGACAGGCTGGAGCGATCCTGGCGATGCGACTGGGGCTCGAGTCCCTGGAATTCCATCCCAGCACGGCGTGCTCGACTCACTCGAGCCTGTCGATTTGTAGGGCGAATCCCCGACGACGCGGTGGTTTGCGATCCGTACCGTGTTCCTTGTCAGCGAATCACAAGGAGGCGCCACCATGGCCGGCAAAGCCGTCATCAGCTTGACCACCGGGCTCGAGGACCCCGAGAAGGTCACCGTCGCCTTCCTCGTAGCCGTCGGGGCTGCGGAGTCGGGCCGGCCCACCCTCATGTTCCTCACCAAAGAGGCCGTCCGACTCGCCCTCGATGGGACCGGCGTCGGCGTCGCCTGCGACGGCTGCCCGCCGTTGGCCGATCTCCTGAAGCGCTACGAAGCCGCCGGCGGCTGCTACTACGTGTGTCCGATCTGTTTCAACGCCAAGCAGCTCGACGAGGCGTCACTCATCACCGGTGCCGAACTCCAAGGAACTGTGCCCATGTGGCAGTGGATCGGCGACGAGGCCGCAACCACCTTCAGCTACTGAATCAAGACGATGACGCGCCGGGACACTGCTAGTGCTCGCATCTCGGCGCCACCCGAGGCGGTCTTCCGGATGGTGACGGACCCGACTTCGTTGCCCGCTTGGAACCATGCCATCACCGAGGTGGTGGAGGCGCCCAACCATCTCGAGCCGGGCTCGGTATGGAAGGTCAAGCTCCATGCGCTCGGACAATCATGGGTGAGCAGGTCACGGGTCTCGGCGCTCGAACCCGAGGTGGGGCTCTTCGCCTACCGTTCGCAATCCGACGACGGCAACCCCTCATACGCGGACTGGGAGTGGCACATCCAGCCCGACCGAGACGGTTCGATGGTCACGGTGTCGGTCGAACTCAGCCCGATCACGTTCTGGCGGAAGCATCTCCTCGTCAGGATCCGCCGGCCCGCACTCCGCAGCGAGATCCGTGCTTCGTTGAACACACTGGGTTCGAACCTCAACCGTCGTAGCTGAGCCGTAGGCCGCTCCAGGTCACTTGGGCTTGGGTGGGCGGCCCTGCTCGTCCCTATACGACTGACCGGTAGTCGAAGTCGGTCGTGAAGGAGGCATTTCGCCGACCCCGCACCTCCCATCGCAGGGCCGGGTCGGCAGATCGCAACACATCGCCGTGGAGCTCCGTGCCGGGGTGGTCGAAGCCCGGAATCCCGCACTGGACGTCGCCGGGAGCCGATGCCGCCCCTTCGGCTTCCACGGTCAGATAGCCGAGCACGTCGATGCGCTTTCGTGCTTCCGTGTGCTCCAGGGTGATCCGGGCCGTCCGGACAGCGTGAACCTCGCCGATGGCCGGTCCATAGAGCTGGCCTACAGTTCCACCGGCGCGTCCGAGAAAGATGTCGGCCAGAGCGGCACGTTGAGCATCGTCGGCTTGCTCATCGATGTAGAGCACGACCTCCCATGGGGTATTCGGTTCCACATTGTCGTGGTAGCGAATCGACAGGACCGTTCGCAGGTCGGAGAGATCGAGGTCGTCGGCGTGGCCCTCGTGGATGTGCCAAGAGAGTGCGCCGAAGCACTCGCCGAAGCTCGACGACCCACCGGGACGGCCGCCCTCGGAGCGACACGGGCAGATGGCCTCGCAGTTGCACCCCTCGAAGTACGAACCGCGGACCCGCCAGTCCATGGGACCTTTCGAGCCCTCCGTCACGACTTGTGGCTCATGCTGCCCATGGAACCACTCGCCGGCTGGAGCCCGGGTGCGAGATGGGGCTGGAAGACCACGACCACGGCGAGCACGAGGGCAACGATACCCAGGGTGCGGCTGAAGCGGCGCCCCCAGGGTCCGGTCTTCTCGATCACCACGACGGCGGCGAGCACGATCATGGCCGCCAAGTTCATCAGCCCGAAGGCGACGAGGAGGGCCATGAGCCCCCAGCAACACGCCAGGCAAAACGCCCCGTGATACAGGCCCACCCGTAGGTCCCGGGAGCGCCCCCGGTAGGAGCCGAACTTGAGCACGAATCCCAGGGGCGAACGACAGCGGGCCAGACACCGGTCTTTGAGCGGCGTGAGCTGGTAGATCCCACACCCGGCGAAGATGGCCGCCGCCAGGGCCGTCGCTCCGGTCGGGTGGGCGGCAACGAGCCGATCGGCGAGCCAAGCCACGCCATAGGCCGGAATAGAGGCAAGGCTCCACACCAGCAGATAGCCCAAGGCCAACGCAAGGACTCGGCGGCCCCGGTGGTCGGTGAACGACCGGGTGTAGAGGGATGCGAACGGGGTGACCGACGGCAGCATCATGGCGGCCATCATCAGCGCCCAGACGGCGACGAAGGTGCCGAGGCCGAGCCCCATGGTGCCGGGCATCGGTCCCATGTGGCGGGCCACGGCCACAACTCCGACCCAGGCGATCGCGGCCCCAACCAGCAAGAGCGAGGCCGGAGGCGTGAGGTGGCGTAGGCTCGGTGTCGCCGTGCTCACGAAGCCCAGGAGAACGGCGCCCAGTGGCCGTTCTCGCCGTCGTTGGTGAAGGACGTCCAGAACACGTCGACACTGGCGTGCTTGGCCTTGGCGACCACCCTGCAACGTTCCCGGTCAGCAGGCATCGTGAGCCCGGATGTGGTGCACGGGCACACCATGTCGCAGGAGCAATTCTCGAAATAAGTACCTTCCATCTGCCACGCCAGGGCACCTCCTCGGTCCGGTCCGACCAGCAATATCGTGCCACCTCGGTGCCCGCGTCGCTCGGGGAGGCGGAATCGCCCCTCCGAACCCGATCGGCCTGCCCTCCGTCGCAGGGGCAGCAGGGCGAGCGGGCCGTGACCGATCGCGCGACAATCGGGGAAAGCACGCCGGTCCGGGCCACCGGCCGGCCCGACCTGAGAGCGGTAGCCCATGGCAGACATCGCCCGATTGCATCGACGTGCCCTCGACGAAACCCGCACAGTGGTTGCCGGCATCGATCGAGACCAATGGAGCGCAGCGACGCCCTGTCAGGGCTGGGACGTCCAGGCTCTCCTCAACCACCTGGTGGCGGGCAACCTGTGGGCAGCCGAACTCGGCGTCGGCGCCACGATCGGAGAAGTGGGCGACCGCCTCGACGGCGACGTACTCGGTGATGACGCCCTGGCGGCCTACGAGGCGTCGGCCGGGTTGGCGGCAGCCACGTTCGAGGCGCCCGGCGCCCTGGAAAGACCGTGTGCCGTGTCCTATGGACCAGTCCCGGGATCCGTGTACGCCGGCCATCGATTCATCGACGTCCTGATCCACGGATGGGACCTGGCTGTGGCCACGGACCAAGACAGTTCCCTCGATCCCGAGCTGGTCGACGCCGCCTACGAGCTGCTCAAGGGCGAGGCAGACATGGTGCGGGCCAGCGGGATGTTCGGCGACGACCTCGCGGTGACCGCCGACGCCGGAGCGCAAACACGCCTTCTGGCGTTCATCGGCCGCCATGGCTAGAGGGCTGGAGCGGGCGCGGCCGGATTCTTCACCGGGACGGATGCAACCCGCTGGATAGACTCGCGCCTGTGACTTACGACGAGGGTTTGGCGGAGCGTATTCGTGTGGTCATCGGCGCGGACCCTGCCGTATCCGAGCGCAAGATGTTCGGAGGGCTGGCCATTCTCCTGAATGGCAACATGAGTGTGGGCATTGTCGGCGACGAGTTGATGGTCCGGGTCGGACCCGACGCCTACGCCGATGCACTGGCGCACCCGCACGCCCGGGAGATGGACTTCACCGGCAAGCCGATGCGGGGCTACGTCTACGTCGATGGGGACGGATGTGCCGAGGACGACGATCTGGCGGCGTGGGTTGAGCGAGGCCTCGGCTTCGCCGGATCGCTGCCACCGAAGCGTTGACTGATCGCCCCTGACACAGGAGGTCGTTCGTGGATCGTGCAGAGCTCAAGGAACGTCAGTCTCCCCTGAAGGCCCGGTATCGCGAGGACCCCGGCACTGCCCTGATCATCCTCCACGCCGAGGGCCGGCTTGGAAGCGAGGAGGTGTCCTGTTCGGTCGAGACGGGTCGAGCCATGGTGGAGGCCGGTCTCCATCCTGCTACCGGCGGCGACGGGAGTCTTGCCTGCTCGGGCGACATGCTGCTGCAAGCCCTCGTTGCCTGTGCAGGGGTGACACTCCGGTCTGTGGCGACCAACCGGGGGCTCTCGGTGGAAGGGACGCTTCGGGCCGAGGGCGACCTCGACTTCCGGGGGACCCTTGGCGTTGACCGCGACGCCCCGGTGGGCTTCAGCGCCATCCGCTTGAGATTCGACCTCTCGAGTGATGCTTCTCCCGAGGAGCTGACAGATCTGATCGCTACGACGGAGCGGTACTGCGTCGTGCTCCAGACGTTGGCAGGGAGTCCCAGTATCAGCGTGTCAGGAACGTCTGCCCAAGGCCTGATTTGATGATCACGACCATCGCATCTCGGACAGCGACGAGTTGAACCATCATCTCGGGCGGTACTCCTGAAGGGTCAGGACTTCTTCTCGGCGGTGGCCGCGAGTCGTTCCAGAGTTTGGGCCATCGTCTCCCGGTTGCGAGCGGCACGGTCCTTCGTGCCGGTGACCAAGGGACTGAGCCACTTGATGAGCCCTCCGCGATGGTCGTCCCAGATCTCGACGACCCTGCAGCCGCCATCGTGGGGTTCGAACTCATACGTCCAGCCGGCCACCTTGAGACCCATGGCCTTCACGTCGAAACCGAAGCGCTTTCCCGGATCACATACCGTGATAACGCAGTCGCTGCTCCAGGCTTTCGACCCGTTCGAGTTCGTACCTTTGAAACGGGCACCGAGAGCGGGACCGTCCGCCGCGCCCACCCACTGGCCGCCGGTGTTCTCCGGCGACCAGTTCCCCATGCGGGTAACGTCGGCGACAAGCGACCACAGCTCCTCGGGTGGGGCGGCAATGGTCCGTTCGATCCGGACCGAGCGAGCGGCATCAGTGTTCGGTGACATGGCCTGGACTATATGCCCCGACCGGCGGGAGTTCACGGGGCCGGGGTCGAGAGGGACTCGAACGGAGGCCCATCACTTCGGGCGCTGGCCGTGCAGGGCGGCTCCGGCGCTCGATTTGGACCTGGCCTCATGCTCGCCCCCCTGCGTCTCCCCAGGTCAGAGGCAGCCATAGAGGGCGTCGACGAGGCCGCGGTTTCGGGCATTCTGCCAGCGGGGTTTGACCCTGTTCATCACGTATCCGAAGGCGACGCGGGCTTCGGGGTCGGCAAACCCGAGCGCACCTCCGGTGCCGAAGTGGCCATAGCTTCCCGCGTTCGGTCCGAACGGACGGTCGGGGCGTGTTGGCTGGAATCCCAGACCGAAGCTCACTTCGCGTTCGAGGAACGGACACCACCCTTCGGATTGGGAC
>Ga0209068_10001949_pt1 | contig 10188 bp, 8 predicted proteins | sample ColStrG_CSR_2012_FD_187200 | JGI IMG/M metagenome (GOLD analysis project Ga0209068, IMG submission 187200) | Freshwater sediment microbial communities in response to fracking from Pennsylvania, USA - Cold Stream Run_MetaG_CSR_2012 (SPAdes)... | ecosystem: Environmental > Aquatic > Freshwater >...
CCTGCGCCGTCTGGTCGACTTCCGTGTAAGCGTAGGATTCGTGCTGCCCTTCGTTCCAACCAAAGCGCGAAAACACGCGCGCATTCCTGGTGAGCAGCTGCTCTAGGTTCACGCCGAACCCGTATTTGACCGTCGTGCGCAGCGGGTGTGTTGTGATCTCCGGCCGCGATGTTTTTCCCTCCTGGTAATTGGCGATCGCGTCGCGATACGCGCCCATGTTCGCGTGATTCACAAAAGTGAGCAGGCGCAAAGTCGTTTTTCGCCTGCCGCCGATCTGCGGATGCAACTCCAGTTCGTAGTTCTCTGCCCGCGCCCGGCGCAAGTTCCACTGGAGGTCGATGCCGTTCGCCACCTTCGGCATCAACGCCTCTTCGAATCGAAACGCCCAGTTCCGCTCGTGATACTCCGCCAGCACTCCAATGGTGTAGCCGCGTGTGTCGGCCGCGTAGTCAAAGGCGCCGTTGTTGTCCACCGTCCAGTTCATGAATTGCAAATGGCTGTCGGTGCCCGCGTCGTTGATGTCGAAAAAATCGTTCACCCCCATCTTACCGAAGCGAAGCTCCAGCCGCCGCACTGGTACCTTCGTCGCCAGGTACCAGGGACCGCGCTCCGCTTCGACCGTCTCCGTGCTCAGAGGAATAATCTGCCGGATCATGCCTCGCGCAATGTACGGAGTCGCTCCGAGCGTTGGATTGCGCACCACGTCGAGGTCGGTGAAACCTCCCATGCCGAGCGCATCACTGAGGCCGCCGCCATCGGCCATTTCAATGTGCATGAAGATTTCGGTTGTGCCGCTGAGCTGGACTCCGGTGAAAAGAGTGCTGATATTCGAAGTGGCGAGCTCGGGATGCGTTTTAAAACTGTTCGTCCCGCTATATTTCGCGTTGAACGACGGATGCCATTGGGTGATGATATTGTCCTGCCCCGAAACCCACCACCGCGTCGTCTGCGCATGCGGAAACATCGTAACCACGGGATCGTCTGCGGGCGTTTGCGGGCTCGGGCCCACTTCCGGCTGCGCCATCAGCGGAACCGCGCAGGCGAGCTGGATCGCCGCCGCGCCCAGACGCAGCCCTCCCGCCAACCACCTTAGCGTTGATATTTTCCGCACGGATTTCCCGCTCAACCTCGAAAGGTGTGAATGGAAGCGACCAATCTCTGATCGTAACACTCTCAAACCGCGCGCCAAGGCCCGAGCGATCCCAATGCGCTAGACACGGAAACACACCAAGGCGGGCAAAAATAAAAGGACAGCCCGGAGCCCCCCAAGGCTGTCCCGATAAACCCTCCCGGTTAGAAGGGCGATCTGGATTGAGGGTAGCCGCGCCAGATTGCGGGAATATTGCGATTTTGTGAAAATCCGGTGAATTCAAACTTCTCCGGGCACGGGCCAGCCGCCCTGCGCCTGTGCGGAATATCACAGATCGCTGTGATTCACTGCGCTGCGGGCCCTCCCAACCCCGCTGCTATATTAAAAGGAACCTCAGGACTTAGTAACCGCTTCTGTGGAGGAGCTATGGCCCGGAAAACCGAGCAATCCCGCAAACTCCAGAAACGCGCGGAGCAGTTGATTCCCGGCGGCGTGAATTCCCCGGTGCGCGCATTCCGCGCTGTCGGAGGCGAGCCCCTGTACATTGTGCGCGGCCAGGGCTCTCACATCTGGGACGCCGATGGCAACCAGTATGTCGACTACGTTTGCTCCTGGGGACCGCTTATCCTCGGGCATGCCGCCCCCACTGTCATTGAGGCCGTGATCTCGGCCGCGCGCAGCGGCACCAGCTTCGGAGCGTCCACTCCCACCGAAGCTGATCTGGCCGAACTGGTCATCTCCGCTTTCCCGCACATGCAGAAAGTGCGCTTCGTCAGTTCCGGCACCGAAGCCACCATGTCGGCCATCCGCTTGGCGCGCGCCTATACGAAACGCAAATACATTGTGAAGTTTGAAGGTTGTTATCACGGACACGCCGACGCGCTGCTGGTCAAAGCCGGATCCGGCGTTGCGACACTTGGCATCCCCGGTTCGGCAGGCGTTCCCGAAGAATTCACGCAGTTCACGTTGGCGTTGCCCTTCAACGACACCGATGCGCTCGAACATGCGTTCAAGAAGTTCAAGCACCAGATTGCCTGTGTGATCGTCGAGCCCGTAGTCGGCAATATGGGATGTGTGCCGCCCGCTCGTGGCTATCTCGAAGCTCTGCGCGCGATCACCTCGCGCGACAAGGCGCTGTTGATTTTCGACGAGGTGATGACCGGATTTCGCCTCGCATTCGGTGGAGCACAGGAACTCTACGCCATCCAGCCCGACCTCACCACCATGGGCAAGATCATCGGTGGAGGCCTGCCGGTCGGCGCCTACGGCGGCGCCAGCGAAATCATGGATCTGGTTGCTCCGCTCGGTCCCGTGTACCAGGCCGGCACGCTCTCCGGCAATCCGCTGGCGATGGCGGCTGGATACGCCACTTTGCGCTACCTGCGCGAGCACAAAGACGTTTACTCGAAGATCGAACAATTGGCCGCCGAATTGGTCGCAGGTGTCGCCGCCGCCGCAAAGGATGCGGGCGTGAGCATGTGTCACAACCGCGTTGGGTCGATGTTCACGTGGTTCTTCGCGCCGGGGCCGGTAACAGATTGGAATTCGGCGGCAAAGAGCGATACCGAGGCGTTTGGAACATTCTTCCGCGCGATGCTCGAAAGCGGCATTTACCTGCCGCCATCGCAGTTCGAATCCGCCTTCATCGGTGCAGCCCACACCGAGCACGACGTGCAGCAGACGATTGCGGCCGCAAAGCAGGCGTTTGCGTTGGTCCACGCGTAGGAGACGGATATTACATCAACAATCTGCCGAAGTTCTGCAGCGCATGAAGCACCTGCTCAAATGGGAGCATCAGTGCTATGTTGACTACCAGATGTCTTGTGGTAGGGCAATCATGAGCGTTCGGAACAGAATCCTATTGGCGGCTCTCATGAGTTGGGCCTATTCCGTGACTTTAGGACTGTTCTTAGCTGTTGTAGTTTCAGAAGATCATTCTCTGAGCACGCTGTTGCTACCCGGGGTCGTTCCGGTTGCTCTGATTGGTAGCACGATAGTTGCAATTGCGATAACGCCAGTGGCAATCTGGTCAGTGCGAACCGGAGCAAGAAACTTGTGGCTCTACGGACCGATTCTCTGGATCGCATTAGCTGCCTACATTGTTTTCGCAATGCCGAAACTCGGCCATTACGGTCAATATGGTCTGCTCTTCTTGGCCGTTCTGGGTTTAGTTGTGCTTGGGCTTGTTCCTGCGAAATGACAGGCCACTGCACTCGCTGAAGAGCCCTGTACAGCCTATCCGGCTACTAGAGGTTTGCGGCTAACTTGTCCCATTTCTTCCACCGTCACAAACTCATATCCCTGATCCTTGCAACGTCGAATCAGATTGTCCGTCGCAAGGACAGTCTGCGCGCGATCCGCACCCATGCCGTTGTGCCCACCGTCATGCAGCAAGATGACGTCGCCGCCGCGCCGCTGACGAAAGACTTTCCTTTCGATCTCCGCGGCAGGCGGCGCGTTCCAGTCGTAGCCGGTCACGTTCCACATGATCGTCTGCATTCCGAGTTCGCGGGCGATGCACAACGTTGCAGGTCGTCTCCCGCCGAACGGCGGACGAAACAGGTTCGAGTGCTCGCCCACCACTTCGGTCAGCGCGGCCCGGCAATCGAGTAGCTGCTTGCGTGTCTGCGCCGCCGATTCAAAAATGAGCAGGGGGTGCGTGAACGTGTGATTGCCGATCACGTGCTCGGCGGCGGCCACAGCGCGCGCGATCTCCGGCCGCTCGCGCACGAATTTCCCGATCATGAAAAATGTCGCGCGCACGTTATGCTTCGCCAGCACGTCGAGCAGCCGCAACGTGTGCGGATCGTTCGGCCCGTCGTCATAGGTCAGCGCGATCTGCTTGCTTCCGCGTTCCCCAGCGGCAAACGTCCGCCCGTACCACTGGCCCGTCGGCGCCATGGACTGGTAGCCCGCGGCCACTGCTGCCGCGGCCGACGCGAGCCCGATGAGAGCGGGAAGCATGGGGAGATTGTAAATCGAAGTCAGAAGTAAGAAGTCAGAATGCAGAAGTAAAGCCGGCCGCTGGAGATTGCTGGAGACTATACGCCTGAGCAGGTGCGAGGGATATGTTTTTCACTCTGCATTCTGACTTCTCACTTCTGCAATCTCGTTGCGCGTTCGCCCGAAGCAATATATTCTGCTCCAGTCCATCTCATGGCCAAGCTTTTCGAGCTTCCCCGTTATATTGCGGTTGAAGGTCCCATACGAGTGGGCAAGAGCACCTTGGCCCGGGTTCTGGGAGAGCGGCTGGCCGCCCAGCGCGTGATCGAACCGGAAGACAATCCCTTCCTGAAGGCGTTCTACGAAGGCGAAACCGGCGCCGCGTTCCAGGCGCAGCTCGCGTTCCTGATCCGCCGCTTCGACCAATTGCGGGCGCTGGATCTTAACCCTCACTCGAACAAGACCGTGGTCGCCGACTACATCTTCGAAAAAGACAAGCTCTTCGCCTGTCTCAACCTCAACGACCAGGAACTGGAAACCTACAACCGCTATTTCAATTACTTCCGCGACCAGATCCCGACGCCAGACCTGGTGATCTACCTGCAAGCCACGCCCGAAGTGTTGAAGAAGCGACTGAAGAAGAAGAACGCTCCCGGCGAAGAAGCCATCAGCGAGGATTACCTGATGGAAGTCGTCAAAGCGTACGAACACTTCTTCTTTCACTACACGCAGTCCGACCTGCTGATCGTAAACACCTCCGAAATCGATTTCGTGGATCGCAACGAGGACCTGCAAGAACTGCTGAAAAAAGTCTCCGCCCCGATCAAAGGCACGCAGTACTTCCTGCCGCTGGGCGGGCAGGATGCGGCCAGCGCGTAGGATTCTTAGACGTTCGTGGTCGCAACGATCCGACGTCGCATCAACGGAGGCATGGAATGAGCGACTCTCCCTCCTTCTCCCGCCAGATACGCGCAGTAGCTTGGTCTGGATTCTTGGCGTTCTTGATCTTGATTGTTGGCCAGGGTGTCTGGGGAGCGCTGCTCGTCGGGAACCTCCAATCCAGCCCAACAGTCCCATGGTGTGCCCCAGCGATGGGGATCGTCCTGTGGCTTTTCTGGCAATACCTGGGCGGCAAAGGATGGCCGCGCAGCACCTCAGATGCGCGCCATCGTTATCTGCGAGCCAATCGGGTACCGGGTTCAGTCTTGTCTTGGACGCTCGTGGCGGGCCTGCTGTCGATCGTGTCGCTGGCCGGGTTGTGGATCGTGCTCTTCCAACTCGTGAAAATGCCGCCGAACGTCATCGATGATTTTTCCAAGTACCCAGCGCTGACCGCGGTCTTAGTCGTCGTCATAGCCTCGCTCGTCTCCCCCCTCACAGAAGAAGCCGCGTTCCGGGGCTACTGTCAGAGCATCCTAGAGCGCGAGTTCGCCGGCCCGCCCGCGATCCTGATTTCAACCGTATTCTTCACCGCCGCTCACGTCGTCCACGGCCTGCTGTGGCCCAAGCTTTTAGTCTATTTCCTCGTAGGCGTGGTGTTCGGCGTCACCGCGTACCTGACGAAGTCTGTATTGCCAGGCCTCCTCGTTCACGTCATCGGCGACCTGACATTCTTTATTTTCGTGTGGCCGCACGACGCAGCGCGCCGGTTGGTTTGGGAGACGGGTACGGACCCATGGTTCTGGATTCACGTCGCGCAGGCCGCCGCTTTAGCAGCTCTCGCGATTCCCTCGTTTCTCAAACTGTCCAACGTCTCTCAGGGTCTGCGGGCAGGCTCGGATGCAAGCTGAGGGCTCTGGTCTTGCGCTCGCTGTGAAATGTTATTACAATTGTACTAACAGAGAAGGCACCATGGTTGAGCTCAAAATCAGAAGGTTCGGCAACTCGCTCGGCGTTGTCCTGCCGAAAGAAGTGATCAGCCGCTTGCAGACGGGTGACGGGGAACGTGTTTTTCTGATCGAGGCCCCAGACGGCGACTACCGCCTCACCCCGTACGACCCCGCGTTTGAGAAGAAAGTGGCCAGGGCGGAACAGATCATGTCCCGCTATCGCAACACGCTGCACGCCCTTTCCAAGTGAAAAAGAAAGAACCACTCTGGATCGAAGAGCGCGACGTACTCACGATCCACGATCGGCTCTTAGCGCTCCACGGCGGCGCCACGGGCCTGCGCGAACGGGCTCTCCTGGAGTCCGCTCTTGCCCGTCCCCGCCAGCACCACGCCTATGCCGCGAAACCAGACATGGTCGAGATGGCCGCCCTCTACACGACCGGCGTCGTTCGCAACCATCCCTTTGTCGATGGCAACAAGCGCACCGGCTTTGTGATCGGCGTCCTCTTCCTCGAACTCCACGGCTTCGACTTCAAAGCCAGCGAGGAAGACACCACTCAGGCCGTGATGTCGTTGGCGGCAGGCACGCTCGATGAGGCTTCTTATGCTGCCTGGTTGCGGGCCAACGTGAAGCGCACACCTCGGCGGTAACGCGACGAGACCAATCACGACAATCCGATCTCGTTCTCATTCGGCAAGACCCATCAGAACTCATTTAGTTTTAGCCACTTCCACACGATTACCAGCCACCTTGTTCTCGTTCAGAATGATTAGTGACACTGGAATAGAGTGTCGCAATGCAAATTCGCAAAGGGAAACCGCCGGGTTCTGGCCGACTGGCACGAACCGGAGAGGAGTTGAGCCGGGAAGAGCGGGTGCGATTGGCCTGGATGGATTTCTATCGTCGCAGCGGCAACGTGGCCCATACCTGCCGCCACTTTGGCATCAGCCGGCAGACGTTCTATCGTTGGCAACGCCGGTATGATCCATACGATTTGACCACGCTGGAGGAGCGCAGTTATTGTCCCCGGCGGCGCCGCCAGCCGACTTGGTCTTGTTCCTTAGAAGAAAGGGTTTTGACGTTGCGGTTGCAGTTTCCGCGCTGGGGTAAGGACAAACTGGCGGTTCTTCTGGGTCGTCAGCGGTTGTCGGTTTCGATTTCTATGGTGGGCCGCATTCTCACTCGTCTGAAGCGGCAAGGCCGACTGGTGGAACCGCCGCGCACGGGGTTCCCGGATCGCGGCGTGCTCTCCGCCCCCGCCCGTACGCGGTGCGCCAACCCAAGCAGTACGCGGTGTTTGCGCCCGGCGACCTGGTCGAACTCGATACTCTGGACGTGCGTCCGGTGCCGGGCCGCCCGCGACATTGTCTCGCGTTGGGATGTGCTGCAAGCGCACACTCGCGCCACGGCGCAAACCGCCACCCAGTTCCTCGCTACCTTGCAGCACCGCATGCCTTTTCCCAATCGCGCGGTGCAGGTCGACGGCGGCTCGGAGTTCGCCGCCGAGTTCGAACAGGCTTGTCAGCAGCGGGGTTGGCACCTGTTCGTGCTGCCGCCGCGCTCGCCCAAGCTCAACGGCGCGGTGGAACGCGCGAACCGTACCCACAGCGAGGAGTTCTACCAGGTCACGGCCTGCTCGCTGGAGATGAGAAAACTCAAGCGCGAGCTGCGACAGTGGGAAAAGATCTACAACACCGTTCGCCCCCATCAGTCTCTGGGCTACTTAACCCCGCAGCAGTTCCTGCGCCAGTTCTCATCCCAACGGAAGGAATGAAAAGTGTCACCTATCCACTGGACGAGTACAGCGTCTTTTCAAGGCCGGTGCCTTTGTCTTACAATGCACATAGGTAGTATTTTGGGCAGGCTGTTACCCTGAAGGACCCGCTTCCAACCTGCCACTTGTCCGCGGCCCCACCTTCGATTACGAAGGTCATTTGGCCCCGCTTGAGGAAGTTCGTAGCATGACCATGAAGAGCGAGAATCAACTCATGCACGGGATATCCGTTGCCCTTCTGACCGAGGACCGCGAGCAATCCGTCACCCTTCATGGCCGGGTGGAGAGTACCCACATGGCCCGGACGGTTTTCAGTCATGTCGGGCTCCCGTCCGCGGCCGGCGATTCGGTCTTGCGGCACCTCCAAGACCAGCGCGCTGAAGTCGTGCTGGTGGAAATTGACCCGCAGCATCCGCAGCGAGCCATTCGCACCATTGAACTGATCCACGCCGCCACTCCCGATGTCACCATCTTTGCCTTGGGTGAAATGCACCAGCCCATGAACATCGTCAACGCCATGCGGGCCGGAGCGCGGGAGTTTCTGGATCGTGCCGCCACCCAGGAGGCGTTGATCGAGGCCTTCACTCGTTTTTCAGCCACGGCCAGCCGGACGCAACGCAGCGCCAGCAAGGCTCGGGTGTTGACGTTCCTTAGCGCGAAGGGCGGAGTGGGTACGACCACCACTGCGGTGAACACCGCCGTTGCCCTTCAGGAAGCGCACGGCCGCGTCGTTCTGGTGGATTTTGCCCCGATTGGACACGCCGCCCTGCAACTCAATCTACGGCCCCAGTTCACCGTGATCGATGCCCTGCAAAACCTCCACCGCATGGATGGTTCGCTTCTGGAAGGCCTCATGACGCCCTATCGCGACGGGCTCCATCTGCTGGCCGGCGCACAGCAACCGCAGAACGCGGTGCCGACCGCAGCCGAACTCGCGCGGCTCTTCGACCTCCTCGTCAGCCAGTACAACTTTGTCGTGCTGGATTGCTCCGGACGTCTCGATGCCACCACGCAGACGATCTGCGACCTCTCGAACGCCGTGCTTCTGGTGGCGCAGACCGATGTGGTTTCACTCTGGAGCGCGGGCCGCATCCACGCGTTCCTGCAAGAGGGCGCGGGCCGCGATCGCTTGCGCGTCGTGCTCAATCGCTACAAAAAGATCCCCGGCTTCACCGACGAGGACGTCGAAAAAGCCACCAACTGCAAAGTGCTCTGGAAAGTGCCCAACAACTTCCAACTCATCGGTCCTGCCATTGACAAGGGCAGCCCGGTCGCATTACAGGACAACCACGAAGTGGGCCGGTCCTATCAAGCACTGGCCGCGGAATTGGCGGGTGCCACGACCTCCGCTGACGGCGCGCTCTCCCTGGTTTACCAACACGACAAAGGCGACACCAAGAGCCGTTCTGCCGGCCGCCTGATCGTCTCGCCCGTGCGTGCCGGACAGTAAACCCAATGCAGAGTTAGAGGTCAAGTTGCAGCCGTAGAATGCCTCGTGAGCCTCCGAGTCCTCGTTGGTTGAATCTTTTCTTCGAGTCGGAGTTGTTCTTAGTCCGCCGGACCGCTGATTCCTCCGTCTCACTTCTGAGCAGGCCTGCTTTCCTTGCTCCTGCGCCGCCCGATTCGGTATGCTAGGTCGTACACACTAGGCTCCGCTGACAATCCCTGTTTGCAGTCCATTTCCAGCCGCGGAGCAAGCCGTGTGTGCGACCCTGGCATTCCAAACGGAGTACGCATTGAACAGAGGCAAGACTGCGGTTATCGTTGGCGCGCAATGGGGCGACGAGGGCAAGGGCAAGATCGTTGATGTTCTCACCCAGACTTTCTCGCTCGTGGCCCGCTACGCCGGCGGACACAACGCCGGACACACTGTCATCATCCATGGCAAGAAATTTATTCTGCAGTTAGTGCCCGGCGGTATTCTGCGGCCGGAGTGCACGAGCGTCATCGGCAACGGCGTGGTGCTCGACCCGATGGCGTTCCTGAAGGAAGTTGCTTCGCTGCGCGATGCTGGAGTAAAAGTCGATGGCAATCTCTTCATCTCCAGTCGCGCGCAGGTGATCCTTCCATATCACCGGATGATGGAGTTGGGCTCGGAGAATGCGCCTGGCCGCGTGAAGATTGGCACTACCTCTCGCGGAATTGGCCCGGCCTATGAAGACAAGATGGGCCGACGCGGGCTGCGCGTTGCCGACTTGCTAGACAGCAAGCTGCTCCGCACTCACATCGAAAACGCCTGCCGCGAAAAGAACATGATCGCACACGCGCTGTTCAATTCCGATCCACTCGACGCGGACAAGATGTTCAAGGAATACGCCGAGGCCGCCGAGAGAATCGCTCCGTTCGTATGCGACACGACCCTGTTGCTGAACCAGGCGCTGGCTTCGGGGAAGTCTGTTGTGTTCGAGGGCGCGCAGGGCACGATGCTCGACATCGACCATGGCACTTATCCATTCGTGACCTCTTCGAGCGCGACTTCGGGTGGAGCTTGTATCGGAACGGGGGTCCCGCCTACCTCGATTGATACCGTGATTGGCATTACGAAGGCTTA
>Ga0209068_10001950_pt1 | contig 10185 bp, 9 predicted proteins | sample ColStrG_CSR_2012_FD_187200 | JGI IMG/M metagenome (GOLD analysis project Ga0209068, IMG submission 187200) | Freshwater sediment microbial communities in response to fracking from Pennsylvania, USA - Cold Stream Run_MetaG_CSR_2012 (SPAdes)... | ecosystem: Environmental > Aquatic > Freshwater >...
CGGATGGCGGTCGCCTTCACGTACACCGGCGTTTCGGTGTAGCGGTGGGCGATGTCGGCGCGGCAGAGCACTACAGCGGCCGCTCCCTCGTCGGGTGCACAGAACATGTACGAGGTGAGTGGGTAGTTGAGGACCGGAGAGCTGAGGATCTCCTCCTCAGTGATCGGCTTGCGACGGAAGGCATTGGGATTGAGCGCGCCGTTGCGGTAGTTCTTAGCCGCCACTTTGGCCAGCGTCTCCGAAGAGACGCCATAGTCGTTCATATATCGATTGATCTTCATGCCGAAGAACTTCGTCGTCACGAACTGGCCGTTCTCCCCATACCATGCGGGTACGTTGGTCAAGGTCGGGTCGACTTTGAACGAACCGCGAGGGTGTTTGTCCATTCCCACGGCTACGACGATGTCGCCCGCGCCGGCGAGGATGGCATTTGTGGCCTGTTGGATGGTGGCGGCGCCAGTGGCACACGCGTTGAACACATTGATGAACGGAATTCCGGTGAGTCCGATCACGCCGGTGAGGGGATCAGTCTGGGCGACCTCCCAACTCCCACCAAACGCGCACTGCACGTCTCCCCATGGCACCCCGGCATCAGTCAGGGCCAGCTCCACGGCATCAGCGCCCATTTCGAACGCCGACTTGTCACCGTGCCGGCCGAAGGGGTGGAGACCCACTCCGATGATGGCGACGTCGTTCATCGAGTACCCCCTGATGCCTGAGATTCGATCGGAGCGAAGGCGAAGGTGAGTATCTCGTTGCCTTCGCCATCGATGTAGAGCGGGACAATCCGCAGCTCGACCTCCATGCCGAAGTCGAGCTTCTCGGGGTCGCTCTCGGTGAGCCGCGCCTCGACCCTCACCACGTCGTCGAGCTGTACGAGTCCTACTCCGAACGGCTGGAAGGACGATGCCGGTGCACTTCCCAGGTAGTCGAAGCTCGGCGGAAAGCCCTGAGTCGTCCAGGAGATGAGCGAGCCGCGCCGCGGGAGGGGCATGTCAATCATGCCTGGCGCGCTGCACCTAGGGCATCGGGACTGCACGGGGAATGTCACGGCCCGGCACAACTCGCACCGGCTTCCGAGCAGTTGCGGATCATCGGAGGGCCAGGTGAAAATGTCAGCGATCGCCTTCTGCATCAATGCTCCTCGACCGGCCTCCCGTTGGGCGCCACGATAGTCGGTGGAGGACAAAACATCCAGAGCTTTTGGCGGAGTGAGCGACCCGCAGAAGCGACACTACGTCCGGTCATTCGGCCATCGCTAGGGCATGATGGCGATCCGGGCGGCGGGTTCGGGCGCCACCTGGCGCCGGAAGAGGGCACGCTCGAGGGAGCCCAGCAGCCGGTTTCGGACCTCGACCGGGCTGATCAGTTCGTCCTGACCGAAGCTCCGAGCCGACCTATAGGACGCCTCCACCTCGAGCTGGCGGAGTTGCGCCGCCTCGTCCACGTCGGAACCCCGGGCACGACTCATCGCCGCTGCCCCCATGGCACCCATGGTGGCGCCAGGAAAGGTGAAGGTCGCCGACTGGCCGTCGAAGGGAATGATTCCCATGACCATCGATCCAAAGCCATATGCCTTCCGCAATGTGACGGCCAGCTTCGGGACCCGAGCCTGCGTCTGGGCCGCATACATCCGGGCCCCGCTGCGCAGGATTCCCTGCTTCTCCGATTGGCTTCCCGGCATGACCCCGGGATTGTCGGCCAGAAAGATGATGGGCAGATGGAACGAGTCGGCGACGGTGATGAAGTGGGCGGCCTTGTCCGCTCCATCGGCGTCCAGCGATCCGGCGAGCACATTCGGCTGATTGGCAACCACAGCCACAGGGTGACCGCCGAGGTGGGCTAAGGCACAGATGAGGGAACGGCCGAACTGAGGCTGTACCTCGAAGCAGGAGTCCTGATCGAAGACAACCTCCAAGACCTCGTGCATGTCGTACACACGCCGCCCGTTGGCGGGGATGATGTTCAACAGCTCCGGTACCTCGCGGAAGGCTTCACCTGTGGGTTCCGCATCTGGTGGGTACGACCAGGCCGATGACGGGAAATAGCGGAGGTAGGTTTTTACCAGGTCGAGAGCTGCCGCGTCGTCGGGCGCGACATTGTGGACCAGTCCGCTCGCTACGGCTACGTCGGGTCCTCCGAGATCCTCTTTGCTGATCACCTCGCCCAGAGACTCAGCCACCACCGGGGGACCTGCTGTGAACACAGATGCATGTGAACTCATCACCGTGAAGTCCGAAATCGGCGCAACCAGCGCGCCATGGCCGGCGGAGGCACCGAGTATGGCGGTGACCAGCGGTAGTTTCCCGGAGCAGGATGCCTGGGCGAGCAGGTCGGTGGGAGACCGAGGATGCGCCTTCCCGTCGGCCCGGAATCCGGCCCCTTCGAGCATCATCACCAACGGGATACGGTCGATCTGAGCGATTTCGGCAACGCGGTAGCGCTTGGCATTGGCTGCTGAGCTGATGGTTCCGGCCATAACGGTGAAGTCTTCGGCGGCAACCATGACCGGTCTGCTGTCCACGAATCCCGAACCGATGACCACAGCATCAGCCGGGGCCTCGGTTCCGCCCACCATTGTGCCGATCTCCTGGAACGAGCCGGGGTCGAGCAAGTGGTCGATGCGAGCTCGGACATCCAGCTTTCCGGCATCGTGGTGCTTGCGGAGTCGTTCCTCTCCGCCCATCGCGCGAGACGCGGCACGACGGGCCTCGAGGTCGTCGAGCGCATCCTTCCAACCTCCGGCTCCGTCGGTCCCCGTCATCGAGCCCTATCGGCCGGTGAACTTCGGGGGGCGGCGTTCGGTGTAGGCCATGAATGCTTCTTTCATATCGTCGGTTGTGACATTTACGCTCTGTGCCAGGGCTTCCGCTTCGAGCGCCTGGGCCAAGGAGCCGTTTCCGGCGTTGTCCAGCTGTCGCTTGATCATGGACAGGGCGACCGGTGGGCCGGCGGCGATCGCCTTGACGATTTCACGGGTGGCATCATCGAGTTCGCTCGTTGGCACTACTGCATTGACGAGACCCAGCGAAAGCGCGTCCGACGCACCGATGACCCGTCCGGTGAAGGCAATCTCCTTTGCCCTGTGGACTCCGATCCTCTGGCGGAGCAGCCAGGAAGTGCCGAAGTCGAGGCTGAGGCCACGCTTGGCGAAGATGGCGGAGAATCGGGCGCGGTCGGAGCACCAGATCATGTCGGCCGCCAGCGCCAGGCCGAGTCCGGCGCCAACGCAGATCCCGTCGACCTTGGCCACTACCGGCACCGGGCAGTCGTGCACGGATTGCACCGTGTCGGCCAGGACCCTCATCCCGTGCAGGATATGCCCCGGTTCCCGTCCAGATCCGCCGCCGTCGTCACCGGTCAGATCGGCACCGGCACAGAACTCACCGCCGGCTCCGGTGAGAACGACGGCACGGGTGCCGGAGTAGGCGACATCTCGGAAGGTGGCACCCAACGCCACCCACATGTCCCCGGTGCACGCATTCTTGGCCTTGGGACTGTCGATTGTGACCGTGGTGACGTGGTCCTCTACCGCGACGACGATGCGTGGATGGTAAGAAGCAGGACCTGTTGGCACGTGAAACATCTACAGGTTCATTGCCGATACGTCAAGTAGGCCACCGGGCCCGGCCAGATGGAATCTGTGGCACAGGAGGCGTTTCAGAGGAGAAATTTCGGTATCGTGAGATACCCGAGGAGAGAGCAATGAAGGGTGTCGAAGGGTGAGTCGTACTCTTGGAGTGTCGATGATGCGATGGCCGAATCCACGAGCGAGAAGGAGCGAACAGTGAGTACGGTTGAGCGAGCGCACGACTGCCTCTGCAACGTCGACATGGGCGATGGGCCGACGTCCGACTGGATGGCCAAAGTGAAGAAGGACACGTTCAAGTCCAACTTCGACATGCGCAACCGGGAACTGCCCGAGATGCTCGAGGAGATGGACGCCCAAGGTGTGCGTCGAGCGGTGCTGATCACCAGTATCGCCAGGCCTTCGACACGGGCCGCACAGTTCGTCGAGGCCCGCCCCGATCGGTTCAGCCTGGGCCTCGGGGGCCACAACTTGCTCCGTCCCGTTCCCACGTTGCGGGCCCTCGAGTCATTTGTCGCTAGCAATCCCGTGGCCTATCTGACCGTGGGCCCGAGCTTTTGGGGGGACGGACGCTATCCGCCCACGGAATCGGTGTACTTCCCTTTGTATGCCAAATGTTGCGAGCTGGACATTCCGCTGTGCATGAACACCGGACTGCCGGGGCCGCCCATTCCCGGCGAGGTGCAGAACCCGATCTATCTTGATCGCGTTTGCTACCACTTCCCCGAGCTCAAGCTCTCCATGATCCATGGAGCCGATCCATGGTGGGACACCGCCATCCGGCTGATCATCAAGTACAGCAACCTGCGGTTGATGACGTCAGCTTGGTCCCCCAAGCGGCTTCCCGAGTCGCTACTGCACTTCATGCGTACCAGAGGCAAGGACCGGATCATGTTCGCTTCCGACTCGCCGGTCCTTTCGATCACCCGGACGGTGACCGAGGCCGCAGCTCTCGATCTCTCCCCAGAGGTGCTCGACAACTATCTATACGCAAACGCGGAGAGTTTCTTCTTCTCGCGCCCCGGTGCCGTCGGCTGACCGGAATCAATCAGCCTGGCCTCTGAGGTCCAGTCGATCCGGCGTGCTGGTCACGGTGGCGAGTAGGGAAAAGGAACTGGCCATCGCCTCCGTCGCGTGATTGGGCGTATCGCCGCTACCGCGTCCCGAGGAGGTACGACCGGGTAAGCGCCAGCCGTTCGGACCCTAGGAAGTATCTAGATGATTATCTATACTCATGTGGCGATCTGACGACCGGGTCGGTCGCGTTGATGGAGTGGGGACGACGTGAAGATTCCGTTCACCTGGAAACCGACAGGCTGGTTCATGATCGGTTGGTCGGTCGAGTTTCCTGATGCCCACGTACGACCCCTCCGATATTTCGGTGAGGACCTGGTTGCCTATCGGGATGACGCGGGCCAACTCCACGTTCTCAACGCGCACTGTGCCCACCTCGGCGCCCACATTGGCCACGGCGGACGGGTACGCGGCGACTGCGTGGAGTGTCCGTTCCACGGATGGGGATGGGGCCCTGACGGTGTGAATCGATACATCCCTTACGAGGATCGTCCCAACCGGTCGAAGGCACTCCGGGTGTGGCCTGTCCGTGAGCAGCATGGGTGTGTCTTTCTGTGGCACCAACCGCACAGCGAGGCCCCCCGTTGGGAGCTGCCCGACATCTTTGGAGCCTTTCCACACCTTCCCCAGGACCCGGACGCCTACTACCGCCCCTATCCCGAGCTGTCGACCCGCTACGAGCGGGAGCCGGTGCACCCTCAGCTGCCGGCTGAAAATGCGCCGGACAGTGTCCACTTCGAGTATGTCCACCGGGCCACCGTCACCCCGAAGTTGCTGAACTGGGAGATCGTCGACCAGGAGTGGCGGTTCCTCACCGGGTGGCCGGACGTCGGAAGTGATGAACCAGGGGCAATGGCTCTGCGTATCCACAGCGTCCTGTTCGGGCTCGGTGGAGCGATCAGTGCGTTCGAAGGCTCATCCAACTACCGACTGGTGTTCGCCACCACCCCGGTAGAGGACGGATGTTCGGACATGTTCTATTCGATCTGGTGGCCCCGCCGTCCGGGGGACAGCTCGGACGTTCCTCCGCCCGAAATCACCGAGCGCGTCGTGAAGGAGTTCCTGGTGACGCTCGAAGACGACCTGGAGATCTGGCGGTACCAGGACTACGTAGAGCACCCGGCGATGGCCAAACAGGATGCACGGCCCTACAGGTCTGTTCGCCGGTGGGCCAGCCAGTTCTACGAGATCGGACCGATCGGTGAATGAGCCGGATCAGATGATGGGGAGCGACGGGTGGAACTGAACCTCACAGCGGAGGAGGCGCAGCTGGTCGATGCCGTGCGGTCACTGTTGCAGCGCAACTCCACCCCTGATCGGGTCCGAGCATCGGAGGAGACCGGATTTGACCCGAGTCTCTGGACCGACCTCCGACAACTCGGTGTCCCGTCGATGGCCGTCGCCGACGGACAGACGGAGTCGGCCACCCTGTTTCAACTGGTACTGGTGGCCGAGCAGTGCGGCGCCTCCGTTGCCTCGGCACCCGTGCTGGAGGGAATCGTGGCCGTTCGACTACTGGCCCGCTGCGGCGACGCCGCCGGTGATCTTCTGGAATCAGTGTGTGAAGGTGACATCATCGCCACCCTCTCCTTGGGGCAGGCTGGCGATGGGGTGCCGAACCTGGTGCCGGCTGGAGCGATCGCCCACCTGGTTCTGACGATGGACGGGGACGATCTTGTGGCTGCACGGTTGAACCCGTCGGGAGCGCGGATCGAGAATCTGGGCTGCCTACCGCTCGGCGTATGTGAACCTGGAGACGGTGTTCGCACCGTCCTGGCCACTGGATCGAGCGCGCGGTCCGCATATGCGGCGGCCCTCACTGAATGGAAGCTGCTGTCGGCGGCACAGTTGACCGGTGTAAGCGCGGCAGCTCTCGGGCTCGGAGTCGAGTACGTGAAGTCGAGGGAGGTGTTCGGTGCTCCCATCGCGACATTCCAGACGATCGCCCATCGCCTGGCCGACGACGCCACCGCTATTGACGGTGCTCGCCTCCTCACCTACAAAGCCGCGTGGTCAGTGGACGAAGATCGTTCAGAAGGGGAGATACTCGCGTCGATGGCGTGGCTGTTCGCGAGCGAAACCGCCCTCGAGGTGACGCGGGACGTTCTTCACTATCACGGTGGCTACGGTTTCACCACTGAATATGACATTCAGCTCTACTTTCGGAAGGCCAAGGCCTACTCGTTGCTGTGGGGGGATCCGAAGGTTGAGTACCGTCGCCTCGCCGACCTACTGCTCGTACCCGGTTGCGAATATGTGCCTGGTGGCGAAGTCACATGAACTTCGACATCGACGACTCAAATCCGGAGTTCAGACGCGAAGTGGCCACGTTTCTCGATCAGTACGTTCCGGCTGACCTGATCGAACGCAGCCGTCGGACCGGAACCAATCATGACTGGGGTCTCCACCGCGCACTCGGTGCCCGCGGTTGGTACGCCGGTGGGTGGCCGACGGAGTACGGCGGACGTGGAGACGAAGGCTCGGCAGAGATCCTGATCCTCTCCGATGAGATGGAGCGGAGGGGAATTCCGTTTGACGGACTTGGTATGACCATGCTCGTCGCCAACACGATTTTACGGGCCGGTTCCGAGGAGATGAAGCGAACGGTCCTGCCTCGAGCTCTGGCCGGAGAGATCGTGATGTGTCTGGGCTATACGGAGTCCCATGGAGGCTCGGATGTGGCCGCCGCGAAGACCACGGCCGTGCCGGACGGTGACCGCTGGGTGATCAACGGCCACAAGATGTTCACAACGTTGGCCCATGAGTCCGAATATGTCTTCCTGCTCACCCGGACCAATCCGGAGGCGCCGAAGCACCGGGGGCTCACCATGTTCTTGGTGCCGATGCACGCGCCCGGGGTCGAGGTCCAGCCGATCTGGACCATCGGAGATGTGCGGACCAATGCCACCTACTACACCGATGTCGTCGTGCCGGACTCGGCCCGGGTCGGAGCGATCGATGACGGTTGGGGAGTCATGGGCATCGCATTGATGTTCGAGCGAACCGGCGGTGGGGCCGACGCCCGGCTCTTCGGTCAGGCGGTCCGGGCAGCCGGGTCGATCAGTACCACTGATGGAATGACCCTTCTCGATGACGACAGCGTGAGGGAGCGGTTGGCCAGGCTGGCCATCGAGCGCGAGATCTCGATGCTGCTGCGCCTTCGCAGCCAATGGACCCAGGCCCAAGGTTCACTATCGATGATCGAGGGTTCCATGTTCAAGCTGTTTTCCGCCGAGTCACAAGTGCGAGCGGCAAGCGACCTACTCGACATATTTGGCATCCTCGGGATCCTCGAAGCCGGTGAGCCGGCCGCTCCTGGATCGGGTGAGTTCACCCACGAGTATCGTCATTCGATCGTTCTCCCGATCTACGGTGGGTCGAGTGAGGTGCAGCGCAGAATTATCGCCGAGCGAGGCCTCGGCCTGCCACGCTCCTAGTTGGAATTGCCCGAAGCAGTGGGGGCTCAGTCCTGGTGATGGAGGAGGTCGATCACCGTCTCGGCATCCTGGCCGAGCATCACTCGGCTGACAATGGACATATGGGATCGCCAGTGCTCCTCGGCCTCGGCCGCTTTACCCTCTTCGATGAGTTCAGCGAGGCGTTCCTGGGATCGGATTCCACGTCGGCGGACGGCGATTGAACCAGCGGTGTCCTGACCGCTGCTTACGGCCGTGACGGCCCGGAGCACGATCTCGTCGAGCATCTCTGTGAGAATGCTCAGAGTCTGATTGCCGGCCAGCTCCACCAATCGCTCGTGGAAGAGGACGTTGGCTTTGCCGAACGACTCGGGATCCTCCAGTGCCGTCCGTTCCTCTTCGATGAGGACCCGCAGTTGGGCCGCCGTCGATCTCCGCTTGCGAGACGACGCTGCGGCTTTGGCCGCCAAGGGCTCCAGCATGCTCCGGGCCTCGAACACATCGGCCAGCGGCACGTTCCGCGACTGGAGGACCAGGGCCGCTGTCCTTGCGGTCATCCGGTGGTCCGGGGACTGAACCACCACGCCCCCGTGCAGGCCCCGCACCACCCGGATCAGTCCTTCGGTCTCGAGAATCCGCAGGGCCTCCCGCAGAGATGGCCGGGACACCCCGAACCGCTCCACTAGATCAGGCTCACGTCCGAGGGACGCTCCATCGGCAAGTTCGCCACTGACGATCAGGCCCCGCAATTCGTCGGCGATCTGCTGCGGCTTTTCGCGTTGCACGACATTGCCCTTCTTGCCCACGGCCACGCTTGCGCTCCAGTCGTCTGTCGAGGAGGTCGGTTCGGAGGTAGTTGGATCCAGTATCTGTCGGACTGGACCCTTTAGCTTCTAAGTTCTAAAGCCTACCGTTCCGTCTATCACCCAAAAGGTATGGACGACTCCCGACGGTCGGCCGGATCGCCCGGGATCGGCCCGCCTCGGAATCAGATTTGATTTGATCTACATGTTTTGGTTACCCTCGACCGTCGGGCATGAGAACTGCGAGGAACGGCGACGGACGGTCCGGGGATGGGAGATGAGTTCGTGACAGTCGGCCTCCGTGGAATCGTGGGAACCGGATTCCTAACATCGGGGAATCAAGCGGTGAAGGCCGATGCCGACCCGATCGGGCACGGCCTGCGCCGGTCACCTCCGGTCGACTCGAGGGTGTGATCGATGTCGACTGAGGAAGTCGAGGTCTTCAGGTACAGGGCCCGGGATTGGATCCGACAGAACCTGCTGCCTCGTCAATCCAACCCCGTCACTGCGGTCGGGTCGCTCCTGGGAGAGGAGCAGGAACTGGCGGCGGTCCGCCGTGATCGGTCTGTCCAGCGGCGGATATTCGACGGTGGATTCGCCGGCATCACCATCGATCCCGAGTATGGCGGCCAAGGTCTCTCGTTAGACCACCAGCGAGCATTTGTCGATGAGCTTGCCGGCTACGAGTACCCCTCCAGAATGCAGATTCCGACGTTCACCCCGTGTGCCTCGGTGCTCTTGGAATTCGGGACCGAGGAGCAGAAACGATGCCACATTCCGGCGATCCTCCGCGGAGACGAGCTCTGGGTGCAGCTTCTCTCCGAACCGAGTGGGGGCTCGGACGTTGCCGGGTCCATGACCACGGCGGTGCGAGACGGGGACGATTGGATCCTGAACGGATCGAAGATATGGACGACAGGGGCCTGGTGGTCGGACTGGGGACTCTGCCTCGCCCGTTCGAACTGGGATGTCCCCAAGCACCGCGGACTCAGCGTGTTCATCCTTCCGCTCCACCAGCCCGGCGTGACCGTCAGTCGGATCGAGATGCTGAACGGGTCTCGGGAGTTCTGTCAGGAGTTTCTCACTGATGTCCGCGTTCCCGATTCTGACCGGATCGGCGAGATCGACGATGGCTGGTCTGTAGGTACCCGGTGGCTCTTCCACGAGAGGATGCTCTACCACTCGCCCCTGGTGACCCATCCGCCCGACGCCTCGGCCACCTATGTGGGGATGACGTCGGCGGTAGGAGTCGCCCGTGACACCGGTCGACTCGACGATCCACTGGTGCGGGACCTCATAGGAG
>Ga0209068_10001951_pt1 | contig 10184 bp, 8 predicted proteins | sample ColStrG_CSR_2012_FD_187200 | JGI IMG/M metagenome (GOLD analysis project Ga0209068, IMG submission 187200) | Freshwater sediment microbial communities in response to fracking from Pennsylvania, USA - Cold Stream Run_MetaG_CSR_2012 (SPAdes)... | ecosystem: Environmental > Aquatic > Freshwater >...
CCGCATCAACTGATCTCCCTGCTGCGCCGGTCGAGCGGAGATAAGGCCGCTCTGGACCAACTGATGCCGCTATTGTATGACGAGCTTCGCCGCTTGGCCAACAGCTATCTTCGCCGCGAGAGTTCGGGACAAACGCTGCAACCGACAGCCCTTGTCCATGAGGCGTATCTCCGGCTCGTTTCTCAGCATCTTCCGGATTGGCAAAGCCGGGCGCATTTTTTTGGCGTCGCCGCACAGCTGATGCGGCAGATCCTGGTGGACAGAGCCCGCGCCCACCGATCAGCCAAGCGCAGCGGCGCAGGGCACGACATATCGTTTGACGACACAGTTAGCTTTACTCGAGAGCGGGGCGCAGACCTTTTGGCGCTGGACGAGGCTTTAAATAGATTGGGGGCCATCGATCCCCGCAAGTGCAAGGTTATCGAACTCCGCTTTTTTGGAGGGCTCGATGTCGATGAGACTAGCCGGATGCTGAATATCTCAGCCGCCACCGTGGGCCGCGAACTGCGCGTGGCTAAAGCCTGGCTTTACCGCGAGATGAAAAAGTAGTAGACTTTCTCCATCAAGGTCATGACACCGGAGGAGTGGCAGGACGTAGAACGGATCCTTCTATCCGCCATGGATTTGCCGAAAAGCGAGCGATCGGCTTACCTTGGAGAGGCATGTATCGGCCGGTTGGAGATCCGGGCTGAGGTGGAATCCCTATTGGCCGCGCATGGCGAGGCTGGCAACTTTATCGACTCTGCTATTGCGAGCGAACTCCGGCGTGATCTTCCGTCGGAGGCGATGCTGCTTGACCGGCAGATCGGGTCGTATAAGCTGCGCCTGGCTCAAGGCGGCCGTTATGACATCATACGCGAACTAGGCCGAGGTGGAATGGGGATGGTCTACCTCGCCCAGGACACTCTGCTGAAACGCCAGGTCGCGATTAAGAGCGTTCTGCCTCCGCGCGGGCACGAGCAACAAGCGTGGCAAGATGTGGTCGGGCGCCTCCTTCGCGAAGCGCAGGCCTCCGGGAGCCTTCACCATCCGAATATTGTTGGTGTCTACGATGTCATTCAAGATGGCGATTTTACCTCGATTGTCATGGAGTTCGTGACAGGGAAGACGCTGGCGGAAGTAGTTTTGCTCGGGTCGCCTGCGTCGCCGTCGTTTGCAATCGGGGTTCTCAAGCAGTGCGCAAAGGCGCTGGATTACGCTCATTCGCGGGGGATCGTCCATCGCGATATCAAGCCGCTGAACATCATGCTGGACGACTTGGGGTTGGTGAAGATCACCGATTTCGGCGTGGCCAAGATTCTTTATTCCGCCACGGAGCCGAGTCATGAATTGGCGATTGGCACTTTGGAATACATGGCGCCGGAGCAGTTGGAAGGCGGGCCGGTGGACGGCGCCACGGACCAGTATGCTCTGGCGGTAGTCGCGTACCGCATGCTGACCGGGTGCCGAATTTTCGACGCTGAGACCGTGGGCCGTTGGTGCACCCTGATTTTGAAGGAAAATCCTCTTCCGGCCAGCGAAAGGAATTCCGCGCTGCCGCGCGCGGCGGGCTCGGTGCTTGCACGCGCGATGGCAAAAAATGCCGCCCTGCGGTACAGTTCGTGCGGACAGTTCGTGCTAGAACTCGAACAGGCACTTACCGCGCCCGGGTCCCGCACGCGGCGCGAGGAGGTTGTTGACACGCTTACGCGACCGCCGAAGGTGCGTCGAACGTTCCCGGCTTGGGCGCGCGGTCTTGGCGCCACCGCGGCGATAGCGGCGGGTGTTGTGCTTCTGATTTTTTACCTATCGAATAAACCCGCTGAGCTCGCGGATCGGGGTACCGTTCAACCTGCCAAAGCGCGGCCAGCGCCGGCCTTGAACGTGAAGCTAAACCCCAAGGATTTATTGAACTACGTTTGGATTCCGGCGGGGACGTTCATGATGGGCTGTTCGCCGGGGGATGCGGTGTGTGAAGACGATGAAATGCCGGCACACAAAGTGACCCTCAAAGGATTTTGGATGGGGCAGACGCTGGTGACGCAAGAAGCTTATCAGCGGTTGATGGGAAAGAATCCGAGCTACTTCAAGGGCGCCCGTTTACCGGTGGAGCGCGTGACGTGGGACGATTCACAGGCGTATTGTTGGACGCTGGGAATGCGTTTGCCGACGGAGGCGGAGTGGGAGTACGCGGCGCGCGGAGGTACGAAATCCAGCCGCTACGGCATCGTCGGCGACATCGCTTGGTTCGAAGGCAACAGTGGGCAGGCGACCCACGAAGTAGCGCGGAAACAGCCAAACGCGTACGGTTTATACGACATGTTGGGAAGTGTTTGGCAGTGGGTTGAGGATTGGTACGGACCCTACGAGCCAGGTAAGAAGGTTGACCCGTCCGGCCCGCCGATGGGATCGGACCGGACGCTTCGCGGAGGCTCATGGGACAAATTTCCAAGAAATGTGCGCGTGTCGGATCGTGGCAAGGACGAGCCAGGCAACCGTAACAACGATATGGGCTTTCGCTGTGTGGGAGACAGAGTCGACGCTATTGAGAAGTAATGGACCAACAGCGGGCCTGCGGGAGGCGTACTCAGATGTAATGTGCTTGGGACCCTCCGGCGAAATTGCGCGAGCATCCGCAGACGCGAGTTGGCTAGCGGCCACGATTGCATGGTACGAATCGCGGGCGCTAGCCAACTCTCAAGCCTTGCTAATAAAACGCTTATCAAAATATGAAGAGTACTTTACCGTATAGCAGCGAGTCTAGTGGACGCACGTCGTCGGCCGGGCAGTAAAGAATGCGTTACTGCTCCAGAAGTTCTGGTTGCACCCAGTTACCCCCCCGACCCCGTTGTCGGTGCTGTCGTCGTACAAATCGCCCGAAATGTTACACAGCGATGTGTTGTTGAAGACCTGGGTTCCCGCCAAGTCCATCCCGCCGTAGCCAACTTCGATGCCGTAGCGGCCGTTTCCATCCGTCACGTTGCCATACACCCTCGTGCCAAGCAAATAGCCAAACACGTGAGTCGAGATCTTGATTCCATCCAAACCGTTCCCATCGGCCGTGTTGTTGTTCACCGTGTTATCCTTCGCCACCCCTGAGCATATTGAGGCACAGGTTATGTTTATTCCGTGGCCACTGTAGTCGGGACTAGTGGTCGTGCCATTGCCGCTCACGTCATTGTGAGCGACCACGCTGGACGTCGGACCATCTAGCCTCAGCCCCTCATAGGCGCTCCTCCCGATGACGTTTGAGGCCACAGTCAAGGAGACAACATCGCCTCCAACCAAGCCATATTGATTTTGCAGGAGGGTAACGAGATCCACCTGTGAAGCGTCGACCTTTATCATCAGAATTCCGGTTGGGAAACCTTGGATGACGCCTTGACCCTCGATGCCTATGCGGCATAACCGGCTCGTAACTGTACCGGAGCAGGGAGAGAGGCTGGGCGCTGCCGATGCAACTCGGATGCCGGCAAAGGGGTAGGGGTTATTGACGTCCAACGGCGGAAGCGCGACGCCGGTATACTTGATGGACTTGCCGTTGAGCTTTAAGCTGACGTTGCTTGCGGTGATTTTGATGCAGTCCGCTGCGGCGCTGCTTGTCAAGTTTGCGTTGAGTATGTAGTTACCCGGCGACTGAAGGAGGGAGCCGACTGGCGGGGTGGTGACGGGATTACAGGTATTGATCGGTATCTGCGCAAAAACCGAGGTTCCTGCCAGAGCGATCAGAATTCCAAGAAAAACTGCGGGACATTTATGGATACTCATTGTATTGTCTCCTTGCGACGTGGCCCAAGATTTTCGTTTTGGGCTATATCTACTCAGGCGGAAAAGCGAGAGAAAATCGCTCAAGCTTCAAAGAAGAAGTTGCGGCCTTTTTTTGAGGGTGTGAAAAACCATGACGCCAACCTATAGCTGCGGGCGACTTCGGATTCGGCTGCTCCGTACTCTTTCGGTCTGTTAAGAGTGTCTTCGACTAATGCCGAATATTTGGGCAGCGCGGGTTTTCTTGTTTTTGGCGTGCCGTAGTGTGATTTGGATTAGCGCCTTTTTGGATTCGCCTGGTCAAGGGGCGAGAACAGAACTTGTGATATCGAAGTTCGCAGTAAACAAGCTCGGCGCGCTCACGAAAATCATCACGCCGATCTTCTGGCCGTCGAAAGGAGAACCCTTGGGCAGAATAAACTTGATTTGGTTCGAAGCAAATGTGCTTCGCGGTGGGCGCGGGATGTCAAAAGCCGCTACTTGGCTGAAACCGTCGCCGGCGGTGAGATAAAGTCTGGCCGTCGGCGCCCAACCCTCTACATGCGTTGTGCCATTCGGTTCCGTGTTCGGCAAGCCCGCCCACAAGTTCAAGAAGTAAGTATTTCCGCCGAGCCAAGTCCGCGAAGTCTCTTGCCGGATGACGCCGGACCCGCCAAGAATGGTGGGGCTGAAGGCGCTGGTCGGGAATTGAGGACCGCTCGGGTATTGAGCGCTTGTCGGAGAATACGATGCGAATCCAGGGTCCGGACCTCCTCCGCAAATCCAATTGGTTGGACATTTTCCGGGCGTGCCGGTGAACATCGGGTTACTTATACCGTCCGCAAGGTTGACCAATGGGCCAGTGTCGAAGACGGCAAACGGGGAAAAGGAGGAGACGGTACCGCAAACAGTGCTGCCTTTGACGCCATTCAGGTCCGTGCGGTCTACCCACGAGCCCGACTCAAAATGGAACAGCCTTACGCCGGCGGGATTGCTGAAAGCAATTAGAGTAAAGTCTACGCACACCTGCGCGGGTCCGGAGAAGTGCGCTGTGGTCGCAAGATCGTAGTACACAGCCGGATTTCCAAGCCTGAACCCCTGGGGCGGCGGATTGCCAGTACTGCTCGTTATCAAGGTCGTTACACCTGCCTGGGTGACTTTGGTGAAAGTCACCGTCACCGGCCCGCTCCCCGTCGTTTGGTCAACCGGACGGACAGGTGGTGGGTTATTTCCAACCTGGGTTGGCGCTTGCGGAGGCGCCTGGGGCGGGATCGGGTAGAGCCGGATCATGCTTTGACCATCCGTCCCGACGTACAAAGCTCGTCCCGGATTGCTGATTGGATCGGCGCTGATTCGATCGAAATAAGCCGAGACCGGAGTGCCGGGACGTGACGTTGAGCTGAGGAGGCGTGACCAGTTCACGCCATCGACTGTGAGGAAGACGCCGGCATTGCCGACCGCGAAGCGCGTCGTGCGCTCAAACCGGTCGAAGATTATATCTTCGATCCCGACCGGTACGCTGTTATTCGCGTTGGACCTGGCCCCGGGCGACAGGGTGAATGTTCCGTTTTCTGTGACCGCGTTCTGTAGATTCACATCCTGCTGCCAAGTGCTTCCGCCGTCCTCCGAATGCTTGACTGAATTCCCATCAATGATGTAGATCCGGGGAAAATATGGATCAACAAAAAAGCGGCTTGCTGTTTGTGCGGTAAGGGACGGACCCACAATCCGCTGCCAGGTTGTAAAACCTTTCTTCCATCTCCACAAGCCTTGACTGCCGGTCGGGTCGCCTACGAAAAACCAGGGATCTTGGTGTCCGCCAGACGACTGAACGACGTTTGCGGGGTTTCCGGCATTTACGAAGTGTGCGGTGTTCATTTCTGCTAGAAAATCAGGACCCTGCTGAAAAACTTTCGTCCCGGGACCGTCTTCTTTAGCAGCAGTGTCCCAATCCGCATTGTCCGTGATTTGGCTGATTTTGGTTGTCCGTAGCAAAACGCGCGCGCCTGACGGCTTCTGCCGGACAACGATAAAATCGCCGTCGCTTAACGGCGATTCGCTCGCAAGAGTCTGCACGACGGGCCGGTAGCCGAAATCGGTGGCGCCAGCGTAGACCAGACTGTTCAGATCGGCGGGGATCACTTTCGCGGTTTGGAAGGCATCGGGAAACTGATCTGGGGACGGACTGACTCAGAGAAAAAAACCACCTCCACGCGCGTTGAATTGGAGAACACGGTTGGTTTGTGCCGGGTCGGATACCCAGGCGTCGCAATCGCCACAGTAGTAGCTGCTCGGGACGCCCCATGCGTCGCCGCCCCTGGTGAAGAAGCTGCCGTTATCGGGAACGCCGAAATAGAGCGCGGGTTCGCTTTTGCCCGGCAATGACAGGGCCGCGAAAACGTGGTTCACCTGAATAGTCGAGAGTCCCGACAAAGCTCGCGACCAAATGTTCCCCCCATTGTCACTGAAAGCGACGCCGCCGTCGTTCGCCATCCAGATTATGCCGCTGATAAATTTATTCAGAACACTGTTGTGATTGTAAGGAGAGGGTGTGGTTGCCGTCTTTAGCTGGATATTGAAGTCTGCCGTGGTAGCGATCGCGTGTGGATCGACGTGGACTTGTGGCGTGTTGGATTGGTGAAATAAATAGTCATCAGAAGCGTCAAAGCCGCCCAGCCGATGCCACGAGGCGCTTGATGTTGGCATTCCTTCCGAGACGTGAACTGAATTCAAATCGCTGAAGAAGAGTAGATAGCTGCCATCGGGAAGGGGCCGTATCTGTACAAATACCGCGCCGCTGTTTCCATTCCCAAAGTAGATCGGAGGGCCTTGCAACTGACGCCATGCCGCAGCGCCCGTCACCGCAGCGCCATTCACTTTGAAGCCTGAGTAATCGCCGAGCCAGATGCTCCCTTCTCCGCACACTGTCTTGGCTGGCGTGTTGCACGGAGCGCCATCTTGTGGATCGCCCCCAGAAAAGTACGCCGGCCCGTTCGCCAAGCCGCGCATGGCAAGGAAGACATGCTCGGGGTGGCCGGGCTCGACGGCCAGCACTTCAGCACTGCTGGCGCAGCAATCGTAAGGGGCGTCGCCATAAGGGACATTGGGATCGATTGGCAGGCCCGAACTCAAGTCTTTGAACCACTGTGTTCCGCCATCTGGCGAATACCAGAATTGGTTAGGCCCCACGGCATAAACCCTGCGGCTGGAGTCGGGCTGTTGAGGCCCGGCGGCAACGTGGTACACCGCTGCTCCCGCCGGCATTAATATATCCTTCCACGTCTGAGTAGAGCTATTCCAGATCGCGATGGCGCAGCCAAACGCAGCAAATGCCAAACCAGGGTTATCCGGCGAAAAGACAACTTGGCCGACCTGCTGCCCTGGGCACGGGGCTTATGCGCCAAATTCGCTGGCCACGAATCGCCGCCATCCGTCGATACGTAAATGCCATCCCGTGGTGTAGTGTGCGTATCGCGGGAGGCTGCGGCAAGAACCACCTTGGCGTTCACCGGTGAGACGGCTACGCTAAACACCACACGCCCTCCAAGGGCGGCATTGTCCTCGCTTGCTCCCAACGGCGGTTGAGGGCGGATAAGCTGATGCCAAGAGAAGCCTGAATTATCGGAGCGCCACACGCCCGCGTACGTGCCGGCGTAAACGGTTGCGCCGTCAGACGCCGCGGCTAAGGATAGAACCTTGCCAGAGGGGGAATCGTTCAAAAGGTTATAGGTCGCGAATCGATCTGAAGGATCGGCGGGGCCCACGTCATCAATGAAGACCCTAGGGGTTTGCGCGATGCTCGGAATAAAGATAACCAATGAGCCAGCGACAACAAGAACCAGCTGTTTAAGCCCAATCATTATTCTTTCATTCATGCGAATTCTCTCCGATCAACGACCAGTTCCTAATTCCCGACCGACATTTCCGTCTTGTGGGTTATATCTACTCAGGCGGAAAAGCGAGAGAAAATCGATCACATCGGCCTTCGAAATCAGTGGATGCAGTTTTGGTTGGGCTTTAGAAATACGTTATTGCTCCAAACGTCTCCTTCGCAGGGGTGATTCATGTTCTCGTCCTCCATGTCGGCAAAGCGATTTCCAAGCGAGGTATTGTTAAAGAACACCGTTGGGGCCGCCGCCGTGCCCGTATTGGCATCTCGAATGCCGTACCCGCCTGGGCAGGGATCTGGCATGGCCGTCGTGGCCGCCGTCGAACAAGGCGCGCCGTTTAGATTCGTCTCGTTGCTGTAAACCCGCGCCGTTGAGAACATGAAATTACTGAGATTGATACCGACATAACTGTTGAGGTTAGCGGTATTATTGTTGACGACAGTTGGGTTAGCGTTCCGGTTCGGCGGAGCTATGGTGAAATCGCTGTCCAAGCCAATACCCGTCCCGTTGCCGCTTGAATCGTTCCCCGTGATCGTGGTGGCTCCGCACAGAGTACAGAAAATGCCCGCGCCCTGGGTCCGCCCCACGATGTTCGATGCCACGGTGAGGAAGACGCATTGGTCTCCCTTAATGCCGTAGTTGACGCTTCCCAGTATTGTGACCTGGCTGACTTGGGAATAAAACACGCCACCGTCCAACAGAACCCCAGTCGTAAAGGCATGGGCGCTATTGTTCGGATCGTTCCTAATGAGGCCGGGCCCCGCAATCGCCACGTGATCCGTCCGGCCAACGACGTGGATGGCAGCCCCGTAGTAGATCGGTGTTGTAGGCCCGTAGTCTGTATCTCCAGAACTTGAGCTCATAGCCGTGATTGTGTGTCCGCTCAACTTCAAGCTGACCCCGCCCGTGGTGCCGTATTGCTTCGGCGGACCAACACTTAGGATTGGCGACGGCACATTAATCGTGATGCCCGCGTCTGACCCGCAGTTCAGGTCCCCACTGAGTTGGTAGTTCCCCGGCATGCTGATTGTCGCTGGGCACGAACTGATTGGGATCTGCGCTTTCGCCAGTCCGGCAAAGGAAAGTGAGAGACTTACGATGACCGCCGCGCTCCGCCCGGCGATCTGATTCGCGTTCCTGGTACGCGTCTTCATTGTGTTACCTCCTTAGATTCAAACATAAATCCGATTCTGGACTGCTCCGATTACCCCGCTCGCAGCCGTAGTTCTGTTCCAATTCTGTGCACTCCCTATTGGACACACGATGGGCTATTAGTCAGAAACACGTTGCTACTCCAAAAGTTGCTGCCACACGAGACGTTGTCGTCTTTAAGGTCAATGACTGTGTTGCCCCGGGAGGAGGTGTTGTTGAAGATCTTGTTCCCCGTAACAGGATTTAGAGACGTGCTGGCAAGAATCTCGATCCCCATGTTGTTCCCATTCGTTACGTTGGAGTAGACCCTTGCGTTTTTCGTCTTCACAAGTATTCCCCAGCCGCGAATCGTTCCGGCCCCATTCCCGCTCGCAGTGTTATTGTTCGCCGTATTGTCGGTACCGCCATCCAAACGCAGTCCGTCGCCGTTGCCACTTAGGTCGTTATAGGAGATCACGGAATTGGTGGAGTTAATTAGGAACAATCCGACACCCAGGTTCCTTACGAGCACGTTTGAACCCACAGTCAGGTAGGTATCTCCTGTCGCGCTGATGCCGTTATTATTGTTGTTCGTCGATGTGACCAGAGCAATTTGGGCGTAGTCCGTAGAGTATACGTTAATCCCGTCCCAGAACTGCGAGATGAGGCCCGGGCCCTGGATGCCTACATGGTTTGGCCCCGGTAGCGCCAAAAGCGAATTGACGTTGATACCTTCGGATCCAACACCGCAGCTGCTAATGCAGGTGATCTTCTTATTATTTAGATTCAGGCTGACTTGGCTCGCATTAATATCGATGCCGTCGCCGCCTGGGCAGTTCAAGTCCTGTTTCAGGATGTAGTTGCCCGGCGTGCTGATGTTGAATCCGCAGGCAGTGATCTGTGTTTGCGCCCGTGCAGGGACCGCGGCTCCGACTAGGGCCGTCAGAATGCCAATACTCATTACTACGTCTCGGCCGAATTTCATTTCTTTTTTCTCCTCTAAAGGGTTAGGCTTGCTGTGAATAGACCAAGATTTCTCTTTTTGGGCCACATCTACTCAGGCGGAAAAGCGAGAGAAAATCGATCAAGCTTCAAAGAAAAAGGGGCTTCAGGCGGAAAAGCGAAAGAAAATCGCTCAAGCTTCAAAGAAGTTAGGCACCCGATTCGGCTGTGCATCTACAAGGGGCGATTTCCGAACACCCGCGCTCGCGAACGACGGCAACAACCCCTTCCCGCCTCTTCGACCGCGGGTTTCCGGCACCAGGCCATTCTCCCTGAAAACAATACTCAGTACCGTACAGTACCTTCGAAGCTTGACTTTATGTGCGGCATTGTTTAAAGGGCTCTCCGCAAGAATTCGACAAGGGGGCCTCATCAGGCGGCTTTCCTGAACGCGACGAATTCAGTCTTGGTGGCAGCCATGCGCTGAGCCTTGAGGAG
>Ga0209068_10001954_pt1 | contig 10177 bp, 6 predicted proteins | sample ColStrG_CSR_2012_FD_187200 | JGI IMG/M metagenome (GOLD analysis project Ga0209068, IMG submission 187200) | Freshwater sediment microbial communities in response to fracking from Pennsylvania, USA - Cold Stream Run_MetaG_CSR_2012 (SPAdes)... | ecosystem: Environmental > Aquatic > Freshwater >...
TACTGGTGACCCGCACCGTCAAGGAACTCGTCCTGGTTCCCCCATCGAGTTCATCGAGCGTGGCGACCTCAAGGGCGTTCCGGGCTCGTGGCGGCTGTAGGGGCGCACAACGCCGAGCGGCGGGCCACGCCGGCGCCGAGCTCACCAGCTCCGCTGTTACCGGCTCCGGCCGGGAAGGCTGCCGGGCCGGGCCGGCCCGGTCAACCAGCTGGTTGACGTGACCGGTAACGGGGGCGTCAACCGATGACTGCCCGGATGCCGGCGATCGTATGCGGGCGCATCCGGGCTACCCCCACGGCGATCGACCGCGCGATCGCTTGAACCGCCACGCGCGGTCGCCCGTGTTAAGGGTGGGCAGGCCATGCCCGTCGGGTGCTGAAGACTCGTGAGGTGGGAGATGGCGATCAGATCTGTGGCGTTTCGCCTAGGGGCAGGCGCGGTCGCGCTGGCGGTCATGCCCGGGTTGGGTTCTGCGACGGCCCTGGCGGCGACAGCCGCGCCGTCCCCAGGCGCGACGGCATCCGGATTCAACCGGGCCGGAGACGTGCTGATAGCCGACCAGTTCAACAACCGCGTGGTCGAGGTCGACCGCCACCATCACGTCGTGTGGCAGTTCGGGAACGGCTCGTCCATTGCCGGTCCACACTCCATCGTCGGCCCCAACGACGCCGAACGAGTGGGCCAGAACACGTTGATCGCCGGCACCGGCACACCGCCCGGAGCTGACCCGTCCTGCGCGAACCCGGCCGGCTGCGCCGACAACCGGGTGATCCTGGTCAACCGAGCCGGCCGCATCATCTGGCAGTACGGACAGGCCGGGGTGACCGGGTCCGGACCCGACCAGCTCAACACCCCGGTCCAGGCCACGGCGCTGCCGGGCGGCGACGTGCTGATCACCGACCAGGTCAACGAGCGAGTCATCGAGGTCACGCCCGGGCTCAAGATCGTCTGGCAGTACGGGACTACCGGCGTGACCGGCTCAGGACCGGACCAGCTGAACAACCCGAACAGCGCGCAGCTCCTGGCCAACGGCCACGTGCTGATCGCAGACGAGAACAACAACCGGGTCATCGAGGTCACCAGGGAGCACCAGATCGTCTGGCGGTACGGCAGCCCGACAGGCACCCAGCTCAACGGCGCAGCGTTCGCGAGCCGTCTGCCCAACGGGGACACCCTGATCACCGACTCCAACAACAACCGCATCGTGCAGGTCACCGAGGACAAGAAGGTCGACTTCAGCTTCGTCACCAGCTCGCGCACCGGCTCCGTGGCTGCGCCGCTGCCCACCCGGGCGGTGCGCCTGGCCAACGGGGACACCCTGATCAGCGACCAGTTCAACGACCAAGTGATCCAGATCCGCCCGGACGGGAGCATTGCCTTCGCTCAGGGACGCATCAACACCGACGGCGACGACGTCAACCAGCTCAACGCCCCGTACGACGCGAAGGTCATCGGCGACTACACCGGACTCACCTGGCCCGGCGACTTCCGCTCGGGCCGGGGCACCGGCTGAACCCATGTCTGGCCATCGGTTGGCCGCGACCCGCGGGTGGGGCCAACCGATGGCCAATCAGGAGCACCACAGCGAACGCTGGGGCCGTGCCGGGTGGTCGGCACCGTCTCGACGCGCGTGCTCCCCTTTGAGCTGCGCCAAAGGCAGGTGTCGCTCCAGTGCGGCGCGGCGCGGAGTCGACCCGCCTGCGCAGGCGCCGTCCGTGGGCTGGGCCGCGATCGGTCTGGGAGCCCACTGCTCGCACGGTGACGCTGGCGGCGTGACCAGCGCGGCGCACGCGACCGCGAAGCGACGAACACCCTGGCCAGGGGACCGGACCGCAAGACAAGTTCTCGCGGGCGCGGGCTCTGGCCACCGCCAAGCAACCCGGGCTGTGGCCGCACCGCCCAGACCAGGTAGACGTACCTGACCGTGGCGGGTCCGTCCAGGGCACAAAGTCCCCACAACGGGGACCGCGATCACGTCACAATCGGTGTTCTGCCAACGCTTTTGGTCACGGCGCTGGGAAAGATGAGGCACGCTGGAAGCGGCACCTACCGGTACCGCCTCTAGCACCATGGAAGAGAATTGATGAGCAAACTCAGGTCTCTTGCAGTCCTCACCACGCTCGCCACGCTCGCCACGCTCGCCATCGCCGTCACCGGCCTTACGACGTCGGCGAGCGCATCCGGCGTGGTCGAGAAGCACCCGGCCGCTGCGATCTACAGCAGCCTCGTGCAAAAACCAGGAAACCTTCCCAGCGTCGGCGCGGAAGCGTACTCGTTCAGCGAGTTCGGCAACCAGGTCACCTTTGCCGGGACCAACCGCCACCTGACCCGCGCAGTGGTCACGTTGAGCAGCTGGGGCTGCTCGAGCGGCAGCTGGACCTCTGGCAACTGCTCGACCCCGGCCGGAGCCACGTTCACCGAGCCAATCACGCTCAACGTCTACAACCCGAGTCCAGACGGCATCAACCCGGGCGCGCTCATCACATCCGTGACGCAGACGTTCGCGATCCCCTACCGGCCGTCCGCGAGCACCAAGTGCACCGGCGCGCAGGTCGGCGAGTGGTACGACAACGGGCACAAGTCCTGCTTCAACGGCAAGGCTGTCAACGTGACCTTCACCATCGGTGGGACGGTCCCCGGATCCGTGGTGTACGGGATCGCCTACAACACCAGCCACTACGGCTACCACCCGTACGGATCCTCCACCGCCTGCTACACCAGCGCGGGCGGATGCGGCTACGACTCCCTGAACATCGGGCTGTCGCAAGATCCGGCCAACGTCAAGGTCGGCCTGGACACGCGCCCTGGCACGGTCTGGCAGAACGCTGCATTCGCCAGTGACTACTGCGACAGCCCGTCCGGCACGACCGGCACGTTCCGCCTGGACTCGCCGGCGACTGCCTCGTGCTGGGGCGTGAACAGCCCCTCATCGGCGCCGTTCTATGTGCCGGCCATCCAGTTCACCGCCGTGCGCTAGGCACCCGGACCGCTCCGCGCTCGGCACACCAGCTCCGGCCTGACCGCGTTCACTCACGGTCAGGCCGGAGCCTTGCGTTGTCCCGCACCGTCCCTAACCGATCTTCGTGGACGGCAGTCATCGGCGGCTGACCCGTGCGTCGATCAGCGCAACGAGGCGTCCCGTGCCCGCCAGCCCCGTCGCTGTCACGCTGGACGGTGCGCCAGCGACCAGAGCCGGATCCGCGCCCCCCTGGGGCTCGGTCTCGAGGGGCGAGCGGCGACCGATCTCGGCTAGAGCAGGCGCGCAGCTCCGTTCGAAGCGGAGGTAGAGCGCCGACTCGTCCACCTGCGACAGCTCTCACAGAGCAGCGGCGGGTCGGGCCCCGACCGCTCCCGGTCATTGGCTGCTCTGACGGTGAGGGGGCGGGGCGACGTCGGCCACGGTGATCGGCCGACGGTCAGGTGCCGGTCGAGGAAGCCCTCCTTGACGGTCGCGAGCTGCGGTTCGTCGGCCTTGACGTCGACGTCGACGTCGACGTCCCGCGGTTTCCGATCTTCTTCCCGTCACGGTCGACGAGCATCTTGCCGTGCCATTGGGCGGCGGTCCACTCGGCATCGTCTTCCGCTCCGGTCATGTCGGCCTCCCCTAGCGGGTGTGTCGACTGTGCGCGGTGGGCTTCCCGTACACCCCGAGGGCATCCTGACCTCGGACACCAGGACCGCCAGGTTCTCGACGGGCTGACCGCTCCCGGCCAAGAGGGCCCACCGCAGGTGTGACCAGCCGGCGGGTAGGCGAGCAGGGTTTGGCGCCGCTGCGGAGTGGGCAGCGCCCGGCGAAAGTGCGGTGCGTTGTCCCTGGTGGCCCACACTGGGTCCGTGACGCGGAATGGACTGGGCAAGGAACCGGCAGCGGTTCGCTGGGCAGCGGGGCATTCCCACGCTGCCGGGCACCACACGTCACCTGGGAACCGTGACCGGTCGCGCCGGACCACACGGCGCGTGCCCCGTTCGCCAGTACTGGCCAGCTCGGGCATGTCCGCCCCCGGACACTGGGCGGGTCCTTCTCAGACGGGTGGCCAGCGGTGTCCGTGCTGACTTCGGCGAACAAGGCACTGGCCCGGGCCAAGGCGACGCTCGCGCGCACGCCGGCTCCCCGATCGCCGAACCAGGCCGCCCCCGTGGCCACCGATCGAACCCAGGTGGCCACGGTCCGGCGCCCTGGGACCCGACGCGTCGCGGGCCGTCCCGCGCCGGTGCCGCGGCGCCGCGCCGGGGAGCGGGGCGTGTCCCCGGCCCTGGCGACACTGACCGGGTACGTGTGGCGGGTCGGGGTGCTGGCCGTCGCGGTGTACGTGATCTTCACCGCCCTGGCACGGGTCCAGACCGTTGCGGTCGCCGTGTTCGCCGGCCTGGTCCTGTCCGCCATCTTGCTGCCGGTCACCGACCTGCTAGCGAGGTGGATTCCTCGAGGGTTGGCCGCCGCCGCGAGCCTGCTGACGGCAATCCTGCTCGTGGCCGGACTGCTCACCTTCATCGGCGCGTCGGTCGCCAACCAGTCCGGCCAGCTCACCACCCAGCTCCAGGACGGCATCGCCCAGATCACGCACTGGCTCAACCGCGGCCCGCTGAAGATCTCCACAGCCGATCTGAACAACGCGGTCGCCCAGGCCAAGGCCTGGATCAGCAACAACCGCGGCGCTCTGGCCAGTCAGGCGCTGAGCAGTGCCGGCATCGCGCTCGCACTGCTGTCCGGGCTGGCCCTGGCCGTGTTCTGCTCGCTGTTCTTCCTCAGCAGCGGCCGCACCATGTGGGCCTGGGTGGTCGAGCAGATGCCCACCGGGCGGCGGGCCCGGTTCGGCGGCGCCGTCAGCGCGGGCTGGGACGCCTTCGCCGGCTACACCCGCGGCATCCTCATCGTGGCCTCGAGCAACGGGGCCGTCGTCGCCCTTGCCCTCGCGCTGCTGCGCGTACCGCTGGCCCTGCCTCTTGGTGTCCTGGTGTTCTTCGCCACGTTCATCCCGCTCATCGGCGCGCCCATCGCGATGGCCGTCGCCACCGTCGTCGCTCTGGCCGGTCGAGGTCCGGCGATCGCCCTGGTCGTCCTGGTCATGATCGTCCTGGTCGGACAGTTCGAGGGCAACGTCCTGCACCCACTGGTGATGAGCAGGGCCGTGAACCTGCACCCCGTCGTCGTGGCCCTGTCCGTCGCCAGCGGCGCCGTCCTCGGCGGCATCGTGGGAGCCGTCATCGCAGTCCCTGTGGTGTCCACTGCTTGGGGAGTCATCAGGTTCCTGCGCGACCATTGACAGCCCGGTTTCCGGCGGCCCCAGGCAGCCCCCCGGAGTCGCCGCGTAATCGTCCGCCCCATCAGGCAGGCAACGGACCGAGGGAGTCTTGACGGACGAGGGGCTGGCGCGCAGCTGGCCCCCCGTCCCGGTGCTGCCCGCCCTCAGCCAGCACCGGGGCACCGGGGGGCACCAGAGCGGTCAGGACGGTCGGGGGCGTTCACAGCACGCCCGGCGGCGGGGGGTGAACCGTCTGCGAGTGGTGGCCGTGAGGACGATCAAGTGCGACCGAACACCCTGAGGGTCCCCGCCTCGCGGCGGGGACCCTCAGGGACTGCGTGGTCGCTCTACGCTTCGACGGGAGCCGGAGCGCGGGCCCCGAGCGTGAACTCTGCCTCCGCTGGCACGCTGCGCAGGTGCGCCAGGCCCAGCACCGAGAGCAGCAGCATGAGTCCCGCGCCGATGAACGAGGCGAGCGAGGCCCAGAATGCCACGGCGGCCATGGTGTCGAACGCGTACGCGTTCAGCAGCAGGCCTCGCAGGGTCTCGCCCTTGAAGACGGTCGCGACCTGCCCGGCCAGCGCGGTGTCGGTGGGCGCCGCCATCGACTTGGCCGACAGCTGGGCGTAGGTGAGTCCGCCGCCGATCTCATTGAGGTGCACGGCGATGAAGTGGTTGGCGTACGCCTCGGCCTGGGCGCCGGTGGTCAGCTGCTGGCCGGCGTACTGGTTGAGGTACGGTCCGATTGCGCTGCTGGCCAGCGCCTGGCTACCCGCCGGCGGGAAGTAGATCTGCTGGGCGGCCAGCTGGTCGTGCACCTGCGTGTGCACGAAGGAGTGGGCCCAGAACAGCAGCCCCCCGGCCAGGACCAGGACCACCGCGATCACCAGGCCTGCCGTTGCCATGAGTGCGTCGAACGTCCTTCTGCGCATAACGACCTTCTCTCAGAGACCGGGGATTCCCGGCACCAACGTCCGTCGACCTTTCGTGACCATGCTCCGTTGGTTGACATATCAACGGCAGAGACGAAAGGCCTCGGGCCAAGAGAAGAAGGTCCTCAGGGCTCGAGAGCTCGAAGGCTCGAGGGCTCGAGAGCATCCGGACGCGGGCACATGCCGGTGAGCGGGAATACGAATCTGGTCGACCCTTGCTCTGCCGTCTGTCTGACCAGCCCGTCCGGGCGACTATTCGGGTCCCTTGCGGGGCGGCTTGTTGCACGTCCGCCTCCGGGCCAGGCACTTGTCCGGCCTGCGTGGATACTTGTGCCCATCATCCCGACCAGGAATCACCCCCGGCGGTCAGCATGCTGGCCGGGCGCCTGCCGCCTTGGGGTCAGCCGGCGTAGTAGGGGTCAGCCCCCATCGTCGTGAATGAGGCAATCGCCGCAGGCGAGCTGTCCAGCCGCCAGTCGCAGCTGGCTTTCAGGTCGAAGTACATGACGCCGCGGTAGCGCGCGTAGTTGGGCTGGGCGAACAGCGCCTCGCCATCGGCGATCCACTGGGCGCGGCGGGTGGGGTCGGCCGGGTCCTCGATCGCCCCGTACTCGGTCACCCACAGCTCCTGCGCCGGGTGGGCCAGTGAGAACAGACGCTGGCCCTCGATGACCGATCCCAGGGAGACCCAGCCGTTGTTGACGTGCCCCGTGCACGGGTACCAGTTGTAGGCGTCCACGGCGATGCCGTCGACCACGTCGTCACCGGGGTAGAAGGCTGGCGCGTACCGGCGGTCGGTCGGTTTGACGGTGTATCCGTAGGCCGTGGTGATGAACATGAACCGGACGTTGACGGCGCCTTCGGTGCGGAAGACCGACACCCAGTTTCGCCATGCGGCGATGTAGTCGGCCTGGGAGCCGTCCAAGTTGTTCACCGACGCCTCAGGCTCGTGCTGCAGGGTCACCCAGACCGGCGCACCGAAGTCGCGGATCCGGTCCGCCCACGACTGCATCTGGACGTAGACCGGGCTGCCAGGTGCTGCCGTGGCCACCGATGACCACGGGACGAGCGTCTTGGTCATCGTGCGGGTGGCTACCGACAGCACGATCGTCGTGCCCTGCGCCACCAGCGCCTGCTCGTAGGCCGTCGGGAAGACCGAGTCCCAGGACAAGTAGTCGCGGGTGGCCCGAAGGTTGCGCTGGACGAGGGTCTGGAACGCCTGGACCGCCTGTAGCTGGGTCTGCTTGGCAACGTTCTTGACCGTGGCGCCCCAGATCACCGGCGGTGGCGGCGGCGCGACTGTCGCGGAAACCAGCGTGCCGGCGCGGGACCCGCTGGCAGGCGAGGGCCCTGACGCCGAGGCGACTAGAGGTGCTGTCGTCGCCGCCACCAGCGCCACCGACGCGAACATCGCCGCAACTACTGCAGCCCGGCCAGTTCCCCGCATGAAGTCCCCCGCGTGCATCGGATAGCCCATCGAACCGCCAACACTTCTGGGTGGCATCGCCCTTTCGGACAGACTTACACCGGTTTGCGTGGTGGTTTCGTATCGAGGCCGGCGAGCCCCGCGGCCCCTATCGGCCGGTGTCCATCGGTCGGCGTCGGTCTCGGCCGGCTGGGGGTTCTTGTTCTGTGCGCTTCCACAGACCAGTCCGCAGGGGTCACCTGGTCGTCGGCGGGCGGGCGGAAGCGTCGGCCCGATCTCGCCGATGCCGTGGCGCAGGCCAGATATTGGGCTCCACGTTCTCCACCGGGGCCGCCGTGCTGCTGCGGTACCGCACCGCCCGCAGCGCAGCGGACAGGGCAAACCAGCGCTCGCTCACGATGATCTGCCGGATGCGCTCAGCAATCGACGGCCTAGATCTCCACCGCAACGCGGTCCGTCGAGCACCAATCGCGATCAGCACACGCGTCCAGACACGTAGTGCTCGCACGGGCATAGGCCGGGCATGGGCCGGTCTCGCCCTTACCCGTCAAACCCATCTCGGTGTCACGAATGGCCGAACGACGGCGTGATCAGCACATCAAGGGACGAGGTACATACCCTGACTGCGCCAGTCGTTGCCGTCGACCGGCGGACCGCTGACCACCTTGTCGGTGCTGGACGAGGGTGAGCCCGCATTGAACGGCACCGCGTGCAGCGCCCCATTGGCCTTGCTCGCGTAGTACAGGGTGCCGCCCGACAGGAACATCCCCTGAATCGCGGAGAAGTTCACCGATCCTGTGGCGACGGTCTCAGCCGAGCCGACGACGCCTGACTCAGGGTTGAACCAGCGCCAGTAGAGCCGGCTTTGACCGCTGCGGCTGTAGAACAGCTTTCCCGCGGAGTAGACCATCCCTGTCACGCCCTGCAGCTCACTGCCATACAAGGTGGGCACCTTGCTCGCATACGTCTGACCTGACCCTGTGTTCACGCTCTGCCACAGCGGGTCGTCATACGGGTCGACCAGCGTGGCCGTGCCCAGCGTGGTCCCGTCAAAGGTCCGCTGGTATAACTTGCCGTCACTCAACCCGTAGTACAGCCATGTTCCGACGACGAAGGCTCCTCGCACCTGCGACCAGTCCATCGAGGTGTCCACCGTCGTCGTCGCCCCGGTCAACGCTCCGTCGAAGGAGCGTGACACCAGCGCGGTAGACGGAATGGCGCCCGGCCCGGCCAGGAAGACGTTGCGCGGCAGCAGCCCGGTGGCTGTCGAAGGCAGCACCTCACCCCCGGCGAGCGGGAAGGACGCGATGCGCCCGCGGTAGTACCGCGTGTTCCCGATATAGGTGGTGTCGCTGCCCACGTAAAGGCCCTGCGGGGTCGCCAGCATCGCGTACGCCCCGGCGCCGCGCGGGTTGCGCCCGGGGTTCCAGGACAGCGGCAGTCCACTGGCTGGGTCGAGTGCCGCCATGCCTGGGCGCGGGACCGCGCCGGCGCCGGCGGAGTCCTGGCCGAAGGAGTTGTTGACCCAGCGCTCGTGGCCCCCGACGTAGATAGCCGAACCCGTCGTGGTCACCGACTCGAACGAGTCGTTGCCGGTGTAGTCGATCCAGGTCGGGCGCACGTTCGTGCCGGTCGCGGTCGAATCCCAGCGGCTCGCGCTGTCACACAGTGCCCGGGTGCCGTCGGTGTTCAGTGCCTTGATGCCGCCACCACCGGTGTCGGCGACCACGAAGTACGACCCGTCCGGGGAGAACGCGACGTCACGCACATACGTGTCGTAGGCACCGGACGCGCAGGTCGCGGTGAAGGCTGCGGTGTTCCAGCCTGGGTCGACCACGGCCGAGGCTGACAGGTCGACCATGACGATCTGGTCGTGCAGCGCACCGTCTGCGTTCTTGAAGTTCCCGACCACGATCAGCCGCTTGCCGTCCGCGCTGACGTCCATCCGACGCTCCCCGACCGGTGCGTTCGACTGGCCCGCGAGGCCGGTGTAGTTGTGGTGCCCGGTCAGCTGGACACCCAGGTACGAGTCGAACGCGCCGGTCAGGGGGTCCAGGGACGCCAGCCCGCTGCGCACCACACCCCCGACCGTCGTGAACGCTCCGCCGATCAGCAGGTGACCGCCTGTCGGCACGACCGACCAGACCACACCATTGACCAGCGCCGGGGCGAACGGCGCGACGATCGCGCCGGTGACCGTGCTGACCAAGGTGACGGCCTTGGACGAGACCCCGTTGACCGTGTTGAACGCGCCACCGACGTAGACGGTGTCAGCCGTGGGGCCTGCGGACAGGCCCTGCACCACCCCGTCCACGGCCGGCACGAAACCCGGGTCGACCTGACCGGTGGTGGCGTCGAACGCGAGCAGGTAGTTGCGGGTCATCGCCTGGGCGCCCGATTTGACTCCCGGTGGGCTGACGCTGGTGAAACTGCCACCCACGATGATCCGGCTACCCACCGCGACCATGGTCAACACGACACCGTTGTTAACGTTCGGGGTGAAGGCGGTCGGCGCCGTGGCGACGAGAGTCGCCTGTGGACTGTTCGACACGGCGCCGGCCGGCGCCGTGTCGAAC
>Ga0209068_10001955_pt1 | contig 10176 bp, 6 predicted proteins | sample ColStrG_CSR_2012_FD_187200 | JGI IMG/M metagenome (GOLD analysis project Ga0209068, IMG submission 187200) | Freshwater sediment microbial communities in response to fracking from Pennsylvania, USA - Cold Stream Run_MetaG_CSR_2012 (SPAdes)... | ecosystem: Environmental > Aquatic > Freshwater >...
ACTGCAACCGGCCATTCTGTTCTCGGCGGCGGATCCCTCGGTGGTGGCGCAAGTGCCTTGGGCGCGGCACTTGTATGGGTTGGGCCGGTGGTTCTACGCCTTGATGTTGAAAGCAGGGCGCAAGCGGACGGCTGAATGGGCGGAGCCGGTGGCAAGATTGAGAGAGAAGCTAGGATTGCCGCCGGGGGAGAACCCGGTGATGGAAGGACAGTTCTCGCCCTACGGCACGCTGGCGCTGTTCTCCAAACACTTCGCGGCGCCGCAGCCCGATTGGCCAACCGGGACAAAGGCAACGGGCTTTATCAACTATGACAAGCGCGGGGAAGGCTTTGGGCCTTCGACGGAGAACGGCGGTTTGGAGAGATTTCTTGCGGCAGGTACGCCGCCGGTGGTGTTCACGCTGGGGTCATCGGCGGTGATGGCCGCGGGCAGCTTCTACGAAGAGAGTGTCAAGGCGGCGCAGAGGCTTCGCGTCCGCGCGGTGTTGTTAGTGGGGAAGACTGATCTTCCGAAGGTGGAAGACGAGTCGATCTATGTGACTGACTATGCGCCCTACTCTGAGTTACTGACGAGAGGAGTGGCGACAGTGCATCAAGGTGGCATTGGGACGACGGCGCAGGCGCTGAGGTCGGGGCTGCCGATGTTGATCGTGCCGTGGGCGCACGACCAGCCGGACAATGCGGAAAGATGCCGGAGGTTGGGAGTGTCGCGGACTGTGAGTCGGAGTGAGTATAGAGCGGAGCTGGTGGCGCGGGAGTTGAGGCTGCTGTTGGGAGATGAACGGGCCAAGAACAAGGCGCGAGCGATGAGGAGGGATTTGGAGTTGGAGGATGGGGTGAGGGCGGCGTGTGATGAGTTGGAGGGGGTTTCGTGAGGGGACAGACCGCTCTGTCCACTGAGAGGTGTGGCGGACAGGGGCGGTGTAGCGTTGGGGACAGCGTAGTCCGTCCCCGCGTGGGGAATCGTGGATAGCGACAAGGGGAGAGTGCGCGCGGGGGGTTAGCGTTTCTTGCGGACTAGGCGGCGGGCGGTGAGGACGGCGCCGGGGTTGGCGGAGAAGGCTTGCTCACTGAGAGCTTCCTGCTGGTCGTGATGGACTTTGTGGGCGCCGGCGGCGGGGCTGGCGGCGAGAGCGCGGCCCACGTAACGGAGTTCGCGTTTATCGACTATCGATTGCATCTGCTCTTCCACGTAGTTCCAAGCGCCCATGTTCTCCGGCTCTTCCTGAACCCAGTAGAGTTCGGCATCTTCTGGGTAACGGCGGAGCACATCGTTCAAGCGCTGCAGCGGGAATGGGTAAAGTTGCTCAACGCGAATGAGCGCCACGTCGTTGCGGCTTAGCTCATCGCGCTTATTCAAGAGATCGTAGTAGACCTTGCCACTGGACAACAACACACGGCGGATCTGGTTGCCCAGATGTTGCGAATCGCCGATGACTTCCTGGAACGAACCGCTGGTGAGATCTTCCAAACGGGACGATGCCTTGGCATGGCGGAGCAAAGCTTTGGGAGTGAAGACGACGAGCGGCTTGCGAATACCGCGGCGGTCTTTGCCGCCGTACATTTGACGGCGCAGCAGATGAAAGTATTGCGCGGGGGTGGTGCAATTGCAAATCTGAATGTTGTTTTCGGCGCAGAGCTGCAGGAAGCGCTCGATGCGGGCGCTGGAATGCTCCGGACCTTGGCCCTCGAAGCCATGCGGAAGAAGCAATACGAGACCGCTGGGCTGGTTCCACTTCGATTCGGCGGAGACGATGAATTGGTCAATGATGATTTGCGCGCCGTTGACGAAATCGCCAAACTGGGCTTCCCACATGACGAGCGTCAATGGGTCGGCCACGCTGTAACCAAATTCAAAACCCATGACGGCATATTCACTGAGAAGACTGTCGATGGCTTCGAACTTGGCTTGATTCGGCTTCAAGTGCTTGAGCGGAAGGTAGCCTTCACCGGTTTCGTAGTCGGAAAACTCAAGATGCCGCTGCGTGAACGTGCCGCGTTTGACATCTTCGCCACTCAGGCGAACCGGCGTGCCTTCCATGACAAGGCTGCCGAAAGCAAGCATTTCGGCAAAGCCCCAATCGATGGGAGCGCCCTTGAGCGCGTCGCGGCGGCGTTCGAGCAAAGACTTCAATTTCGGATGCAGATGGAAACCGTCAGGCAACGAAGTGCATTTGTCGATGACCTTGGCCAGGACATCGTGGGAGGCGGCGGTGGCCGGAATGGGCTGAGCCACTTCTTCCGGCGGCGCAACGGAAAATTCCTCAATGACGAAATCCTCGCGGCTTTTCTTGGCCTCATCGTAGGTTTCGTTCAGCTTGGCGCGAATTTGCGCGCGCATGGCGTCGATCTGATCGACCAGCAAGAATTTCTCACGCACCAGGGTTTCGGTGTATTGCGTGGTGACGGTGGGCGTGGCCTTGATCTTGCGGTACATCACGGGCTGGGTGTAGCTGGGATCGTCCGCTTCATTGTGGCCTTGGCGGCGATAGCCAATAATGTCGACGACCACGTCGCGCTTGAAGCGCTGGCGATATTCGTAAGCCAGTTGGGACACGCGCACGCAGGCTTCGGGGTCGTCGCCGTTCACGTGGAAGATGGGCGCCAGGACGGACAGGGCGACATCTGTGCAGTAAATGCTGCTGCGGCCTTCGAGCGGATTGGTGGTGAAGCCAATTTGGTTGTTAGTGACGAGATGGATGGTGCCGCCGGTTTTGTAGCCTTCGAGTTGCGAAAGCTGGAGTACCTCAGCGACCACGCCTTGACCAATGAACGCGGCATCGCCGTGGATGAGAATGGGCAGAACGCGGGCGCGTTCGGTATCGCGTAAGCGATCCTGTTTGGGCCTGACAAGACCTTGGACAACGGGATCGACGGCTTCGAGATGGCTGGGATTGAAAGCGACAGAAACCATGATCTCGCGGCCGGTGGAAGCGGTGTGAACACCGCTGGCGCCGAGGTGATATTTGACGTCGCCCGAGCCTTGCACGCTATCAGGGTCAGGCTCTCCATCGAATTCGGAGAAGACCTGCGACATGGACTTGCCGACAACGTTGGCGAGAACATTGAGGCGGCCGCGATGCGCCATGCCGATGACGGCCTCGGCTACGTTTTCGTTAGCGGAGCATTCGAGGATCTCATCGAGCGCGACGATGGTGCTTTCGAGACCTTCCAGGCCAAAGCGTTTTTGGCCGACGAAACGAGTCTGGAGGAAATGTTCAAACTCCTCCGCTTGCACCAGACGGTGGAGAACGCGGTTACGGACGGATTCATCGAGCTTCCAGGAATTCTGGGTGGCTTCCATGCGTTCCTGGAGCCATTGCTTCTGCTCAGGATCGGGGATGTGCATGTACTCGACGCCGATGGGACCGCAATAGGTGGTGCGCAGGCGGTCGAGAATGGCGCGGAAAGGTTCATACGGCTGCATGTTGCGGGCGATTGCGCCGCTAGGAGCTTTGACTGTGCCCGCGAGGAAAATGCGGTCGAGATCCCACATGGTCAGGCCGTAGGAAGCGGGGTCGAGATCGGGATGATAGCCGGGTTCGATGCCTAACGGGTTGGTGTTGGCGAGAAGATGGCCGCGGGTGCGATAGGCGTTGATGATTTGAATGACGGCGGCCTCTTTGGCAACGTCTGTATTTGCGCCGGCGACGCGTTGCGGAGCGATGGGCTGATCGACCTGCCAACGGAGGGGACGGTAGGGAACTTTGAGATCGCGGAAGATGGCGTCGTAGAAGTTCTCTTCGCCTTGCAACAACTGGTGCATTTTGGCGAGGAACGAACCAGACTCGGCGCCTTGAATGATGCGGTGATCGTAAGTGCAGGCGATCATGAGAGTCTTGCTGATGCCGAGATTGGCGCGCATCTCTTCACTAACGGCGGCGAATTCGGCGGGAAAATCGATAGCGCCTATGGCGACGATTGCGCCTTGGCCCGGCATCAAGCGCGGCACGGAGCCGATAGTACCGACGGTGCCGGGATTGGTGAGAGAGATAGTGGTGCCTTCGAAATCGGAGAGCTGGAGCTTGTTGGCGCGGGCGCGGGCGACGATATCGTCATAGGCGGTGACGAATTGCGCGAAGGTCATGCCGTCGGCATGCTTGATGTTGGGAACTTTTAGCGTGCGGGAGCCATCTTTGTTGGCGATATCGACGGCGAGGCCGATGTTGACTTGACCGCGCACGATGCGGAAGATTTCACCGCCGTTTTCGGCGTAGGCATGATTCAAGCCGGGGTTGGATTTGATGGCGCGGACAATGGCCCAAGCGATGAAGTGCGTGAAGCTGAGCTTGCCGCGGCCTTGGAGGGTGCGCTGCTTGTTGACGAGATTGCGATTTTCCTCAATGACGCGGACCGGAATCTGGCGCTGCGAGGTGGCGACGGGGATGGCCAGGCTGGCGGTCATATTTTCGGCGATGCGCGCGGCCGCGCCACGGATGGGCACGAGTTGGTCAGTGGGGCCGGCAATGCGAGTGTCGAGCTTGGCTGGTGTTTGCGCGGGGCGCTTGGCTACTTCGGTGACGGTGACCGGAGGGGCAATGGCGGGCTCGGCAACGGCAACGGGCGCTGCTTCGGGGGCAGGCGGTTCAGAAGGAATTGCGGGTTCCGGAAGCGCGGCGGTTACAGATTCGGCAACCAATGCGGGCGCGGCGGCGGCAGCGGCAGGGGCGGCGTGGCCAGTGCCATTTCCAGCGGGCGGCTGAGGTTCTTCGATCGCGGGCGGCGCGGCGTTTTCATCGAGTTGAATGAAAAGATCGCCCCAGCCGTCATCGACGCTGGTACGGTCAAGACGATACTGCTGGTACAGTTCGTCTTCCAGCCAGCTATTAACGCCCATCGTCGGGGCATTGACTTCTCTCATGTTGGTGATTTCTTGTCGGTGAGTTGTGACGGTGAACACGCGCAACTCAATTTTCATTGTAACGAAGGAAATAGGAGGAACGGGCTAGGGGCCTCGCGCCGGCTCCCTGACGGCCGCGGTTCTGAAGAGTAGTGTGATTTTGTACACCTTCAGGCGGCGCGCGGAGAATCGTCGCGGAATTCCTTACCGTCATGGGGAGGCCAAGTTTTGGGATCAAGGAATGCGCCGAGCTTTTCCTCCTCTTCGGTGAGGGCGAGCCAGGTTTGCAGAGGCATCCGCTGGCTGTAGGTCACGCCCGGCTGGCGGTGTTCGGGTTTAAACATCCACTCGAACGCGGGGGGCACGCCATGCACGAAGCGGAAGGTGCGCAGCAACTGAGTGTCCGGGGCGGCTTCGGTTGCGGCCAAGAGGCGAAAGTTGGCGTTGGTGGGATAAATTCTGGTGGTCACCGCGCCGTCGATGATTTTGACGAAGACGCGTTGATCCCAGATCTCGGGTTCAGCCGGCGGTGGAGGAGGCGGCGGTGTTGGCGCTGTGGTTTTCGATTCCAAATCCTTGAGCTGGGCTTTTTTGCAAGCGATGGTGGCGTCGGCAACGGCGATGGCGCGTTTCTCGCGGCGGCGTTGGGCGCGGCGGGTGCGGAGATGTTCGACGCCGCGATAGGCGCGCTCGAATTCACGCTGGTCGGATTTGCGGTAGCGGAGAAGGCGGTCGTGTTCGGCTTGTTGTTGGGGGTCCCATTGGCTGGGAGTGCGGCCGTCGGCGGAGAGGCGCTGCATCATGCCGTCAAATTCTTTGGTGCTGCGGCGGGAAAACCAGAGGGAACGGGCGGCGCCTTCGACCCAGTGCTTGTCCAGTCTGGTGCGCGGTTTGTATTCGCGGGTGAATTCTTCGACCAGAGAATTGAATTCGTCCCAGTCTTCATCGCCAATGATGAGGGTGCGGGAAGTGCAGAAGTGTTTGGCCGCGTTCAACGACGGGGGTCTTTTGGTTACGTTGCTCATTCCGGTTTGATTATGGGAATGGGGGCGAACGGGGTTGCGGAAAAATTTGAGGTAAGTGGTTGATAGGAAGGGAGAAGATTTTTTTGGGAAAACTGTGAACGAGAAATTTTTCCGAAGGGACACGCCTGCATTGACGACGTTTGCGGCAGTATCCAGAAGGAGTCCGGAGTGTCCCCGAGCGGCAGGCGAAGAAACGGTGAATTTTGCGAAACGAGGAAAGGCTTTAAATAATTGATAATAAATAGGTTAGGTATTTTGACGGAATGAAAGACGGTGTTTTTTTGAGGGTTGGAAATCGAGGGTTTTGGAGGTACCATTGGTTCGTGGCCAAAGAATATATAAAAGCGCGGGATGGCGGATATTATTTGGCGGGGAACGCGCGTGTCGCTGGATCCTGTTGTGGAGTGTTTCAACGAAGGGTTGTCGCCGGAGGCGATATTAGGGGAATTTGAGACGCTGACGCTCGCGCAGGTATTTGGCGCGATTACATATTACCTTCAAAACCAGCCGCTCGTGGATATTTACCGGATGCGACAGAAGCAGAGATTTGAGGCTAAGCGACGGGATGTCGAGCCTTTGCCCGTAGGATTGCGGCAGCGCATTGAGGCAGCACGTGATGAACTGCGCTCTGCTGCACACACGGATTAGGTGAAGTCCCGGTTTCAGGCCGATAACGATTTGCGAAGCTCCAGCCGCACTGGCGTGTTGCGCCGGGAATCTTCCATTGATTTCCAAAGCGCCGGTGCGGCGAAGCTGGACGGTGTTGGCGATCTTGAGGTGCCGCGGTTGCCGCGGCGCAAGGCCGAATTCTTGTCTCTCACGATGAGAACTCAATGTCCGGCCATTTCCAAGACTTTCTGGAGAGTGGGAGCCGGAGTCTAGCTTCCAAAACTACGAGCGTGTCGGTTTCGCGCAGATGCGATAGGGCTTCCTTCAAGCCCTGTTGGTGCATCCTGCTTTCTTGAGGCCCATCTTCTGCTACAGACCCGGACCAAAGTCCTCAACAACGAGTTGGGAACACATTTAGTTAGGTACTGGTATCCAGGTTCGCGCCGATATGGGCTTGACTCCGATTTTTTAGGCTCTGCCACTTTGCATGCTCTCGAGCAGTTCGTCGAGGCGTTTCGGCGCGGTCCGCGTTTCGCTGGGGATTTGGTTCCAGACATTCGATGCAGGTTGGTCGATCCGCGCAAAGCGTCCAGGAGCAACTGATGGTCGTCTTATCCGGGATCAGCTAGGATAAACTACTGACGAATTGAATCGGAAGGAATCGTAATGAAATTAGTCTTAGTCACTTTGGCCATGGTGGGCACCCTTATTGCCCAGCAGGCCAAAGTTACGCCTTTGTTGTCGAAAGACTTGCCGGAGCTTGCTGGCAAAGAGGGAACCATGCTCACAGTTGAGCTTCCTCCCGGAGAGAATGGTAAAATTCACCGCCATAACGCGCACGTATTCGTTTACGTTTTGGAGGGCTCCATCGTTATGCAGGTGCAAGGCGGCAAACAAGTCACGCTCAACCCAGGCGAGACTTTTTATGAAAGCCCGGCGGACATTCACGCGGTGGGACGTAATGCCAGCGCAACTAAGCCAGCGAAATTTCTCGTATTCATGGTCAAGGATAAAGGGGCGCCCGTGGCTGTTCCAGCCAGTTAGTCGACGCGAACAAGCTAAGCGGAGCATGGTATGAAATCACCAGACTTACAGACCATCTTCCTGCGGTTGGCTCTGGCAGCAGGCTTTCTGTCCGCTGTTGCCGATCGTCTTGGGGTTTGGGGCGCGCATGGAGCGACCAATGTGGCCTGGGGTGACATGCAGCATTTCCTCCCCTACGTAGCCAAGGTCAATCCGTGGTTTCCAGCGGGCTTGATTCCCGCTGTTGGCTGGACCTCTACCGTCGCCGAAATTGCGCTCGCCGCAATGCTCCTGATCGGCTGGCGCACCCGGCTAGCGGCACTTTTGAGCGGCTTCGTGTTGCTGGCATTTGCCATAGGCATGACTGCCGGAACAGGCATCAAAACGGCGTTCGACGGTTCGGTCTTTGCGGCCTCCGGCGGTGCTTTTCTTTTAGCAAAATCTTCAAATTACAGCTTTAGTCTCGATAACAAACTGGTTACCAAATAGGCGCTGTGCGCATCGTAAGAACCAAGCATGAATGAGGGTATTTCAGTCTTCAAAGCCAGCACGGACGAACAGATCCTTCAAACACGGAATCTGATGCTGCAACTTCGGCCAAACGCCATGGAAGACGGTTATTTGCCCACCGTTCGTCGAATGATTGAATCAAACGGCTATCACCTCGCAGCCGTTGTCAGTCAGTGGGACATACGCGCAGTCGCTGGCTACCGCTATCTAGAGATGCTGTACTGTGGCAAAATCATGTACGTAGACGACCTGAATACGGATGAGCGAGATCGCTCGACGGGATTGGGCAAGTTACTGCTTGATTGGCTCAAGAATGAAGCAAGGTCGAATGGCTGTGGGGAGCTTCACTTGGACTCGGGCGTGCAACGTGGACCGACTCATCGGTTCTATTTTCGAGAACGCTTGACCATCAGCGCCTTTCATTTCCGCGTTTCTCTTTGATTCGCGGTTGTCTTCTGAGCGTGCAATGGCTCAATTTCTCGAAGATGCGGGCAGCCAACGGTAAAGGGTTGGCACGGAAATTCCAAGGGTTTGAGCAACTTCCGAGGTGGTGTGCCGTTCGGCTTCCCGCCGGAATCGCGTTCGGATTCGACCGGATTCCTCACCGCAGAGCCGATTCGTTTCGGAATTTGGAAGGCTCCCCAAAAGGAAGCGCCAAAGGTCTTGGTGATGCCCAGCTCGCAGCAGTCGGCGTAATGGCGCTGAGAACTACAAAGATTAAGAAATCCTTAATAGAAGATTAAAGACATCAGGTGTATTTTCGTCCGAATCGTTCTCACGGTTGAACTCGGCGCGGCCGTTGCGCGGGTCCAATCGCGTTTGGAGCAGACAATTTGACGCTAGCACCGGCGGTGCGGCCCTACGAGGCCGCAGCAGGCCGAGGGCCGGGGCGAGGCCCTCCCCCCCACTCGGGCTACCATGAAAAGAACTCATGAGCGCCTTAACCGTTGACCTGAAGAAGACGGTCAACCTTCCCAAAACCGATTTTCCGATGAAGGCCAACCTGCCGGTGGCTGAGCCCAAAATGCTCGCCAAATGGGAGGAGGAAAAGCTGTACCAGCGCATCCGGGAGGCGCGCGCGGGGCGTCCGCAATATGTCCTGCATGACGGGCCGCCGTACGCGAACGGCAACATCCACCTGGGCACGGCGTTCAATAAACTCCTCAAAGATTTCATCGTCAAAGCGAAATCGATGGCCGGTTTCGACGCTCCCTACATCCCCGGATGGGATTGCCACGGCCTGCCCATCGAGTTCAAAGTGGATCAGGATCTGGGCAAGCGCAAGGCCACGATGTCGACCGCCGAAATCCGCGCCGAGTGCCGGGCGTATGCCGCCAAATTTGTCGATATCCACCGCACGGAGTTCAAGCGGCTGGGCATTCTGGGGCGTTGGGAAGATCCGTACCTTACGATGTCGGCCGATTACGAAGCCGTCATCGCGCAAGCGTTTGTCGATTTTCTGCACAGCGGCTACATCTATAAAGGCCTGAAGCCGGTTCACTGGTGCATCAAAGACCGCACGGCGCTGGCCGAGGCCGAAGTCGAATACGAAAATCACGCCAGCTCTTCCATCTATGCGCGGTTCAAGCTGGCGAGTGACGCGGCGGCCATTGATGCCGCGCTGGCCGGGCACAACGTGTCGGTTCTCATCTGGACCACCACGCCTTGGACCATTCCGGCAAACCTAGCGATATCGTTCAATCCGAAATTTGAGTACGTGGCGGTGGACACGCCCGAAGGCGCCACCATCGTTGCCGAAAGTCTTGTGCCGCAAGTAGCGGAAGCGCTGGGCTGGGGAGAGAAAATTCTCGCGCGCTTTCCCGGCGCAAAGCTGGAGCGCGCGGTGTTTCGCCACCCGTTTCTGGATCGCGATTCGCTCGGCCTGCTGGGCGAACACGTGACACTGGAGCAAGGCACCGGGGCGGTCCACACGGCTCCCGGACACGGGCAGGAAGATTTTGTGATTTGCCAGCGTTACGGCATTCCGGTGTATTGCCCGGTGGATGCAGCGGGGCGCATGTTCCAGGCGGAGGGCGCGCCCGGCAAGCTGCCGGACGAACTGCTGGGCAAGACGGTTTGGGACGCGAATGCCATTGTGATCGAAATTCTCAAGCAGCATGGCGCGCTGGCCGGGCAAGCCAAGCTGGAGCACAGTTATCCGCATTGCTGG
>Ga0209068_10001956_pt1 | contig 10174 bp, 10 predicted proteins | sample ColStrG_CSR_2012_FD_187200 | JGI IMG/M metagenome (GOLD analysis project Ga0209068, IMG submission 187200) | Freshwater sediment microbial communities in response to fracking from Pennsylvania, USA - Cold Stream Run_MetaG_CSR_2012 (SPAdes)... | ecosystem: Environmental > Aquatic > Freshwater >...
CCCGTAAGCCGGTCGCGGGGCCGCCGCGCCGCGTCAAGCGCAAGCGCGGTGGCGGGAGTACCAAGCGGTGACGAGCGAGATTACGGTCGAGGCGACGGGCGAGACCGTCGGCGAGGCCAAATGGAGCGCCGTGCGTGAGCTGCAGAGGCGCGTCCCGGGCCTCGATCGCGAGGCGATCCGGTTTCAGGTTGTGACCGAAGGCGAACGCGGACTGCTCGGCGTCGGCTACACGCCCGCATCGGTTCTCGCGACCGCTGCCTTGGCCGAGAGTCCGGCGCCCGCTCGTGAGAGCCACGACGAGACGGGCCAGGCTGCGATCGTGCGTGAGCTGCTCGAGCGGACGGTGGCGGCGAGCGGCGTGCCGGCGTCGGTACGGATCGACGAGGGCGACGAGGAGTTGGTCGCGACACTCGTCGGACCCGACCTCGGCGTGCTGATCGGCCGCCACGGACAGACGATCGACGCATTGCAGTACCTCGCGAACGCGATCGGGCATCGCACGCAAGGCGAAGACCGCCTGCGGGTGGTCGTCGACGCTTCTGGATATCGCGCGCGCCGTGCCGCCACGCTCGAAACGGTTGCGCGTGAGGCCGCCGAACGGGCCGCCGGCACTGGCCATCGCGTCGAACTCGAGCCGATGACCGCGGTCGAGCGCCGTATCGTCCATGAGCTCTTGAAGGACGATCCCGAGGTCGAGACGTCGAGTGAGGGTAGCGAGCCGGCCAGGTTCGTCGTTGTCCTCCCGCGGCGCTCCGCCGATTGAGCGGCAGTTCGGACGGGATTCTCGACCGCTGGCTTGCCGCGGTTGTTGGTGCGACGGGCCTGACGGCGATCCAAGACCTCGATCGGGCCCGCGCCGTCCTCGCCGACGACGCGCTGAAGGCCGCCGATCTCGTTGCCGCCACCGAGGGCCCGATCATCGATGTTGGCTCGGGTGGCGGGACGCCGGGAATCCCACTCGCCGTTGCGCTGCCTGATCGGCAGGTGACCCTGCTCGACGCCGAGCGCCGCAAGTGCCGGTTCCTCGAGATCTGGGCGGCCGAGCTCCCGAACATCTCCGTCATCTGGGGTCGCGCAGAAGAGCAGCAGCCCGAACAGTTCGGCGTCGCAGTGGCGAAGGCCCTCGCGCACCCTCCGACCGCGGCAGAGTGGTGCCTGCCACTCGTGCGCGAAGGAGGCCTCGTCGTTCTCTGGACCGGCGAGACGGCAGAACCGGAGCGGGTAGCCGCGGTGGCGGAGCGGATAGGCGGTGCGCTCGAGCCGGGTGCAGAGGGACTGATCGTGATCCGCAAGACCGGGCCGACCCCTGCTGGTTTCCCGCGTCGCACCGGCGTCGCCAGAAAGCGGCCCCTAGCCTGATTCCCGTCCGCTGCCCAAGCTAGCCTGGGTTCGTGGCCGCTCGCGTCTACGCAATTGCGAATCAGAAGGGCGGCGTCGGTAAGACGACGACCGCCGTAAATCTCGCCGCCTGCTTGGCGGAGGCAGGCGAGCGCTGCCTGCTCGTTGATCTCGATCCGCAGGCGAACGCAACCTCCGGCCTTGGCCGCCGAGCGAACGGGGTCTCCACTCACGATCTGCTCGACGGCATCCCTCTCTCGCAGCTCGCGAAGCCGACAGCGTTTCCGAACCTCGATCTCGTTCCAGCCAAGCCAGAGCTCGCTGCTGCGGCCGTCCAACTTTCGGCCCTCGAGGGTGGCGAGCGGTACCTTGCGGACGCGCTCGGCCCTCCCGCAACCGACCAGTACGGCTTCGTCTTCCTCGACTGCCCGCCGGCCTTCGGTCCTCTGACGGTCAACGCGCTCGCTGCGGCTGACCGCGTGATCGTACCGGTGCAGGCAGAGTACTACGCGCTCGAGGGGCTGTCGCAGTTGCTCGGGTCGATTAACCTCGTCAAGGCGCGACTCAACCCGCGCCTGTCGGTGGGCGGGATCCTGCTGACGATGGTCGATGGCCGCACCCGGCTCGCCGCGGAGGTAGAGCAGGAGCTCCGCCGCCACTTCGGCAAGCTTGTCTTCGCGGCGTCCGTGCCCCGATCGGTGCGTCTCGCGGAGGCGCCGAGCCACGGGTTGCCCGCAATCGCCTACGACCGCCGCTCGTCAGGGTCTGAGGCCTACTGGAAGGTGGCGATGGAGCTTGTCGAGCGTCAGTGACACACCGCGCCGCGGCCTTGGCCGCGGCCTTGAGGTGCTGATAGGTGGAGCCGGCGAGGCCGAGCTGCTGCACCTTCCCGTTGAAGCCGTCCATCCAAACCCGCGCCAGCCGCGGCGGCGCTTCGAGCCGGAAGCGACCTCCGGCCTTGCCGCGTCGATCCGTCTTCAGGGCGTGCTGCAGCCGGTCGTCGTGCGTCCGCGCGCCGAGGGCGGCTACGAGCTGATCGCTGGAGAGCGGCGTTGGCGAGCGGCGAGGGAAGCAGGCGTCGCGACGATCCCTGCCGTCGTACGCGATGCCGACGACCGCGACACGCTGCTCCTTGGCCTGGTCGAGAACGTCGCTCGCGAGAACCTCTCACCGGTCGAAGAGGCGCGCGCCTACGCGCTGCTCCTCGACGAGTTCGAGCTCTCCCTCGGAGATGTTGCCGAACGCGTGGGCCGCTCGAAGCCGTCTGTCTCGAACCGCGTCCGCCTCCTCGAGCTCCCGGAAGATGTCCTTTGGATGCTGGCCCGCGGCGATCTCACCGAAGGTCACGCGCGCGCTGTGCTGGCGCTATCCGACGACGACGCGCGGCGGCGGCTCGCAAAGAAGATCTCAGAGGAGGGGCTCACGGTGCGCGCGGCGGAAAAAGCTGCGCAGGAAGGCGGCGCCCGACGGCGCCGCTCGACCCAAACCGTCGATCCGGCTCTCGCCGATCGCGCCCGGACCGCTTCCCAGCGGCTGACGGGGCTGTCGTCGCGGATCAACGGCGGGAAGCTCGAGCTCCACTTCGGCGACGAGACCAGGCTGGCCGAGCTTGTGGAGACGCTGGAAGCCTTGCTGTAGGCAATAAGACGACTTCACCGTTCGGTACACTGCCGCTCCCCACGGGCGATTAGCTCAGTTGGTTAGAGCGCCGCTCTGATAAGGCGGAGGTCCCTGGTTCGAATCCAGGATCGCCCATGCTTTCCCGCGGAAGATCGTCCTGTTCTCGCGCCTCCGGGCTACACTCAGCTTCAGGCCCGATGCGCGAGATGACCGTCTACGGCGTGAGCTTCGATCTGGTCGGCAAGCAGCCGATCGTGTTGCTGAAGACGCAGGACGCCAACCTCTTTCTGCCGATCTGGATCGGCCATCCCGAGGCCGCGGCGATCCTGATGAACCTCCAGGGTGCTGAGCCGCAGCGGCCGATGACCCACGACCTCGCCGCCGCGATCATCGCGTCGCTCGACGGCGAGATCAAGCAGGTGACCGTCACCGAGCTTCGCGACAACACCTTCCACGCCAAGATCACGCTCGTCCGCAACGGCAGCGAGATCGAGCTCGACTCGCGCACCTCGGACGCGATCGCCTTGGCGCTTCGTGCCGACGCAAAGATCTTCGCCGCTGACGAGGTGATCGAAGAGTCGGGCGTCGAGTTCGAGGGAGACGAGGAGGAGGCGTCGCGACGCCTGATGGGCCACGACTCGCTGGCCGACCTCGACCCGGATGAGTTCCGACGCTTCCTCGACACCGTCACGCCGGACGAGTTCGCGGCCGAGCCGGACGAGGACGAGGAGGATTCGTAGGGCGGGGCAGCGTCGCCCGCTCAGCCCGCGCCGAGCTCCTGCTTCGTCAGGTCCAGTAGGTCGGTGACCAGTCGGTCGAGCCCCGCGGGTGAGAGGGTCCCGGCGTTCGCCGCCGCGAGTGTCTCACGCAGGCTGCGTTCGCGATCGGGGTCGACGGTGTCGTAGCCGAGCTTGGCCTTCAGAGCCCAGAGCTCCGTGACGAGCGTGAGCCTGCGATTCACGGCGGCCACGATCACCGCGTCGTTCTCGGCGATCTCGCCTCGGATCTCGTCGAAGCGTTCTCTCACCGCGTCACTGCTGCGACGAGCGCCATCGCATTGAAGAGCCCGTGGACGATCATCCCAGGGTAGACGCTCCCCGTCTGCCAGCGCAGCCACCCGAGCGTGACGCCGAAGATCGCCAGCACGGGTAGCCCGGCCACGAGTCCGTGGGCGAGGCCGAACGCGACGCCCGTGATCAAGATCGCGGGCCAGGGCCCGATGAACTGCCGCAGGAGGCCGAAGCCGAGCCCGCGGAAAAGCAGCTCCTCGACGAACGGCGCCACGAGACAGACGACAGCAGCGTTCGCGAGAAATGGCACTGCGCGGCTCGAGTCCCAGGACTTGGGGACGAGCCCCTGCTCGCCTCCCGCATCGAGGAAGGGGCTCAGAGCCGCTGTTGCGCCGACGATCACGACGAGCGCGATGATCCCGCGGCCGAGCGCGCGGCCGAGCGCGACCGGTATTTCAAGGGCGAGCAACGTCCGGTCGAGTCCATGGGCGATTGCGAGGATGAGGACGAACATGACGCCGTACTGGATCAGCGCTCCGACGAAGGTAGACCAGAGATAGAGCACGTCACCCGGGGTGTGGGGACCGAGCAGACGCGCTGCGTACGACGCTGCAGCAAGGATTCCGGCGAGCGCGCCCCAGGCGACCAGCCGGCCGGTTTGCCGTCCCGAAGGCCCGGCGGGCGCGTCTCGAGTTATCAGGCTACCCGGCACCACAGCGCCCATCTGACCACATTCACGGCAAGCCGCGCCCCGCGAACAGTCGCCACGAACGCCGGGAAGACGACCACAGCGAAGCGCTGCATCGGCCAAAGCGGCATCTTGTCGGAGACGAACTGAGCGGAATCCCGACGCTCGCGAGGTGTAGAGCCCGTGCGTTGTTGCACCGACGGCGAAGGGTGAGATCGAGGAGCTCGTGGTGCCGGAGCGCCTGCGACAACCCCTCCGAGCGGCCCGGCCGCCGAGACGGCAATGCCGGGAAGAACAGCGTGCCCCGCGAACACCCACCGAGCCCCGCGATGAGGGTCGGGGAGAGCAGAAAGAGCGTCGGGGTGCTCGACGGCGAGGAGCAGCCGTCGTGTGCGATGCGAAGGAACCAGCCGCTGCCCAGCGCGCACGCGTCGATTGCCGCGCCGAGGTCGTGGAGCCGCGCGCTGTCCCACTCGCCGCGACCGGAGTGGAGCCTTCTCTCGAATCCGGTCTCCGCGGCCACTGCGAGCAACCAGATCGCAGCGCCGCTCGAGAGGAAGGTGCGAAGCGCAGGCGCGACGCCGCGCAAGTCGTCCTGCAGGCCTCGACTCTAATAGCACGGGGATGACGGCTACCATCGCCGCATGAGCGCGCCGCGCCGGCGACCACAGCGTGGGCCACAGCTCGACATCGCCGTCCGTCGCCGCAGGCGCCGCAAGCAGAAGAACCGTCGCCCGGCGCTCGTCTTCCTCCTCGCCGTAGCCGGCTTGCTCGCGCTGACGGTGGTAGCTGGCACGGCCGGAGTGTTCACCTTCGGCTCCTCGTGTGACCTGTCGAGCCTCCACGAAGTCCGGATCGGCCAGAACACATTCGTCTATGCGGCCGACGGGTCGTTGCTCGGGTCAATCCCGGCCGAGCGCAACCGGCAGGTAGTCACGCTCGACCGGGTCAGCCCGTGGATGCCGAAGGCGACCGTCGCGATCGAGGACAAGCGGTTCTACTCACACGGCGGTATCGACCCCCAGGGCATCGCCCGAGCAGTCTGGGCGGACGCGCAGGCGGGCAGGGTTGTCCAGGGGGGCTCGACGATCACGCAACAGCTTGTCCGCAACCTCTACATCTCGAACGAGCGCACGTTCCAGCGCAAGCTCAAAGAGGCTTGCCTCGCGATCAAGCTCAATGACGCGTGGCCGAAGCAGCGAATCCTCGAGGCATACCTGAACCAGGTCTACTACGGCAATCTGGCGTACGGGATCGAGGCGGCGGCGCAGACGTACTTCTCCAAGCCGGCGCGTGCCCTCGACCTCCGTCAGGCAGCCCTGCTCGCAGGATTGACCCAGGCGCCCTCGGCCGACGATCCGTTCATCGCGCCCGACAAGGCGCTCGCCCGCCGCAACGAGGTCCTGGATGCGATGCGCAGCCAGGGCATGATCACGACGGAGCAGTACACGTGGGCTCGCCGCGCGACCGATCTGAAGCTGAAACCGGGACGGCTCTACAAGGACATTCGCGAGCCCTACTTCTTCGGCTTCGTCCGTGACCAGTTGATCCGACGCTACGGATCCGAGACGGTGCGTTCGGGCGGTCTCAGCGTGTACACGACTATCCTGCCCCGCTGGCAGCGGGCCGCGCAGGACGCTATCCGGCAGACGCTGACCTACCCAACCGACCCCGCCGCCGCAGTGATCTCGATCGATCCGGCGACGGGCGCGATTCGCGCCATGACAGCCGTGATCCCCGGCCGCGGGAACAACCAGTTCAATCTCCTCTCGCAGGCTCGACGCCAGCCCGGCTCGACTTTCAAGACGTTCGTGCTCGCTGCAGCGATCGACAAGGGAATCGACCCTGACTCGAGCTACTACGTTTCGGCCCCGTTCACGTACCGCCCGAGCGCCAACGGCACCTGTGCGGACGGTACGTGGTGGTGCGTGAAGACGTACGACTCAACGTACAACGGGTGGACGTCGATCTCGCAGGCGACGCTCCGCTCCGACAATACGGTCTACGCGCAACTGACCCTGGACGTCGGCCCTGACCGCATTGGTGCGATGGCGCGCAAGCTTGGGGTGCGCTCGCCACTCGAGGTCGGCGGCCAATTCGTGCCCGCCATGGGCCTCGGCTCGGTCGCGGTATCACCGCTCGACATGGCCTCGGCCTACGCGACTCTCGCGGCCGGCGGTATCTACTCCGAGCCGACCGCGATCCGCAAGGTCGTGTTGCCGAACGGGAAGGAAGACGTCAAGGCGGGTTGGGGCTCGCCGAGGCGAGCCCGGGTCATTCCCGAGGGCGTCGCCTGGAAGGTGACCCAGATCCTGCAAGACAACATCCGCTACGGCACGGGTGTCCGGGCCGGGTTCGGCAGACCTGCCGCCGGGAAGACCGGTACGACCGACAAGCACGCAGATGCTTGGTTCGTCGGCTATACCCCTGATCTCGCGACAGCCGTCTGGATGGGGTACCCGGCCGGCGAGATCCCGATGGAGAACGTTCACGGCATCGCCGTCAGCGGCGGGAGCTTCCCGGCCGAGATCTGGCGGCTGCTGATGGAGCGGACTATCGGCCTGGGGCCTGCGAGGGAGTTCCCGGTGCCGCAGGTGTATCCGCAGTACCAACCGTTCCAGCGTGGCCCGCTTGCGCTCAGCTTCGACCCGTATGCGACCACGTCGACGAGCACCGATACGGCGCCGACTTCCACGACGGGCACGGGGACGACGGCAACGACCACGACGGGCACGGGGACGACCGCAACGACCACGACGACCGGCCGGGCGACGACGACGACGCCGTGAGGCGAGGGCTCGCGGTCGCGGCAGGCGCGGCCGTCCTCGCGCTCGTTGCGATCGCATGCGCGCTCGCCTGGAGGCCTGACTCGCCGTTTGTCCCCGGTCACGGCGGCACTGTTTCCGGAACCGCCCCGCTCTTCTTCGCCCTCCTCATCGCAGCGTTCGCCGTCTACGTCCTCGGCCTCGCAGCGATCCGGCGACTGGCCCCGTCGACGCGCGCCGTGATTGTGCTCGCCGCCGCGATCCAGCTGCTGCCGCTGGCAGCCCCGCTTCTGCTTTCCACGGATGCCTGGACGTACTGGTCCTACGGCTGGATAGCGACCCACGGCAACGGCAATCCATACGCCGATCCGCCGCGGAACTTCCCGTCGAACCCGTCGCTGCCCTTCGTGGGCAGCGCCTCGCTCGATACGACGAGTGTCTACGGTCCGGCGTTCACGATGGCGTCAGAGCCCGTGGCAGTGGTGGCCGGCGCCTCGGACGTGGTCTCGGCGTGGACGTTCAAAGCGCTTGCGGCGGGCGCGTCGCTCGCCGCGGCGCTCCTCGCCGGATTCCTCGCTGGCCGGAAGGCGTTTGCGATCGCGGTCGTCGGTTGGAATCCGCTCCTTGCAGTGCACCTGGCGGGCGGTGGGCACAACGACGGCTGGGTCGGCGCTCTGATCCTGGCGGCGCTCGCCCTCTCACAGTCCCGCCGCCTGCAGGCCGCAGGGGCAATGTGGGCGCTCGCGATCGCAGTCAAGTGGGTACCGATCCTGTTCCTCTCCCTCCGGGCAGTCGAGGCCCGCGCCACCGGCCGGGGAACCGGGCACAAGGGCTTTGCGATCACCGCAGCCGCGGTTGTGGCTGTCGCCAGTGTGCTCTACGGCGGTGCCTGGCCGCTGGCGATCCTGCCGCTCACCGACAACCCTGCCCTCGAGACGAGCTATGCGATCCCGAACCGGTTGGAACAACTGGGGATTCCCGAGGACCTGGCGCTCGGGCTTGCCGCCGCCGCCTTCGTCGGCGGCTTCACCTGGCTCGTTCGGGAGGCCGGCCGCGGCAGGGCACGGCTTGGCCTCGCGGCCTGTCTCGTGCTCGTCACGACCCCGTACCTGGCCGTCTGGTACCTCGCCTGGGCAGTGCCGCTCGCCGCAGCGGAGGAGGATCCTGCCGCCACGGTCGCCTGTCTCGCCCTCGGCGCCTATCTCCTGCCCCAGACGATTCCCGTCTAGCGTCGGAGTACGACCACGCCGCTCCGTTCACGGACGATCTTCCAACGCCGGTCTCGCCGGAAGGCGGCGTAGGCGGTTGCGAACCTGTGCCCCTCGGAGTCGTCGAGGTAGCTCGGGCGCGTCAGGTCGACGGCGACCCAGCGAGCCTCGTCGAGCACGGGGAAGCTGAAGATGCGCCGGCGATCGGACAGGTGCGCGCCGAGGGTGTTGGTGGCGCTGACGGGCACACCGGCCGGTACGGCCTCCAGCGCAAAGGCCGCGGCGCGGTCGTGTGCGGTGACGATGTGATCGTGGGCATCGAGCTTCGAGCCGAAAGGCACATCGCTCCAGACGGGTAGCGGCCCGGCGAGGACACCGGCTCCTAGTGTTAGTACAACGAGCCCTGGGCCGAGCGTACGCCCGATCCGGGGCCGGCGGCGGTTGATCCAGGCCGCCCCGAGCACGGCACCCGCGATCAGGCCGGGGATCGCGGCCGCTGTGTAATGGAAGTTGATCGACGTCTGCGTCTGCCTGCTTGAGAGCAGGTTGAGAGCGAGCTCCGGGAGTGCGGATGCGGCGAGCAGCGGCGAGAGCAGCGGCAGGCCGGCAAGTGGCGCGAACAGGTGCCAGAGGTACGCGAGGTCATGGTGGTGGGTCGCGGCCTCGACTAGCCGCAGCGGGTGGGTGAGCGCTGTCTTGACGATCCCGGCCGGCGAACCACCGACGGCGGCATAGCGTCCGGCGAAGGGCGACCGTCCGGTGGGCGCGTAGTGGGGGACAACCACCGCTACCGCCACAGCCGCGATCAGCACTCCTGCACCGGCGATCACGCCACCCGCAACCCGCCGACCGTGGCCGAACGCGTGCCAGACCCCGAGCATCGCGACCACGAGGCCGACCTGCTCCTTCGTCAAGCACGCGGCGCCGGCGCAGATCGCGAACGGGAGGAGCCGATCCTCGTCGAGGAACCAGATCGCGGCTAGGAGGAGCGGCGTCGCGACAGCAACCGGGTGGAAGTCGTCCTGAACAAGCCACTGCGTCGGCGGATAGAGGAGATAGGCAGCGGCGAAAAAAAGCCCCGCCCACTCGCTGCCAAGGTGCTTGCGGGCGAGGAGGAAGACAGGCACAGCGACGAGCCCAACGGCGACCGCCTGCACGACGAGGAGAAGGCTCGGATGGGGCCAGAGCCACCAGAGCGGCGCCAGCAGGACGACGAGCGGATCGAAGTGCGCTCCGAGCCTCGAAATCTGTTCGCCTTGGAGGTCGGTGACCTCGAGGAACCTGCCGTGTGCGGTCGACCACACGGCCTGGGTGAGATTGCCGACATCGAAACGTCCCGTCATGAAGGCCTGTTGCGTCTGAACCGCAAGCGTCGCCATCCCGGCCGCGAACGCCGCAACTGCGATCCAGAGCAGCCATCGTGCCCGGCTCACGACGCCGCGACCGCCCGCTCGATCAGGTCACGCCACTGTGCGCCGAGCACCGGCTCGCTCGCCCGCCGCGCGTACGTTTCGCGGCCCGCAGCGCCTATCCGCTGCGCAAGTG
>Ga0209068_10001957_pt1 | contig 10170 bp, 9 predicted proteins | sample ColStrG_CSR_2012_FD_187200 | JGI IMG/M metagenome (GOLD analysis project Ga0209068, IMG submission 187200) | Freshwater sediment microbial communities in response to fracking from Pennsylvania, USA - Cold Stream Run_MetaG_CSR_2012 (SPAdes)... | ecosystem: Environmental > Aquatic > Freshwater >...
GTGCACAAATGGGGGGAGTCGACGGGGAGTCCACGAATTTCGAGCGAGGCCGAAGAAACCGCCTTTGACCTGTTGTGGAGCTGGTGCGCGATACTGGGATTGAACCAGTGACCTCTTCCGTGTCAGGGAAGCGCTCTCCCGCTGAGCTAATCGCGCGGGGGGTTCGAAAATCTTGAGGTGGAGACGGGAATCGAACCCGTGTGCACGGCTTTGCAGGCCGTTGCCTCACCACTCGGCCACTCCACCGCTGGATTGATGCCTCAAGCACCTTCGAGCGGATGACGGGATTCGAACCCGCGACCCTCACCTTGGCAAGGTGATGCGCTACCAACTGCGCCACATCCGCGAGCAACGGACGAGATCGTCGCCCGGTGCGAAGCACGACAATAGTCGACGCGAGCGGGCGCACACAAATTTCTTGGCACGTTCGTGTCTACGCCACCGTGCGTCGCGTTCGCGCGCATGTGGCGCGTTCGGCCTTCCCGCCGATCGTGCTAGTCTTCCTCCTCGTTCGCCCTTCGGCGCGGTCCCGTGGCTCAGTGGGAGAGCGTCCGCTTCACACGCGGAAGGTCGCTGGTTCGATCCCAGCCGGGACCACACATATCGTCGCAGCTCAGACGTGGATTTCGTGGAGCTTTTGAGCCGCGTGCAACATCCGTGCAAGCTGTCCACAGCAAAGTTCGCGTCAGACCGTCCACAATCCTGTGCCTCGACTCGATCGGCATTCCCACCCAGGACAGCGAGTGCCCTTGCCGCGCCCGTGTCCGGGCAGGAGTCGAACGGTGACGGCGGGTATCCCGAAATGGACTGTGCGGAGCCGGCACTCAAGATGGGGAAGGCAGGTGGCCACCGGCATCGGCGTCCGGCACTTAGCGGGGAGTCGAAACCTGGACCGGTGTTGGCACCCCGGTCGCCTCGGGCGCGACGGAACGGCCAAGGTGCTCGATCTTGGTGACGAAGGGCGACGTCATCGCCCGTACCAGTGCGCCGTAGCCGACACCGAAGTCGATCTCGTCGCCGACCGCGACATGGTGATCGCCTAGGTCGACTACCAGGTGGTCGCTGCTCATCCCGAGGATCGTGATGCCCTCGGGTGGCTGCAGACCGTCCGGGTCCATGTCCTGGCGACCGAGGGCCAGGATTGCTTGGCGCACGGTCCCGCTGCCGGTGCGGACCGGCGCCTCGCCGAAGGCCGCCTGAGCACGATCTCCCCAGGGTTGCGCCGGCTTCATGGCGACCTCGATGACTTCGGCGGTCAGGGTGAAGGCGTCCGTGTGCAGGCCGGGGATCGGTGTCCGGTATAGCGGATCGATGCCGAGCAGGATGGCCTCGCCGAGTCGGAGCTCGTCGATCCGGCCGACGTCGTGGGTGTGCAGGGCCCAGCTCACGTTCGCCGAGTTGCCGCCCGAGACGACGTCGAGCGAGATTCCGTACAGTGCCTCGATGTTATCCGCGAGCCCGGTGAGGATGCCCATGTTCCGGTCGTCGGGCACGACACCGTTCTGACAAGCGAGGTTGGCGCCGAGCCCGACGAGCCGGAGGGAAGGGTGACCGAGGACGGCCCGCACGGCCTCGGGGGCGTCGTCGAGCGCGATGCCCTCGCGTAGGTCACCCAGCTCGACCATGAGCACGACGGCGTGTACCCGTTTCTGCTGAGAAGCGGCCTGATCGAGTGCCGCCAATACGACGGCCTCCGTGTTCAGACTGACGTCGGCGACGTCAACAACCTGTGCCACTTGGCTGAGCATGGGTGACCGGATCAACGTCCGTGACACCGATTGGTCGAGCCCGGCCAACCGAGCGATGTTCGGCACCCGGGAATCGCCGAGACCGCGGGCGCCGCCGCGCAGCATCGCCGCGCCGACTCCCGGCGAGCCCAACATGGCCTTGGTGACTCCGGTGACCCGGATGCCTGTTGCGGCAAGCCGGTCAACCAGGATCCGCGTGTTCTGCTCGACTTTGTCGAGATCGGTCTCGATCCGAAGCGTCACACGGGGGTGGTCGTGTCGGCCACCACCGCGAGCGCGGGGAAGGCCGCCAGCACCATGTCGACCAGATCCGACGAGGGTCGCGTCAGAGGGTCGGTGACCGGGAGGCCGAGCTGCGAATGATGCTCGGAGATCGCATCGCTCAGCTCGTCTTCGGTCATCTCCTCGTGGTTGATCGTGACCCCGATGACGCGGGTGTCGGCGAACGCCTCGATCAGTGCGATCTCGCTGGCCGCGGTCGGCATCGGCACCATCGGGAAGTCGCCGAGCACCCTGCGCTTCGGCGCGTGCTGCACGATCACGCCGGCAGGGCGGCTGCCGCGCAGGATGTGAGCCGACGTGATGTACGCGGGGTGGCTGAGCGCGCCTTGGCCCTCGACCACGATCACGTCAGGGTCCTCACCCTCGAAGGCGGCGACGACCTGGTGCTCGACCTCGCCCGAGCAGAACTGGGGGACCAGCGCATCCAGCGCGACGCCGTACTTGCCGCCCTGGATCAAGGTGGTCTGACCGGTACCGACCATGACCGCCTTGATGCCGCGCGCGTTCAGCGCCTGGACCAGCAAGGTGGCGGTGGTGCGCTTCCCGATGGCCCCGTCCGTACCCAGGATCGCGATTCTGGGACATGTGACGTCGAAGATCCGGCCGGAGAACAGGTGCAGGTCGCGCTTGGCCTTCGGTCGGCGTACATCGGTGATGGTGACGCCGGCGATCACGGCTGCCGCCGCGAACTCGGCGTCGTCGTTGAGGAACTCGTGCAGGCCGTTGATGATGTGCATCCCGCGGGCGATGCCGTCGAGCAGCACGACCCGCTGTTCGTTCGACAGTAGGCCGTCGGCAGGCGCCAGCCCACAGATCAGGTAGTCAGGTACGCGGCCTGCGTGCGAGATGGACTCGGCGAGCGACGCCAGCACCGGGATGCCGTTCGCGGTGCCGTCGAGGTATTTCCCGGCATCGACTCCGGCCCGGAGGCTGTCGATGACACTGAGGATTTCGTACTTCTCCGAGTGCCGGACCAGGCCGTTGGCGGTCTTACCGTCCTGCTCGCCGAACTGGCCCTCGCAGTAGACGATCGCGGTGGAACCAGCAGGCAGCGCAAAGGGAGCTGCCGGAAGGATCGACTCGCTCTGTTCGGACGCATGGAGAAAAGGGGTACCGCTGGCGAGCGAAGACATAAGATCCTCTGAGAAGTCTCAGAGAAGGCGACGGGAACCCAACGTTCAGCGAGTGGTCTGCCCTGAGGGTCGGCAAGATTACCAACATGTTAATAATACCCGATCGGTGCTGACTATCGTGCTTCGGTCGACCCCGAGCCGTGTGGTAGTCGACTACTCAATTTTTGTCAGGTCCTGCTCACGCACGGTTCACCGGTTCGAATGTGAGCAGCCACGGCAGGGTCGCGACCAGGGACGTGGTGTTCCACTAACACGGAAACCACTTCACGTAGATGAGACCGGCGATCGCCAACAGCATGAAAATAGGCCAGCCATAAGAGGATTGCGATTGTGCGCGGTCTGGGCTCACGACAGCGTCACTTCTTATCTCTTGTCTTTGGTGTCAACCCTCGTGAGCAGCGCGAAGCCGCCGACCATCAAGGCCAGCGCGAAGCCGCCGATGTCGGAGCTGGTCGGCTCGTGTAGGCCCAGGTCAAGAAGTGTCAAGCCCAGGAGGCTGCCCAGCAGCAGTGCCAGCGCCAGTCCCGCCCGCTGCACCGGCAACACGAAAATCAGGACAACCCCGACGATTGCCAGCGTCAGCGGCAGGAAGTCGTTCATTTTTTCATTTTGGACCATGCGCACGATTGCCACTTGAGAAGCGGCACATCGGTCACCGACGCTGCCAGGGCAGGCCACAATGGGGGTGAATCGAGAGAACCAGACCAAGACCCGTTAAGGACGGTGGACAATGGTAGGCAATCAAGAGGGCATCGGTACGTTGAAGCTCGAGTGCCCGCAGAACCATCCGGTTGGCAGGATCCTCAAGGACGTCCCCCATCAGATGACCCAGTACGACCCGGGAGTCGCCGTCGGACCACGCCGCTTTTGGCCCGGGGAAGACGAGAACCTGCAATTCAAAACGCTCTGTAGGCATTGCGACAAGCCCGTGGGGGACGCCACGGCAACGCTGCGAACCAAATTCAGCGATTTGGCCAACAGCATGTCCGAGACTGTCGACATGGTCACGCTGCCTTACATATAACTGGGGCCAGAAATACTGTCAGCGTTACGGTAGAGGCGCCGACGCGAAAGGAACCCCGTGGCGCAAACACCCGCGACACCGCAAAGCACGCCGCGCCCGCCTGAAGGGGATTGGCTGGGCACCCCGTATTTGGCATTCGAACGCCGGGGCCCGATCGCGCTGTGCACGATCGATCGCCCGGAAGCGCGCAACGCCATGACTCCGGCGATGTACTTCGGAATCCGTTGTGCCGTCGGCCGTCTCAACGAGGATCCGGATCTCGCCGGGTTGCTGATCACCGGCACTGGGGACGTCTTCGCGCCCGGTGGTGACATGACCGGCGGAGGAGGCGCCGATGACTGGATGACCTTCGGCGCCGCGCTGGGCATGGATGTCACGCCGTTCGAGGCGGTGCGGACCTCGGCTAAGCCCGTTGTCTCCGCCGTGAATGGGCTGTGCCAGGGCGGCGGCATGCAGATCGCTCTGTGCAGCGACCTATCCGTGGTCAGCGAGCGGGCCACCTTCCGCGTGCCCGAGTTGTTCCGCGGCTATGCCGACACGTACTACAGCCAGATGCTGTCCCGGCTGATCGGGCCGGTGCGCACCCGGGACCTGATGTTCACCGGACGGGTGCTCACCGCGCAGGAAGCCCTCGACTGGGGCCTGGTCAACAGGGTCGTTCCCCACGAAAACCTGCTCGACACGGCGCGAGAGTTGCTTGCGCAAAGTTGCCGAACCGCGCCGCGGGCCCGCAATGTCATCAAGTCCAGCATCGACAACTATCTCGGCTTGTACGACCGCATCGGCATGACCAGCAGTCTCGGCGACACCGAGGCCAGGGAAGGGGTTCGCGCTTTCAAGGAGCGCCGCTCGCCCGATTGGGTACACCCCGAACTCCGCACCGAAGGGCGCCTGTGATCCGGTTGGCGGCTTAGCGCAGCTCGATCCACTCGCCGTAGGGGGCGACCCGCACCCGCCGCTTGATCCCCGCGTCGTCGAATGCCGCAATGAATTGGTCGGCGCCCTCGCTGAAGTGGGCCCAGCCGTCGACGTGGGCCGGAATCACCGTCTTGGCGCCCAGGACTTCGGCGGCGGCGGCCGCGCGAGCCCCGCTCAGTGTCAGCGGCCGCCCCCGTTCCTTCGTCGGCACGCTGGCCGCACCTGCGAACAGCACCGCGACGTCGATGTCGCCGATGCGGTCGGCAACCTCGGTGACCGCACTCATCGACGCGTTGTCGCCGCTGAGGTACACCGTTGGCAGCCCGGGCCCGTACAACACGAAACCCGACACTTCGCAGTTCACGTGGCCGCTCGCGTCGCGCCGTCCGTCGGCGGGGCCGTAGACCGCCGGAACAGCTTGCACGGCAAGGCGTCCCGTGCCGCCCTGCAGATAGTACGACTGCCAGGGCTGCAACCCCACGGCCGTATGCCCGAGCCGTCCGGCGGCGCCGGGATGCGTCACGATCAGGGGAGCGGCCAACGCGAAACTGCGACCGGCGTCGTCCAGGTTGTCGGGATGCTCGTCGTGGCTGATCAACACCGCATCCACCGACCCGAGCGCATCGGCGCTCACCGCGGGGCCGACGGTCTTGGTCAAGTAGTCGTGCGCACCGGGCGGATCGAACGTCGGGTCCATCACGATCCTGCGGCCGGCGATGTCGATGACCGTCGTCGGGCCGCCCAGCACGCTAATCGCGCAATCGCGCCGTTGGTTGTCGACTGGTTCGCTCATGTCGCTACTCAAACCTTCCGCGCGCGGTCGCGCCAATACGGTTCCCGCAGCGTGGTTTTCAGGATCTTACCGCTCGCGTTGCGGGGCAGCTCCGGCGTGAACTCCACGGTTCGCGGGCATTTATAGCTGGCCAGCTGCCGACGGCAGAATGCGATGACGTCGTCGGCATCGATGCCGGCGCTGGTCACCACGATCGCCTTCACGGATTCGCCCCAGTAGTCGTCCGGCACACCGATCACCGCGGCGTCGGAAATGCCGGGATGTTCGAGGAGCACGCTTTCCACCTCGGGGCCGTACACGTTTTCACCGCCGGTGATGATCATGTCCTTCAGCCGGTCCTCGATGTAGACGTAGCCGTCGGAGTCGAGCCGCCCGATGTCACCGGTGCGCACCCAATCGTCGGCGGTAATCGTATCGGCGGTGGCCTCGGGCCGATTCAGGTAGCCGGTCATGTTCTGATTGCTTCGCACCCATATCTCACCCGCCTCCCCGGCCGGTAACTGATCACCCGATTCCGGGTCAACGATCCGAATTTCGCAGCCCAGCACCGCTTTTCCGGCCGACAACTGCAAATCGGGCCGAGCGGCATCGCGGTGATCGCCGTTACCCAGCGCGGTGACCGCACCACACAGCTCCGTCTGGCCATACACCTGAACGAAATTCGTCTCCGGCCAGGTCGCGAGCGCCCGGTGCAGCAAGGGCAGCGGCATGGGCGCGGCGCCGTACACGATGTGGCGCAAACCGGAGATCGCGGCGCACGCCTCCTCGCCGGCGTCCAGGAACCGGGCGATCACCGGCGGCACAAAGAACGCGTGGGTCGCGCCCGCACGCACGGCCCCGATCAGCGCAACGGCGTCGGGTTCTCGCGTCATGAATGTCGTCGCCCCCGCCCTGATGCCAAAAAGCGCGTAGCCGATGCCGCCCACGTGAAACAGCGGCATCGCCACCAAGTTCGCGTCCCCCTCGCCGAACGGAAATGCCGGCGCGAGATTCGCCGAGTGATTGACCAGCGCGCGCTGGCTCAGCAAGACACCCTTCGGGCGCCCGGTGGTGCCCGAGCTGTAGATCACCAACGCGGTCTCACTGTCCGCGACGTCGGCGTCGGTCCCCACCGGTGACGCCGCGGAGAGCAAGGGCTCGTACTCGTCACCGTCACCCCCGAGCACGACGACGCGGTCCAGGCCGGCGGCACGCGCCACCGTCGCCTCCGCCGCGGCATACAGTTCGGCGCCGACGATCAGCAATCGGGCGCCGCTGTCATCGAGCACGTGCAGGAGTTCATCGCCGGCCACCCGCCAATTCACGATCGTGGCCACCGCACCGATCGACGCGGCGGCGAACAGGATTTCCAGGCAGGCCGGATGGTTCTTGTCCAGGAACGCCACGCACTGGCCACGCTGCACACCGGCGGCTTGAAGCACTCCGGCGGTGCGACGAATCCGCGACGCCCAGTCAGCCCAGGACAACCGCACGTCGCCGTACTGAATCGCGATGCCGTCGGGATTGTGCTGCGCGTGCCGGTCGACGAAGCCGGCAAGCGTCTCCGTCGTGGTGGTCGTGGCGTCAACTGGTGGCATAGCCCCTCCGGTGAATTCACTGACTCGGGTCTCCGATGCATCGGTTCTCCGCCGCTCTTGGTTCTACTCTGTGATACGCGGTCGCGTCGCCGTACGTCACGGCGGCCCGCAGTTCGGGAAGGACCTAGACATGATGAACGCCGAACGTGCCCGCTCGCGCACCTTCATCGTGACGGGTGCGGCATCGGGCATCGGCCTGGCCACCGCACGACGCCTGCTGGCTGAAGGCGGCAGCGTCGTCGGCGCCGACCTGGCCTCCCCGCCCGACCTCGGTCCCGACTTCCACTTCGTGACGGCCGACATCACCGACGAAGCCGCCGTCGCCGCGGTGTTGGCCGCCGTGCCCGACCGCCTCGACGGAGTCTTCCACGCGGCCGGCGTAGCCGGCGGTGGCCCGGTCCATCTGCTCGACCGGGCCGAATGGGACAGGGTGATCGGGATCAACCTCACCGGAACGTTTCTGGTCGCCAAGGCGGCCCTGGCCAGGATGATCGAGCAAGAACGGGTCGACGGCGAACGCGGCTCGATCGTGACCGTCGCCAGCATCGAGGGCCTCGAAGGCACAGCGGGCGGCAGCTCGTACAACGCCGCCAAGGGTGGCGTCGTTCTGCTCACCAAGAATATTGCGCTCGACTACGGGCCGAGCGGCATCCGGGCGAACGCGATCTGCCCCGGCTTCATCGAAACACCAATGGCCACTGCCGTCTTCGGCTTGCCGGGAATGGAGGGTCCGCTGGCCTCCATCACCGAGGCGCATGCGCTGCAACGGCTCGGCCAGCCAAAAGAGGTCGCGGCCATGGCGGCCTTCCTGCTGTCGACGGACGCGTCCTTCGTCAGCGGCCAGGCCATCGCCGTCGACGGTGGCTACACCGCGGGCCGCGATCACGGCGTGGTTCGGCTCTTCGGCTTTCCCGACTGACGAGACTAGGATTCGCCCATGGGCGGTCCGGTTTCTCCTGATGACGCAATGGCAGCGATCCGAAGCACCGGGGGAGCGCAGCCGGGCTGTCGAGCGTTGCACGCCAAAGGCGCCCTGTACCGCGGCAGGTTTACCGCGACGGCCGAGGCGGCTCGGCTTTCCCGCGCAAAACACCTCGACGGTTCGCCAGTTCCGGCGCTCTTCCGCTTCTCCAATGGATCGGGCGACCCCGCGCAACGCGACGGCTTGCCGGGAGTGCGGGGACTGGCGGTAAAACTCACCCTGCCCGACGGGTCCACCACCGACATATCGACGCAGACCGCTCGGCTGTTTGTCTCAAGCACGCCGGATGGTTTCATCGACCTGCTCAAGGCCATGCGGCCCGGCCCGACCAAGCCGCTGCGGATGGCCAAATACGTTGCAACACATCCCGGACTGCTCGGCGCGCTCCCAGTACTGCGCGACGCCAACCGAGTCCCGGCAAGCTACGTCACACTCGAATACCACGGGCTGCACGCCTTCCGCTGGGTCGCCGCCGACGGCAGCGCCCGATTCGTCCGCTACCACCTGCACCCCGTGGCGGGTGAGGAATTCCTGTCCGGCCCGGCTGCCAAGGGCAAAGATCCAAACTTTCTCTTGCACGAGCTGAACCACCGACTCGCGGGCGGCCCGGTGCTGTTTTACCTTCGCGTCCAGATCGCCGGACCGAACGACTCGACGGTCGATCCGTCAGCGCCCTGGCATAGCACCGAGACAGTCAACATCGGCACGCTGGAGATCACCGGCCTCGACACCCAGCGCGAACACGGTGATGACATCGTCGTGTTCGACCCGATGCGCGTGACCGACGGCATCGAACCCTCCGACGACCCCGTGCTCCGATTCCGTACCCTCGCCTACTCGGCGTCGGTCAAGCTGCGCGCCGGAGTCGACCGCGGTTCCGAGGCGCCGCAGACCTGACGCGCAGACGCTCAGCTGCACGATTATCGGAGCGACGGCGCGGCGAACTAGGGTCCACCAGTGGTGGTTTCCCACTTGATCCTAATCGGGTTGGCCGGGTTCGGCGCCGGCGCAATCAATGCGCTCGTCGGGTCCGGCACCCTGATCACGTTCCCGACGCTCGTCGCCCTCGGCTATCCCCCGGTCACGGCCACCATGTCGAACGCGGTCGGCCTGGTGGCCGGCAATGTATCGAGCACCTGGGGATATCGCGCTGAGCTGAGCGGTCAGTGGAATCGGTTGCGCTGGCAGATTCCGGCGTCGCTGGCCGGTGCCGTGCTGGGCGCCTATCTGCTCCTGCATCTGCCCGAGAAGGTGTTTATCCGGATCGTGCCGGTGCTGTTGGTCCTGGCGCTGGTGCTGGTGGTGGCCGGCCCGCGGATCCAGTCCTGGGCGCGCCGACGGGCGGAGGAGGCCGGGCGGTCGCCGGAACACATCACGCCGGCACGGATGGCGGTGCTGGTGATCGGCACGTTTGCCGTCGGCATCTATGGCGGCTACTTCACCGCCGCACAGGGCATCCTGCTGGTCGGTGTGATGGGTGTCCTGCTGCCCGAGTCGGTCCAGCGGATGAACGCGGCCAAGAACATCATCGTTCTGGTGGTGAATGTCGTTGCGGCGGTAAGTTATACGCTGGTAGCCTTCGATCGGATCAGCTGGCCCGTCGCCGGTGTGATCGCGGCGGGATCGCTGATCGGGGGATCGCTCGGGGCGCGTTATGGGCGCCGGCTATCCCCGAACGCGTTACGCGCCACGATTGTGGTGGTTGGCCTGATC
>Ga0209068_10001958_pt1 | contig 10170 bp, 10 predicted proteins | sample ColStrG_CSR_2012_FD_187200 | JGI IMG/M metagenome (GOLD analysis project Ga0209068, IMG submission 187200) | Freshwater sediment microbial communities in response to fracking from Pennsylvania, USA - Cold Stream Run_MetaG_CSR_2012 (SPAdes)... | ecosystem: Environmental > Aquatic > Freshwater >...
CTGTGCCGCCGCCGACCGAGCAAGCGCCGCCACCACGGCTGGCTCCGGCGCCACCTCCCGAGCCTGCCCCCCGGCACCGCGGCGAGGAACAGCCTGATGGGTCGCACGCGCGTGCGGCGGATACCGGTGGTCAGTCGGTCGCCGACCTGATGGCGCGGCTGCAGGTCGAGCCGAGCGGAGGCGGCCGCCGTCGCCGGCGTGACGGCTGACACTGTGTCCTGGTTCGGAAATCGACTACGATCTGTGTGACCGTCCGGTACCCGTCATACGGGACTGGAACGAACGAATAAACATGTGAGGTCGTCTGCGATGGTGCAGCTCGACGGTTTGCGCCCGGCCAGGCTCAAAGTGGGGATCATCTCCGCCGGCCGGGTGGGTACCGCGCTCGGTGTCGCGCTGGAGCGCGCCGACCACGTCGTCGTTGCTTGCAGCGCCGTCTCCCACGCTTCCCGGCAGCGGGTGGTGCGTCGGCTGCCCGACACCCCGGTCCTGCCACCGCCCGACGTCGCAGCCTCGGCTGAGCTGCTGCTATTGGCGGTTCCTGACAGCGAGCTGGCCGGCCTGGTATCCGGATTAGCCGCCACTTCGGCGGTACGGCCGCAGACGATCGTGGCGCACACCTCCGGCGCCAACGGCATCGGCATCCTGGCGCCACTGACCGAGGACGGCTGCATACCGCTGGCAATTCACCCGGCGATGACGTTCACCGGCGCTGACGAGGACATCAGCCGGCTACCAGACGCTTGCTTCGGGATCACCGCGGCCGACGACGTCGGGTATGCAATCGCGCAATCGCTGGTACTGGAAATGGGTGGCGAGCCGTTCTGTGTCCGCGGGGACGCCCGCGTCCTCTACCACGCCGCTCTGGCCCATGCCGGCAACCACATCGTCACGGTGCTCGCAGACGCGCTTGAGGCGCTCCGGGCCGCGCTGCGCGGCAGTGAGCTGCTGGGCCAGCAATGCGTCGATGACCAGCCGGGTGGCATCGCAGAACGCATCGTCGGGCCGTTGGCCCGAGCGGCGCTGGAGAACACCTTGCAACGCGGTCAGGCCGCGCTCACCGGCCCGGTCGCCCGTGGCGACGCGGCCGCGGTCGCCGAACATCTGGCTGCACTGGCCCGCGTTGACCCGGACCTGGCCCAGGCCTACCGAGTCAACGCCTTGCGGACCGCTGAGCGCGCGCATGCCCCGCAGGCTGTCATTGAGGTGCTGGCGCAGTGACGTCGATGAACCCAATGACCGCGGGCAAGCCGACGGCCTTCAAGGCGGGCGAACTCAACGTGTACTCGACACCGCACGCCGTCACCGAGGTCAGCCGCGCGCTGCGGCACACCGGGCGGCGGGTGATGTTGGTGCCCACCATGGGCGCGCTGCATGACGGGCACTTAGCCCTGGTGCGCGCCGCCAAACGGGTGCCCGGCTCGGTGGTCGTGGTGTCGATCTTCGTCAATCCGCTGCAATTCGGTGTCGGCGAAGACCTCGATGCCTACCCGCGGACCCTCGACAACGACCTGGCGATGCTGCGCGGCGAAGGCGTCGAGATCGTCTTCGCGCCAACCCCCGCGATGATGTATCCGAACGGTCTGCGTACCACCGTGCAGCCGGGTCCGCTGGCCACCGAACTCGAGGGGGGTTCCCGGCCCACCCATTTCGCCGGCGTGCTGACCGTCGTACTGAAGCTGCTCCAGATCGTGCGTCCCGACCGGGTGTTCTTCGGCGAGAAGGACTACCAGCAGCTGGTGCTGATCCGCCAACTGGTCGCCGACTTGAACGTCGGCGTTGCGGTTGTCGGAGTGCCGACCGTGCGGGAAAAAGACGGGTTGGCGATGTCGTCGCGCAACCGTTATCTCGACACGGCGCAGCGCGAATTGGCCGCGACCCTCTCCGCGGCGCTCACCGCAGCGGCGCATGCCGCGCTGGCCGGCGGACCGCCCGCGCTGGCCGCGGCGCGCGCGGTGCTCGACGCTGTGCCCGGCCTGACCGTCGACTACCTGGAGTTGCGCGACGCCGAGCTTGGTCCGGCGCGGGATGGCGAACCCGGTCGGGTGCTGGTCGCCGCCAGGGTGGGGAACACCAGACTGCTGGACAACATCGCGATTGAAATCGGAACTTCGCCGGCACCAGCTGGGCCGGACGAATACACCCAATCAGCCAGGAGGAACTGATGTTACGGACAATGCTGAAGTCGAAAATCCACCGCGCCACGGTCACCCAGGCCGACCTGCACTACGTCGGTTCGGTGACCATCGACGCAGACTTGATGGAGGCCGCGGACCTGCTCGAGGGCGAACAGGTGACCATTGTCGACATCGACAACGGCGCCCGGCTGGTGACCTACGCGATCACCGGCGAGCGTGGCACCGGCGTGATCGGAATTAACGGCGCCGCAGCGCATCTCGTTCACCCCGGCGATCTGGTGATCTTGATCGCGTACGGAACCATGGAGGACGCCGAGGCGCGTGCCTACCAACCGCGGATCGTTTTTGTCGACGCGCAGAACACGCCGATCGATCTTGGGCACGATCCTGCCTTCGTCCCCGCTGACGCGGGGGAATTGCTCGACCCCCGGATCGGTGTGCGATAGCCGTGCTGCTGGCGATCGATGTCCGCAACACCCATACCGTCGTCGGGCTGGTGTCCGGATCCAAAGAGCACGCAAAGGTCGTGCAGCAATGGCGGATTCGCACCGAATCCGAGATCACGGCCGACGAACTCGCGTTGACCATCGACGGGCTGATCGGCGACGATTCCGAGCGGCTCACCGGCGCCGCCGCCCTGTCGACGGTCCCGTCGGTGCTGCACGAGGTTCGAGTCATGCTCGATCAGTACTGGCCGTCGGTGCCGCACGTGTTGATCGAGCCGGGAGTGCGCACCGGCATCCCGCTGCTGGTTGACAACCCGAAAGAAGTGGGTGCCGACCGGATCGTCAATTGCCTGGCGGCGTTCCACAAGTACGGTAAAGCCGCCATCGTCGTCGACTTCGGATCGTCGATCTGCGTGGACGTGGTGTCGGCCAAGGGGGAGTTTCTCGGCGGCGCCATCGCGCCCGGGGTTCAGGTGTCCTCGGACGCCGCGGCGGCACGGTCCGCGGCGCTGCGTCGTGTCGAATTGTCGCGGCCCCGGTCGGTGATCGGCAAAAACACTGTCGAATGCATGCAGGCCGGTGCGGTGTTCGGCTTTGCCGGGTTGGTCGACGGCTTGGTGGCGCGCATCCGCGAGGACGTGGACGGCTTTTCCAGCGACCTGGGCGATCAAGTTGCGATTGTGGCCACGGGACACACCGCCCCGCTGCTGCTGGCCGAGCTACACACCGTCAACCACTACGACCAGCACCTGACCCTGGATGGCCTGCGGCTAGTCTTCGAACGCAACCAAGACACCCAGCGCGGTCGGCTGAAGACCGCACGCTGACGGGTCCGGCCAGCGGTCATTAAGCTGGCACGTCGTGACCTCTGAACCACCCGACGCAGACATTCCCGAGCAGTTCCGGATTCGCCGGGACAAGCGCGCTCGGCTGTTGGCGGAGGGGCGCGACCCCTATCCAGTCGCCGTCGAGCGCACCCATACCCTGGCGCAGGTCCGGGCCGCCCATCCCGACCTGGCGACCGACTCGGCGACCGAGGACATCGTGGGTGTGGCGGGGCGGGTGATATTCGCGCGTAATTCCGGAAAACTCTGCTTCGCCACACTCCAAGACGGCGACGGCACCAATCTGCAGGTGATGATCAGCCTGGACAAGGCCGGTCAGGAATCGCTCGACGCGTGGAAGGCTGATGTCGATCTGGGCGACATCGTCTATGTGCACGGCAACGTGATCAGTTCACGACGGGGCGAATTGTCCGTTTTGGCCGATTCTTGGCAGATGGCAGCCAAGTCGTTGCGGCCGCTGCCTGTCGCGCACAAGGAAATGAGCGAAGAGTCGCGGGTTCGGCAGCGCTATGTCGATCTGATTGTCCGTCCGGAAGCTCGTACGGTGGCCCGCCAGCGAATCGCCGTTGTCCGTGCGATACGGAACGCACTGGAGCGGCGCGGGTTTTCCGAAGTCGAGACGCCTATCTTGCAGACGCTGGCCGGCGGCGCGGCGGCCCGGCCTTTCATCACACATTCCAATGCTCTGGACATCGATCTCTACCTGCGCATCGCGCCGGAACTGTTCCTCAAGCGCTGTGTCGTGGGTGGTTTCGACAAGGTCTTCGAACTAAATCGGGTGTTCAGAAACGAAGGATCCGATTCCACGCATTCACCGGAATTTTCGATGTTGGAGACCTACCAGACCTACGGAACCTATGACGATTCGGCGGTCGTCACCCGTGAGCTTATTCAGGAGGTAGCCGACGAGGCGATCGGGACTAGACAACTGCAGCTGCCCGACGGCAGTCTGTACGACATAGACGGCGAATGGCCTTCGATTCAAATGTATCCGTCCCTATCGGCGGCGCTGGGTGAAGAGATCACGCCGCAGACTTCGGTCGATCGGCTGCGCGCCATCGCGGATCGGTTCGGCTCCGAGGGCGGCCTGGAGATTCCCGATGATCGCGGGTACGGGCACGGGAAACTGGTCGAGGAACTGTGGGAGCACACGGTGGGCAATACCCTGATCGCGCCCACATTTGTCAAGGATTTTCCAGTGGAGACAACGCCTTTGACACGCCAACATCGCAGTATCCCGGGCGTGACCGAGAAGTGGGATCTCTACTTGCGTGGTTTTGAACTGGCAACTGGGTACTCCGAATTAAACGATCCGGTCGTACAACGGGAGAGATTCGCGCAACAAGCGCGCGCCGCAGCTGCGGGCGACGACGAGGCGATGGCGCTTGATGAGGATTTTCTCGCGGCGTTGGAGTATGCGATGCCGCCGTGCACCGGAACCGGAATGGGTATCGATCGGTTGTTGATGTGTTTGACGGGGCTGCTAATTCGGGACACAGTTTTGTTCCCGATTGTTCGTCCCCAGTAGAACTGAACCTTACGTCACTTCTTGAGGTCAGATTGAGTATTCTGCTTAGTTATGGCAGATTGGTTACCGGGGAGTAGATCTGCCCGGCAACTGCTCAGGAAGAACGCGGAGGGAAAGCTAATGGCGAAGAAAGTTACCGTCACTCTGGTCGATGATTTCGATGGTGCCGGCTCCGCCGACGAAACGGTCGAATTCGGGCTTGACGGGGTGACCTATGAGATTGACCTTTCGACCAAGAATGCTGCGAAACTGCGCGGCGATCTGAAGCAATGGGTGGCAGCGGGCCGTCGCGTCGGCGGTCGGCGCCGTGGGCGTTCCGGCACGGGGCGAGGCCGCGGCGCGATCGACCGTGAGCAAAGCGCCGCGATCCGCGATTGGGCCCGCCGCAACGGGCACAATGTGTCGACGCGCGGCCGCATCCCGGCGGACGTCATCGACGCATTCCACGCGGCGACCTGACATACGGATTGCCGGCGCGCGGGCCCGAGCGGGCGTGAGTACCGGTAATTTGTCGATTTCGCTGGCGGCGAACCGATTGGCGGCGCCCAGATGAAACCTTTCGCCTGGTTTCCTCGTTTGACCAGTTAAGGCGTGCAAGCCACCGCAAGGTTAGGAACCCTGACGGGCCGACCATTAGAGTGGACGGCAGGTACGCGATTCCGGCCCCGAGGGGACCGGGACTGGGCCGCTGACAGGCTTGTGCCGATGGTGAGGGAGAGCAGGTAACCGCCGATGTTCGAACGATTTACCGACCGTGCCCGCAGGGTGGTCGTCCTGGCGCAAGAAGAGGCCAGGATGCTCAACCACAACTACATCGGCACCGAGCACATCCTCCTGGGCCTGATCCACGAAGGTGAAGGCGTTGCAGCGAAGTCGCTGGAGTCGCTGGGAATCTCGCTGGAGGGCGTCCGCAGCCAGGTCGAGGAAATCATCGGCCAGGGTCAGCAGGCGCCGTCGGGGCACATTCCGTTCACTCCGCGCGCCAAAAAGGTTCTCGAGCTGAGCTTGCGCGAGGCGCTGCAGCTCGGCCACAACTACATCGGCACCGAGCACATTTTACTGGGCCTGATCCGCGAGGGTGAGGGCGTGGCCGCTCAGGTGCTGGTCAAGCTCGGCGCCGAGCTGACCCGGGTGCGCCAGCAGGTCATTCAGCTGCTGTCGGGCTACCAGGGCAAGGAGGCCGCCGAAGCCGGCACCGGTGGCCGGGGAGGAGAGTCCGGCTCCCCTTCTACGTCATTGGTGCTCGACCAGTTCGGACGCAACCTGACGGCTGCCGCGATGGAAGGCAAGCTGGATCCGGTTATCGGCCGGGAGAAGGAAATCGAGCGGGTGATGCAGGTGCTGTCCCGGCGCACCAAGAACAATCCGGTGCTGATCGGCGAGCCCGGAGTCGGCAAGACCGCCGTCGTCGAGGGCCTGGCGCAGGCCATCGTGCACGGCGAGGTCCCCGAGACGCTGAAGGACAAGCAGCTCTACACCCTGGACCTCGGTTCGCTGGTGGCCGGCAGCCGCTACCGCGGTGACTTCGAGGAACGCCTGAAGAAGGTGCTCAAGGAGATCAACACCCGCGGCGACATCATCCTGTTCATCGACGAGCTGCACACGCTGGTCGGTGCCGGTGCCGCCGAGGGCGCGATCGACGCCGCGTCGATCCTCAAGCCGAAGCTGGCGCGCGGTGAACTGCAGACAATCGGGGCCACCACGCTTGATGAATACCGCAAGTACATCGAAAAGGACGCGGCGCTGGAGCGCCGCTTCCAGCCGGTGCAGGTGGGTGAGCCGACGGTGGAGCACACCATCGCGATCCTCAAGGGTCTGCGGGACCGCTACGAGGCCCATCACCGGGTGTCGATCACCGATGGCGCGATTACCGCCGCGGCCACCCTGGCCGACCGCTACATCAACGACCGGTTCCTGCCGGACAAGGCGATCGACCTGATCGACGAGGCGGGCGCACGGATGCGGATCCGCCGGATGACCGCGCCGCCAGACCTGCGTGAATTCGACGAGAAGATCGCCGAGGCTCGCCGGGAGAAGGAATCGGCCATCGACGCCCAGGACTTCGAGAAGGCGGCCAGCCTCCGTGATCGCGAGAAGCAACTGGTAGCCCAGCGTGCGGAACGCGAAAAGCAATGGCGCTCAGGCGATCTCGATGTGGTCGCTGAGGTGGACGATAACGAGATCGCCGAGGTGCTGGGCAACTGGACCGGTATCCCGGTGTTCAAGCTGACCGAGGCCGAGACCACCCGGCTGCTGCGGATGGAAGACGAGATCCACAAACGGATCATCGGCCAGGAAGATGCCGTCAAGGCCGTCTCCAAGGCGATCCGCCGTACCCGGGCAGGGCTGAAGGACCCCAAGCGCCCGTCGGGTTCGTTCATCTTCGCCGGCCCCTCCGGTGTCGGTAAGACCGAACTGTCCAAGGCGCTGGCCAACTTCTTGTTCGGCGACGACGACGCGCTCATCCAGATCGACATGGGCGAGTTCCACGATCGGTTCACCGCGTCGCGGCTGTTCGGTGCCCCACCGGGATATGTCGGCTACGAGGAGGGCGGCCAGCTCACCGAGAAGGTGCGGCGCAAGCCGTTCTCGGTGGTGCTGTTCGACGAGATCGAGAAGGCGCATCAAGAGATCTACAACAGCCTGTTGCAGGTGCTCGAGGATGGCCGGCTCACCGATGGCCAGGGCCGCACGGTGGACTTCAAGAACACCGTGCTGATCTTCACGTCAAACTTGGGGACATCCGACATTTCTAAGCCCGTCGGCCTCGGGTTCACCCAGGGCGGTGGCGCCAATGACTACGAGCGGATGAAGCAGAAGGTCAACGACGAGCTCAAGAAGCACTTCCGGCCGGAATTCCTCAACCGCATCGACGACATCATCGTCTTCCACCAGCTGACTCGCGACGAGATCATCCAGATGGTCGACCTGATGATCAACCGTGTCGGAAACCAGCTGAAGAGCAAAGATATGGCGATGGAGCTGACCGACAAGGCCAAGGCGCTGCTGGCCAAGCGGGGTTTCGATCCGGTACTGGGTGCTCGTCCGCTGCGACGCACCATCCAGCGCGAGATCGAGGACCAGCTCTCCGAGAAGATCCTGTTCGACGAGATCGGGCCCGGGCAGGTCGTCACCGTCGACGTGGAGAACTGGGACGGCGAAGGTCCCGCCGAGGACGCGGTGTTCACCTTCGCCGCCGCCAGCAAGCCGCCGCCCGAGCCGGATCTGGCGCAGGCCGGAGCCCACAGCGCCGGCGGCCCCGCGTCGACCACGTAATAGGCACGCAAAAACGGGCGGTTACTGGGCTTGCTCAGTAACCGCCCGTTTTCGTTGCCGGGCCCATCGACCGCCGGGCAGCCTGCGGTTTACACTGGCGCACGTTGTCAATTGCTGTCAGTGTTTTTTGATGGGTAGTGGAATCTGGTGAGAATCCAGAACGGTCGCGCCACTGTCAAAGTCAGACCCGGCACCCGTCATCAGCACCCAAGTGGGACGCGATATCCCCAGAAGGAGTCGTTTGTGTCGAATACAACGGGTACCCGTACCCGATCGATAGATTTGTCGGCAACAAGTGCCGCGCTCTGGTTGGCCGCAACCGCCTTTTTGGCGCTTTTGGCGATCTACTTCGTTGGCGTCGATCAGGGTGCGGTTTCGCTCTTTGGCAGTGACTCGCACGTGCACGAGTTCGTGCACGACGCGCGGCATCTGCTCGGTTTCCCCTGCCATTAACCCGGCACAGTGGAGAAGCGTCTGATCGCACGCGGCCTCTTGGCCGGCGCGGTTGCCGCGGTGCTGGCGTTCTTATTCGCCCGCCTGTTCGCCGAGCCCGTCGTCGGCCGTGCGATCGCCTTTGAGGACGGCCGCACCGACGCCGAACAGGCTCATGGTGTGCACGAGCACGGCGTTGAGTTGTTCACCCGCGGTGTTCAGTCCACCGCCGGTTTGGGCTTCGGCGTGCTGATCTTCGGGATCGCGATGGGGGCGCTTTTTGCCGTGTTGTTCTGCGTCGTGTACTGGCGGGTAGGAAGCGTTGGGCCACGGCTACTTTCGGTGCTGCTCGCTGCGGGCGCTTTCGTCTCGGTCTACCTGGTGCCGTTTGTGAAGTATCCGCCTGATCCGCCCGCGGTCGGCCAGTCGGACACCATCGGCATGCGCACCGGCTGGTATCTGGTGATGGTGCTGGCGTCGGTGGTGCTGGCGGCCGCCGCGGTCCTGCTGGCCCGTCGGCTCACCGCCCGATTCGGTGCGTGGAACGGCCGGTTGATCGCGGCCGTGATCTACGTGGCCGTCATCGCGGCGGTGATGGCGCTGCTACCGGCAATGGGCGAGACACCTGAACCGCTGCGCGACGCCGCGGGCGCAATCAGCTATCCCGGCTTTCCCGCCGACGTTCTCTACGAGTTCAGATTGCTTTCGCTGGCTACCCAGCTGCTGCTGTGGGTGACTATCGGCCTGGTCTTCGCGACGCTGGCCGGTCGGTTGCTGGGTGAGAGGGCCGAGCGCGGACGGGCCTCGAGCATCGCGGCGTGACCGAAGTCCTGCGGCTGACCCTGGTGTCGCATGGGATGACTGACGCCGTGGCGGCCGCGCGTTTTCCCGCCGACGAACCGCTCAACGACACGGGTCGCCGGCGAGCGGAATCGGTTGGGCGCCTCGATATCAGCAGCGCGGCCCGCCAACTCTGCGGACCCGAGCGGCGGGCCCGGCAAACTGCGGAGCTGCTGGGTCTGCAGGCCATCGCCGAGCCGCGGCTCGCCGACCTGGATTGCGGACGGTGGCGCGGGGAGGCGCTCGAGAGCGTCCACCCCGCGGAACTCAAGGCATGGCTGACCGACCCGGCCCGGGCGCCGCACGGTGGTGAGTCGGTCGTCGACCTGCTCGACCGGGTGGCCGGATGGCTGGAGTCCCTGACCGACGACTCTATGCGGACAATCGCGGTCACACATCCGGCGGTGATCCGGGCGGCGATCCTGCTGGCCCTTGATGTCCCACCGAAATCGTTCTGGCGCATCGACATCACGCCGGTCAGCCGGACCGTCATGCATTTCCGCGGGGGCAGCTGGACGCTTCGGCTGTAACCGGTCGGCACCTTTACTCGATCTTGACCAGGTATTGAATTGTCTCGCCGACGATGAACAACATGAGTACTCTTTGTGCGGTGGAGCTGGGGGTTTTGGGACCTCTGCAGGTCCGGCAGGACGGCGCGCCCGTCC
>Ga0209068_10001959_pt1 | contig 10164 bp, 8 predicted proteins | sample ColStrG_CSR_2012_FD_187200 | JGI IMG/M metagenome (GOLD analysis project Ga0209068, IMG submission 187200) | Freshwater sediment microbial communities in response to fracking from Pennsylvania, USA - Cold Stream Run_MetaG_CSR_2012 (SPAdes)... | ecosystem: Environmental > Aquatic > Freshwater >...
CCCCAGTGCTACACTTTACCCATTATGGCTGAAGGTCGCTCGCGCGTTTGGCTCTGGGTTTTGATTGGTGGTGGCGCGTTTTTTCTCTTCGTGCTCGCCGTCTTTTCGCTCGTCTACGTCACCATGCACAATGGCGACGACGGCAAGGCTTCGCTGACCAGTTTTGGCGACAAAATCGCCGTGGTCGACCTCGACGGCGTCATCCTATCTCCGAAAATCATCGTCGAGCAGCTCAAGAAGTTTGCCGATGACGACTCCGTCAAAGCCATCGTCATCCACGTGAATTCCCCCGGCGGCGGCGTCGCGGCCTCGGAAGAGATCTACCGCGAGGTCAAGCGCATCCGCGACGAGAAGAAGAAGCGCATTGTCGCTTCTATCGAGTCGGTCGGTGCCAGCGGCGCTTACTACGTGTCCTCAGCCACCAACAAGATTTACGCCGATCAGGGCAGCATCGTCGGCTCCATCGGCGTCATTTCCCAGTCCATGAACTACGGCGAGTTGCTGAAGTGGGCCAAACTGAAAGACGTCACCATGAAGGCTGGCCTCTTCAAAGACACTGGCAACCCCGCCCGCGATATGACCCCCGCCGAGCAGGCCTACCTCCAGGCACTCATCGACGACATGCACGGCCAGTTCATCGGCGCCGTTGCTGAAGGCCGCAAGATGAAGGTCGAAGACGTCCGCGCCATCGCCGACGGCAAAGTTTGGACCGGCCAGCAGGCGCTTGACCTCAAAATGATCGACCAAATCACTGATTTTGAAGGGGCTATCAAAGATACCGCCAAGTCAGTAGGAATTTCCGGAGAGCCCCGCTTAGTCCACCCCGACCGCGACCGCAAGTCCCTCGGCGACCTGCTCTTTGGCGATGCTGGAGACCTTTCCGACTTCCTGCCCACCAAGGAAAAGCTGCTGGAAAGCCACGTAGGCTTCTATTACCTCTGGAAGTAGTCAGTAAGCAGTCGATGGAGGCACGGGCGTCCCCGCCCGTGCGGCAAGCAGAAATCCGCAGGCGAGCCGGGGGGTTCCCAAAGTAGCACGACCACTTTCCCTAGCGGCCACTTGCGCGAAGTCCTGAAATTTGAGAGAGTTATGGAGATTTCCCGTTGCCGGAAATGGAGCCAAAAACCATGACCAAGGCCGATCTGATCGAAGACGTCTCCCGCCTCGCCGAAGTGACGCGCAAGGACGGCGAAGTGATTGTCGAGACCATCTTTGACAGCATCGTGCGCTCGCTGCGCGTGGGCGACAAGATCGAAATCCGTGGTTTCGGCAGCTTCCGCACCCGCCAGCGCAAACCCCGCGTAGGCCGCAACCCAAAAACCGGCGACAAAGTCGAAGTTCCCGCCAAAAAGATCCCGTTCTTCAAGCCCAGCAAAGAGCTGAAGGACTTGGTGAATACCGGCACAGAACCCAACCACGCTTAAGAATCAGCAGCTTAGCGAACGCGGACTCCATGAAACAAACGGCGAAAGAATCCACCCGCATCGCCAATCAGCTCGAGCGAGCTCACAAGGGCAAAGCTTGGCACGGCCCATCGCTGCGTTTTCTGCTGCGCGGCATCACCGTTGAAGAAGCCGCTAAGCGCCCTATTATCAACGCGCATTCCATTTGGGAGCTCGTCCTCCACATCACAGCGTGGGACCGCGTCGTCTGCGAACGGATTCAAGGCGGCAAAACCACCCAACTCCCCAAAGAGCAGAACTTCCCCGCCGTAAGTGATAGTAGTGAAATGGCTTGGAAGAAAGCGCTGAAAGACCTCGAGACGCAACACAAAGCATTAGTCGCGGCCATCAAGGCCTTCCCTGACAGGAAGCTCGACAACAACCTCACCGGCGGCGACTACACCTACTACATCACCATGCACGGCGCCGTGCAGCACGATCTCTACCACGCCGGACAAATCGCCATCCTGAAAAAGCTAGTGAAATAAAGGTGCTTCTTCGGGGAACTTTGCGATGCCGTCCCCTCCTCGAATTTTCGGAATGGGGAACAGGCTGGCCACCGCACATCCGCCCCCTACTTCGTCGTGCCTTGCCTGGCCAGGTTCCATGACAGAGTCCAGAGCTGCTTGCCCTTCTTGCTTCGCCCCAGGCTCGACTTCATATCGCTCAACGACCCCTGCAAGCGATTGGGATCGGTCAAGTCACCGCCGGGCGTACAATTTCCCGGGTCCACGCCATAGTCGAAAGTGTAATCTTTGCAGCTGTCCTTTTCGCATGTCTGCACGCGCCGCTTACCCGCGATCGACTTGCTGGCTCCCCAGGTTACGGAATATTTCCCCTGGTAGATGTCGACGTTTACCGTGGCTGGCGAACTTCTCCCCGCCGTCCCCTCGGAGAACGAGCTGTTCTCTTTCTTGAAAGAAAAGACTCCGGAGTTGACGACTCTTTGCCGGTTTTCACCCATGCTCTTTTGTTCCCCATGACCGGTCAAGGTTCCCACTCCATCTCTCACGGTCAACGAGAGCATCATCACTTCGGAACCCGACCAGTCCTGGAGATCGTCATGGCCTTCGTCCCCCCAAGTCTCGCGTCGGCACGTAATAATACCGCTCCAGCCCGTGCCCAAAACTGCCTCCCATTTCGCACTTTGTCCCGTGGCGCCGGCGCGGGAAACCGCATTTACGGAGAAGCCGGGTGATGGACTCGCGCTCGCAGGCTTCTGGTCGGGTGCGGTGTAGGTAAAGGTCATCGGCGTTCCCACGTCCGACACACCACCCGCGGAATCGACGCTGCCCACGGAGGCTGTCACGCTCGTGTAACTTGCCTTCGTGATCTCACCCGTCTTGGTTTTCAGTTGCGTCTTCACCGCGACCTGGGTTCCCAACGCAGGCTGCACCGTTCTGCTCGGCGGATCGAAGGCCACGTCTACGCATTCGCCGTGCGTCCATCGCGTTTCGGCGAACCCAAAGTAAACTCCGCCCCAAAAAGTCAGGGCCATGCCCGCACCGTAGGCCTCGGCATAGTGGCTTTGCGTGGGATCGCCGCCCGACATAGCCCCTATCTTCGGAGGGTTCATTCCCGGAGTCACGGCCATCTCGATCTTTATGTGCTGCTCCACATAAATCGGACCCGGCGTGAAGATGGCGCCACTCGTGTCAGGGAAGTTGCCGGTTACGCTGTAGCTGTAGGCGATATCCGCCGTCACCAGGCCGTCCAACAGGGCATCGTCGCCCACCTGGCCTTTGTATTTCGCATCCGCCCGCATGATTACCGTGCCGGCGTTCCCCTGCGTGTCGGTATATTTCGCCGTCAGCGCAAACTGGCCGTCGCCCTCGGCCGTTCCATCGGCCTTCGGGCAGACTTTGATTTCATTCCCCAATGTGAAGTCGGTGACGAAACGCCTGCCCGCAGTTGCTGGAGTGTTGCCCAGCCAGGTGCGCTCACCCGTTTCGGTGCGGCCCTCGTAACCGTCGGGCGCCGGTTGGTCGTCGTCCCTTGTCTTCGTAGACGTATAACCGGGTTGGTTCAACGACGGACTCATGATCTGCTGCTGGCCCCGGGCCGGGAGCGGGAGCACGGTAAAGCAAAGAACGGCGAGTGCCATCCTGGCGGCGCAACCCATTGTGTCCTTTATCAACGTAAGCCCCTCCTTAAAGAACGACCCTTCGCATCCGGAAGGGGAAACCTCGCTAATTGGAGCGGAAACTAGGGCCAGTTTCGCGCCAGCGTCATCTCCAACTGATTCAATTCCGGAACCCATCCTTAATCCACTGCAAAAGTAAAAGGTATTCTTTGGAGGTAGTCGAGAAACCCTGGCCGCCGGGATGAGTGCTATTCGCAGGACTGGAACAGCTGCCGCCCGACGGGCACGCCAGCAGGCGATCCCGGCCCGCCGGATTCCGCGCCGCCCACATTGCGACCCGGCTGTAAGACTCCTCGGCCGTCCCCGAAAGATCGAGCGTGGTCTTCGGCCCGGTATGGCATTGCACGCATTTGGTGGCCGTCCAGATCCCGGCAACATTGTCGCCGACGTAGGAAACCAGAGGCCGAACGCTACTCGTCGGATTCGAATACGGTCCACAGCCCGCACCGTTATGCGCCCGCACGCGGAACTTATAACCGCCTGACGTCGAACAATCGCCATCGGGGTACACGCAAACACCCAGCCGGATCGTGGCGCTCGTCGCTGGAGCTGGCACCGTCTGCTGCGTTGGGGCGCCGGAACCGTCAGGCTGCGCCTCCACATCGTAGGAACTGATCGCGCCACCGCCCGCCGGAGCCTCCCACGTGAGCCTGACCAGTCCCGGCCCCACCATCACCGTGGGCGTGGCCACCGCCTGCGGAGCACCGGGTGCCGCCGAGGCTCCGCACGCCCCTTGCCCCGAACCTTGCCCCGTACTGCCTTGTGTAGACCCGGCGGCCGGCGTTCCACCAGAGGAACCAGCGGGTGTCGGGCTACGTACTGCGGCGGTCGAACCCGGCATGGCAATCGTTGCCCCGGTCACCACTGGATTCACCACCGCCAGATTCTTCGCCGGCGGAACGCTCGGTGCCGCAGCCGTCGTCGCCGCGGCCGTCGTGGCGGCAACTCCGCCCCGCGCAAAGTGCCACGTGCAGGCTGCCGTGAAATTCGCGCTCGGGGGCTGCATCGGCAGCAGTCCGCCATTCACCGCAATCGTTCCCGTACCGCTGACGTCTGCGCTGTTGCCCGCGGTCTCGATGGCAGGAAACGGCCATTCATACACATCCGAACGAATCTCCGTCTGGCCCGCTCCAATCACCTTCTGCAGTCCCGTCGTCGCGCCTATGGAATGCAATTGCGACCGCCACGAACGAATCACCAACTGACCCGTAGGCCGAACCGCAACCGCAATCGCAGTATTCACCGGCACCCCGGCCCGGTTCCAAGCCGCCGAAATCGTTTGCACACGCCGAACCCGTTGTGTCGAACCCTTGCCGCTGAAGCTCCAGGTTGCGTCGTACACCGGCATAGTCGAGTCGGCTCGCGGTACCGTGCCCGTAATCGTCCAGGTCTGCGTCTCCTGATGCGAGTAGCCGTCCTGTTGCAGATTCAACTGGCAAGTAGCTTGACCAGACCACGGCAGCCCGACCGGGACCTGCCCCAAACCGGGACAAGTACAGACAGTGCACGCTAAAACCGTAAAGAACACGCAAGTCTGCAGCCAACAGCCAACACGCAACTCCCGACAAAAGCCCTTCATGCAACCTCCCGGAGACTTGCCAAATATGGAACGCCATCGCACGTAGCCCAGTCGCGAGCTATTTCGTAGTGCCCTGCCTAGCCAGATTCCAAGTCAGAGTCCACAACTGCTTGCCTTTCCCAGTGCTACCGACGTTCGACTTCAGATCGCTCAGCGACCCCTGTAAATGGTTGGGATCGGTCAAGTCACCCCCGGCATTGCACGAGCCCGGGTTCACACCCAGGACGTAATCGGAATCTTTGCAGCTGTCTTTTACGCAACTCTGCTCGTGCCCCTTGCCCGTGATCAGTTGGCTTGCTCCCCACTCGACGGTATATTTCCCTTGGGAGAAGTCGACGTTCACTGTTGCTGGCGAACTTCCCGACACGGATCCCTGCGTAAAGGCGCTGTCGGTCTTCTTGTAGCCACCGGTGGCGATCCCTTGACGGTTTTCCCGCATAAATTTTTGCTCACCATAGCCGGTCAGGACCCCTTTACCATCTTTCACGGTCATCGAGTACTGCATCACTTCGTAGTTCGACAAGTCCTGGAAATCGCTGTGGGCTTCGTCTCCCCAACTCTCGCGCCGGCACGTAATCGAACCGCTCCATCCCGTACCCAAAACTGCTTCCCATACCGCAGGAGGGTACGCAGCCCCCGCCCGGGAAATCGCCTCCCCCACCTGAAAGCCCGGCTTTTTCGTACTGCCACTTGGAGGCTTCTGGTCGGGTGCGGTGTAGGTAAGCGTCATCGGTGTTCCCACATCGGACGTGCCGGCCCCAGGTTCGACGCTGCCCAAAGAGGCTGCGACGTTCCCGTATTCTGCCTTCGTGATCTCTCCCCCCTTGGTTTTCAGTTGCGTCTTCACCGCGACATGAGTCCCCAGCGCAGGCTGCACCGTATTGCTCGGCGGATCGAACGCCACCTCCACGCATTCGCCATGCGTCCACCGCAGTTCCGCAATCCCGAAGTAAACTCCGCCCCAGAAAGTCAGGGCCATGCCCGCCCCATATGCCTCGGCATAGTGGCTTTGCGTAGGATCGCCGCCGGACATAGTCCCCATTTTCGGAACGTCCATTCCCATCATCACTCCCACTTCCATCTTTATATGCTGCTCCACGTAAATCGGAGTTGGCGTGAAGATGACGCCGCTCTTGTCGGGAAAGTTGCCGGTTGCGCTGTAGCTGTAATCGATGTCCGCTTTCACCGGGCCTTCCAGCAGGGCATTGTCCCCAACCTGACCTTTGTATTTTGCATCCGCCCGCATGATCACCGTCCCGGCGTTTCCCTTCGTGTCTGTATATTTCACCGTCACCGAAAACTGGCCATCGCCCTCGGCCGTTCCATCAGCCTTCGGGCAGACTTTGATTTCGTTCCCCAATGTGAAGTCCACGACGAAACGCCGGCCCGACGTCGCCGGCGTGTTTCCGATCCAAGTGCGCTCACCAGTCTCGGTGCGGCCCTCGTAACCCCCGGGGGCTGGTTGGTCGTCGTCCCTTGTCTTTTCAGACGTATACCCGGGTTCATCCAGCGACGGTTGCATGATCTGTTTCTGGCCCCAGCTCCGAAGCGGAAACGCTGCAAAGCAAAGAGCTGTGAGCGCTAACCTGGCAGCGCAACCCATCGTGTCTCTTCTCAACGTGAGTCCCCCCTAAAGGAACAACCGCAGGAATTAGGCCAATTTCGAGGCTGCGTCAATATCGCGGGCATTTTCTCCAGATGGAGACACCTCGGTCCCACTATCTATAAAGCGGAAACTGGGGAGAAAGTAGCTCAAATGACTATTTCAGCCATTCTGGGTTTTACTGGCTTGCTGATTACCGGTTTCGGGCTGGCGGGCAGACGGAAGGATTTAGGGCCATGCGCGAGAAAACGACGGTTGAACGAGGGTAGAACTGCGGCGCGCTGCCTCCAATGAGCCTACTGGTAGGCCGACTTTCGACGCGAAGCGCGTTTCTTATTTCATCTGCAAAATCGCAAAGCGCGACGTCTCTCGCCCTGCGTTTTTGTAGGTAGCCGTCACAGAATCCGCAAGCCACTTGACCTCGCCGCGGTTCAGGCGAATCGTGACCGGCGCGGCGTCCTTCACTTCACGGCGCAAGTCCACACCCGTCATCGCTACCAGCAGATGCCCTGGGCCGTTCGAAGTAACTTCCCAAGCGTCGCCCGCGAGAAGTTGCAGGTTGTCGACTTCGACGTTCGTCTTTACCAGCGAATTCTGATACGACTTTTCCGTATCGCCGGGTGGCACGAACTGTGCGGCCCGGTCCAGCGAAGGAATGTTTCCCCGATAGCGGCTCTCATCGCCCTTCATGATGTCGACCACCACGCCCTGATACTCGTTGATGTGATCGTTACGCACCGCGTACGGCGTAACCGGCCACCGGAAGTGCGCCGAGTATCCTTCTTCGTGCTCCATCGGCTCGCCTACGCTTTGGAACGTAGTCCCGCCGCGCGCCTCCGTTACCCTCCCGATTAACGACAGCCAAACCCAGTCATGCTCGTGCGCGACCGGCTTCGTCTCCTCCAGGCGCCCAAGCGCTAGACTGTAGACCTTGCAATATTCGTTGCTTAGAAGCAGCGCGTAGTGAGGTTCTTCGTCGAGGCTAAGGGGGCTTTGGGCTTGCAGGAAAGACGCCGCCAGAATTATGAAAGCGCATAGCTTGCCGGGAAAATAATTCACGCCGCCCCCTGCAATTAGTCGTTCCTAACTTGGAAAATGCATATGCACGTCCTGCTTGGAGACGTTCGGCACGCCATCGGTGGTGGCGGGGCTGTAGTGCCGCGCCAGCAGTGCAGCAATCACGATCTCGTCTACCTTGGGACCAAGCGATTGCAGCACGCGCGTCTGAGCCACGTTACCCTGCGTGTCGATGGTGACCTCAACCACGATGTCACCCTGAATTCCGGGAGGCAGCAACGAACGCAGCACATCAGGCGCCACCACGGGCAGCGCCGGAACTCGCACAAAGCCCACAGTGGGGCCATCCGGCAAAGTCCCCTGCTCCTGGCCAGCGAGCAATGGGTTCTGAACCAGATTAGGAACAGGCGTCGCCGAACGGGGATTCTGTGTCTTCTTCAGGAAAAGCTTGTGCGCCGGGGCCGCAATGGAGCGCTCACTCAACTCCAGCGGAGGCGAGTAAACCAGTTCCGTAACAATATCCCCGTGCCCGTGCCGCACATCCGAAGGCATAACGAAACCCGCACCCAGCGGACGGTAAATCAGCGCCATCAGGAACAAGCCATGGGCAGCCATCGAAACCAGCGCCGCAGGCGTCCAGCGCGTCTTCTCCGGTTTAAGCTCGGTGAACATTCCTTCGCCCCCGTGCAAAAGGCACAAACTCTCTACCTTAGACGCCGCCCTCCAACAATTGTAAGCCACCCGACTTTGCGCTGGAACAACCAGCAGGGCAACCAATTACCGCCGTAATCTCAAGTCCGCAGGGTGCCCCAGAGCCTGCCCTGAGCTTGTCGAAGGGTTCGCGCCGCGCTTTGGCGCTAACCTGGGCCGAGGAACATGACGGGTCCAAGCTTTCGATTTTGACCCCTAGACGTTCCGTGAAACGATTTGCGAAACCCACACACTATTGGTTATGTCAGGAAAACAGGCTAAAACCCCATCGGCTCAGCGACCCGCGCCCTTCGGGAGATCCGACCCCTGCCGAAAAGGAGCAGGCATCTTGAAAATCCATACCTCCCGCCATATCAGCGCCTTGACGATTGGGCTAGCCCTCTGCCTCTCGCCGCACCTGCCCGCCCAAACCGAAGCACAGACCACAAAAGCCAGCGCTGCCATGGACCAGATTCGAAAGTCCTGCCATGTGCCCGACCCGAACACCGAGACCAACCCAAAACAGATCAATAAACAACTCGACTGTGTTTGGCGGGCCATTGCCGCGCAAAAGCGCAAAATCGCGACTGAGAAGGCACTCCAAACAACCTTGAATCAGGCCTTCGGCATTACCCCTACCAAAACCATCGCCACCGTCGTCACAAAAACGGGCACCGAGGCCGCCGCCGAAAATGCAGGCGGCTCCTCGACCGACACGCCCAGCACCTGCGGCAAAGGAATGGGAACAACCAACAATAGCCCACTCATCCGCGTCCACCGCCTCCTCATGGCCCCCAAAAATGCCTCCGACGATTTCGGCTATCGCCTCGGGCGAAGGTACATCGTCTACCAGGTCACTATCTCGAACGACAGCAAGGACTACCAATATCTGATCCACGATGTCAGCTTCGACCTAAGTCCTCTTTTTTACGCGGATCCCGGAACCTACCGGTTTGCGGCCTCGAGCCAGGAGCTTTCGCTGCTGCGCGGAATTCCCGAGAAAGGCCAGGACCTTGACCGGCGCAACTTGCTCTACCACGTTCTGCAAGGCGTCGGAAGCGTAGCCGGCGGAATTAGCGGCCTGACCACGTTTTCCGACGTGATGGGATCTTCGGTCGCGGTGTTCAATGGCCCGTTTCTGCAATCGTTCGTAGGCATCGCCCCCGACCACACGGGCACGCAACTCAATCGCCTAAGCGATAGCGCTTACATCACCAACACCCTGGTGGATAAGCAAAGGGCAAAAACTATCGCAATCTTCATTCCAGAAGCAACTATCCTCTCGAAAGCGCAGCAAAGGCAATACTGGAACGAACCCTACCAGTTCTTACAAACTGTGCAACTCAACCAAGCCGATGTCTGCGTGGACGGCTCCTTTGTCGAGACGGTTGCGCCGGCCCCAACGCTGACGTCCGCTGTCCTGGCGCCGAAGACCGCCGGAGGTACTCTGGCGGCGGGTTCCCAGGCAATCCTGACCCTGCAAGGTAACAATCTGGCCGCGGGCGACACGCTGGTTTTCGGCTTCGGCACGCCCCTCACCGTGAGCAACGCGACCAGCACAACGGGAACAGTTGAGGTCACAATTCCAGCCGGATACGACGCCAAGACTGCACCGGTTCAGGTGCATGTGGCGTCGTCGGCAAACCCGTCGGTCACCAGTGGAGTCGTTACAACCACGGAACAACAATAG
>Ga0209068_10001960_pt1 | contig 10164 bp, 6 predicted proteins | sample ColStrG_CSR_2012_FD_187200 | JGI IMG/M metagenome (GOLD analysis project Ga0209068, IMG submission 187200) | Freshwater sediment microbial communities in response to fracking from Pennsylvania, USA - Cold Stream Run_MetaG_CSR_2012 (SPAdes)... | ecosystem: Environmental > Aquatic > Freshwater >...
CCATGAGGCCGGTCGCAAGCGACCGACCCCATTCCGCTCAGCATGACAAGATGAGTCCGTATTACAACTAGTTCAGAGATTTATCCATGAACCCGGCCTCGTCGCCCTTCAACTTTTTCAATCCCTCGATGGGCAAATAGACCATGTGCCCTGCTTCATAGGTGGCGAACGAAATGTTCTTGCGGTACTGCGGACCGAGATTCAGGTGATCGACGGTGTAGTCCGCGGCGTAGAACGGAGTGGCCAGGTCATAAAAGCCTTCCATCACCAGAACCTTCAGATAGGGATTCTTGACGATGGCCTGCCGCAGCGCTGTTGCGGTGTCGGGAAAGCCGTTGCTCGCAGATCCCCAGTTCCAGCTGTTTTCGAAAAAATTCTGGTCGGACGGGAACACCTGGTAGGGCATGTCGGTTTTATAGCCCAGTTCGGTGCGCACGTAATTGTTGAACACCGAGGTGTATGGGCCCATGATCGCCGATTCGCTCGGATCGTAAAACGGTGTGTCCAGCAATCCGTCAGGGTCGGTACCGGTGAAGCGCCCGTCCAGCCGGCCCACGCGCAATTTCTGATCGAGCAGCAAGTAGTGGGTAAATTTGGGGACATCAATGCGCAGGTTGGCCTGATCGAGCACTTCTTTACTCAAGCCGGTATAACGCGCCATCTGGTCGATAGCCTTTTGCCGCTCATCTCCGGTGAGGCCGTCGCCCTTGGCGAGCGCGCGCGCGTACTCAGTCGAAGCCCATTCCACCGACTCCTGCCGCGCCTTGCTCATATCCTGCGCCAGATCAGGCGGCAATTTTTTGTGATAGCCGGCGATCATGGTGAAAGTGGGGATCAAAAGGATGTAAGGCTGGTCGTTGCTCTTGGTGTCCTCCAGGGTCTGAAAGCTGAGCGCCGTCGAGAGCAGGGTGATGCCGTTGAAGGAGATACCCTGATCCGCGAGATACCCCGCAATGCCCGCCGCACGGGTGGTCCCGTAACTCTCGCCAAACAGAAACAGCGGCGAACTCCAGCGCTCGTTGCGGGTGAGATACAAGCGGATGAACTCGCTGAAGGCTTCGATATCGCCCTTCACACCCAGGAACTTCTTGGAGAGCTCGGCATTGGCGGCGCGGCTGAAGCCGGTTGACATCGCGTCCACGAACACTACATCGCTCTTGTCGAGAATGGTGTAAGGGTTGTCGGCAATGTGATAAGGCGCCGGTGGCAGCATGCCATCCGGTTGCATCGCGACTCGCTTCGGACCCAGCGCTCCCATGTGCAGCCAAATGGTGGCGGAGCCGGGACCGCCGTTGAAGGCGAACGTCAGCGGGCGCTTTCCGGCATCCTGCCCATCGAGGGTGTAGGCCACGAAAAACATCTCGGCTTCGATCTTGCCGTCCCCGCGTTTGATGGGAAGGCGTCCCGCGGTGACGGTGTACTTCAGTACTTTGCCGTCCAGCGTGAGCTGGTGGTGGGTGACCACGGGCGGCACCTCGGAGACGTCGAATTCTTCTTTATCTTTGTCAGTCCCGGGTTTCGCGGCAGCCGGCTTCTGCTCTTCCGGGGCTGAGCCTGGTTCGGTGGCTTTTTCAGTTGCCTGACTCGGCTTCTTGTCTTGCGGTTTCGCCGCTTGCTCTGCGTTTTTACTTTTCTTTTCCTTGGGTTCGTCTTTTGACGAGTTCGTTTGCTGTGCCGCGGCTCCGGCGACCAGCGCGAAACACAAAGCAAACGTCACGATGAGGACACGCATTAAGGGGACTCCTAAGCTAAGTTGGATTTACTGAGAGCTGGAATTAGTGCAGCGCGGCATTATACCCGGAGAGTTCAATCAACTCGCTCTTTCTTTGCGTTCTTTGCGGTTAAAGCTCTTGACCGCAAAGGACGCAAAGAACGCAAAGTTGGAACCTGGAAATCCAATGAATTGACACTTGTCATTTGTTACATCCGGCGACCGCATTGCTAAGATGTTTTGGTGCCCCCCAAGACTCCCGGAAAAGCAACATGCCAAATCCTGCGCTTCGATTCCCTCGCATCTCTGTCCTGGCTCATTCATGGCTTCAGCACGCGGCCTGGCGGCGTCTCCAAAGTTTACGGCGGCAAGACGTTCAATCTGGGTTTTACTCGCGAGGACTCCGGATCCGCCGTCGAGCAAAATCGGGCGAAATTTCTGCGCCAACTGGGAGCCACCGGCAAGGGACGCGCCTGGCCGCTGGTTACGTTGCGCCAGATTCACTCTGGCCTGATTCACCGTGTGGCAGAGATTCCAAAATCGGCGCTCGCGGGCGACGGCCTGATCACGCAAACCCCGGGCATTCTGCTGGCGATTCTGACCGCCGATTGCCTGCCCGTCATCCTTGCGGACGCGAAACACCGTGCAATCGGAGTCTTCCACGCGGGCTGGCGTGGCACTGTGAAACGCATTGTGGAGAAAGGCGTGGGCGAGATGCGCCGCTGCTTCGACACTTCGCCCCGAGATATCCGAGCCGCCATTGGCCCCGGGGTTCACGATTGCTGCTATAACGTCGGTCCCGAAGTGCGAACCCAGTTCGAGTCCCAGTTCGACTATGGAAGCGAACTATTCCGCGAGGTCGAAGAGTCCGATCCGGTCCGCGAGAAGTATCCCCTGCTTTTTCTGACGGCCCGCGCTCCCGGTCACAGCGAGTTGCCCAAGAAAATCTTCCTTGATCTGGTTGAAGCCAATCGCCGCCAATTGCTCGCGGCTGGAGTGGCGGCGAAAAACATCAGCGCATCGCCGCTCTGTACTTCGTGCCGCACCGATCTGCTATTTTCCTACCGCGCGGAAAAGGGAGTGACGGGACGCATGATGGCAGTGGCAGGCATTCTTGTCTAAAAAAAGACCAGGGAGGCACCACTGTCCAGCGTTTCGTAGACGACAAGCTCACCATCATCGTACTCTGCGATCGGGATGACCTGGTTCCGGCTAAGCTGGCCCTCAAAGTTGCAGATCTTTTTCTTCAGAAGAAGAAATAGAAGTACGGTTTTCGTAGCGCCGGCATCTTGCCGGCTGTCTCGAGGGCGTCCCGCCCTCGCAGCGGTGGGCAAGATGCCCACCGGACAGCCGGCGGGACGCCGACGCTACTAGTGAAGCTAACAATTGCAGTAATATCTCAACAGGCCTGGGAGCGATTCCTGTCGCTGGCATCTTGCCAAACGTCCGCCGGAATTAGAGAAATTCAGGGTGAAAGACGCTGATGACTGAAGTTGTTGAGAAAACGATCTCCGAAAGCTCAGCTTCCGAATCCGCCACCCCCGCGGTCGAAGTGTACGCGGTGTACGGAGTCGAGCCTGAGATTCAGGCTTATGCCATGGCCAAGTACTCGCGCTCGGCCCTCTCCATGAAGGAGTCGCTGCGGGAGATCAGCCAGCAGAAGGCGGAGAAGTTTCTCAACACCTTCTACTTTCAGTATGGTCACCGTTCCATCGCCGACCTGGCGCACATCGCGCTGGCGGTTGAGCGGCTCTCGATTCTGGCCGCCATCGCCGTCGTCGACGAGCAGCGTTGGGACGGCCAGGAACGTTCCACGCGCTATCAGGATTTCAAGAAAAGCGGCTACTACATCCCCGAGTTCAGCGAACCTCCAGCACAGCTGCTGTACCGGGAAACCATCGGCTGTCTTTTCACCGAATACGAATCGCTTTCTGAAAACATGTTTCGGTACCTGGCCGACATCACCCCCAAGCCGATGGAGATGAAGCAGGAAGCCTACGACCGAACGCTTCGGGCACGGGCCTTCGACATCTCGCGTTACCTGTTGCCGCTGGCCGCCAACACCTCGCTGGGAGAAATCGTCAACGCGCGCACTCTGGAGAACCAGGTTTCGCATTTGCTGGCGCACACCCACAAGGAAGTCCGGCGGTTAGGAGAATTGCTGAAAGAAGCAGCGACTTCTCCCGCCTACAACGTGAACCAGGAGTCGTTGAAGGAACTGGTAGGGCAGATTCGCGCCGCCTCGCCTGAGCTGGGAGCACGCGCTGAGCAGGAGTTACTGCGGGAAGTCCGGGTAGCGCCCACGCTGGTGAAATATGCCGATCCCAACCAGTACGAGATCGAAACCCGGCGCACGATGCGGCAGATTGCGTCTGAACTGATGGGAAATTTGCCGATCGCCTCGGCTCCGACTGTCGATCTTCTCGATGAAGAGTTACTCGAGGTCGAACTGGCTGCCACGTTGATTTACGAGCACAGCCACTATTCCTATCGCCAGATTCGCCTGGCGGTCGAAGCCGCGGGCGAAGTGATCCGGCGCGAGATCATCGACCTGGGATTGCGCCACCGCGGCCGTCACGACGAGATGCTGCGCGCGTTCTGCGCCGGACAACAATTCCGCTTCGACATCCTGATGGACATCGGCGGCTTCCGCGATATGCACCGCCACCGGCGCTGCATTCAGATCGGGCAGGAATTCACCACAAAGCACGGATATGACGCGCCCCAAGAACTGGTAGCCGCGGGTGTCCGCGAAAACTACGATGCCGTGATGCAGCGAACCGCGAGTGCGGTCGAGCAGCTGGCGGGAAGTGGTGGGGCCGAGGCGCGGGAGAATTCGCAATATGCCATCCCCCTGGGCTTCCGCAAGCGGACGCTATTCAAGATGGACTTTGCCGAGGTGGTTTACATTTCCGAGCTGAGGACGGGACCCGCGGGCCACTTTTCCTACCGCAACGTCGCCTACGCGATGTATGAGGCCGTGGCCAGGAAGTATCCGGCACTGGCCAAATATCTGCGAGTCCACGATGTCAGGGAGCCGGTGGATCTGCTGAAGCGGTAACCTCGCCTGGAATGGGGACTTACAGCACGAAAGTAAGCTAGCCAATCCCCGCATGCCGTTAGATGATTGATGTACTTCCGGCGCCCCATCCGGAGACCAAAAGCCTCATCATAGAGGTAGTGACTTTGTCCCAAATGCTTGGCCTCTGCTCCCATGATTTTCTATGGCCCCGCCGAGCCGCCGATGGCGACTACTACCAGGTGTGTCGTCTGTGCGGGGTCGAGCACAAGTACGACTGGGAGCACATGCGGCGGAAGCGGTCGCATCCCAGGCCAAAGCCTGCTTTGGCGCCACCGAGCCTGAGGTCAAATCGGGTTCCTGATCGCAAAACCGTCCCTCCGGTCAGACTGCTCCTCCAGCGGGAACCAGCCTACCGGGTGTTCTTCGGCAACCTGGCCGATCTGATCCGGCGGCGGACCGCGCCCATGGTTACGACGTCCGAGACCGCGGCTTTCTGGCCAGACGTGTTTGTCACCCCTCCGGTGCCCTGGCCGCGGCTTCTGGAATCGATGTTGTTCCACACCATCGCGATCACGGTTTTGGTCATCCTGTCGCAGCCGTGGGTACAGCTGGATCCTCTGCCTCGCGTAGTACATCGGTCTTACATCAGCTATTACTCGCCTTCACAGACCTTCCCGGCATTGCGCGGAAGTCAGACCCTGGTCCGGAAACCACCACGCAAGCGGAAAGCGGCGCAACCGACAGCGGCTGGGACCGCGGGTCAGAGCGAAGCTCAGAAGACCGATGCTCAGAAGAGCGAGGCTCAGAAGAGCGAGGCTCAGAAAACGATCAAGGTAGCCCCAGAAAGGGCCGCCGCAGGCCTGAAAGCGCCGGACGTGAAACTGCCAAACGTCAAGCTGCCTGGCCTTGCGCGACCCAATATCATAGCCTCGAATATCGTGGCCTCGAACGTCATACCTCCCGCAGCGCCACTTTCCGGCACCCGGCGGTCACAACTGACCGTCCCGGCAGGCCCTACATCGATCGTGGCTCCGCCGCCTGAGGTTAGCCAAGGCGGACTGAACGGGGGCACGTCGCGAGGATCCGGCCTTCCGCAGGCAACAGTCGTTGCTCCGGCGCCCGAAGTTGGAGCTGCTTCCACGCGCTCCGTGTTACCTGGGCTGGCCACGGCCATCATCGCGCCGCCGCCCCTTATGCAAGCTTCGATACGCAGACTCGGGGACATCGAGATGGGCACCTCCGCAGTGGTCGCGCCGGCGCCCCGATTGCCGATGGATGAGCAACACCTCACTTCAGGATTAGGTAGTTCGGGGCGCGGTTCGGCAGGTCTGGGCGGCTCCGTGCCACTCGCCGTGCCTCCGCCTCCGTCCGTGCAACGCTCCGGAATCCCGTCGGATGGACGGGGAAGCGGGTTTTCCATCGCCGGCTTGCCGGTCGTGCCGCCTCCTCCATCCGTCCTCGACGCGGGCAACTCCGGCGGGGGTCGAGTTGCAGGATCGTTATCGGGCACAGGTTTGCAACCCGTAGCTCCGCCTCCAGCACTACAGGAGGCGGGCAATTCCCTGGGAAGCGGACGGGGCAACGCATTGGCCGGTGCCGGTTCGCAAGCGGTGCCGCCCGCTCCGGCGATGCCGCAGTCCGGCAATTCCTTTGGAAACGGACGCGGGACCTCATTGTCGGGGTCTGGATTGCAAGGCGTGCCACCTGCTGCTTCAGGCCCGAATGGAGGCGGCTCGGGCGCCGGTGGAACCCAGGTCGCGATGAACATCCGTCCATCGATTCCGCCCGTGCCTCCAGCTAAGACCCCGAAGCCAGTCGAACCCGCAAGCGAAGAGCTGCCGGTACGCGTGATCGGGTTGGCGCTATCCTTGCCGCACTCTTCCTATTTCTCGAACTATGAGGTGTTTATCGCCGAGAGGCGGCGCAAGGACCAGCCAGAGCTGATAAAGCTGGTTTACGAGTCGCTTCCATACCAGCGTCGATTGTCCGAGTATGGAGTGGATAATACGAAGGTGTACCGGCTTCGTGTCAGCCGGGACAAGAGTTGTGATGAATCATTGCTGCAAATGACGTGGCCTGAAAACGATCCTCACCCTGATGTGCACAACGCGGCCGACGCTCCCGGGCTGAGTGCCAGCGACCGAAACGACATGCTTCCCTGCTACCGCACTACCGCGGACGATTACCGCAGGGCAATCTCACGCGGCCATTGAGCTTCGATGCACATGTGGGGACAGCCGCCCTCGGCTGTCAAGTCGAGCGCAGCTCGACAGGTTTGGCCTATGTCGGATTGCCGAGTATTCAGCTTCGCGTCGTTTTGCGGAGCTTCGCTCCACCGGACAGCCGGGGGCGGCTGTCCCCACGCGGGCGTTTTCTTTGAACTCGCGCGGGTGCTTCAAGAGCGAAGTGCTATTTCATATTCATGCTCGGCATTGCCATGTCCGAGTTAAAGATGTCGCACTGAGTCTTCCATACCCCATTCGATTTTTTCGACACGAGCATCCACTTGCCATGGTCAATATGGGAACCGTCGGCGCCGGTGATCACGTACGTTCCCGTGCCGTAGCCAACGTCGCTGCTGCTGTCGGCGGATGTGACGGCGATCTTGACTTTGGCCAAGCCGCGATCCTTGCCGGCCTTGAGCTGGGCCAGAATCGCATCGCTGCCATGTACCGCTTCCTGATTGGGTGGCATGCGGCAGGCATCGCTGGCGTACAGTGCCACCACGCCCGCAAGGTTGTCAGCGTTATATTCTTTCTCCCAGGTTGCGGCGCGCGCCGCCAGGCCTGAGCTGTCCGCAGCGGCTGCCGGAACGGCGGCAAGCATCGCGCCCAGCATCAGAACGAATCCAAGACAAACCAGTTTCTTCGATTCCATGCTTCCTCCTCCTTAAAATGCAGGCGGATACTAGAACATTGCCTGGGAAAAGGCAAAGAGCGGGGGCTTAAAGACTTGGATCTTGCTGCGGCTTTCACAGAGAGGGTGACCATCGATCGCGCACTTTGCGAAAGGGGGCAGACTGATCGCGCAATCGGCCAGAGGCAACTCTACCGGCAGCAGGGAAGAGGATTCGTCGGGAACTCAGCAGTAATGTAGCCCGAGACCCTGCGCTGCAAGCATCCCACGTCTCGCAACCCCGGCGAGACGTGGGGCACCGGCAAACCCAGGTCCCTCGTTTGCCCTCGGGATGACACAGTTTTTAAGGGTTGTTGTGGAAGAGCGTCTTCCGCTTAGGTGTACATCACTTTCCGGTCGCCCTTCACGATCCGGCCCACGGTGAAGGCCTTTTCTCCGGCGCGCTCGAGCACGGTCTGGGCTTTCTTGAATTTTTTCGACGGAACCACCAGCAGCATACCCAGTCCCATGTTGAAAGTGCGCAGCATCTCTTCCTGCGGAACGTTTCCCAACTGCTGCAGGTGCTCGAAAATCGGCGGCACCTGCCACGACCCCATCTCGATGACGGCGGCCACGCCACGCGGCAATACCCGCGGCAGGTTTTCCGTTATGCCCCCGCCTGTGATGTGGGCCATCGCCGAGACGCACTCACCATCCACCAGGCGCTTGATCGCCGGCCAATAGCTTTTGTGGGTACGCAGCAGTTCGTTGCCGACCTTTCCCTTGAGTTCATTTACATAGGAATCGAGCGTGTACTTGCCGACTTCGAACAGCAGCTTGCGGGCCAGCGAGTAACCGTTGGTGTGCAGCCCGTTCGAGGCCAGACCTAAGATCACGTCACCGACCTCAACCGTCTTGCCATTGATGATGCGCTCCCGCTCGACCACTCCGACGATGAATCCCGCAAGATCGTACTCGCCGTCCGCATAAAAGCCCGGCATCTCGGCGGTTTCCCCGCCGATCAGGGCACAGCCGTTGTGCTTGCAGGCTTCGGCCAGGCCTTCGATGACCTTTTCCGCGATTTCGGGCTCGAGCTTGCCGGTAGCCAGGTAGTCCATGAAAAACAACGGCGTGGCGCCCTGCACCGCGATGTCGTTGACGCAATGATTCACCAGGTCGGCGCCAATAGTGTGATGGACGTCCATTTCGAAGGCGATCTTCAGCTTGGTTCCCACACCGTCCACGCTGGAGACCAGTACCGGATCCAGCCATTTGGTTTTGTCCACGGCGAACAGGCCGCCAAAGCCGCCAATTTCGCTGAGTACGCCGCGGGTGAAAGTTTTGTGGGCGAGGTATTTGATCCGCTTCTTGGTGCGGTTGGCGCGGTCGATGTCCACACCGGCGTCGGCGTAGGTGATAACGCTTTTTGAGGGATCGTGGGCCACGGATGTCAGTCCGTCTCGGTTAAATGGGGAATTTGCCAAGCGTCGCTAACGCGGCAAGCGGGGATTGTAGCACGGTCGCAGGGGCACGCAGCACGACTCCCCTCAAAACCCGCCGTTCAGGACGCATCCCAACAGCTGAGAGCTCGACGGAGGCTCGGCGGCGAGATAGTAAAACACAGAGTCGTGAGCGGGAGGGCCAGGCAAGCTGCGGCCTTGCATCGGCCGAGCGCGTTCTGTGCCGGCGTTACTGCGTGATATACGACGAGACGTAGTAGATCAGCACGCCAAACAGGGCGAGACCTGAGACCGCGTACGCGGTCAGGACCCAAACGTTGCGCCCTTCATGCGGCCTGGTGGTAGTTTGCGAACTAACGGTGGTTGAATCCCCAAGGGTCCGATTTTCCACGAAACCTCCACATACATGGCGGATGGAGACGCATCATGGCGTCTCTTGCTGCCCTGACGGCAGCCTCTGATGGGGCGCATGTTACTACGATTGCCGCGCCCTTCGAACAAGAAAATTAGAAGGAACTGTGTGGGGCGGCCCGCTCGTGCGCCGCCTTTGACTTCACTTACCAGACTTGGGACTAAATTCACTATCCTGAATCCACCTCGGAGGCAGCGAACAGTCTGTCCGCCCGCACGGTTGCCGTTTTTCAGTCCTGTTTCGGGACGCTCGCACCAAGTTTCCCACAAATTCGCCTTTTCTTCGCTTCAGCCCCGGTGTATAATCCACGCCGTCAACACCTTCTGACATTCATAACCCACAAAGGAGCCGCATTCTTATGGCTGACGAACGAAGCAAAGCGATTGATCTCGCGTTCGCGCAAATCGAAAAGCAGTTTGGCAAAGGCTCCATCATGCGGCTGGGCTCGAAGGAAGCCATCGTGCCCATCGCGGTGATCCCTACCGGCGCAATCTCCTTCGACGCCGCCCTGGGCGTGGGCGGCTTTCCGCGCGGACGCGTGGTCGAAATCTTCGGCCCGGAATCTTCCGGCAAAACCACGATCGCATTGCAGGTAATCGCACAAGCTCAGAAAACCGGCGGCATGGCAGCATTTGTCGACGCCGAACACGCCCTCGATCCCGGTTATGCAAAAAAGCTTGGCGTGGACGTGGACAACCTGCTGGTTTCGCAGCCTGACTACGGC
>Ga0209068_10001962_pt1 | contig 10155 bp, 7 predicted proteins | sample ColStrG_CSR_2012_FD_187200 | JGI IMG/M metagenome (GOLD analysis project Ga0209068, IMG submission 187200) | Freshwater sediment microbial communities in response to fracking from Pennsylvania, USA - Cold Stream Run_MetaG_CSR_2012 (SPAdes)... | ecosystem: Environmental > Aquatic > Freshwater >...
GATCGGGCTATGGCGGTGCCATGCGGCTGGCCGCGATGGCACCGCCATAGCCCGATCCGATCACGACGACTTCGTAGTGCTGACGGATGTCCTCGGTCGGTCGAGATATGCGTGCCACGGCGCCTCGCATTCAGGCGTTTTGGGCCACAGGCTGCGCCGCCGACGCCGCCAAGCCCCAGATGATGATAATCACGTCCCACACCGGACACAATCAGGGGTGGCGCCCCCTCGGCTTCGGCATTCACGCGATGCCGACCACCGGACGGCGATCGCTTCGCGCCGCGAAGGCGTCGAGCCGGGCTCCGCGTTTTTAGATTGGACACGGACGCGACAGTAAGCCTAAGGATCGTGGCCGAAGCTCTCGGTGTTCCACCTGCCAATAACCAATTGATTTGATTCACTTATGCCAGGTCCTGACGGGCTTCTATTCAACCGCGTTCCCCCGCCTCAAAACCCGCGCGATGCCGATGCCCGATGCCTTCCAGTTCCGCTTAGCTGCCACCGACGGCGCCGCGCGCTGCGGTGAGATCGCGACGCCCCATGGCCGGGTGGCGACGCCTGCCTTCATGCCGGTCGGCACCCAGGCCACTGTCAAAGGCATGCTGCCGCAGGCGGTGCGCGCCGGCGGTGCCGACATCGTTCTGGGCAACACCTATCATCTGATGCTGCGCCCCGGTGCCGAGCGCATCGCGGCGCTCGGCGGCTTGCACACATTCATGAACTGGCCGCATGCGATTCTGACGGATTCCGGCGGTTTCCAGGTCATGTCCCTGTCCGGCCTGCGCAAGGTCGAGGAACGGGCGGTGACGTTCCGCTCGCATCTGGACGGCGCCATGGTCGAGCTCACGCCCGAGCGTGCGATCGAGGTTCAGGCCCTGCTCGGTTCCGACATCGCCATGCAGCTCGACGAATGCATCAAGCTGCCGGCGCCGCGCGCCGATATCGAGCGCGCCATGCGATTGTCGCTGCGCTGGGCCGAGCGCTCGAAGCGCGCTTTCGAAGGGGTGCCGGCGGGGCGCGCGCTATTCGGCATCGTCCAGGGCGGCGACGATTCCGAGTTGCGCCTGGAGAGCCTCGCGGCGCTCGTCGATATGGATTTCCAGGGCTATGCGATCGGCGGACTTGCGGTCGGGGAGGCGCCGGAGGTGATGCTCCGGACGATCGAAGGCGTCGCCCCGGCGCTGCCCGTGGATCGGCCGCGCTATCTGATGGGGGTGGGCACGCCCGCGGATCTGCTCGACGCGGTGGCGCGCGGCATCGATATGTTCGACTGCGTGCTCCCGACCCGCAACGGCCGGCACGGTCTCGCCTTCACACGCCTGGGGCCGATCGGCCTGAAGAACGCGCGGCATGCCGAGGATCCGCGCCCGCTGGATGAGGCCAGCGCATGCCCGGCGGCGCGGGACTATTCGCGCGCCTATCTCCACCACCTGGTCAAGGCCGGCGAGATGCTCGGCGCCATCCTGCTGACGATGGTTAATCTTTCCTACTATCAGGAGCTGATGGCCGGTGCCCGGTCGGCGATCACGGCCGGCCGATTCGCGGACTTCCATGGCCGGACCACGGCGATGTGGGCGCAAGGCGACGTTTCGCCACGGTAAAAATGCGGTAATATACGCTCGCTAAGGGTCTCGACGGCTGCATCGCGACGACGCAAGATGCAGCCAATCTCACCACCGACGGCGTCAACAACGGCAACCGCCGCCTTTTCGAGGACTGCCATGGCGATCAGCCTGAAGGTCAACGGGGTCGTTCACTCGGTTACGGCCGAGCCCGATACGCCCTTGCTCTATGTGCTGCGCAACGATCTTGCGCTCAACGGCGCCAAGTTCGGCTGTGGGCTCGAGCAGTGCGGCGCCTGCACCGTATTGCTCGATGGCATACCGGCGCGATCCTGCGTGCGGGCCATCCAGGATATCGGCCAGCAGGAGATCACCACCATCGAAGGTCTCGGCACCGTCGACAAGCCGCATCCGCTGCAAAAGGCCTTCATGGACGAGCAGGCGGCGCAGTGCGGCTATTGCATCAACGGCATGATCATGACCGCCAAGGAATTGCTCGATCGCATTCCGCATCCGACCGAAGCTGATGTGCGCGCGACCTTGGCACCGAATCTCTGCCGCTGCGGCACCCACAATCGCATCATTCGGGCGGTCTTGCGGGCCGCGCAGGCGAACGGGAAGACCTGACCATGAACGCTCCCAACCTCTCTCGGCGTGAATTCGCAGCCGCGCTCGGCGGCATCGTGCTCTCCTTCAGCCTGGCGCCGCGCTTGGCGCTCGGCCAGCAACCCGCAAACCTGCCCGGAAGCCTCAACGGCAATCGCATGCTCGATGCCTGGCTGCGTATCAACCAGGATGGCACCGCGACCGTGTTCACCGGCAAGGTCGAACTCGGCCAGGGCATCCTCACGGCGCTCGCCCAGATCGCGTCCGAGGAGCTCGACCTTCCATTGGCCAGCATCAGGATGATCTCCGGCGATACCGGCCAGACCCCCAACGAGGGTCAGACGGCGGGCAGCCAATCGATCGAGGCGAGCGGCACGGCGCTGCGGATGGCGGGCGCGGAGGCGCGTTCGATCCTCATCGATCTCGCCGCCAAGCGGTTCTCCGTTGCGGCCGACACGCTGACCGTGAGCGACGGCATCATTACCGGCCGCGATGGCCGCAAGGTCGGCTACGGGGAACTCGCCGGCGAGGTCGATCTGCATCGCGAGGCGACCGCCAAGGTGGCGCCCAAGCCGCCCGCCGAGCACAAGATTGTCGGCAAGGCGATCCCGCGCCGCGACATTCCGGCCAAGGTGACGGGCGGCGCCGCCTATGTGCAGGACATCCGGCTGCCCGGCATGCTGCACGGCCGCGTGGTGCGTCCGCCGCGCTACGGCGCCAAGCTCGAGGGCTTCGACGAGGCGGCCGCGAAGGCGCTGCCGGGCGTCACGGCGGTGGTGCGCGACGGCAGCTTCCTGGGCGTGGTCGCGGAGCGCGAGGAGCAAGCCATCAAGGCGCGCGATGCGCTCAAGAAATCGGCCCGCTGGTCCGGCGGCACCGCGCTGCCCGACCCGGCGAAAATCTACGAGCACCTGCTGTCGCTGGCGATGGACGACAAGGTCATCAGCGACAAGCAGGCCGCGCTCCCGGACGGCGCCAAGCGCGTCGACGCCACCTATCACCGGCCCTACATGGCGCATGCCTCGATCGGACCGTCCTGTTCGCTCGCCCAGGTCCAGGACGGCAAGCTGACGATCTGGACCCATACTCAAGGCGTGTTCCCGCTGCGCGCCACCATGGCCAAGGCGCTGGACATGCCGGCCTCCGCCATCCGCTGCATCCATGCCGAAGGCTCGGGCTGCTACGGCCACAATGCCGCCGACGACGTCGCCCTCGACGCCGCCTTGCTGGCCCGCGCCACGGCCGGCCGGCCGGTGCGGGTGCAATGGATGCGCGACGACGAGTTCATGTGGGAGCCCTATGGGCCCGCCATGGTGATGCGTGCCGGTGCCGCGCTCAAGGACGGTCGCATCGTCGATTGGAACTACGATGTGTGGAGCAACAGCCACAACATGCGGCCGGGCGATCCGGACGGCGTCAATCTGCTGGCGAGCTGGTATCTGGAAAAGCCGAAGCAGCCGGGTCCGCCGCGCGCGGCGCCGCAGCCCGCGGGTGCCGGCGATCGCAACGCCATACCGTTGTACGACCTGCCGCGTTCGCGCATCACCAGCCACCTGATCAAGGAGATGCCGCTGCGGGTCTCGGCGCTGCGCACGCTCGGCGCCTACGCCAACGTGTTCGCGATCGAATCGTTCATGGACGAGCTGGCCGCCGAGGCGGAGGCCGATCCGGTCGCGTTTCGCATCACGCATCTCAAGGATCCGCGCGCCAAGGCGGTGCTCGAAGCGGCCGCCAAGGCTGCCGATTGGAAGCCGGGCCAAAAGGGGACCGGTACGAGCGGGCGCGGCGTCGCGTTCGCGAAATACAAGACGCTCGCCACCTATGTGGCGATCGTGGTCGATCTCGAGCTTGATCGCGCGAGCGGCCGGATCAAGGTGCCACGCGCCTTCGTGGCGGTCGATTCCGGACAGATCATCAATCCGGACGGCCTCACCAACCAGATCGAGGGCGGCATCGTGCAGTCCACGAGCTGGACGCTGCATGAGCAGGTGCGCTTCGACAAGACGGGAATCCTGTCCCAGAGCTGGGACAGCTACCCGATCCTGACCATGAACGAAGCGCCGAGCGTCACGACCGTGCTCATCGACCGGCCGAACGAGCACCCGCTGGGCGCGGGCGAAGCGTCGCAAGGCCCGACCGCGGCCGCCATCGCCAACGCGTTCACGGCCGCCACCGGCAAGCGCATCCGCGAGCTGCCGTTGCATCCCGAGCGGGTCAAGGCGGCGCTGGCATAAGGGCATCCGATACAACTCAGATACGGCAGCGAGGCAGCACGGCGCGAGAGGGCGCCTTTACGGCTTCTCGGCGACATGAAATTGTCAGGGGGCGACATTCGATCGGGGACCGCCGATGGTTCACAAAGCCGATCGCTCAAAAAGAAACGACAGCAGGGAGAACGGGTCCATGACGGGGAAATTTTCGGCACGAGCCATCATCGCTTTGGCGGTGGCAGCGTCGGCGCTGATCGCGAGCCTGGCCGCGGCGCAGACCCGGAAGGAGGCGCCGAAAATCGGCGATCCGCCGGAGGCGATGAACACGCGCCTCGTCGGCTACAACGACCTGCAGGGGCGCACGGCCTATCAGCCCACGATCTTCAAGCAGCGCGGCCGCTACATCGCCTATATCGGCCACCATGGCGGCAGCGGCGAGTTCGCCAAGCCGCTCAACACCATCAACGGCCAGGCCGAGCTCAACGGCACCTCGATCGTCGACGTCACGGACCCGAAGCAGCCGAAATATCTCGCGCATATTCCGGGCGCGGTCGGCGACGGCGAGGCCGGCGCCGCGCAGATGACGCGCGTGTGCGACGGGCGCAGCCTGGGCAAGGGCGACCCGGACAAGGTCTATCTGCTGCGCGCGTTCGGACGGGACGGCCACGAGATTTGGGACGTGACCGACCCGGCCAAGCCCAAGGTGCTCACGCGCCTCATGGGAATGTCGGACACCCACAAGAACTATTGGGAATGCGAGGGCGGCATCGCCTATCTGGTCTCGACGCCGCCGGGATGGCGGGCCCGCATGACCCAGGTCTACGACCTGAGCGACCCGGCTAATCCGGTCAAGATCCGCGACTTCGGGCTGGTCGGACAACAGCCTGGTGCGACCGGCGCCATACCGGTCGCCATCCACGGCCTGATCTCGACCGGACCCAAGGGCAACCGCGTCTATTTTGCTTTCGGCACCAACAAGGGCGGCATCGTTCAGATCGTTGACCGCGACAAGCTCCTCAAGGGCCCGAAGGAGCCGACTCCGGAAAACCTGCTCTATCCGCAAGTCGGGCGTCTCGACATGTCGCCGCTCTATGGGGCGCACACCAGCCTGCCGCTCGGCAAGTTCAAGATTCCCGAATTTGCACACGAGAAGGAAGGCGCCGAGCGCGACATCATCATGGTGGTGGGCGAGACCTTCCGCGAGGAATGCGGGGAGGGCCGGCAGATGGCGTTCTTCGTAGACGATACGGTCGAGGGGAAGCCGATGGTCGTGTCGCACTGGACCGTGCCGGAGGCGAGCGGCAATTTTTGCGCGCGCGGTGGGCGCTTCGGCTCGCATTCCTCGAACGAGAGCATGGGACCGCCGTTCTACCAGAAGCTGACCTTCGTCACCTTCTTCAATGCCGGCGTCCGCGTGCTCGACATCCGCAATCCTTATGAGCCGAAGGAAGTCGGCTATTTCATTCCATCGATCACCAAGGCGACGCAACCGCGCTGCGGCATGATCGGCGGTCAGCAGCGTTGCAGCAATGCCGTGATCCAGAGCAACAATGCGGAGACCGATGACCGCGGCTATATCTATCTGGCGGATCGCGCCAACACCGGATTGCACATCTTGGAGCTGACCGGCGAAGCGCGTGCGATCGCGGGCCTGCCGCCGCTGTAGTCTTGCCAACCTCTCCCCGCACGCGGGGAGAAGGAGACCACTGAGCCCGTCGATAGGAGGTCGCCATGTCACAAATGCTTCGAATGCCCATCGCCGCAGCTGTCTTCGTCGCGCTGATCCTCGTCATTCCCGCCGCGGCCCAGCAGATGCAGAAGATCGGCGCGCCGCCGGAGGCCAGCAACATGCGCCTGGTCGGCTACAACGAGCTGCAGGCACGCAGCGCCTATCAACCGACCATCGTGCATCAAGGCGATCGCTACATCGCCTATATCGGCCATCACGGCGGCAGCCCCGACGTTCCCAGGCCGATCAATGCGCAGACCGGCGAGGCGGAATTCAACGGTACCTCGATCGTCGACGTTACCGATCCGGCGCATCCGAAATACCTCAAGCATATCCCCGGCACCGCCGGCTCCGGCGAAGGTGGCGGCGCCCAGATGACGCGCATTTGCTCCGGCGCAACGCTGCCGCGCGCCGATCGCGGCAAGTTCTATTTGCTGCGCACGCTCGGCACCCGAGGGCACGAAGTCTGGGATGTCACCGACCCCACCAAGCCGGCGCTGCTGGCGAGCATCGGTGGCGACTACAAGGATACGCACAAGAGCTGGTGGGAATGCGATAGCGGCGTCGCCTATATCGTCTCCGCGGTGCCGGGATGGCGCGTCAATCGGATGACCGAGGTTTATGATCTCGGCGACCCGGCCCATCCGGTGAAAATCCGCGACTTCGGCCTGCCTGGCCAGGAGCCCGGCTCGACCGGGCCGGTGCCCACGGATGTGCATGGGCCCATCCCGCTGCCGCAGAGCAACCGCATCTATTTCGGCTACGGCAGCAGCAAGGGCGGCATTTTGCAGATCGTCGACCGCGACAAGCTGTTGCATGGGCCGAAGGAGCCGACGCCCGACAACCTGCGCTATCCGGAGATCGGGCGGCTCGAGATTTCGCCGCTGGTCGGCGCCCATACGGCCTTCCCGATGCCGCAGATGCCGATTGCCGAATTCGCGAAGGACGGCTATGCGACCCGCGACTTCGTCATGATCGTGAACGAGGCGACGCAGAACGAATGCAAGCCGCAAGGCCGCGAGATGGTCTGGTTCGCCGACGTCACCATCGAAGCGCATCCGATGATCGTGTCCAATTTCATGGTGCATGAAGCGAGCGGCGATTTCTGCTCGCGGGGAGGGCGCTTCGGCGCGCACTCCTCGAACGAGAGCATGGCGCCGGTGTTCTACAAGAAGCTCGCCTTCGTCACCTTCTTCAACGCCGGCGTGCGGGCGATCGATGTACGCGACCCCTATGCGCCCAAGGAGGTCGGCTACTTCATCCCGGCGATCACGGAAGCGACCGACAAGCGCTGCATCCGGGTCGACGGCCAGCCCAAGTGCAAGGTCGCCATCCAGACCAACAACGTGGAGACCGACGATCGCGGCTACATCTATATCGTGGATCGCGCCAATACCGGCCTGCACATTCTCGAGCTCACCGGCGCGCCGCGCGCGATCGCGGGGCTGCCGCCTCTTTAACACTGTTGCATTGTCGCATTTTCGGACGGAAGACCGGAGTCCACTTTTCCTGAAAATGCTCTAACAGGAGACCACATGAAACTTTCACCCAGCACGTCGGGAACATTCGCGATCGCGCCGACGCCGTTCCATGACGACGGCCGCATCGATGCCGCCTCGATCGACCGGATGACCGACTTCTACCTGGAGACCGGCTGCACCGGCATCACGGTGCTCGGCATCATGGGAGAAGCGCCCAAGCTCGAGCCGCAAGAGGCCCTCGACATCGCCTGCCGCATGATCAAGCGGGCCGGAGCCGCCCCGATCATCGTCGGCGTTTCGGCTCCCGGCTTTGCGGCCATGCGTTCGCTCGCCCGCAGCGTCATGGAGTCAGGCGCGGCCGGCGTGATGATCGCGCCGGTTCCCTCGCTGCGGACCGACGATCAGATCGTCGGCTATTTCCGCCAGGCGATCGAAGCGATCGGGGCCGATATCCCATGGGTCTTGCAGGACTATCCGTTGACCCTGACTGTGCAGATGACGCCGGGGGTCATACGGCGGATCATCCAGGACAATCCGTCTTGCCAGATGCTCAAGCACGAGGACTGGCCGGGGCTCGAGAAGATCACCGCGCTGCGCGGCTTCCAGAAAGACGGCTCGATGCGGCCGGTGTCCATCCTGACCGGCAACGGCGGGCTGTTCCTCGATTTCGAGATGGAGCGCGGCGCGGACGGGGCGATGACCGGCTACGCGTTCCCCGACATGCTGGTCGACGTGGTGCGGCTTTCGAAGGAGGGCCGGCGCGACGCCGCGCACGATCTGTTCGACGCGCACCTTCCGCTCATGCGCTACGAGCAGCAGCAAGGCGTCGGTCTGGCGGTGCGCAAATACGTGATGATGCGGCGTGGCGTCATCGCCTGCGACGCGCAACGCAAGCCGGGCGCGAGCCTGAGCAGCATCGCCAAGACCGAGGTCGATTATCTGCTGACGCGGCTCGCCCGCGTCGACAAGCGCGCCGAGCTCAAGCCGAGACTGGCGCAAGCGTCCTGACGGCGGAGCGAAGTGGATCAGGTCTCGCCGTAGAGCCAGGCCATCCCGTCATAGGATTGCTCGGCGCTGCGGCCGCCGAGCATCTGGTCGCGCAGCTCGGCCGTGGGGCCGCGCGCGTGATAAAAATCGCCGTAGACGCGGGCCATGATCTGCACCCGCGCGGTGCGCAGGTAGCGGCCATTGACATAGCTCTTGAACGCGGCGGGCAGATCGTGCGGCTGCTCGGCCACCTTCTCGGCGAGGCAGACCGCGTCCTCGGTCGCCATGCAGGCGCCTTGCGCGAGATATTGCAGCATCGGGTGGGCGGCGTCGCCCAGGAGCGTGACCCGCCCCTTGCTCCAGTCCTTGACCGGCTCGCGGTCGCACAACACCCACATGCGCCAGGTCTCGATGCGCTCGAGCATGCGCAGGACCTCCGGCCGCTGACCTTTGAAATGCGCCCATAGAACGTCGGCGTCGGCCTCGGCGTTCCAGCCCTCGACATAGCGGTCGGAGTGGAAGACGGCGACCAGATTGTAGAGCTCGCCCCGCCGCAACGGATAGTGCACCAGATGGGTGCGCGGCCCCGCCCACAGAACGACGTCGGGGTTCCAGAGATCTGGCGGCACCTCTTCGCGCTTGAGCACGGCGCGGTAGGCGATGTGGCCGGACACGCGCGGCTTGCCGTCTCCGATGGTCTGCTCGCGGATCTTCGACCACATGCCGTCGCAGCCGATCAGGGCGCGTCCCCGGACCTCCTCGCCGGTCTGCAGCGTGACGGTGACGCCGTCATCGTCCTGCCGAAAGCTGTCGACCTGCCGCTGCGTTTCCAGCGTGACCAGATTGTTGCCCTGGCAGGCCTTGAGGAACACGGCGTGAATGTCGGACCGATGGGTGACCGCATAGGGCTGCTGGAAGCGATCGAGGAAGCGCTGATCGAGAGGGACGCGGCTCACCTGCCGGCCCGTTAAGGCGCAACGCATCTCCAGCGCGCCCGGCCGCCAGACGTCCGCCAGCAAGGCGTCCTTGAGGCCGAGCTTGTCGACCATGCGGAAAATATTGGGGCCGAGCTGGATGCCGGCGCCGAGTTCCTTGAATTCCGGCGCCTGCTCGAGGACCCGCACCGGGATCCCCTTGCGGCCAAGCGCATAGGCGGTGGCGAGGCCCCCGATGCCGCCGCCCGCGATCAGGATCGGCTGCTGCTCTTTATCGTTGGTTTTGGCCATCGTGGTTCCTGGCGCGTCGACCCGGGTCGGCGGACTTTCCGTCGAAGAATGCGACAGCGCAAAATCCTGCCGCGGAAACGACTCCGCCGGGGGCCGGGGCAGCAGCTTGCATGCCCGCGAGCCCTCCGGCGGAGCACGATCAGCTCACCAGGTCATTTCGTGAGTTGGCCGCGAATTTCGCCCCCTTTATGTGCGTCGGTATGGATGTTGACGTACCATTTGCCGGCCAACAGGTCAGCGGCTTGAGCGTCGGTCAGATCGGCCGAGCCTTGCAATGGGCTGGTGTTCGGCGTGATCGGCACGGCAACGCCGGCATTCTTGCCCGGATCGGCCGGACCGTGGAAATGGCCGGCG
>Ga0209068_10001963_pt1 | contig 10152 bp, 11 predicted proteins | sample ColStrG_CSR_2012_FD_187200 | JGI IMG/M metagenome (GOLD analysis project Ga0209068, IMG submission 187200) | Freshwater sediment microbial communities in response to fracking from Pennsylvania, USA - Cold Stream Run_MetaG_CSR_2012 (SPAdes)... | ecosystem: Environmental > Aquatic > Freshwater >...
GAGATGGCCTCGACGGGCGCCGAGGCCATCTCCTCGTTCTCGACCAACAGGGTGCGCCGGGCCGAGTCGACCAGGCCGGCCAGTGCGGGCCCGGCCCCCGGGCTCCAGACCAGGCCGGCGACGGCCGGTCCGGGACGAACCGGCTGCCCGCGCCAGTCGCCGGCGAAGACGGAGGCGATCGCTCTCACCGATGCGGGGACCCGATCGATGACCGCGAAGTCACGGGTCGTCGGGTAGTACCGGGAGGTCAGGTTCCCGGTCAGGACCGCCGATGCCGTGCCGTCGGTGGTCACGGTCTTCTGATGGAGGAGAGTCCCTTCCGGCGCCCAGCGGACCGGCACCCCGGCCCGGCGCAGCTGGGCGAAGGCGGCCTGGTTGACCGAGGCGCCGTGGTAGTCCCGATCGAGCAGGACCCGTACGGACACCCCGCGGCGGGCAGCGGCGATCAGCAGCGCCTGGGTGCGGGAGTCGGCGAGCTCGTACATGCTCACCTCGACGGTCCGCCGGGCCCCGGCGATCATCAGGTCGACCGAGCGATACCCGTTCTCCGGCTCGACGATCAGGGCCAGGGCCGGACCGGTCCTCGATGCCGACGAGACCGAAGTCGACGGGATCGATGCCCTCGGTACCGATGGAGCTGGAACCGATGCCGTCGGGTCCGGCCCGGCCGGTGAGCCGCACCCGCCCAGGGAGATCACTGCCGCCGCCGCGCCCATCACTGCCCGCCGGACGGGCCGCGGTCCGAAGGACGGGGGCTGACGGGGTAGCTGGCGGGGCTGGCCCACGCCGGCCCGCCTCGGGTTGCTGCGTGTCACCACGGGCCCAGCCTCCGACGGAAGGGATGGAGCGGTCGAACGGCCCGGGTGGGGCGAGGGCCACCGGGGTGGCGACCGCCAGTCAAGCAGCTCCGGCGGTGGGCGTCGAGAGCTCGACGGTATGGCGCGGCCGGCCGGCCCGGCCGCTACCGTCGTGAGCGTGGATCTGAACGAGGCCCTGCGCACGACCGGGGCCGTGCGCGACTTCCGCCCCGCGGAGATTCCCGACGACACCGTCTACCGGCTGTTGGACACCGCCCGATTCGCCCCCAACGGGGGGAATCGCCAGGCCTGGCGGGTGATCGTGGTCAAGGACCCCGCCGTCCGGCGGGCCATGCGGGACGCCTACCTCCCGGGCTGGTACGAGTACCTGGCCCAGGTGGCGGCCGGGCTGACCCCCTGGGCCGCGGTCACCGACCGCGAGCTCGAGCGCCGGGCCATCGCCGATGCCCCCGAGGTGGCCCGTGCCGCGGCCGAAGGCCCGGGCGGATTCGCGGAGCACTTCGACCAGGTGCCGGCCATGTTGGTCCTGTTGGCCGATCTCGCCAAGCTGGCCAGCGTCGACCGCGATTCGGGCCGCTACACCCTGGTCGGAGGGGCGTCGATCTACCCCTTTGCCTGGAGCATCCTTCTGGCGGCCCGGGCCGAGGGCCTGGCCGGGGTCATGACCACCATGGTGGTGAGGAACGAGCATTCGGTTAGAGAGCTGCTCGGCCTTCCGTCCACGGTGGTGGTGGCCGGGGTGCTCGCCCTGGGGCATCCGGTGCGTCAACCGACCCGGCTGCGGCGCGAGTCGGTCGAGTCGTTCGCCACCGTCGACCGGTTCGACGGGCGCCCGTTGGAGTCGACATGATCGCAGTCGGTGCCCTCCACGCGTCCCGGCGGTCGGCCCGATGAAGGTGAGGATCGGCGTGAGCATGGGTGCGCCGCCGCTCACCGACCCGAACCGGTTCGCGGGTCTGATCGATGACCTCGACGCCATCGGATTCGATTCCGTCTGGTTGCCCGAGGTGCTGACTGCCCCCGCACTCGATCCCCTGGCCGGCCTGGCCTTCGCCGCCGCCCACAATCCCCGCCTGAAGCTCGGCACGACCATGCTCCTCCCCGGGCGGAACCTGGTCCGGGTGGCCAAGGAGCTGTCGACCTTGGACCAGCTCTCGGAGGGCCGGCTGCTGGTCACCTTCGTGCCCGGCCTGCCCCGCCGCCCCGAACGGGATGCGGTCGGCCCCGTCTCCGGGGACAAGGGCCGGCTGATGGAGGAGATGCTCCCGGTGCTCCGGAGGCTGTGGGCGGGGGAAAGTGTCTCCCACCGTGGCGACACCGCTGACTTCGAAGACGTCCGACTCTCCCCACTGCCGGTTCAGGACCCCCTCGAGGTATGGACCGGCGGCATGGTGCCGGCGGCCCTGCGGCGCTGCGGCCGGTTGGCCGACGGATGGCTCCCCTCCGCCTGCACCCCCGAAGAGGCGGCGGAGGGCAAGGTGGTTGTCGACGCCAGCGCCGCCGAGGCCGGTCGCCACATCAGCCCCGAGCATTTCGGTGTGTCCATCGCCTACGCCCGTCGCCGGTTGGGGCCGAGGGTGATCCGGGCCATTGCCTCGGCCCGCCGCGGTGTCGATCCCGAGCGGGTGGTGCCGGTGGGCATCGACGGTCTGCGGGCCATGATGGAGCGCTTCCTCGATGTCGGGTTCTCGAAGTTCGTGGTCCGGCCGATCGAGAGCCCCGACTCGTGGAGGACCGAGCTCGAGACCCTGGCCGCCGGTGTGCTCGACCTCCAGTCTTGACCCGGGAACGGCCTGTCGAGTTCGGGTTCACCTCCGCCGACGAGTCGGAGTTGCTGGCCCACATGGCCGCGGTCTCCGCCGCCCGCACCGGGTGGATCAACCTGCGGCCGTCGGTCGACGAGGAGCACGAGCCGCCCGCGCCTGGCCCCTTCGCCTTCCTCGGAGGATCGACTCACAAGGTTCCCCTGGCCACTTGGATGCCCGGCCGCCTGTCCGACGACGGAACGGCCAAGCCCACCACGGTCGGGTTGCAGCACGCGGCCGGCCCCCGGCTGGCGACCAAGCTCCGGGATGCCGGGCTGCCGCTGCCCGAAGGCTGGCGGATCTCCCAGGACCATCCGCGGCACGGCCTGGTGGCCCTGGTGCCGGCCGACGCCGACGACGCCGGGGTCATCGTCTGGTTGCTGCAGGCGGCGACGTTCGCCAGCACGGTCCCGACCAACGGGCGCTGGACAGCGTCGGTCCACGCCGGCCTGTCCTAGTGCGTGCGGCCTACGGCTCGTCGCCGTTGACCCCGGCCGGCTCCAACGACGGGGCGCGCACCGGCTCGAACAGCGCCTCGGCCAGTACCGGGCCTGTGCTCGGGACCGGCCGGTGGACCCGGCCATGGACCGGACGCCAGATCAACGCCGCCGCGGCCAGGCCGACGGCCGCGCTGCCTGCCACCGTCACGAACGGCAGCCACGAGGCGACGGCGAAGGCCGCGCCCGCCCCGGCGGCAGCGATCGCCGTGCAGGCGGTCTGGCTGGTGCCGAAGAGTCCCTGGATGCGGCCGACCTCCGAGGGCGCTGATCCCTGGGTGAGCAGGGACTGCACCGCGGGCATGGCCGCTGCGAATCCGACCGCCTCCAGGGCGCCGAGCGTCACCAGGGCCGCCACGCTCGGGATGAACGGGTAGGAGGCGCACAGCGCCAGGGAGAACCCGATGCCGCCCAACACCAACGTGCGCCGGTCCATGTGGTCCGCCAGCCAGCCGCTGGGCTTGGCGACCAGGACGAAGGGCACCGCGAACAGGGTCCACGAGATGCCGATGGCCAGACCGGACGCCCCCCGGGAGACGAGGAGCAGCGTCCAGCAGATCTCGTAGACCCCGGTGGTGAGCCCGAGGGCGGCCCCGCAGACCAGGGCCCCTGCCGTCGAGCGGTGGACCCCCACCCGGCCGAGGCCGGTGCCCGTCCCGCCAGGCCCGGAACGCGCCGGCCGCACCGCCCCGGCGCCGCCGGGCTCGCGGATCCGCAGGGCGGGAATGCAGGCGCCGATCGAAAGCGCGCCCGAGACGAGGAACATCAGCCACATCAACCGGACCCCGAGGATGCTCCCCACCAGGGGGCCGACGGCCATCCCGGCCAGTTCGCCCCCGTAGACGGAGGCGAAGGCGCGTCCTCGGCGCTCCACCGCCACCGAGCCCGAGATCATGGCCAGCGAGGCCACCGTGGCCGCCCCGGCGCCGACACCTTGCATGGCGCGCAGTCCGATGGCCGCCGGGGCGGTGATGGGCAGGAGAAACGAGAAGCTGGCCACGCCGTACACCACCAGCCCTGCGATGAGCACCGGTCGGCGCCCGACCCGGTCGGCAATCCGCCCGACCGGGTACTGGGACAGCACGCCGGCGGCGAAGAACGCGGCCATGACCAGGCCGGCCAGGGCGTCGGTGCCGCCGAGGCGGCGGATGTAGACGGGGAGCATGGGGACGATGGCGGTAGCGCCCATCCACTGCAGCAGCACCGTGACGGTGAGGGTCCGGATCAGCCGGGCGGATCTGTCGGGGCCCTCTACGGGGGGGGAGAGCGCCGCCCCGCTCACGAGGGCCGCCCGGCCAGGCGCTGGAGCGCGAGGCCCAGCTCGGCCCGGAGTGCGGCCGGGGGCGGCGCCAGGCCGAACAGGTCGCACATCCACAGTCCGTCACAGGCCAGTCGCAGCACGGTGGCCAAGGTGGGGTCGAGGCCGTCGTGCTCGAGGCGCGACTGCCAGCGGTCGGCGGCCCGCTGGAGCGGCACCAAGAGAGCGGGCTCGGCCGCGGCCGCGGCGATCAGGGCTGCGCCCAACCGGTCCTCCCGGTCGGGCCGGAGTGATGCCGGGGCCATCGTGGCCCGGATGTAGGCCCGGGTGAAGCGCCCCACCCCCTCGTCCTCCTGCAAGGCGTTCTCGATGTCGCGGTCGAACTCATCGATGATCTTGTCGACCATGCCGGCCACCAGGGCATCACGGGAGGGAAAGTGATACAAGACGCCACCCTTGCTCAGCCCGGCCTCGGCCGCGGCGGCATCCAGGGTGAGCCGGGCCACCCCGTCCCTCAGCACGACCTCTTCGGCCGCATCGATGATCCGCGCCTTGGTGCCGGACCCCCCCGGCGCCGGGGCGCGTCCCTCCACGTCAATCGGCTCCACGCTGTGGACTATACCGTCCAGACGGTACAGTCGAGTGCGAGTGTGAGTGCGAGTGCGAGTGCCGGTGCGGGTGCGAGTGCAAGCCCTCGTGACCGTCACCGCCCTCCGGCGGCCCCGCCGAGCCCCCTCTCAGTAACGCCGGCTGTTGCCCAGGTGCCAGCCCCCGCAGAATTCGCACTCGTAGGGATCAAGGTCGGCTGCCACCTCGAGCCGGAGCCGCAGGGCCGCCCGGTTGGCCTCGTCCCTCGAGGAGAATCGAGCCTTCGGCTGGCCATCAGCCCGCCAGTGCTGGCGGCCGGCGCCGGAGTGGACAGGCGATCGGGCATCGGGACGCTTCCGCCCCCGGCGGGCCTTGGCCATCAGCGGTCGTCCCTGTCGGCTCGGCGCCTGCTATTCGGTGTAGACGGGAGCGCGCTTCTCCTTGAACGCCGCCGTCGCCTCGTTGAGGTTCCCGGTGTGGCCGGCGAGCAGCTGGGTGCGATTCTCCAGGTCCACCGCAGCGCGGAGGCTGCCCACCTCCAAGGACGCCCAGATGGTGTCCTTGGTCAGGGCCAGCCCGAAGGGGCTGAAGGCGCACATGCTCTCGGCTGTCTCGATGGCCCGGTCCAGGACCTCATCGTCGGCGACCACCCGGGAGACGAGGCCGATCCGGAGCGCCTCCTCGGCGTCGACGCGCTTGGCGGTGAGAAGGATCTCGGCCGAGTTGGAGGTTCCCACCGCCCGGGGGAGGAGCCAGCTGACTCCCAGCTCGGTGCCGCTCAGCCCGTTGCTGATGCCGGCGCCGCAGAACACCGCAGAGCGACCGGCCAGCCGGATGTCAGCCCCGAGCGAAAGGCACATCCCCCCGCCATAGGCCGGCCCTCTGATGGCGGCGATGATCGGTTGGGGGATGGCGCGCATGGCCGGGACGATCCCACCCATGAACTCCATGGCCCGCATCCCCATCCGGTGGCGGCCGAGATCGTCGGTGCCGGGCGGGACCCCCGCGTGCTCCAATTCGAGGCCCGAGCAGAAGGCCCGCCCGGCACCGGTCAGCACCACCACGCGGCAACTGTTGTCGGCACCGACATCCGTCAGGGCATCGTAGAGGTCCGACACCAGGGCGAAGGACATGGAGTTGAGCCGCGAGGGATTGTCCAGGGTCACGACCCGGACATGGGGGCTCACGGATTCGACGGAGACGAGGGCCATGGGCCCAGCCTCACCGACCGGGGCGTGCGGCGCCACTCCCCCTGCCGGATGCGCCATCATCGTGGCGTGCCCATCGAAGCCTTCAGCGCCTTCGACGCCTACGGCGGCGCCGCGCCGCCGGAGTTGTTGACCGGTCATCTGCTGGTGGCGACGCCCCGCCTGGTCGACCCGAACTTCTCGAGGCGGGTCGTCCTGGTCGTCGACCACGGCGGCCATGGGGCGCTGGGTGTGGTGATCGACCGGCCCGGCGGCGTGGCCGTGGGCGAGTTGCTGCCCGAATGGCATTCACTGGCCACTCCTCCGGCCGAGCTGTTCACCGGCGGGCCCGTGGCCCGCAACGCGCTGATCGGGTTGGCCCGGCTGACCTCCCGGGACGGTGCCGATGCCGCGCCCGCACTCATCGGATGGAGGCTCCTGGTGGACGCCGAGCACCCGGTGGGAACGGTCGACCTCTCGGCCGATCCGGAGCTGCTGGCCGATTCGATCGTCGGGGTGCGTCTCTTCTCCGGCTACGCCGGCTGGGACTCGGGCCAGCTCGAGGACGAGATCCAGGAGGGGTCGTGGTACGTCATGCCGGCCGAGGCACGCGACCCCATCTCCGCCGACCCCGAGGGACTGTGGCGCCGGGTGTTACGCCGTCAGGGTGGGGCCCTGGCCGTGGTGGGGGGGTTCCCGACCGACCCGGCGATGAATTGACGGCCCCGATACCATCTCGGCGTGGAACACAGAGACGGCCGACCGACGGTGCGCCCGGTGGTCGCCTCCGAGGTGCCCAGGGTGGCCGACATGCTGGTGCGCTCCTTCGCCGACGACCCGGTGGCCAACTTCATGTTCGCCGGCGAGCGGCGCCGCCGGCGGGGCCTGCACTCCTTCTTCACCGCCCAGATCCGACGGCAGTACCTGCCCTACGGGACCGTCTACGCCACCGACGACCTGAGCAGCGTGGCGGTGTGGGGTCCGCCCGACCGGATCCGCCATCCCCTGGGCGAGTTGATGCAGCTCCTCCCCACGGCGCCGTTCCTGATGAGCGCTCGGGTGCACAAGGCGCTGCAGCTGCTCTTCGAAATCGATGCGCTCCATCCGAAGGAGCCGCACTGGTACCTGGCCACCCTCGGGACGGAACCGGGCCGCCAGCGCCAGGGGATCGGGTCGGCGCAACTCCAGTCCCTGCTGTCGCGCTCCGACGAGCAGGGGATCCCGGCCTACCTGGAGTCGTCGAAGGACCGCAATGTGCCGTTCTATGCCCGGTTCGGCTTCGAGGTGGTCGACGAGCACCGATCGAGCGCCGGTGGCCCGCCCATCTGGCGCATGTGGCGGGATCCGAGGGTCCCCGAGCTCTGACCGGGGAGCGCGTGCGCCGGCTGTGCCGGCGATCGATCAGCCGGGGACGTGGACGCCGTCGGGACGGCCCTCCGGCGGATCCACTACCGCCCTCAGCAGGTCGATGAGGGCCCGGGTCGGGGCCGAGGGCAGGCCTCGGCTGCGTTGGGCCACCCCGATGCGCCGCCGGGGCAGGCCCTCGATCGATACCGGGTGGAACTGGGCCCGCAGGAAGGAGGGGATGGCGGTGGCCGGGAGGATGGCGGGCCCGTAGCCTTCGAAGGTGAGGGAGGCGATGAGCCGGAGCCCGTCGATCTCTGCTGCGGGGAGCAGGGTGACGCCCAGGGGCCGGGTCACGGCGTCGAGCTCGTCGCGGAACGTGGTCCCCGGCAGCGGGAGGAGGAGTTCGAGGTCGGCCAGGTCCTCCAGGGTCACCGGCCGGCGGCGGTGGGCCATGGCGTGTCCGTCGGGCACCACCAGCACCAGGTCCTCCTCGAACAGCTGCCGGGCCACCAGGTCCCGGCCGGCTACCGGCAGGTGGAGGACGGCCAGGTCGAGCTGGCCGGACGCCAGTTGGGGCTCGAGTCCGGTGGTGTTGCCCTCGACGACCAGCAGTCGCAGTTTCGGGTGGCGCTTGGCCGCCACGTCCATCAGGCGGGGGACCAGCCACCGCGCCGTGGTCCCGATCATCCCCACCCGGACCGTGCCGGTCACCTCGTCCTTGCAGGCGGCGACATCGGACACCAGTGCGTCGAGCTCGGAGAGGATGCGGCGGGCCCGGGCCACGACCACGGTGCCCTCCTCGGTGAGGTGCCCGTCGGCCCGGTCGATCAACGGGGTGCCGAGCTCCCGCTCGAGCCGGGCCACGTGGGCCGAGATGTTGGACTGCACAGTGTTCAGGTGCTCGGCGGCCGCAGAGAAGGTTCCGTGGTCGCTGATGGCGGTCAGCGCCTGGAGGTGTCGGAGCTCCATCGCTGTTAACGATAGCACTTATCAACATAAGCTGCTTGACTGATTGCTCGCGGCTGTTATACGATGTCTGCGGACCACAGGATGATTAGGAATCCCCCTCCTATCCTTGTTGAGTCAGTGCGAAGGGATCGCCTCCCCCCTGGCGATCCCTTTGCCGCGTCCGGGGCCGATTTCCCGTCCGGTCAGGCTCCGCACCGGTGCCGGCCGGACCGGATCAAGCCCTGCCCCCTGTCGTGGTGGGCAGTAGCGTGCCAGTGATGTCCGATGCCGCCGGTGCCGTATTCGTCGATCTGGACCGGACGCTGCTCCGATCGGCCAGCGGGCCGGTGTTCCAGCAGGCCATGGAGGCCGAGGGGGTGCTGGCCCCGGGCCGCCACCTGCCGGGCGACAGCCTCATGTATGGCTTCTACAACCGGTTCGGCGAGTCGGTCCCCTTCATCGGGCTGGCCCGGGCGGCGGTCGCGGTGATGCGCAACCGGTCCGCCGAAGGCACCCGCCGGGCCGGCAAGCGGGCGGTCGAGGCCCTGGTGGAACTGGTCCAGCCGTGGGCGCCGGAGGCGCTGGCTGCCCACAAGGCCGACGGGAGGCGCGTGGTCCTGGCCACCACCTCCCCGGTCGACATGGTGTCGCCCCTGGCCGATGCGCTGGGGTTCGACGCGGTCATCGCCACCCGTTACGCCGAACGGGACGGGAAATACACCGGCCGGCTCGACGGTGCCTTCGTTTGGGGCGTCGGGAAGCGGGCCGCCGTGCGGCGGTGGGCCGCCGGCCACGGCGTCGACCTCGGCGCCTCCCACGCCTACTCGGACAGCGTGTTCGACCTGCCTTTGCTCCTCGCCGTCGGGCATCCCCACCCGCTGAACGCCGACCCCCGGCTGGCGGCGGTGGCGCTGGCCCGGCGCTGGCCTCTCGAGCAATGGGACAGGCCCCCCGGCATTCCCTCGCTGGCCGGCTTCGAGCCCTACCACCTGGCCCGACTGTTCTTCCGGCCCCAGACCTTCCCCTATGCCCGGTTCGACATCAGCGGAATGGAGCACATTCCGGCGACGGGGCCGGTGCTCCTGGCGGCCAACCACCGGAGCTATTTCGACGTGGCGGCCATCGGCCTGGTGGCGGCCCGGCTCGGCCGGCCGGTGCGCTTCTTGGCCAAACAGGAGCTCTTCGACGCCCCGGTGGTCGGCCGCCTGGCCCAGGCCCTCGGTGGTATCCCGGTGGAACGGGGGACCGGGTCGTCGGATCCGATGCGCAAGGCCGCGGCCTCGCTGCGGGCCGGCGAGGTGGTCATCGTGCTTCCCCAGGGGACCATTCCCCGCGGGCGGGAGTTCTTCGACCCGGTCCTGAAGGGCCGGACCGGGACGGCCCGGCTGGCCGCCGAGACCCGAGCCCCGGTGGTGCCGATCGGCGTGTGGGGGACCGAGCGGGTCTGGCCCCGCTCCTCTCGGGTGCCCAACATGACCTCACTGCAGCACCCTCCGCGGGTGACCGTCGAGGTCGGGCCACCGGTCCCCCTCGGCCTCGGGGACGCGGTGGCCGACACCACCGCCATCATGGCGGCCATCGCCGCCCTCCTGCCCGCCGAGGCTCAGGTGGGGAGGATCCCGACCGACGAGGACTTGGCCCGCACCCGACCGCCGGCGTGAGCGCCCGCCCGGCCCGGATGCTGCCAGCACTGCCCGCCCGCGC